>Ga0184637_10000001_pt1 | contig 345604 bp, 340 predicted proteins | sample PLM3_127_b2_FD_133143 | JGI IMG/M metagenome (GOLD analysis project Ga0184637, IMG submission 133143) | Groundwater sediment microbial communities from an aquifer in East River, Colorado, USA - PLM3_127_b2 | ecosystem: Environmental > Terrestrial > Soil > Riparian zone | place: USA: East...
CGGTCGAACGTGGCTGCGGCCGCTCCTGGACGGAGCGCGGCCAGGCGCTGGGGCCCGGGGCCGGGCAGCGCGCTTAGGCAGGGAGGTCGGCCAAGAGGTCAGCGGCCTGAGCCGGCGGGGGCCTCTGAGGGACCTCGGTCGGGAGTCCGAGATGGGCGAGGATCCGGCGGACCACACGAGGATCCTCAATGGTCGCGAGCAGGCGCATGCGCCCCCATAAGCGATTTGCGCAGGTGTGTGCGATGGACGGCGTTGGGCAGATCCAGCGGGAGTTCCAGATCGAGACGACGCCGGAGGCGATCGTCGCGCTGGGCCTGCTGGCGGCGATCGGGGACATCCACCGCTTCCCCACGCCCGGCAAGCTGGCGGCGTACTTCGGGCTGGTGCCGAGCCCCTATCAGTCGGGGGATCAGTGCTATCACGGGCGGATCACCAAGCGGGGGCGGAGCTAGGCGCGGTGGCTGGCAGTCGTTGCATGGGGGATAGATTCACGGTATGGTGAGGGCGGCATGCAGGTTCCCGAACGGGTGACCATCACCGAGTGTTGGGCTCGGGACGGCCTTCAGAATCAGGATAACTTCATCCCGACCGAGTTGAAGGTCAGGTTTCTCGAGGCCTGCGCCGAGGCCGGCCTTCGCTCGATCGAGGTCACCTCGTTTGCCCACCCGAAGTATCTCCCCCAGTTCGCCGACGCGAAGGAGGTTCTCACGCGCGTACGCCGAAGGCCGGGCGTGTCGCTCCTCGCGTTTGTCCCCAACGAAAAGGGGCTCGAGCGCTGCCTGGAGTTCTGCGAGCACGGCTATGGCCCGGACGCGGTCGGGAGCGTGGTCTCGGCCTCGGAGGCGCACAACCAGGCTAACCTCCGCCGCACGATCGCGGAGTCCAAGGCCGACCTCGAGCGCGTGGCGCGTCGCGCGACGAAGGCGGGCCTGACGTTCGTCGGCGGGGTCTCGACCTCCTTCGGCTGTCCGATTCAGGGAAACGTTCCGGTTGAGGACGTCGAAGCGCTGGCGCAGTGGTATGCGGACCTCGGTGTTCAGCGGGTTCTCTTTGGCGACACGACCGGGGTCGCCCATCCGTTCCAGGTGGAGGCGGTCTTCCAGCGGATTCGGGAGCGTGTTCCTGGTCTTGTCCCCATCGCCCATTTCCATAATACGCGAGGGACGGGGCTCGCCAACTGTGTCGCGGCGTTACGGGCCGGTATCGCCCACTTCGACTCGGCGATCGGGGGGATCGGGGGCCGGCCCAAGTTCACCAAAGGAGATTACCCCGTGGTCTCGGACTACACCGGAAACGTGTGTACCGAAGATCTGGTCGCTCTGCTTGAGGAGATGGGAGTGAAGACAGGGATTGACCTTGACCGGCTCGAAGCGGTGGGACGTCTCGCCGAGGAGATTCTCGGCCAGGAGCTTCACAGCCACACGCTTCGCACCGGCCTCCGCGTGAAACACTAGTCGTCTTCAAATGAGGGATAGTGCATTGATAGTTTGTGCGACGACCAGCCTGCCTCCTTCACCAAACCAAGCGCTCGCCAGGGCATTCCGGGCTAGGGTCCGTCCCGACTAGTCCGGAAAGACGTCATGGCGATTCTTTACGAGAAGCGGGAGCGCGTCGCGATCATCACCCTGAACCGCCCCCAGGCGATGAACGCCATCGATCCGGAGACGCACTGGGAGCTGGATGCCACGTTCCGGGCCTTCCGGGATGACCCGGCGCTCTGGGTGGCCATCCTGACCGGGGCAGGGGAGAAGGCGTTCTCCGCGGGCGCCGATCTCTTGAAGCTGATCCCCCAGTCGTTCGCGGAAGCCCGTGGTCGGCCGGATCAGCAGTCCGGACTTGGCGGAATCACGCGGGGCCTGGAGATCTGGAAGCCCATCATCGCGGCGATCAACGGCCACTGCCTGGCCGGCGGTCTGGAGCTAGCTCTGGCGTGTGATCTTCGCCTCGCCGCCTCTCACGCGACCTTCGGCCTCACCGAGGTCAGATGGGGCCTTATGCCGGGGGCCGGTGGGACTCAGCGCCTCCCTCGCGCCATCCCACTTGCCAAGGCGATGGAGATGATCCTTCTCGCCGAGCCGATCGACGCCCAGGAGGCGCACCGCCTCGGGCTCGTCAACCGGGTCGTCCCGCTTTCGGAACTGATGCCGACGGCGCTCCAATGGGCCCAGATCCTCTGTGAGCGCGGGCCCTTGGCGGTTCGGGCGGCCAAGGAGGCGGTCCTTCGAGGCCTCGAGCTGCCTTTGGCCGAGGGCCTCCGCCTTGAGGCCTTCCTCTCGGGGACCCTCCGCGGGACCGAAGATGCCCAGGAGGGGCCGCGCGCCTTCGTCGAGAAGCGGCGGCCGATCTTCAAAGGGCGATGACTCTCGACGAATTGAGGGAGCGGCTCAGGGAGTCCCTGACCGGCCGCGGGCGTCATCACTCCCGCCCGCCAGAATTGATTCCTGCCGCTGTTCTGGTCCTCGTCGTCGAGCGCAACGGCGCGCTTTTCCTCGTCTTCACCAAACGGACCGAACACGTCGCGCACCACAAAGGGCAGTTCTCCTTCCCCGGCGGAATCATCGAGCCAGAAGATCTTTCAGAGGAAGCGGCGGCCCTCCGCGAGGCCAACGAAGAGGTCGGGTTGAACCCTCAAGACGTCGAGGTGATCGGACTGCTCGACGATTTGCCGGGGCGGGCGGCTCCGTTCGTCATCACCCCGGTCCTGGCCTTGGCCCGGCGGCCGATGGCATTCACCCCGGACCCGGAGGAGGTCGAGCGGATCCTGGAGGTGCCCCTCGCATTCCTCTCGAACCCCGCCAATTGCCGCGTCGAGATCTGGGAACGGGACGGGGAGTCCTACCCGATCCACTTCTTCGAATATGAGGGGGACGTGATTTGGGGCGTCACCGGCCGCATCCTCAAGGCCTTCTTGGAGCTTGTTCCACCGGCCGATTAGGCGCGCCGCCAGTACGTGCCAACCCAAGATCGAAAATAAGGTGCCGTTCCAAGTAACGAGCGTCACAAGGCCCGAGGAAGGAGCCAACCGGAGCGTACGGGGTGTGTACGTGAGGATTGGCGACGACTGAGAACGCGGTGAGGCGAAGTTAATTGGAGCGGCACGGAGGAGCGGTCATGAGCGGAGAAACTGTACTCACTGAGGTAAAGGGCGGGGTCGGAACTCTGACCCTGAACCGCCCGGAGGTCCGGAACGCGCTGAACCCGACGATGATCCATGAGATTGATGCCGCCCTTCGCGCCTTCGACCTGGACCCCGAGGCCCGCGTGGTCCTGATCCGCGGGGCAGGAGACCGCGCATTCTGCGCCGGCGCTGACCTCAAGACCGTGCTCGGCCACGCCTCCGCCCTCGAGGTGCGAGAGCACTTCGGCGGGATCGCGACCATTTTAGAAGTCATGGCGCGGATGCGGAAACCGATCATCGCCCAGGTGCACGGCTACGCGCTCGCGGGAGGGTGCGGCCTAGCCGCGGGATGCGATCTGGTGGTCGCGTCAGAAGACGCCGTCTTCGGTTTGCCAGAGATCAAGATCGGTCTGCTTCCTCTGATCGTCATGGCGCCCATCCTTCGTTCCATCGGCCGGAAGCGCGGCCTCCTGATGGTCCTCTCCGGAGAGCAGATCACCGCGCGAGACGCGTGGGAGATGGGGCTGGTTTCGGTCCTGGTGTTGCGGGAGCTTCTGGAGACAAAGGCCCGGGAGCTGGCCGAGAAGCTGGCCGGCTATTCCCCATTGGCCCTGGCCCTGGCCAAGGAGGGATTCGCGACCATTCAGGACATGGAGTACGGCAAGTCGCTCCACTACCTCAGGGAGTTGTCCGCCGTCGTTGCCCTGTCCGACGATGCGAAAGAGGGGATCGGGGCCTTCTTCGAAAAGCGTCCCCCCCGCTGGACCGGCCGCTAAATAGCGATTCCTTCAGGCCGTTCCTCAGGGATGAGGACGGCCGTTCATGGCACGGATATTGCTCCCCGTACAGTCAGGATGCGTTTCTATCGGATCTTGCAGAGGCAGGAATGGTGCCCGGTCGCGCCTGGGGTGGGCTTTTCTGGGAGTTTCTCCAACGGCGCGGCGGTCCGGCGGAACTCAACTTTCCCATCGCCGCGCGGAGCTCACCGTGAAACCGGTTTTTGAGTCGAATAAGGTTGATCGTCCGGAACCGGCTCTCGTCCTGGTAGCGGATGATGATCCCGCGGTTCGGAGGATCATCCTCCAGATGCTCGAGCAGCACGACTTCCAGACTCTGGGGGCCGAAGACGGGGAGCAGGCGGTCGAGTTGGCGATCGAGTATTTACCCGCGCTCGTGATCCTCGACGGCATGATGCCAAAGAAGACGGGTACACCGCCCTGACTCGCCTCCGGGGCAACCCAAAAACTCGCGAAATTCCGGTGATCATCCTCACCGGCGGAACCGATGGGGTGTACAAGGGCCTGAGCAAGGAGCTCGGGGCTGTAGAGCACATCACGAAACCCTTCACCGCTGACGGCCTTATCGAGGGGGTCCGTCGCTCGCTCCCCGGGAGAGGCGTATGACCAGGGTGCTGCGCCCGCTTTTCGCCGCGTCGGTTCGAGCGCTCCTGGCGGTTCGCCGGGAAGGGGATCATTGGACGACGGACGTCTTTGGAGTGACCGAGCCCGCGAAGCGGCGCCTGCTTCGTGATTCGGTTCCGTGGACATTGCCGACCACTTGATCTGACGCGACCTTCCTGACGCTGCCCCGGCCCCTCTCGCTTCCCCACTCCTCCCCCTGGACCCCCCCACCTGGGTTGCTCCATGCGCGCGGTGGCTTCGCCTTCTGCGGAGAGATCCCCGGCGCCACCCGCGCGGGCCTGCACCTCCCTAGCGAGGTGTTCGAATTTCTGATCAGGGCTAACATTTGACATCCCCGTGACAACCGAGGCCGCGGGGAAAGCAAACTGTTAGAGTCAGCCGAAGGGGAAGCGCTCTCTGGTATAATCGCCCGTCTGAAGAGGTGACCATATGGTTTCGGTCAACGTGGGTGCGCACCAGGGTCCTGCGATCTCCCTCAGTCTGTTTCGGCTGATGTTTGGTCTTCTCTACCTCGACATGGGCTTCCAGAAGGCCCCCTGGGTAATCCAGGATGGGCACCGGTTTGGCTGGCTCTACGGTTGGCTTCTGCAGGAGGTTCAACACCCAACATTGGAATGGTACAAGCGGTTTCTCCAGAATGTGGTGTTGCCCAACTTCACACTCTTCGGCTACCTGACATTCTTCACGGAGATTGCCCTGGGCGTTTCGCTTTTCCTGGGTCTGTTCACCGTCCTTGGCGGAATCGGCGGGGCCTTGTGGCAGCTGAACATTGCCCTGGGCGCCTACTCGGTCCCGGGGGAATGGTACTGGATCTGGGCCCTTCTGATTGCCCCTCAAGTGGTCTTTGCCCAGAGTCGGGCCGGACGGACGCTTGGAGTGGATCGCCCCCTCAGGAATTGGCTCGGCCGGAGGGAGATGGGCCGAACGGGGAAGCTTCTCCTCCGGCTCACCTGAAAGGGTTTCATACCGTTGATGGCTTCGCCCGAGATCGCCGTCCGCCCGGCGGCCGGCCGAGTACTGGCTCGTCCATCGACTTCGCTGGCCCCTCGCGTCGTGATTGTCGGTGGCGGATTCGCCGGCGTCACTACCGCGTTGGAGCTGGCCAAGCGAGGCGCGGGGATTCTGCCCGTCCAGATCACCCTTCTCAGCGAGCAGAACTTCTTCCTTTTCACCCCGATGCTGGCGGAGGCGGCGACCGGGGCGGTGGAGAGCCGCCATGTCCTGTACGCGATCCGGCCCCTGTGCGGCGCATGGGGGATCGAGTTCGGCGAGATGTCGGTGGAGGCCATCGACCTTGAGAAGCGCCGGCTCACCGCCCGGCATCGGCGGTCCCGGGTCCGCCAGCAGGTTCATTACGACACGCTGGTGCTGGCCCTCGGCGCGTCCCCGAACGTCGCCATCGTGCCCGGCGCGGCAGAGCACGCCCTGACGTTCAAAGGGGTCGGTGATGCCGTCCGAATCCGAAACCGGGTCATTGATCTGTTTGAAGCCGCCGCCCTCACCGATGATCCGTGGCTCAGGCGAGGTCTCCTGACATTCATCGTGGTGGGCGCGGGGCACGCGGGCACAGAGTTGATGGCGGCTCTGGAAGAGCTGACGCGGGGGATCCTTCCGCGACACTACCCTTCGATCCCCAAGGACGATGTGCGCCTCATCCTGGTTGGGAGCGCGATCCTTCCGCAGACGTCAACCAACCTGGCGGCTTACGCGAAGGAGCAACTCCTGCGTCGAGGGATCGAGCTGGAGACGACGCGCGCGGCCGGTGTGTCAGCGGAGGGACTGACCCTCGCGGACGGGCGACTGATTCACAGTCGCCTTGTGATCTGGACGGCCGGGAACCGGGTGAACCCGGTCGTCGCTGATCTCCCCATCGCAAAACTCCGCGACGGCCGGCTGAAGGTCAACGAGTTTTTCGAGGTGGAGGGGACTCCCGGCATCTACGCGCTGGGCGACAACGCGGCCCAGATTGACCGGCACACCGGAGAGCCGTATGTCGCCACGGCCCAGGTGGCCGTCCGTCAAGCCCGGGCGCTCGCGGCCGTACTGGAGGCCGAGCTGACCGGCCGCCAGAAGAAGCCGTTCCGCTTTCGCGTGCTGGGGGAGATGGTGCCCTTGAGCCGCCGGACCGCCGTTGCGGATCTCAAGGGGATCAAGCTCGTCGGATTTCCGGCCTGGTTTCTCTGGAAGACGGTTTACATGCTTAAGCTGCCCACGCTCGCCGCCCGGCTGCGAGTGGTTCTGGATTGGACGGTCGAGCTGTTCTTCGAGCGGGATGTCTCGGAGCAAGGAGTCGAAGAAGAGCGGGGGTCGTGATGACAGACGAACGCAGGGCAGCGCCGAGAAAGGCACGGCTGCCGATCTGGCGCCGGCTCGGCTGGCGGCTGGGCGCAAGTCTTGTCCTGCTCACCGCCGTGGGAATCCTTCTGAGCGGCGTTCTCCAATATCGAGCCCAGGATCGCTCGCTCCGTCAGTCCCTTGGGTCTCTCCTCCTCGGCATCGCCCGGACCGGGGCCCTGCTCGTGGACCCGGACCTTCACGCCGAGGTCGAGGCGACGCTGACCCAAGACACGGACGCGTACCGCCGCCTCCGCGCGGGGCTGGCCGCGATCCAGGAGGAGAACCGGATCGAGACCCCTGTCTACACGCTGACCGATTTCGATCCCAGCCGCCGCCAGGCGCGCTTCATGGTGACGAGTCGCGGGCCAGGCACGCCGGGGGAGCCGTACCCCCTCGTCTCGGCGCTCCTCGATCCGATCGCCCGGACGTTTCGCGACGGGGTGGCGACACACACCGATATCTACCAAAACCAGTCTGGCACGTGGATCACGGCCTTCGCGCCCATCCGGAATGCGACTGGCCGCGTCTTCGCGGTGCTCGACGTGGATTATCGGGTGGATGTCTACCTTGCCGAACTCGCCGCGATTCGGCGCCGGTTCTATCTCCACACACTGGCCGGCGGGCTCCTCGCGCTGATCGCGGGCGTCTTTTTGGCGCGCCAGATCACTCGCCCGGTGGGGCAGCTTTCTGCCCTGGCGCAGCGGGTGGTTGGAGGGGATCTGAGCGCCCGGGTCCGGGTCGCGGCCCGGGACGAGATCGGGATGCTCGGGAACGTGTTCCACCTCATGGTGGAGCGGTTGTCGGTCTCAAACCGGAGCATGGTGGACGTGCTGGTGCGGGTGTTGGAGGCCCGGGAGGATGAGCCCGGCTCGCTCAGAAGGCTTGCCGCGGCGGCGCTGGCCGTCGCCGATCGCCTGGAGATCACCCTGACTCAGCGGGAGGCGCTCGAGATGGGCGCCTTGCTCCACGACATCGGCGAGATCCGCACCCCCGAGGCGATCCTGGGAAAGCCCGGTCCCCTCAGCCCTGAAGAGCGCCGTGTCGTGGAGCAGCACCCCGCGGAGGGGGTCGAGCTTCTGGAAATCGTTCCCCTCTTGACCCCGGCGCTCGACGTCGTCGTCGGTCACCACGAACGTTACGATGGAGGTGGCTACCCCCAGGGGCTCCGCGGCGAGGAGATCCCACTCACGGCGAGGATTTTTGCCGTGGTGGACGCGCTGGAGGCCATGACCCACGTCCGGCCGCACCGGCTCGCCCGCCCGCTGTCGGAAGCGATCGAGGTCTTGCGGCTCGAGCAAGGAAAGCAGTTTGACCCGCGGGTGGTGGACGTGGCCCTCGCGATTCCACGGGAGCGCTGGGCGGAGCTTCTCGGATGCCCGAACGCGTGAAGCCCTGAAATGAGTATCGCGGTCGCCATCATGGCCAAAGCCCCACGGGCGGGTGAGGTGAAGACGCGGCTCTGTCCTCCCCTTTCGCCGGCTGAGGCCAGCGAACTCTATCGCTGCTTTCTCCTCGATAAAATCGAGCAAGTCAGAATGCTCAAGTCGACGATCCCGGCCATCGCCTACACGCCGGCCGAGGAGCGAACGTTCTTCGAGACGCTGGCCCCTGGTTTTGTTCTTTTCCCCCAAGAAGGCCCTGATCTCGGCGCGAGGCTGGCCAGTTGCTTTGATCACCTCCTGGAACGGGGCTATGCGGGAGCGCTGGCCGTCGACAGCGACACCCCCACGCTGCCCAGCGAGTTTTTGGAGCGCGCCCTGGCCGCGATCGCCATGCCGAACGTGGATCTCGTCGTGGGGCCGAGCGAGGATGGCGGCTATTATTTGATCGGGCTCAAAAAGGCCGAGCGAGCGCTGTTCGCGGAGATCGAGTGGAGCACGCCCATGGTCTTGCCGGAGACCATCCGGCGGGCCGCGGCGAAGGGGCTCCGGGTGGTGTCGCTTCCGCGCTGGTTCGATGTTGACACCGCGGATGATCTCGAACGGTTAAAGGCCTCCCTTCACGCGACGGACGGGGACGAGCCCCGGCACACGCGGAGATTCTTTTTGGACCGGACAGGGCCGAAGAACTTGTCAGAGAAGTCCTGGACGACCCTTACCAGCAGACCGATTTACAATAACCGATGGCTCTCTCTCCGCGAGGATCTCGCGGAGTTGCCCGACGGACGGACCACGATTTACGGCGTCGTGGAGTGCGGCCAGTGCGTCGGAGTCCTCCCCTTCGTCGATCCAGACACGGTCTGTCTGATCCGGCAATACCGGTACGTATCACGGCGGGTCACGTGGGAGATGCCAACCGGAGGGGTGCATCTCGGCGAGTCGATTGAGGAGGCGGCCCAGCGGGAGCTTTCAGAGGAGATCGGCTATCGGGCTGAGCGGCTGACCCATGTGAGCACCTACCACACGAGCAAAAGCGTTCTGGACGAGACGGCCCATCTCTTCGTCGGGGAGGGACTCGTCAAGCTCGAGCTCCCCTCCGATGAGACGGAGTTCATTGAAGTCCGCCCCTTCCCTATTCAGGACGTCCTCCAGATGGTTCTTTCAGGCGAGATCGTGGACAGCATGACAATTATTGCCGTCCTCCTAGAATCCCGGCGAAGAAGTCTCTCGTCTAAAGAATCAAGACCCACAGCAGTTCGTGGTCCCGAGTGAGGTGAGTATGCGTCGCCATGTCTTCGTTGGTCTCTCCGTTCTGATCGCGTTCGCGAGCGGAATGGTTGTGGGACACGCGCGCAGTCAGACTAAGCCGGGCATGTCGGCCGAGGTGATGCTCAACGTCGCCACGGGCGAGATCCCGAAGCCGACGCGCGTTCACGCGAATCTTGACCATTGGCCGCCGGGCGCCGAGACGGGCTGGCACAGCCACCTGGGTCCGACCGTGTTCGTGATGCTGGACGGCGAGCTGGAAGAGCTTCTTGAGCGTGGCCAGACACGAAAGCTCAAGGTTGGCCAGGCGTTCTGGCACCCCTCACGCCGAGCGCACAACGTCCGGAATGTCGGCGAACGGCCCGCCCGCGCTCTGGCCGTCCATCTTGACTCTGCGAGCTGACCCGCCGTTATCATGCCTGAGGCCATCCAGTTTCTTGTCCGGCATGGATATGTGGTGCTCTTCCTGTGGGTGTTCGGGGAGCAGATTGGCTTGCCGATCCCGGCGGTCCCGTTGCTTCTCGCGGTGGGGGCGTTGGCGGGCACCGGCAAGCTGAATCTCGGACTGGCTGTTGCGGTGGCGGTCTTCGCCGCGCTGCTCGGCGACGTCATCTGGTACGAGATCGGTCGCCGCCGCGGGGGCCGAGTCCTCAACCTCCTCTGCCGCATTTCACTCGAGCCCGACTCGTGCGTTCGCCGGACGGAGACTGTGTTCGCGCGGCATGGCGCTCGTTCACTCCTCGTGGCCAAGTTTATCCCGGGGCTGAACATGGTTGCGCCCCCGCTGGCCGGGATTCTCGGGATGCGCCCGGCCCGTTTTCTTCTGTTTGACGCCTTGGGGGGCGTGGTCTGGGCGGGCGTGTTCGCCCTGCTCGGCTACCTCTTTAGCGGCCAGCTCGAGCGCATCGCCGCATACGCCATGAGGCTGGGGGCCTGGCTCGTGGTGATCTTGATCGCGTGCCTCGCGGCCTACATCGCGTGGAAATATGTCGAGCGCCAGCGATTCATCCGGAAGTTGCGCATCGCGCGGATCACCCCGGCGGCCCTGAAGCAAAAGCTCGATGCCGGTGAAAACCTGGTGATCGTGGATTTGCGCCACTCGATCGACTTCGAGGCGGAGCCTCACATGATCCCGGGCGCCCTCCAATTGGCTCCTGACGAACTGGAGCGGCGCCACCAGGAAATCCCGCGAGATCGCGACGTCGTCCTCTACTGCACCTGACCCAACGAAGCGACGAGCGCCCGGGTGGCGCTGCTCTTACGGCGTCGGGGGATTGAGCGAGTCCGGCCGCTCGCGGGCGGCCTCGGTGGCTGGCGCGAACAAGGCTTTCGCGTTGAGCCACGCTCCCTTGACCAGGCGCCGGGGACTCTTTTGACGAAGATTCAATGAGCTCCCAGCCTGGGGAACCCGCCACGGTCTTTCGGTTTTCACCATCGGCACGCGCTTTTCACTGGTCCTTGGCGTTGCCGACCCTTGCGCTGATCGCGTCAGGCCTTCCGCTGTTCTTTCCTTCACTTCGACGTCACAAGGAGGGCGCCATGAAGCGAAGACAGAGAGTGTGGCCAGTTGTGGTGGTTCTGACCGTGGTATCTTGGACCCTCTCGGGGTGTACCCCCACGCATGGAAAGCTCGCGCCCTTCGTCCCGACGCCGCAGGGGGTAGTGGAGACGATGCTCAAGCTGGCCGAGGTGGGCCCCGGCGATGTGGTCTATGATCTCGGCTCCGGGGACGGGAGGATTGTCATCACGGCAGCAAGGATGTTCGGGGCGAAGGGCGTCGGATTCGAGATTGATGAGGCTCTGATTCAAGGGGCTCAGGACAGCGCTCGCCGAGCCGGGGTCTCGCACCTCGTCGAGTTCCGCAACCAGGACCTGATGACCGTGGATCTCTCCCCAGCGACGGTCGTGACGCTCTACCTTGTACAGGATGCCAACCTGCGGCTCAGGCCGCGTCTCCTCTCCCAGTTGCGTCCCGGTGCCCGGGTCGTCTCGCACGACTATACCATGGGGGACTGGGCGCCAACCCGCGTCGAACGGGTGCGGGAAATGGGCACTCTCCACGACGACCACACGATCTACCTCTGGCGCATCGGGGCCGGGTCGCCAAAGCCCTGAACTGGAGAGTCACGGCCACCAGATCTCTCGGAGGGGGGCTTTGCCCCCCTTCATCTCGGCTGGCCTTAGACCGGCCAGCCTATGGCCGAACCTCCCCCCGTCGGGTTGCGCGGGCAAAGCCCGCGCTCGGAGCGCTTCGGTCCGAGGCGTGGTCCCCCTACGGCCACCAGAGGTAGAGAAAGCGGGGGCCGGCGCCGAGCAGGAGAGACGGCAGACTCAAGAGGGGCCCGCCGGGAGGCTCGGGAGCAGAGGCGAGGGTGGAATAGATGTTTGAGCGATACTCCCTCGGCCGGTGGTACATGATGACCTGGGCGGATTCGAGCTTGGCCTCCTTCCGCGCGAGGGCGACCGCGTCGTCCAGGTAGACCACCTCATCCACCAGTCCCAACTGCTTGGCCTCTGGGGCGGTGTAGATGCGGCCGTCAGCCAGCCGCCGCACGGCGTCGACTGAGAGCCCCTTTCGCTCCTTGGCAATCACCTCGACGAATCGCTCGTGGAGCTGATCAATCACCCCCTGGAAGATCCGCCGCTCTTCCTCGGTCAAGCCCCGGAACGGGGAACCCATATCCTTCCGCTCCCCGGACTTGATCGTAGTTGGCGCGACGCCGATCTTTTGAAGGAGCCCCTCGACGCTGACCGTCACCATGATGACCCCGATCGAGCCCGTGACGGAGGTGGGGTGGGCCACGATCTTGTCGCCCGCGAGGGCGACGTAGTATCCGCCCGAGGCCCCCACGTCCATGATGGCCGAAACGATCTTGACCTTCCGCTTGGCCTTGAAGGCCGTGAGCTCACGATAGAGGATGTCCGAGGCGGTCGCGGTGCCGCCCGGACTGTTGATCCTGACGACGACGGCCTTCACGGCGTCGTCCTCTGAGGCCTTCTTGAGCTCCTCTTTGACTCGGGCGACCAGGCTCACTTCGGGTCGCCCCCTCAAAGGCGAGAATTCTTCCTCGGCGATGACCCCGGAGAGATCGAGCAGCAGGATTTTGTCGAGTCCGGTCCCTTCAACAGTCTTCTCGCGGAGCGGCCGGACCGGGCGAGTGAGATCGATCGAGATGCACCCGGTAAGGAGAAGGACAGCGCTCAAGAAAATCAGGCGTCGCATTCGCCCCACAGTATAACGGCTCGGTCTCGGCGTCGCAAGCGCTCAGGGTGTGTTATTCACGAGATTTGCCGGTGCTGCTAATCTCAAATGCGTCATCCCTCATCCTTCGAATCACGGACCGTGAAGCTGACCCGGCGGACATTTCTGACACTGGCAGGGCTGGCCGCGCTCGGAGTGGCCACGCCGGCCTGCCGACAGATGTTCAAGCAGATCCTGTTTCCCTTCGAGGCGAGCCGCGTCCCTCCCGTTCCCCTTCCCGCAAACCCGTTCAAGGCAGGAAGCAAGAGTGTGGTCGCGATGGTCCGCGGCCGCGATGTCCGGGCGACGGTGCGTCGGGCGATGGATCTCATCGGGGATGACCGAGGATTGACAGGCTCTAGAGGACCGCCTATCATGAATGACGCCTCAGTCAGAAGGACGTTATGCCCAACGATGCCGATTCCGAAAAGCACCAGCGGATCATTGACGCCGCCGTTCGGGTGTTCGCCCGGAAGGGCTATTACAGCTCCCGCGTGGCCGACATCGCCAAGGAATCGGGCGTCGCCGTCGGGACCATCTATCTCTACTTCAAGACCAAGGAAGAGATTCTCGTCACGCTCTTCCACGAAAAGATGGCTGGCTTCGTGGCCTCCCTCGGTGGGGTCCTCAGCCAGGAGCCCGACCCCCCGGCGAAGCTTCGCCGCCTCGTTCGTCGTCACTTCGAAGTCTTGGAATCGGATCCGGAGTTGGCCGAGGTGATCCAGGTTGAGCTTCGGCAGGGGAATAAGTTCTTCCGGGGGGCGTCGGCCCGGGAAGTGGGAAGCTACTTCGACCTGATCGGGTCGGTCCTGAGCGAGGGAGTAGAGAGCGGCGATTTCCGGAAAGACCTGCCGATCAAAGTGGCGACGAAGGTCCTCTTCGGCGCCATGGACCAGATGACCACAAGCTGGGTCCTCGGGCAGCGGACGTACAAGCTCCGGGACACCGCGGACGCTGTGGCCGATGTGTTTCTCGCCGGAATCGCGCGCGCATAAGGGGAACGCGATGGCCTATCAAACATTAATCGTGGAGCGTGAGGACCACTTCGCCGTCGTCACGCTGAACCGGCCCCCTGCCAATGCCCTCAATCGCGCCCTCGTCGAGGAGCTCAAACAGGCTCTGGATGAGCTGGAACGGGATGCCAGCGTGAACGCGATCATCATCACCGGGGCGGGGGACCGGATCTTCTGTGGGGGGGCGGATCTGGGCGAAGGATTCAGCGGGGAGGACCTCGAGAATTTCGTCAAGTTTGGCCAGGGAGTCTCGCGTCAGATTGAACAATTTCCCAAGCCGGTGATCGCGGCCCTGAACGGCCACGCCACCGGCGGCGGCTGCGAGATTGCCCTGGCCTGCCACCTCAGGATCATGAAGGAGACGGCGCGGTTGGGCCAGACGGAGTCCAATTTGGGGATCATTCCCGGATTCGGCGGAACTCAGCGTTTGCCCCGGCTCATCGGCCGGACCAGAGCGATGGAGTATCTCCTTCTCGGCACGCAGATCCCGGCGCCCGAGGCGCTCGCGCTTGGCCTGGTGAACCGCCTCTCCAAGGAGGGTGAGACCCTGAACGACGCCAAGGCCCTGGCCAGCCAATTGGCCAAACGGGCCCCCATCGCGACCCGGCTCATTCTCCGCACGGTGGACGAAGGTCTGAACACCAACATCGACGAGGGGCTTGCCATCGAGCGGAAGGCGTTCGTCCGGGTGGTTCAAACTGAGGATGCGCTCGAGGGGATCCAGGCGTTTTTCCAGAAGCGCGAGCCGGAGTTCAAGGGAAAGTGAAGCATAGCATTCAAACGGCTCACGGCGTGCTCGAACCCAGGTGGGGGGGCCCCAGGTTTTTCGAGCGCCGGCTTTGCCGGCGCAACCCTCGGGGGAGGTTCGGAAGGGGGGCGTGCCCCCCTCCGAGTGACGAGGAGTGGGCGGGCCTTCCCCCCTGAATTAGAGATGGACCTGGGGATTCGGGGGAAGGTGGCGCTCGTAACCGGGGGGGCGAGGAACCTCGGGCGAGCGGATTGCCTTGTTCTCGCCGAAGAGGGGTGTCACGTCGCGGTGGTGGACCTGAATGGTGAAGCCGCGGAGGAGACCGCCGGGCTAATTCGGTCCAAAGGGGGGACGGCGCGCGCCTACCTCTGCGACATCAGGGAGCGCTCCCAAGTAGGGGGGACCGTAGAGAAGGTCGGGCGCGAGCTTGGGCCCGTTGACATCCTGGTCAACAACGCGGGGATCGTCTGGACCCTCGCCCAGCTCAAGGACATGAACGACGACGAGTGGGACTTGAACCTGGGCGTCAACCTGACCGGGGCCTACAACGTGACCAAGGCGGTGTTCCCCGGAATGCGCGAGCGGCGCTGGGGGCGGGTCGTCTCCATGGCCTCCATCGCCGGGCTTCTCGGGGGGTTCGGCCAGACCGCCTATGCTACGACGAAGATGGGGATCATTGGATTCGCTCGTTCGGTGGCGCTTGAAGGGGCCCGCTATGGAATCACCTCAAACGTGATCGCCCCGGGGATCATCGGCGAGCACGTGAAGCTCTCCCCCATGTACGATCGCATGGTCAAGCGCGTCGCCATGCAGCGGGAGGGCGATCCGGAGGACGTCGCCCACGCCATCGCGTTTCTCTGCTCCGAGCGCGCCCGCTACATCACGGGGGCCGTGTTGACGGTCACGGGCGGCATGGACCTGTTCACCTTCTAGCGCCGTGGCGATAAGCGTCGCACGACCCACCTGCGGTGGGTACCCCGCAGTGGAACGCCTCGGGCAATTATCATTTGCTCGGTCGACGGGAGTACCTTTACGGGCACCGCGTCCGGCCGAAGGCCGGCGTGGTCGTACACTCCGGTGCCCTCCCTCGGGCCTTGGGCTGCTCGCTTCTCGCCACGGCGCGGGGGCTGCCGGGCCGGGCCACTTGACAAAGGAGGCGTTATGCCGACGGTGAGTGAGACGTTTCAGCTCATGCCGAGCCGGTTCAGGGCCGACCGGGCCCAGGGGATGAATGCCGTCTTCCAGTACGAGATTACCGGGGAAGGCGGCGGCAAGTGGTATGTGACGGTGAAGGACGGCGCCTGCACCGTCGCCGACGGCGAGACCCCCAGTTCGAACCTGACCGTCACCATGGCCGCCACGGACTGGCTGGACCTCGCAGCCAACAAGCTGAACCCCCAGATGGCGTTCATGTCCGGAAAGCTCAAGCTCAAGGGCGACATGGGCCTGGCCATCAAGCTCGGGTCCCTGTTCGCCGCGTGACGCTCTTCCGAGGGTTGGCCCGCTCCGTGCGAAACTGCCAGATCCCCCTTGAAAAGGAGGATTGCCATGTCCGATGACACGCTCGTGGCTATCTTTTGGGATCGGGTCGCCCGCTATAGAGATCGAGTGGCCCAGAAGGTGAAGCGGGATGGGAAGTGGGTCGATATCTCCTGGCGTCAATACGGAGAGATTGTCAGGGAGATCGCTCTGGGCCTGCTCGCCCTGGAGCTTCAAAAAGGGGAGGCGGTGGCGCTCCTCTCCCAGAGCCGCGGGGAGTGGGTGCAGTGCGACTTCGGGATCCTCTCCGCCGGGTGTATCACGATTCCGATTTACCCCTCCTATCCGCCCGATCAGATCGTCTATATCGTCAATGACTCAGAGGCGAAGGTCCTGATTGTCGAGAACCAGGTTCAGCTCGACAAGGTCCGTCAGGTACTGGGGAAGATGGAAAGGTTGGAGCGTATCATCCTGATGGATGGGGATCCGGGAGGCGATCCCTTCGTCCTGAGCCTGGAGCGCCTTCGGGCCCTGGGTCTTGAAAAATCAACCGAGTTGGCGCCTCGCCTCGAGGAGCTGAAAGATACGGTTCACCCTGAGGATATCGCCACCATCGTTTACACCTCCGGGACCACCGGGCCACCCAAGGGAGTGATGCAGACCCACGGGAATCATGCGGCGATGCTCCGGTCTGTCTCCCAGAGGACGGACGTCGGCGAAAATGATACCCACCTTCTCTTTCTTCCCCTTGCCCACACCTTCGCCCGCCTCGAGTCGTACGTCGGAGTCCATCTGGGGTTGATCACCGCCTTTGCGGAGCACATTGACAAGCTCGCGGAGAACCTGCGGGAAGTCTCCCCCACATTTATCTACAGCGTCCCGCGGGTCTTCGAGAAGGTGTACGCCAGGCTCCAGGCCCAAGTTCAAGCCGCGCCGCCGCTCCGTCAGAAGATCTTTCGCTGGGCGCTCGGCGTGGGGCGCCAGGTCAGCGAGCGCCAGCAGGCAGCGCGCTTGATCCCCCCGGGGCTTCGACTCAAGCACTTCGTGGCCAATCGGCTGGTCTTTCACAAGATTCATCAGGCCCTCGGTGGCCGGCTCCGCTTCTGTGTTTCAGGCGGGGCCCCGCTTTCCCGGGAGATCGCCGAGTTCTTTCATGCCGTCGGGATCCTGATCCTGGAAGGGTACGGGCTCACGGAATGCTGCCCGGTCCTCACAGGGAACACGCTTGATGGCTTCAAGTTCGGCACGGTCGGGAGGGCCGTCCCCGGGGTGGAGCTTCGGATCGCCCCGGATGGGGAGATCCTGGCTCGGGGCCCGAATATCGCCAAGGGATATTTCAAGAAACCTGAGGCCACGGCTGAGGTCTTTGATTCCGACGGCTGGTTCCACACGGGGGACGTCGGGGTGATTGATCCGGATGGCTTCCTGACCATCACAGACCGGAAGAAAGATCTCATGGTGACCGCGGGTGGAATCAACGTGGCGCCCCAAAACGTCGAGAATGCTCTCAAGACCCACCCGTTCATCAGCCAGGCGATGGTGTACGGCGACAAGCGCCCATACCCGGTCGCGCTCATCGCCCTGAATCCGGAGGAGAGTGCGGGATGGGCCAAGGAGCACGGCCTCGATCCCGAGGACCCGACCGCGCTGGCGCGACACGACGAAACGCGCAAGCTCGTGGCGCGGATCATCGAAGAGAAGAACGCCATCTTGCCCTCCTACGCGCAGGTGAAAAAGTTCGCCATCGTCCCGGGCGACTTCACCCAGGACGGAGGGGAGCTGACGCCCACGCTGAAGGTGAAGCGCAAGGTGGTGGCCGAAAAGTACCGCGATCTCATCGAATCCCTCTATGCCCCGTGAGCTATGATGGGTAGCCTGCCCCGAGCAGCCCCAGCGAGCACAACGTTGCGCGTGCCCGGGCAAACGAGGCAGGCTGGGGAATCCCCTGAGCGCAGCATTCGCGGGAGCGACGGGGTCCCCACCGTGAGGGAGCGGGATGGGGGGGACCGAGCGGACTGCAGCCCCCGCAGGGGGCGTAGGGAGATATTGGGGGGGCCCCGCCCGCGAACCACGGAAGGGTCGTCGCGGGAGCGGTGCGGAGCGAAGGGGATCCCCAGCCTCGCCTCTGACGAGTGATATGAGTGTTTTTGACGCGTTTCGATTGGATGGCAAGGTGGCGATTGTGACCGGCGCGAGCCGGGGGCTCGGGAAGGCCATGGCCCTGGCCCTCGCCGAGGCCGGCGCCGACCTCGTCCTGGTCTCTCGATCGAGGGCTGACCTCGAGACAACCGCCAAGGGGATCGAAACCCTCGGTCGCCGAACCTTGGTCATCCCCATCGACATCTCGGCGTTCCATGACGCGCAAGCGGTCGCCCAGGAAACGCTTGCCACATTCAGCCAGATTGACATCCTGGTGAACAACGCGGGCGTTGCGGTGGTGAAGCCTCTGGTTGAGCTCGCGCCGGAGGAGTGGGAAAAAGTTATCGCCACGAACCTGACCGGGACCTATAACCTCTGCCGGGCGGTCGGCCCACATCTGATTCAGCAAGGCGCGGGAAAGGTAATTAACATTGCCTCGGTCCTTGGGCTGACCGGCCTTCCAGGGTATGCCGCCTATTCAGCCTCCAAAGGGGGAATCATCGCGCTGACCCGAGTGCTGGCCGTGGAGTGGGCGCGATTCAATGTCCAGGTCAATTGCATTGCCCCCGGCTGGTTTGTCACGCCCATGAATGAGCGGGCGTTTGCGGATGAAAAGATCCGAGAGCGCCTCCTCCGGGACGTCCCCGCGCGCCGGACCGGACGCCCCGAAGAGCTGGGGCCGCTCGCGGTCTACCTCGCCTCAGCGGCCTCGGACTATATGACCGGCGAGGTGATTGCTATCGACGGCGGCGACCGCGCCGCGTGAGTGACACTTCGCAACTTCCCCTTCGTAAGGCGCCGGAGGTTTGACAAACCGAATCCCCATCGTATGATGGAAGCGAACGCTTGACAGAAGGGGGCGGGTCAGGCCTTCGCTGGAAACATTGAGTCATCGGGGCAGCGCGCCCTGAGCCGACGGGAAGGAGGGGAATGGGTGGGCGTGGACAGATTAGTGGGGGACGCTGAGCCCAGGCTCGCGGACCTGCTGGCCTCGCTGGCCGCCATCGGTCGATCCATTCAGCAGGAGTTCGATCCCCGCCGCTTCCTCGACGAGTTTTCGGAGCAGATCAGGCATCTGATCCCCCACGATCGTCTGGTCATCCATTACCTGGACGCGGAGGGACAGACGTTCACGGTCTTCGCCGAGACCGGGTCCCCGAGCCTCCTTCTTCACAAGGCGCACTACACAACCGACTTCGATCCCGCCGGTCGCTACGTGGCCGCCGAGTGGGGGATTCGCCCCGTCTACTCCGGTGAGACCATGCGGATGGACGACGTCCGAACGGACCCGCGCTTCGAAAACCCCAACCCGGTTGAGCGGAGATTCTCTGACGCCGGGCTCCGCTCCGTGCTCGCGGTTCCCCTCCGGAGCGGTGGGCGGATTATCGGAGCGTTCATCGCAACCAGCCTGACTCCCGGGGTGTACACGGATGCTCACCCGGCGGTGTCCCGGCAGGTCGCGGACTTGATCGCTCCCTTCATCGAGAATGTCGTCCTGCTCGAACAGGAACGGCGGCGCCGCCGACGGCTTCGCGCGCTGGAGGGGCTCACCCACGCCATGGGTGTGAGCCTCAACGTCCGCGATGTCTTCGATCGGCTGGCCGACGCCGTTCGGCCTGTCCTCGACTTCGACGTCATGGGCGTCTGGTTGCTTTCGGCAAGCGGCCGCGAGATCGAGATGGTGGCCAAGGTGGCCGGCGTTCCCAAGCCGGAGACGCCCGTGCGCATCCCCCTCGACCACTTCTCGTGTTCGCCCAAGCTGGAGGCCGGGGAACCCGTCTTGATTCACGACACGCGGCTCGAGTTGGACCCCTCGCGCCCCGGGGACCGTATGATCATCGACGGCGGGGGCCGTTCCTGCCTGTCGGTGCCGCTTCGCTTCGGCGAGACGATCGGAGGGGCGCTCTACTTTGGCAAGGACGAGCCGTACTGGTTCGATCGGCTCGACGTTGAGATCGCGATCGGCGTCGCGGTCCAGGTCGTGCTTGCCCTCCAGCACCAGCGGCTGGCGGAAGAGCAGCGGCGGGTTGCGCTGGTTGAGGGACGGGCGAGGCAGTTGGAACAGCGCCTTGAATCGCTCCGGAACGAGTTGGGCGAGCGGTATGGCCTCGATCGGGTCATTGGCCGGGCCCCATCCTTCCGAGATGCGCTCACTCAGGCCGCCAGGGTGGCGCCGACCGACACGACGGTCCTGATCACGGGCGAGAGCGGGACGGGGAAAGAGCTGGTCGCGCGGGCCGTTCATCACGCGAGCCTTCGCGCCGACGGCCCGTTCGTGGCCATCAACTGCGCGGCGCTCCCGGAGACGCTGCTCGAATCCGAGTTGTTCGGCCACGAGCGCGGCGCGTTCACCGGCGCCGATCGCCAGAAGCCGGGTCGCTTCGAGCTCGCAGCGGGCGGCACACTCTTCCTCGACGAGGTGTCAGAGCTGTCACCGGCGGTTCAGGCCAAGCTCCTCCGCGTCCTCCAAGAACGGGAGTTCCAGCGGGTCGGAGGGACGGTCACCCTTCGGGCCGACGTTCGACTGAGCGCCGCGACCAATCGTGATCTCGCGCGGGCTGTGGACGGTGGGAAGTTTCGCGAGGATCTCTACTATCGTCTCAATGTCTTCCGGATCCACCTCCCCCCTCTTCGAGAGCGCGGCGACGATGTGCTGCTCCTGGCCGACTACTTCGTGCGGACCCTGGGAGAGCGGATGGGACGAGGAGAGCCCGGGCTTAGCCGCGACGCGCGGGAGGCGCTCCTCGCGCACTCCTGGCCCGGCAACATCCGCGAGCTTTCGAACGCGATCGAACGGGCTCTCATCGTTTCGGATGGCGGCCTTCTGACCGCCGTCCACCTCGGCTTGACCTCGACCGCGGAGCGAGTGTCGGTCGCGGATCCGGGTGACGGCTCCCGCGTGTCTCGGCCCGGTCAGCCGCGGTCACTCCCGGAATGGGAGCGAGAGATCGTCCAGGGCGCCCTCGAGAAGGCGAAGGGGAACAAGTCCCGGGCCGCCAAGCTCCTCGGCCTCACCCGCTCACAGCTCTATACCCGGCTCAGCCGCTTCAGCCTCGACACGTAGATCCAAACTTCTTCACCGCGCGACCGTTTCCTAGACCTGCGCCGCCTCGCTGACCACGAGGACCGGCACAGGCGAAGTCTCCAGGAGCCGGGCGGCAAACCCCACCTTTTCGAGTTCAAGTCGCGACCACCCCAAGTGCAGAGGGGTCCGTCGTCCGACCACGACGAAATCGTACTGATTCGAGGTGATCTCCTCGAGCGCCACCGTCGCGGGCTCCCCAGTCCGAAATTCGGTCTCGATCTCTACACCCAGGCTTTCGGCGATGTTTCGGTATTCGGAGAGGATCCCACCGATGATCTGGTCGAGCGTCCGGGTGTCTCCCGGAAAGCGAAAATCCTCCATGTCGACGGATTCACTCAGAATCAGGAGAACTTTCGGACGCACCCCGAACTGGACGGCGAGTCGGCAGGCCTCGTGGACCGCCTTCCGAGAAAGGGGGGTCCCAAGGACGGGCACCAACACCCTGCCTGCGGGGGGTCCAACCCGAGGCGGAAGGTCAGGGCGGCCCTCGACATTTCCGTAATCGAGCACTTGAGCGAAGGCGCGGAAGACGTCGGTCTCTGTCAAGATTCCGACGAGTTGCCCATCACTTAAGACGGGGAGTGCCCCGATCTTCTTCTCCCCCATCAGCGCTACAGCCGCCTCGAGGGAGGTCTCCGGGGTCACGGTGATTGCCGGGCAGGTCATGACGTCCCGGACCGGAACCCGATCCAACATGTAATTCAACTCGTGGACCGACAGCGTGGTGGCATCGGACGCCCATGCTTCCCTGACATCCCGGTCCGTGACGATCCCCACCACGCTGTTGCCCTCCACAACCGGGAGCCGACGAATCCCGTGCTCGCGCATGATCATGCGGGCCTGCACGATGCTTTCCTTCGGACCTACGGTCACCGGAGTTTTTGTCATCCATTGTCCAACCAACATTGCAGGGTCCTCCTTCGCGAAAAATCCGATTCTCGAGAATCGGCTACATGAATTAGATGGCGCCTACCTTCAAAAGGATTCGCTCTGTCGCCTGGATGTCGCGGCACACGGGGATCTTTCAAGCGCTTCGACCTCGACACCTAGCAGGCTGATGAAAAACGCCGTTCCGAGTGCAGGCTGATCAAAAGGGTCCAGATGCAAGGCGGCGAGGAAGCGAGGAGTGAAGCGTACTTGGTCGTACGTTGCAACGACGAGCGACGAAGCCAACGCCGCAGATGGGCCTTTTTCATCAGCCTGCTAGGCTGCAGATTCCTCTACAGTGTGTCGAAGAATCGCCAGACACTTTTCTTCACTCCGCGCAAGGGTTCGGCCGCGAACACACGTAAGGCCGTGAGCGATTTGACTAAACCCCGCTCCTCGTCTCGTTGGCACAGGGGTTGCTCTCACCGGGATCAGAGCCGATGGAGAAAATCCGAAGGAACAGGGATTGATGGAAGGAGGTGAAGCTGTCGCGAGGAGACCGAGGAGTAGGAGCAAACAGGGTTTTCGGGACAAAACGACAAGACGCAACGACAACACACAAGAAGGGAGACAGATCAATGAAGCGATATCTAGCGATGCTCGGAATGGTCACGCTGCTGGCGCTGCCGACTGTGGCTGGCGCTGACGCGAAGCTGAGGCTGGGGCGTGAAGAATTCCCCCAACTCTACGGCACGACTCAGCCAACCGAGTCAATGACGAAAGGCGTGATCACAGAGCAGGAACCAGTCGAAGTGCCGGCACCTGTCACGACCGCACCAGCGAAGGCGAAGACCGATCAGGAGGGCGGCTCGTCCAATCCCTACCTTAAGGACGGGCTTCTCTGGTAGCCAGGTATCTTGGAGGGGGCCGGGACTCCCGGCCCCCCCTTTCCCTAGTGAGAGCCGGGAGATCGAGATGAGCCAACGTGCAGTAGAACGAGCCCTGGGAAAGCTTGTGACGGACGAAGGGTTTCGTGAGGAGTTCTTCAAAGACCCTGAGCGCGCGAGCCTTCAGGCCGGGCTGGAGCTGTCCCGTGAGGAATTGGACGGACTGTTACGCACTCCAAGGCCGACGCTGGCCAAGCTGAGTGGATGCATCGATGATCGGATCCGCCGGCTCCGAATTCCGGCGAGATCGAATCCAAGGGAGACGACTTGATGACTTCAGACATGAGACGCGGCGTGAATTGGCATTGGTCGCTCGTATTGGCGCCCATCGCGGCTCGCAGCGCGCCCTCGGCCTGGTCGAGCTGCGCTACATGGAAAGCAGATCATTACCCATGTCTCGACAGGTCTTCCTTCAGAACGCCTCGATGACAACGCGATTCATCCGGGCATGCGCAGAGCAGAGTGACTGGGCCGGCGCGAACCAAGGCTCGCAGCTCGGTAAGCTGGGCCTGGGCCTCAGCCCGCTTGAGCCCGGCCAGATAGCCGCGCCGAAGCTCGGCCCACGAGAGCCTGCCGGCCTTCCACGCCCGGATCAACGGCGGGTCCGTGCCGAGATCTTTGAACCAGTGGTCGATCTTCCCTTTGCTGACACCCCGCGGCCAGAGGCGCATTACCAGGACCCGGGTTCCGTCGGCCCGTTCCGGGGGGTCGTAGATCCGCTTGGTTTTGACGCTCACGCCGGCTCCCATTTCACCTTATACTCTAGGAAGAGGTTCGGATCAAAGGCGACCCGATGAACTTCTACGACACGTACATCTTGCCCCACCTCATCAATCTCGCCATGCAGAACAAGACAGCCAAGGTGGAACGGGCTAGGTTCGTGTCGCTCGCGTCCGGGAGGGTCCTCGAAATTGGGATCGGGTCCGGTCTGAACATCCCGTTCTATCCCGCCGACATCGAGGCTCTCTACGGGATCGATCCCTCCAGGGAGCTTTTGAGAATGGGGCGCAAGCGTGCGGCAGGCGCGCCCTTTCCGATCAAGCTGATGAAACTCTCCGGCGAGCGCCTGCCCCTGGAGGACGAATCTTTCAATACCGTGGTGACGACGTGGACTCTGTGCACAATTCCGGATCCCGTCCAGGCGCTCAGGGAGATGAGGCGGATCCTCAAGCCCGAGGGCCAGGTGATCTTCATCGAGCACGGCCGGTCGCCGGACCCGCGCGTCCTCGCGTGGCAGAACCGGCTGAACCCGTTGTGGAGTCGGCTGGCCGGGGGCTGCAACCTGAATCGGGAGATCGATGCGCTGATCCGGGCGGTCGGTTTCGAGATCACCCGGCTGGAGACCGGCTACGCTCCGGGGCCGAAACCGTTCGCCTACCTCTATCGCGGTCTGGCCCGGTGCCGTGGCGAGAAGCGAGCAGCCCAAGGCCCGAAGGAGGAGCCAACCGGAGCGTACGGGGTTGGTACGTGAGGATTGGCGACGACCGCGCTCTCTGGTCCGAGCGCCGGCTTTGCCGGCGCAAGCCCAGGGGGAGGTTCGGAAGGGGGATGTGCCCCCTCCGAGTCAAACGCCGGGACGGGACGCTTATCGCCACGGCACTCTCGGGCCGGTGTAGCCGTCGAAGATCAGGCGAATGCCGTCCGAGTAGAAGCCGGCGTCACGAAGCGCTTGTTCGACCGGTGAATCGAGCACCGGCGTTTCGTCCCACCTCTCGATGGTGAAACGACGCCCACGGCGCTCCGCCGTAAGCGCGCGGATCGCGTAATCCAGAGCCTCCGGCGCAAGATCGGCGAGAGGCCGGAGCGTAGATCCCTCGAGGGCGAGGATGGGCCGGCCCCCTTCGAGGACGATGAGAGACTCGGCTCGTCGCGTGACAGGACAGGGGAAGAGGGGACCGTAGAGGTTGATGGGATCGACGGTCGAGAGCACCAGGAGATCTCGGCTCTCGCTACGTCGCGCTGCTCGCAGCAGCTCGACTGCCTCGGGCAGGGCGTACTGCTCACCCGAGACGCCCTCGACGAAGCGCCCGGCCCGGAGCCTCCCGCCCAGTTCCCAGCGGCGAAGCTGCGGGACCAGCTCGCGCCAGGGTGGGGCCGCGGTTTCCAGCGCCAGAAGCTCGCGGAAGAGGATGCCGTAGCGCGTGAGGAGGCAGCGGGCCCAGGCCTCCACGCGCTCTTCGTGGGCGGGCGGCTCTGAGAAGGGCAGGAGCGACCAGCGCCCCTGGAGGGTCTTGAGCTTGACCCGAAGCCGGAGGTCAGAGCGCGTGGGCCGGCCGGTTGTCTTGAGTTGCCGAGATCGAGTGTCGCCCTCGAGGGCGAATCGGACCGCAGTGAAGGTGTCATTCGTCACGCGCCCGGCAGAGACCAGTTCCCAGAGCGCGGAGAGCGTGTCGGCGGGCTCGAGCTTCTCGCCGCGCGCGACGTCATCGAGGAACGAGGCGCCGCGCTCCTGGAGCCGCTCGTGAATGCGGCGGGCCGGATCGGAGAGTCCCACGGCCAGCGGCTCGGCGGTGTTCGTAGATTCGGGACGGAGCCATGAGAGGTCATCCACCTGGAAGAACGTGAGGGGAGGCGCGCCTCCCGCTCCGCCTGGCACGAGTCTGCCCCAAACAAACGCTCCGGTGAGCCCGAGCTGGTCCAGAAGCTCCGGGCGGTAACCTGCCAGTCTCAGTGGCAGGATGTCCCGCTCCCAGCTCGACGCCGGCAGCTCGAGCCCCTGGAGCTGTGTGAGGATCTCTGAGAGCCCGTCGGCGCCGTTCAGCCGCCCGCCGGGTGCGACATGCTGCCAGCGGCAGAGGAAGTCCACGAAGCGATCAGGGGCAACCGGCTCGATCTCCTGGCGCAGCCGCGCGAGCGTGGCCCGGTGAATCCGTTCCAGGATCGTTCGCTCGCAGAACTGAATGGTCTCGACGCCTTCAACGAATCGCCCTTGGAAGCAGGAGCCCTCCGCCTCGAGCGCCGCCAGAGCCCGGGCCACATCGACGGACGCCAGAGCGAGCTGCTCGGCGAGATCCTCGGGCGTCGACGGGCCGACGTGACGGAGTCGTCTTCGGATCAGCTCGCGGCGCGCCTCCTCCGGCTCCCAGGGCTCTCGCTGGGCCGACGCGGGGACCATGCGATCGTCCTCGATCACATAGTGGTCATACGCCGCGCGGTAGAGCGGAAAGTCTTCGACCGCCACCCAGAAGAGCTTCTCGGCATCTCCGAGCCGGACACGAACGGCGCGCCCCTGGCTGCGCGCGACGTCCAGGAGTTGCGTGGCGTCCCCTTCGACTCGCCGCGCGATCTCGACCTCGTCGAGCGGTCCCATCTCCTTGAGCAATAGCTCGACCAGCTCATCGACATCCCGGGCTCGGAACCCATCCGCCGATCGCGAGACCTCCGCGATCACCCTGGCGATGATCTCCGGCGCCAGGAACCCGGCCATCTCCTCCGTGGCGAGGAGTTCGGCGACGACGCCGCGGTGGGTGGTGACGGTTCTGCTCCGCCGCTCCTCTCTGGGCGCGTCGTCGAGATAGGAATAGTCCCAGGCCGCGAGGATCTTGTGGGCGAACGCCGACGGGAGCGGCAGCTCCTTGGTCACCGTGCGGAGCCTCCCAGCCCTGAGATCGGACAAGAGCTCCGTGAGGCGCGGCAGGTCGAGGGCCTCCTCCAGACACTCGCGGAGGGTCTCCCGAACCAGCGGATAGTCGGGGACGGGGATGTCGGGCTCGCCGATCCGATTGTCCTGGCAAGCCTGCTGCGCGGGGAAGCAGGCGGCCAGGAGATCGGTCGCCCGGAGCCGCTGGAGATAGGCGGGGACCTTGCGCCCGCGCTGAAAGCGGGGGATGAGCAGGGCGCGCACCGCGGCGTGGCGGAAGCGGGTCTCGAAGAGGGGGGCAGCCAGAACTGCCTGTGTGAGCGTTTCCTTCACGCTCTCTGGGGAGAGGAAGGCCCAGACCAGATCGAGCGGGAAGCTGTGACGGGGGCCGAGGGAGAGGAGGATCGCGTCGTCCGTGGCCGCGGACTGAATCTCGAAATTGAACGTGCGGCAGAGGCGCTTCGACAGGGCGAGGCCCCACGCCCGGTTGACGCGCATCCCGAACGGCGTATGCAACACGATCTGGGTCCCGCCGAGACTGTCGAAAAAACGCTCGGCGAGAAGCGTCTCCCCATCAGGGACGACCCCCGCGACCTGGGCCTGCTGTCCCACGAAGTCGACCGCGATCCGGGCGCCGGCCTCGTCGAGGCCACACTCGTCTTGAAGCCATCGGCGAGCGCCATCAGGATCGTCGAGGCGCGCGGCCAGCTCGCGCCGGAGGCGTCCCACCTCGCGCGACAGCTCGCCGGTGCGCCCCGGCGCCTCGCCATGCCAGAAGGGAATGGTCGGCGGAAGCCCGGCCGCGGATTCCACCACCATGCGCCCTCGCTCCACCTTGACGATGCGCCACGGGGCGTTGCCGAGGGTGAAGATGTCCCCCTTCATCGATTCCTGGGCGAAGTCCTCCTCCACCTGGCCGAGCTTGATTCCCTCCGGCTCGAGGTAGACATCGTAGTTCGTCGTATCGGGAATCGTCCCGCCCGAGGTGATGGCGGCCAGGCGCGCGTTGCGCCGCCCCTTGACGCGGCCTCTCACCCGATCCCAGTAGACCGTGGGGGCGACGCCCTTGGGCTCGGTGGGGAGCCGCTCCGCGCACATCGTCAGGACATTCTCAAATTCCCCGGACGTCAGACTCCGGTAGCAATAGCTTCGGCGAACGAGCCCGAGCAGCGCCTCGGTCTCCCACTCCTCGTCTGCCGTGATGCCCGCAACCTGCTGGGCCAGGACGTCGAGGCAACCCTCCGGGATCTCGATCCGGTCTAGGGCTCCGGACCTGACGGCGCGAATCAGCGCCGCGCATTCAACCAGATCATCACGGGTCAGGGGGAAGAGCAAGCCTTTGGGCGTGGCGCCGAGCCAGTGTCCGGACCGGCCGATCCGCTGGAGCGCCGTCACCACGGAGCGGGGTGACTCGATCTGACAGACCAGATCGATCGTCCCGATGTCGATCCCCAGCTCGAGCGAGCCGGTCGCGACGATGGCGTTGATCTCCCCGGCCTTGAGGCGGGCCTCCGCCTGGAGGCGCTGCTTCCGGGAGAGCGAGCCGTGGTGGGCCGCGACCAGGTCAGGGCCGAGTCGCTCCGTGAGGTGGACCGCGAGTCGCTCGACGAGCCTACGGCTGTTGGCGAAGACGAGCGTGGTGCGGTGCTCGCGGATCAGCGCGGCGAGCCGGTCATAGGTCGCCTCCCAGACCGGATGGGTCGCGACCGCGCCCAGCTCCTCCTTCGGCGGGATCACCCGGATATCGAGCGACCGTCGCCCCGCGTCGATGATCCGGTACGGGCGGGGCGGCCCGCCCGGCTCGGCGCAGCCGACGAGAAACGCGGCAACCTCGTCGAGCGGATGGATCGTGGCCGAAAGCCCGATCCTCTGCGGAGCCTTGACCGCGAGCGCCTCCACGCGCTCCAGGGAGAGGGAGAGGTGGACCCCTCGCTTCGTCCCGGCGAGGGCGTGGATCTCGTCCACGATCAGGTAGCGCACCGTCCGGAGGGCGTTCCTGAACCGCTCCGAGGCCAGGAGGATGAAGAGCGACTCCGGCGTCGTGATCAGAAGGTGCGGCGGCCTCCGGCCCATCGACGTCCGCTCCGGCGCGGGCGTGTCCCCGGTCCTGACGGCCGAGCGGATCTCGGGGAGGGGAATGCCCTGGCGCGCTGCCTCTTCCCGGATCCCCGCCAGCGGCTCCTGGAGATTTCGCTGGATGTCGTTGCTCAGCGCCTTGAGCGGGGAGATGTAGAGGACAGAGACCTGATCCCGGAGCTCTCCCCGCATCCCGAGCTGGACCAAGGAATCGAGCGCCCAGAGGAAGGCGGCCAGTGTCTTCCCCGAGCCCGTGGGGGCGGTGATCAGTGTGTGGTGGCCCGCGCCGATCGCCGGCCAGCCGAGACTCTGCGGCGCCGTCGGCGCCCCGAATCGTTTCTCAAACCAGTCGCGGACGACAGGATGGAATGCCGCAAGGGGAGTCGCCAGGCTCACATCGTCACCATACGTCTCTTTCCCCAAGGATTCAAGACCAGGCGCGGTAGGCGCGCGGCTGAACGCAATCCGTAAGGCTGGCCGCGAGTTGACGTATTAACGCTTGACGTTAATATCGCGACGAGTTATGCTGGTTTCCAATGATCCGAAGCTTTCGGGACCGGGAGTCCGAGAAAATCTTCCGGCGCGAGCGGTCCCGGCGGCTTCCTCCCGGGGTTCAGCGTGTCGCTCTGCGGAAGCTGCTCGTCCTGGATGCGGCGGAGTCACTCGAGGATCTTCGAGTTCCGCCTGGCAACCGGCTGGAGCGGCTCGCGGGTGATCGGAAAGGTGAGTACAGTATTCGGATCAACGACCAGTGGCGTATCTGCTTTGTCTGGAAGGGCGGTGACGCTTCCGAGGTTGAGATTACGGACTACCACTGAGGAGGAAGACGGCTGTGTCGGTTGAGAAAGTTGCGCCGGTCCATCCTGGTGAAATCCTTCGCGAGGAGTTTCTGAGGCCCCTCAGGATCAGCCAGTATCGGCTGGCAAGGGACATCAGCGTGCCACCACGGAGAATCAACGAGATCGTTCACGGGAAGCGGGCGATCACTGCGGACACCGCGCTTCGCCTGGCACGCTATTTCGGAACTTCGGAGAGATTCTGGCTTAATCTTCAGACGCGCTATGACCTGGAGGTTGAGAAGGACCATCTCGGGGACCGCCTGAAAAAGGAAGTGATAGCTCGGCGCGCGGCTGGATAGCTGAAGGCCTTTGCCACCGCAAGAATTCGCCCCTCGAAGCAGCCGCGGATCAGGGGATGAAACGCTTCGAGTGGAGTCGTCAGCGTCATATCGTTACCATACGGCTCTTTTCTCGGTCGTTCAAGGCCAGGCGGCAATGTCGCGATTCCGGCCAGCCGAGCCGCGCTCCATGTTCTTGAACCGGGGTGGGCGCGGGTTTACAGTCCCGCCGGATCGCCTGTGACCGACGGCCTGTTAGCCTGATATACTGCGGGCTGATATCCGGATAGGCTGCGAGATTCGCAGCCTATCGCGGCGAAGGCAGGCGTTTGACAGGGAGGGTTAAACGATGGATTTTACTGTCGATTCAGGTATACCGCGAGGGCGCTCGCATGATACTTCATAGTTCTTCCGGCGCCGCCTCGCCTTCGCGCGGCAGCGCCGGAAGAACGCGCGGATCTGCGGGTCGCCCCGCCTGCTATGCGCACGGCTAGGAGTTGGCGTGAAAGCGACTGAGCCGTCATACCAACGTGCGATTGATGCCGTCGGTCGGTATCGCGACCGCCACGACGCGACCCTCTCGGTCGGCCAGAAAGAGACCCTTGACGAGATCGTGCGGCGCCTGCACAGGCTTGCGGGTCAGGCCAAGCAGCTCATTGAGCTCAACAACGCGTTCTTGGAGACCGAGGGCCTGACCACCGAGTTCGACCCGACCACTGACACAGTCACCGTTCGAGTGGGTGATATCCAGCAATCAATCAAATTGAAGCGAGCGGATCCCAACGTTCCAATCAAGATGGAAGGGCTCACCGCAGGTGGCGCTTACAAGGCGGGCGTAAGGGCGGGCGATCCGTCCGGAGTCAGTGAGTCCCAGAGACTGATCTACGAGGGCTTGCTTGAGGACTACTACCACAACGCCCATCGCGTTCTGAAGCTTATGAGACTGCTTCCCGGCCAAGCTGACTTCAAGTGTCGTGAGATCACGATCGTAAGAAACAAGTTGGTGGAGCATCCCGATGAGGGCGAGCCATACTCCTTCGGATTCGGTTCCGCGGGGCCCGTCGTTCGGCCGATGCAGCGTCCTGGCCGCGAATGGCGCGACGAGGGGTTGGTTTCCAATACGGAGAGATTCGTCAACGAGCTCGCTAGTGCTCTGGAGCGAGGCGCATAACTCGTCGATCGAGCCGGCGGCGCTGTGCGCCGCGGCTCATCGCCAGTGTTAGCCCACCAGTTGGCGCTTGGAGAAGGGGTTGGAATACCTGAGCAAAGTCACCTTCAACGAGTGGCTGACCGTTTATGCCGCCCTGCTTTCGACAACTATCGTGCTGGTGGCTTCCGTGAAGTTCGTGGCGAAGCGGATCAGAGCGAGGAAGGAGCGAGCCAAGTTTCAGACCGACTTGTACTTCCTCCGCAAGGTCGACCGGAGCACAAAGGAGGTCCATCCGATTGTAGTTGTCCTGCTAGCGAATCTGAGCCGGTGAAGCGGGTCATCGTCCGGCCCGCGGCTGCCGCTGACATCGAGGAAGCTTATGACTGGTACGAACAGCAGCGGCCGGGGCTAGGCGAAGAGTTCTTGACGGCGATTCGGTCAACGCTTGACCGAATGGTGACCGAGCCAGAGGCGTTCGCCGTCATCCACCGTGCCACGCGGCGGGCTCTCGTCCCCCACCGCTACCAGCTTCTGGACCAGACGAACTATCGGAAGTCTGTTGACCAGTTAGTGTCACTGCTGCAGGTGCTTGACTGCGACGTAGACCTGGTCGTCCGTGCCAAGTCCGCCTGATCGCGCAACGAAGTTCGCTGGCGCTACTTGCCGAGGCGGACGAGCCACAACTCGCTCTGATATTTGATAGTTATGCACACAGAGGTGAAGGCCGATGAGTGATCGCCGCATCGACGCCTTCTTCTACGGCCTGTTCATGGACCTTGAGATCCTCCGCGAGGGCGGCGTAGCACCCATCAATCCGCGACGGGCATATGTCGATGACTTTGCGTTACGGATCGGCCAGCGTGCCACGCTTGTTCCATCCGCCGGAGCTCGCGCCTACGGGATGCTCGTTGCCCTCACCCACGCCGAACTCGACCGACTCTATGCCGCTCCAGGTCTGGAGCAGTATCGCCCGGAGGCGGTCCTCGCCCAGCCTCTGGAGGGCCCGTCGGCGCCGGCCCTGTGTTACAACTTGCGTGGAGCGCCACATGAACGAAATCCTGAGTATGCGGCGCGGCTCCGGCGTGCCCTCAGGAAACTCAATTTTCCGCCAGAGTACGTGGCGTCCGTTTCGTGAGAGTGGTGCATAGCAACGCGGTCGAGCGGACGGAGTCCCTGATCAAAAGGGGGTAGCTATGAGACGAATCCCTCTGATGTTGGCGCTGACGTTGGCACTTGGAATCGCGGTGGAGGTCACCGGAGAGCAAATCCTGAACGCCCAGCAGGTGCCCGACCCCCGGGTCGCGGATCTCGTCCGAGCCGGTCGGGTTCGAGTGGGGTTGGCTTTGCTTCCAACGTTCGCCACCAAGGACCCAGTGACCGGTGAGTTACGAGGGGTGGCAATCGACCTCGCTCGCGCGCTCGCAGCGCGCTTCGGCGTTGAACTCCTGCCGGTCGAATATTCAGGCGTTGCTAGGGTCCTCGACGGCCTCAAGGACGGCGCGTGGGACGTGGCGTTTTTAGCGGTCGACCCCGCGCGGGCCGCTCAGGCGGACTTCTCGCACCCGTACATGCAAATTGACGACACCTATTTGGTGCCGGCTGGCTCCTCAATCCGCAACGTCGCGGACGCGGACCAGCCCGGGGTTCGCATCGCGGTCGAGCGCGGGGCCTCGACGGCCCTCGTTTTGAGCCGCATGCTGAAGCAAGCTGAATTGGTGCCCGCCGGCGCCGCTTTCGACCTGCTGCGCGCCGGAAGTGCCAACGTGTTAGCAGGCCCCCGCGCAGCGCTGCTCCGGCTTTCGGCCCAACTACCCGGCTCTCGCGTGCTGGAGGACCGCTTCGGGGTCATCCTCTACGCGATGTTGGTCCCGAAGGGTCACGCCGGACGTCTCGCCCACCTCAGCGAGTTCATCGAGGAGGCCAAGGCCTCGGGGTTGGTGCGGCAAGCAATCGAGCGCGCCGGCTTGCGCGGGGTCCAGGTCGCACCCGCGGGAAATCCAAGCACTCGCTAAAGGGAAGCGTCGGGCGCGGCCCTAGGAATGAGAAACTTCTCTGTGTGCAAGCCGCTCGAGCTATAAGGGTCAGGTCTTGCCATCATACAGGCCCCCGGGGAGTTGCGACCGGAGGGGACGAGACATGGGTCGATCCAGACCGTGCTGGAACAAGCCGACGTGCTGTCGCAGGGGTGGGCGGCAGCGGCGTGACGAGGGGGACGGTTAACAGGCCGGTCGCCCTTGGCACCCGCCGCTCATCGGCGAGCCGTCAAAGGGCCAGCAGGAGCATATAGTCGAGGTGGTAATATAGGGGCATGGCCCGGTCCGCGCGGGAGCTATTCGAAGAAGCGATGAGGCTTGATCCGGAGGAGCGCGCAACTCTGATGCGCCTCCTGATCGAGAGCCTAGACGCCGAATCGGAGGAAGGCGCGGCCGACGCGTGGGTGGCCGAGGTTGAACGCCGGATGGCAGAGCTTGACTCCGGCGCGGTCCAATCAATCTCCTGGGACGAGCTGAGAGCGCGGCTGTACCGTCGCTAGATGCCTCGCGCTGCCGTCAGGTTCCATCCTGCCGCCGCGGAGGAGGCGGAGGCGGCTTATGACTGGTACGCGGCTCGAAGCCCAGCGGCGGCGTTCGGCTTTCGCGACGAACTGCGGCATGCGGTCGAAGCGGTTGCTGAGAATCCCAGGACTTGGCCACGCCATGGAACGCGCGCACGGCGCTATATCTTCCCACGATTCCCCTTCAGCTTAGTCTACGTCCGACGCGATGACGAAGTTGAAGTCGTCGCCGTGGCTCATGGCAGGCGACGGCCTGGTTACTGGCGGTCGCGAATCTGACACGTCTACTTGCCGAGCCGGACCAGCCGCAACTCGCTCTTGACCAGGTCGGGCACGACCACGAGAAGCCCGTCAGTCTCGGGGATGACGCAGAAGTCGGCCGGCCCTTTGAACCCCGACGCCAGAGTCTCCATCCCCGCCTTCGGACTCCACCTGAACAGCGATCCCGACTTCCAGTCCGTGACCAGCAGGGTCCCGTCGTCCAGTTGAAAGACGCCGTCTAAACCGCCCAGGTCCTTGGATAAGGCCTTGAGCTCTCCGCCAGCGTCCAGGGAGTAGATGCCGCGATCTTGGCCAGACTGGAAGCCGACCATCAGAAGCGAACCGTCCCGGGCCGGGTAGAGTCCGTTGGGATTCACTGACTTGCCCGAGAGAGCCAGAGTGACCTTGGGATCACCCTTGGCGTCCAGGAAGTCTGCCGGCTCCACCCGGTAGAGCAGGTCTGCCTGGTTATCGCTGACAAAAAGGACGTTCGCCCTGACCGCCAGGTCGTTGGCGAACTTGACCCCGGGCAGAGCTGCCTTCCTGCCTCGACGGGTTTTCAGATCGAAGACCCATACCACGTTGATGTCGGTGACCCACAACCGGTTGCCCTCGACCCAGATGCCCTTGGGCTTGTTGAGGATGTCGCCCGAGGCAGGGAGGAACTGCTCCTCCAGGACTTTTCCGGTCAACGACACCTTGGTGATCCTGCCCTTGCCATCCTTCTCCGCCGGCTTGAGCTCGGAACCGAACTGGCTCACATACAGAACCTTGGCCTGAGGGTCATAGGCGACCGATTCAGGAAAAGCAAAACCTGTCACCGTCTGCTCAGAGACCACCCGGATCGCCTTGATCTCCTGGGCGGACACCTCCGGGGAGATTCCCATTTGGACAATGGCCAGACATGCCGCAAGAGTCAAACCGATTGCCATTCTCCTGCCCATGACTTCCTCCTTTGCAAGATTCGGTTTTGCAGGTTGCCCCTGAGCGCTCGGTGCGACAGCACTGTATCCCAGGCACCTATAATGTCAAGCGGTCAATTTGGAGAAACGTGCCGATGTCGAACACGCGCTCGGTGTATACTTCAAAACGACACAGCCACACTTTGTCTTTTGCTTAGAATAATCCGGACGTCGTCGCCGAAGGGAAGTATCGCATGAGACTGTGGGTGGTTGTGGGGTGCGCGTTGTTGAAGAGATGGGGTACGACCCGAGCGCGGACGCCTCCGACCCGCGCAACGCCGGCAAAGTCGAGGAGGTCGGCGTCGAGGAGGTGAATGGCCAGCTCTCCACCAAGTACCGCGCCACCGCGTTCCCATGGACTATTATACGTGGAGTAACACGTATTGGACCAGGAGGGGCTTATGCAGAAGAAGCTGACCATTACGGTCGACGAGCGCGTTTACAGGGGGCTTCACAGCGTCGTAGGGCGGCGCCGGATCAGTCGCTTTGTCGAATCTCTGGTGCGCCCACACGTGATCGGTAAGGACTTGGAGGCTGCCTATCGTCAGATGGCCAAGGACGAAGCCCGGGAAGCCGAGGCATTAGAGTGGGCCGAAGCCACCCTCGGAGACGTCGCTGATGAAGCGAGGTGAGGTGTGGTGGGTCAATTTCCTCCGTAGGCGGTGAAGCTCGGAAACGACGTCCGGCGGTGATCATAAGCAACGACGCCTCCAACAAGTACCTGAACCGCGTGCAGGTTGTGCCGTTGACCAGTTCCGTGGATCGCCTTTACCCGAGTGAGGCGTACGTCATGATCAGAGGGAAGAAGAACAAGGCCATGGCAGATCAATTGACGACGGTAAGCAAGCTCCGCTTGCTGAACCTCGCGGGGCGTTTGTCCAGGGCGGACGTGAAAGGCGTTGAACAGTCGATCAAAGTGCAATTGGCGCTGACCCCGTAGATGGTCCTCTTGAGCGGGTTCACGGCCGCGCGACTTTGGAGTAGGATAGTCGGGTTGAAATGACGCACACGGGAACGATGACGGCGCTGCCGCCGGGAGTTCAGAGCCGGTTCGTCCAGGTGGACGGGATTCGCACCCATTACCTGGAGGCGATGCCGCCGAATCGCGATGAGCGTGACCTGCCGCGCGTCGTGCTCGTTCACAGCGGGGAGTTCGGTGGTCGCGCCGAGTTTTCCTGGCGCCATAACATCGCAGAGCTGGGACGCCACTTCCACGTCTACGCGCCGGATCTCGTCGGCTTCGGCCGCACCGAGCTGCTCTACGACTTCAGTGACCCAATCGGGTTTCGAGTCAGGCACATGCGACGCTTCATGGAGGTTCTCGAGATCGGACCGGCGCACTTCGTCGGGAATTCGTTTGGCGGCTCGCTCACGCTCCAGGTCGCGGCGGCGGAGGAGCCGGCCTGGCCCATCTGCTCGGTCATCGCGGTGAGCGGGGGTGGCCAGGCCCCGGACAACGAGGCGCGCAAGGTGCTGACCGGGTACACCGGGCGGCGCGAGGAGATGCGTGAGATCCTGAAGGTGCTCTTCTTCGGAGAGCGGTGGTGGGCCGACGACATGGTGGAGGAGCGCTGGCAGGCCAGCCGGGAGCCGGGCGTCTGGGAGGCGGCCGCAGCGGCGCGCCTGGCGCCGGAAGGCGCAGTGCGAGGCTTCCGTCCCGAGCGGCCGGACTATACAAAGATCCGATGCCCGGTCCTTATCATCGCGGGGGAGAACGATCTCCTGCGCGTCCCGGGCTACTGGAGGGAGCTGGAGGCGGCGATCTCCCGATCCACGGCAAAGGTCTTCGCCCGCTCCCGCCACTGTTCTCACATCGAGTATGCGAGCGAATTCACTCAGCTCGCGATCGAGTTTCTCCGGGGGCCGGGCGCGTGACGTCAGGGTGGCGCGAGGCGGAGTGGACCGTTGATGGCGCGAGGCTCTGGGCCTGGGAGGGCGGGCACGGGGCGCCGCTTCTGATTCTTCACGGCGCCGACGGGGGCGACGGCCTCCTGCCGTTTCACGATGGCCTGGCCGAGCGCTTCCGCGTGCTGGCCCCTTCCTTGCCTGGTTTTGGTCGAAGCGATCTGCCGGGATGGATGGACAGCGTGGACGACCTCGCCTACTTGGTCCTCGACCTTCTCGAGCATCTCGGGCTCAGCGAGGTCAACCTGCTCGGCATCGGGTTCGGGGGCTGGATCGCAGCCGAAGTCGCGGTCAGATCGCAGGGGCGCCTCCGTCGCCTGATCCTCGCCGATTCCGTGGGGATCAAGGTCTCCGGTCCGGAGACCCGCGACATCGCTGATACGCTGGTTCTCTTCCACGAGGAGGCCGCGCGGCTCGCATGGCACGACCCGAGCGCGGCCGCCGGGATGAAGTGGCCGGGGGCCCCCGGCCTCAACGAGGAGGAGCTGATCGCGACCCTGAAAGCCCTCCAGACCGTCTCGCTCTTCGGCTGGAAACCGTTCATGCACAATCCCAAGCTCCTTCGCCGCCTCGCCCGGATCACAATCCCAACTCTCGTCCTCTGGGGCGAGAGCGATCGGGTGGTGACCCCGGAGTACGGTCAGGCTTTCCATCGCGCGATCCCGACCTCCACGTTCCAGAGGATTCCTCGGGCCGGGCACTATCCGCATCGCGAGCGGCCCGGCGACTTCGTGCGCGCCGTGACCGACTTCTTTGGATAGGACAATGAGAGGGCACATGGCTCTTCATCAGCAGTCTCGTAACGTCAGAGGCTACGTTCGAGCGCCGGCTTCGCCGGCGCGACCCCCGGGGGGAGGTATCGGAAGGGGGGCGTTGCCCCCCTCCGAGTAGTCCAATGCTGGCCTATCACTTCACGGAGATGCCGTATCCGTTCCTCCCCGAGGACGCCGAGGAGCGCTACGGCGCGCTGCGCATCACCCTGCCGAACAAGTACTTCGACCCGAAGGTCGGCCACGAGCTGTACAACCGCTATCTCGACGAGCACGAGTACGCCGAGGAGCTGGGGCTCGAGATCATGCTCAACGAGCACCATCAGACCGCGACCTGCACCGACTCGGTCATCGCGATCCCGGCGGCGGCGTTGATCCGGCGGACAAAGCGCGCGAAGATCCTGCTCCTGGGGAGCCCGCTGCCCCACCGGAACCCCCTGCGCGTGGCCGAGGAAGTCGCCATGCTCGACGTGATCTCAGGCGGCCGGATCATCTCCGGGTTCGTCCGGGGGGTCGGCTCGGAGATTCATCCCGCCAACACGAACCCGGCCCAGAATCGAGAGCGGTTCGAGGAGGCGCACGATCTCATCATCAAGGCCTGGACGACGCACGAGGTCTTCCATTGGGAGGGGAAGCATTTCCACTTCCGCTACGCGAACCCCTGGCCGCGGCCGTACCAGCAGCCCCATCCCCCGATCTGGATCCCGGGCACGAGCCCTGACGGCGTCCCGTGGGTCGCTGACCACCAGTATCCCATCGCCACCTTCCTCACTCCGTGGCCCGACGCTGAGCGGCTCTTCAACCTCTATCGCGCCCGCTACCGCGAGCGCGGCTACCCCGAGCCCGGCGCCGAAAAGTTCGCCTACCTGGCGCTGTGCTACACCGGAGAAACCGACGCCCTCGCCCAGGAAGAGGGGAAGAAGCTCCTCTGGTACCTCCATCGCCGGCGGCCGCTCGGGTTCTTCCAGCCCCACGGCTACCAGCCGCTGGCCGCCCTGGCCCGGGCCCTTCAGAACACGACCCGCTACACGCGGAGCTGGGAGCAGCTCCAGGCGGATGGCGTGGTGATCTGCGGGAGCCCCAAGACGGTGCTCACGCGGGTGATCGAGATGCACGAGCGGCTCGGCGTGGGCCACTTTCTCATGATGAACCAGGCCGGGTTCATGACGGCCGAGGAGACCCGCCGCAGCATGGAGCTGTTCGCCCGGGAGGTGTACCCGGCGATCCGGGGCCTCGGCGGCCTCTAGCAGGCGAAGCGCCGCCTTGCATCTGGGACCTTTTTGATCAGTCCGCACTCGGAACGGTGTTTTTCGGCATCCTGCTGGATCTTGCCGAACCCGTTTTTCCGCCAAGATTTCACAACGCTGTGACAACCGCGGCGCCGACCGGAGGTATACTTCCGGCGCCGTCGAGCAGAACGGAGTGAAGGGATGCCTGCGCAACGAGAAGGTCCGATAGCGTTCTCGGTGGGGATCGGCCTCACCAACGAGTGCAATCTCCGCTGCGCGCATTGCTATCGCCCCGATATGACGATTGATCGCCTGACGCTCGAGGATGTCCGGCGGGTCTGCCAGAGCATCCCGATTCGCTCGATGAACCTCGGAGTGGGAGAGAACGGCCTCCATCCCGACTATCTGGCCATGCTGAATCACATCTGGGCTCGGGGGATCAAGACTAGCATCACGTCGAACGGGCTGAGTCTTCAGGCACTCCCGGACGAGGCAGTCAAACGATTTCACAGTGTCGAGTGCTCCCTGGACTTTCCCACGGCGGTGGAGCACGACGCCTTCCGAGGGGCCGGCAACTGGCGGACCGTGATGGAGGCCATCGAGCGCTGCGTGAGTCTCGGCGTTCCTGTCACGATCACGTCGGTCATGATGAGTACCAACTACCAGAAGGTGGCGGGACTGGCTCCGGTGGCTGCCGCCTACGGCGCCAACCTCCGGGTGAACATCTACCAGCCCGCCAAAGCGGACCGCTTCACGCTAAGCTACGCCGACTTCTGGGAAGGATTTCGGCGGATCTTCGCGAGCGCCCGGCTCGTGGCCACGACAGAGCCGGTCCTGGCCGCGGTTCTCGGGCTTGAAGAGTTTCGAGGGCCCGGGTGCGGCCGCTCCACGGTGCGCGTGGCGCCCGATGGTCGGATCCTGCCATGTACCTACTGGCCCGACAGCAGTTTGCGGATCGCCACGTTGGAGGCCCTGGGCGAGGGGATTCTCGAGACCGAGGAATTTCGCGCCGCCCGGGTGAGACCGGCAGCGTGCCGGGACTGCCCGTGCCAGGGCGGGTGCGCCGGGCGCCGGGCGTTGATGGGCGGGGTCGAGCATCCCGATCCGTATTGCCCGTTCGCCCGCGGGGAAAGACTCTCCTTGGACTGGGAGCGGGCTGCCGCGCAGGACCTGCCAAAGGCCGGAAGCGCCTGCACGACGGTCGTGACCGCCATATGACCGTCGGAGTCGTGATCCCCGCCCTCAATGAGGAGGAAGCGATCGGCCCCGTCGTGTCGGCTGTTCCCCGCCAGATTGTGAAGGAGATTATCGTGGTGGATAACGGGTCATCTGACCGCACCAGTCAGGTGGCGCGCGGTGCCGGGGCCAGGGTCGTGCGCGAGGAGCGGCGAGGATACGGGGCCGCCTGTGCCCGGGGCGCGGCGAGTCTCGGCCCGGCAGTGGACGTGGTGGTCTTCCTCGATGGAGATGGGAGCCAGGACCCGGCGGAGATGGGAAATCTCCTGGTTAGTCTAGAAAGCGAAGCGGCGGATCTCGTGCTCGGGGCCCGTCAACGAGGCGCGGCCGCTCACCCCATGCACGCCCGCGTGGGGAACTGGGTGGTGACGACGCTCCTCCGATGGCGTTACGGACTCCGCCTGAGTGATATTCCGCCCTTTCGCGCGATCCGCCGCTCCCTTCTCGCTGAGCTCCGGATGCGGGAGATGACGTACGGATGGCCGGTGGAGATGGTCGTCCGCGTCGCCCGCCGGGGAAGGCGAATCGTTGAAGTGCCCGTGACTCACCGTCCCCGCCTGGGCGGCCAGTCCAAGGTCGCGGGGACCTTCTGGGGGAGTCTCAAGGCCGGATACGCCTTCCTCACGGTGGCGCTGCGGGCTCAAGATTGACACATTGAAGCCGCCACGCCTGATCGCGACTCTTGTACTGCTCGGCATCATCGTGGCCGCCTGCCTCTTCGGGATGGAGGCGACGAGGAACCTCACGCTCGCCCCGTGGCGCTTCGTCTTTCTTTTTGCGGTCGCCACGGCCGCGGCCGGCATGGCGGGCTGGCTGACATTCCGCTACGGCGGACGGCAGCGGAGCGTTCTCTGGGTGGTCTGCGTGGGGGCGATTCTCTTTCGGGCGATCCTCTGGCCGATGGCCCCTTCGCTCTCTACGGATATTCTGCGCTATGTCTGGGACGGAAGGGTGCAGCAGGCCGGGATCAATCCGTATCAGTTCCCTCCCAACGCGCCGGAGTTGGCCTCACTCCGCGACGAAGCGATCTTTCCGGGCCTCAACCACCCCGATTGGATCAGCGTCTATCCTCCGGGGGCCCAGCTTCTCTTCCGCGCTATGGCCTGGTTGACCTCCGGAAGCGTCCTGGTCATCAAAGGGATCTTCATCCTGCTGGATCTCGCGAGCTGCGGTCTCATCGTCCTTCTGCTCCGACGGCATGGGATGGATCCCGGCCGGGTGATCCTCTACGCCTGGCATCCTCTGGTGCTCGTCGAGCTGGCAGGGAGTGGCCACTTGGAGTCGGTGGTGATCCCGCTCATCCTCGGTGCGCTCCTTCTCGGACTAGACGGCCGCGTGACGGCCGCCGGACTCGTCCTCGGAATTGGCGGTGCGTTGAAGCTCTACCCGCTGCTCCTCCTCCCGGCGGTGGTAGGCCGCAGACCATGGCGTCCCCTCGTGGCGGCGGCCTCGGTGATGGTGGCGAGCGCTCTCCCGTTTCTCCCCGGCCCCGTCGCTCCACTGGGAGCCGTCCATCGCTTCATGAGGGAGGAATGGTTCAACCCGGGAATTCGTCTTTGGATCGAGAGGGGATTCGAGATCTTAGGAATGGACCCCGGGAGCACAGTCCGCTGGGGATCGCTCGTCGCGATGGGGTTCATCGGAGTCGCGGTCTGGCTGAGAGGGCCGCTCTCGCTCGTCAAGCGGGCCCTCTGGATGCTCGGCGCACATCTGCTTCTGATTCCCAATCTCTTTCCATGGTATGTGGTCTCGATCATTCCTCTGCTGTGCCTCACGCCAATCTGGCCCTGGCTGTGGCTCAGTGCGGCCGTGGCCCTGAGCTATCTCTTCTTCGCTCAGATCCCGTGGTCGGTGCCGGTGTGGGTGATGGCGATCGAGTTCGTTCCGTTGTGGGCCGGTCTTCTGATGGTCGGCTGGCAGTCACGAAGCTGGCTTCCTGCTTTCGGCGCGGCGCCGACCGGGCGGACGGAGGCATAGGATGGCCCCCGTCTCTCTCCCCGTGCTGACGCTCACTCCGCCGCTTCCCCGCTCGCTCTACATCGAGACCACCAGCCGCTGTAACTCCCTGTGCGAGACGTGCATCCTGACCTTTACCGATGGCGGGCGGGAAGGGAAGAAGGACCTCTCGTGGGAAGAGTTCCGGCGGATCGTGGATCAGTTCCCCGTGTTGGAGCGGGTGGTCCTTCATGGGATCGGCGAGCCGCTCCTCAACCGTCACCTCACCCGGATGATTCGCCACTCGAAAGAGCGCGGCGCCCACGTCCTCTTCAACACGAACGCCATCACGCTCACCCGGGCCAAGGGCGAGGAGCTGATCGAAGGCGGTCTCGACGAGCTGCGCGTCTCCCTCGATGCCTCGACTCCAGCCACCTACGCCAAGATCCGCGGCGTGGACGTCTTCCCCAAGGTCCTGGCGAACCTGGAGACCCTGGCGGCAACCAAGGCCCGTCTGGGCGCGAGCCATCCCGCGGTCTCGCTCTGGTTCACGGCCCTCAAGGAGAATCTCCACGAGCTGCCCGGCCTGGTCCAGATCGCTTCCCGGGTCAAGGCGTCGTCATTCCACCTCCAGCGTCTCGTGTATAACGGCCTCGGGCTGGCCGTCGAGGAGCAGTCCGTGTACCGTCGCCTTCGTGAGGAAGAGGAGACCCTGATCCGGACGACCGCGGAGGCAGCACGTGCAGCGCGAATCGAGTTCTCCGCCTCCGGAGCCACAGCGCCGGAGGTGAGCCTCGCCGGCGTTGAAGACGAGCGTCCCTGGTCCGCCTGCCGCCGCCCGTGGACCCTCGCGTACGTGACAGTTCACGGCAACGTCCTCCCATGCTGCATCGCCCCCTGGATCGCGGACCCGTACGAAGGGATCATCCTCGGCAATCTGTTTCAGGAGCCGCTTGAGGCGATCTGGTCCGGGGAGCGCTACCAGGAATTCCGCCGCGCCATCCAGACCGATGCCCCGCCGCAGCCGTGCCGGGGGTGCGGCGTCCTCTGGAGCCTCTAGCAGGCTGATGAAAAAGGCCCATCTGCGGCGAAGGCTCTCCTCAGAGGGGGCCTCGACGGCCCCCTTCCGAACCTCCCCCCAGAGGTTGCGCCGGCGAAGCCGGCGCTCGAATCGCCGCCTTGCATCTGGACCTTTTTGATCAGCCTGCACTTTGGGTGAACAAGTGACCGAGCCCGTTGACGACCCTCGCTGCTCTTGACACCCCCGTCGACGCCGGCTGTGGCCTATAATAGGTCGCACATGGCCCCGCCGGTGCTCCGTCGCGAACCAGAGTCGATCCCGCTCAGTCTGACGCGGGATGATCTCACCCCTGCCTTAGACGACCCGAGCTTTTGGACTCGCCGAGCCCCTGAGCCCGACCATCGGCTCCTCGCAGCATTACGCCTCGCGAAGGTCAACGCTCAGATTCTGAGACGAGAGCCTCAGCGCGTGGATGTCCTGGGGTTGGCGGATCGCTTGCCCGCCGAGATGATCCGCCAGTGGATCGCGGCCGAGCCGTTCCCGCCTGAAGGGCCGCGCTATCACGTCAGCCGTCGACGGGTTACTCGCTCAGACTATGCGCGCCTCCGGGCTGGGATGAACTTTGGCGCTTTGAAGGGCGCCCGGTCTGTGCGTTTTGGTCTTGTGACCGCGGAAGCGGATGTACGGGGCGCGCCGACCGCGGCGCCACTCCTCTGGGCGCCCGATCGCCCGGCCTTCGACGCGCTTCAGTGGAGCCTGATCGGGCCCGGCGAGCCCGTCGCGCTGCTTCATACCTCAGCCGGCGGGAGGTGGGGATTCGTTCAGACGCCGTGTTACCGGGGCTGGATTGCGCTGGATCGCATCGGGCTCGCTGATCGCGAGGTGGTTCAGGCCTTCGCGCGGCCGCGCGACTTCGTCGTTGTCATCGGGCCGACTGTGAGGATCAGTGGCCAGGCGGTTCACCCCGGGATGGCCCTTCCGCTGCTGGAGAACGGGCGCGGATGGCTTCGTTTGCAGTTTCCGCGTCGTGGGCCGGGAGGCGCGCTCCGCCTTGTCACGACGAGGGTGAAACCGACACCTGATCTCCACCGAGGCTATCTCCCTTTGACACGCCGCCGTCTTCTCAGTCAGGCCTTCCGCTTCCTCGGCCTGCCGTACCGCTGGGGAGGACTCGATTGCTCTCAGTTTGTGCAGTGGGTCTTTCGCCCCTTCGGGCTTCACTTGCCAAGAAACTCGGCCCAGCAGGCAAAGGTGGGACGACGAATCGCGACGTTATCACGGGCCAGCGCAGCCGAAGAGCGCGCCGGCGCGCTTCGCCGGGCACGGCCCGGGACCACGCTCCTGCAACTCCCAGGCCACATCATGCTCTTCCTGGGCCAACTGGACGGGCGCGCGTACGCGATCCACGCCATTCACCGTTATCACGATGTTGACGCGGCCGGCCGGGACCAAAGCGTCTATCTCGACCGGGTCCTCGTGACCGACCTCGACCGCGGGGCCCGTCATCCTGACGGCTCACTCTTGGAAAGGATCACGGTGATCACCGATGTCATTGGATAACCTCGTGCGCGCGTTGTCTCTAAGAGTCGTGGCCAGGAGGTGCCCCAGCCTCGCCTCACAGAAGGCGAGCGGGGTACCCCTGGCCAGGACGGTTACCGGGATACTCCTTCTTTGTCTCCTCCTCCTCGCGGCGCCCGCGACCCCGGCCGAAGATGTTCGTGAGGCAACCCTTCCCAATGGGCTCAAGATCCTCCTTTTGGAGGACCACCGGAGCCCGGTCGTCACCATTCAGGTCTGGTATCGGGTCGGAAGCCGGAACGAACAGCTCGGCAAGACAGGCCTCTCCCACCTCCTCGAGCACATGATGTTCAAGGGGACGACCACGCACGGCCCCAAAGTCTATGCCACCCTGATCGAGCGGAACGGCGGGAACGACAACGCCTTCACCGCCCAGGACTACACCGGCTACTACGTCAACATATCCTCTGACAAGCTGGACATCGTCCTCTCACTCGAGGCGGACCGGATGCAGAACCTCACGCTCGATCCCAAGGAGTTTGACGCGGAGCGTCAGGTGGTGATCGAGGAGCGGCGGACCCGGACTGACGATAATCCCGTGGGAGCGCTGGTCGAGGAGCTCAACGCCCTTGCCTTCAAGGCCCACCCCTACGGCTGGCCCATCATCGGGTGGATGGAAGAGATCAAGCGCCTCACCGTGGAGGATCTTCGCCAGTACTACCGGACCTACTACGTTCCCAATAACGCGGTTCTCGTGGCGGTGGGAGACTTCGCGGCCCCTGACCTCCTCAGGAAGATCGAGGCGACTTTCGGCAAGATCCCGCGAGGTCCTGATCCCCCCCTGGTCCGAAGCGTGGAGCCGGAGCAGCGTGGCGAGCGCCGACTGATCTTGAAGAAGGAGGCCGAACTTCCCTTCGTCTTCTTCGGCTACCCCGTCCCCAACTATCGATCGTCTGACAGCTATGCCCTCGATCTTCTCTCGACCCTCCTGTCTGAGGGGCGCGTCTCCCGCCTCTATCGCCGTCTGGTCTATGAGCAGCAGATCGCCCTGGACGCCGGCGGCGACTACACACGCCTGGCCCTCGACCCGGACCTCTTCACCTTCTACGCCCAGGTGATGCCGGAGAAGAGCGTGGAGGAGGTGGAGCGAGCGCTTCTCTCGGAAGTGGAGCGTCTCAAGATGGAGCTGGTTGACGAGCGGGAGCTGGCCCGGGCGAAGAACCAGCTTGAGGCCGCGTTCCTCTTCGGACAGGATTCAATCTTTCGACGGGCGCGGATTCTGGCGGTCAATGAGATGGCCGGCGGCTGGCGCCTCATGGACGCGTATCTGCCCGCGATCCGCGCCGTCACCCGGGAAGACCTGAGGCGGGTGGCCCAGACTTACTTTGCGGCAGACCGACGCAACCTCGCGATCCTCGTTCCGCTCAAGCCGGAACCAAAGCCGTAGCTCCCACTCGACGATCCTCAAGAAGTACCGGGAGCGCTACCGCAAGAGCCAGCGCTACCCGAAGAAGTACTTCGTCGCGAAGCGCCTTCTGGAGACGTGGTCCCGGGATCGGAGCACGCGCGCGGCTCGTTCCAGGGCGTCACCGGCAAGGAAAGGAGCAGACTCATGAAGTTTCGACGGATTCTCTACCCCACCGACTTTTCCAGGGCGTCGGGCGTCGCCTTCACGAAGGCCCTCTCGCTCGCCAAGGAGAATCGGGCTGAGCTGACCCTCGTCCACGTCATCTCTCCCGTGGCCCCGTTCGTCGGGGAAGGGTATGTGTCGCCCGATACCTACCGGTCCATCGAGCAGGGGGCACGCCGGAGCGCGCAGAGGCGACTGGCGGGGCTGCTCAAGAAGGCGACCAAGGCCGGGGTCCGGGCTCGATCCATCGTGCTGGAAGGCATTAGCTACGAGCAGATCGCGCGGGTTGCCCGGGCGAAGCGGGCCGACCTGATCGTGATGGGGACACACGGCCGCACCGGCTTCTCTCGGTTCTTCATGGGGAGCGTCGCCGAGCGAGTGATTCCGCTCGCGCCCTGCCCGGTCCTCACGGTGCGGGGCAGGTGAGCGATGCTCACGTCCATCGCCGCCAGGTTCTTTGCCTGGACCCCGATGACCCGGTTCTCGAGACATTATCCCAAGCCGGCTATCGGGTTCGAGAGCTCTAAGGGGAATATGGGGGGAGCGCGCTACGTGGTAACATGGTCACTGAGCGTGGGGAGCGTCCTCCTCGGGCTCGTCGAGAGCTTCCTCTATGGAGTCTACCCGGGGCTGGTCTTTACCCCGATCTACAACTCTGTCTCCCGGTGGTGGGAGCGCTAACGTCCCTTTCCCCTTCGCAAAGAAGGCCTCAGCGAGCGTGACAGCGCGCCCCAGCCTTTTCGGGCGCTCTACGCGATCGCGGAGGAAGTTGTCCAAGTGATCGTCCTCGCGCTGAACTGCGGAAGGAACTCATCATCGCGCAGGAGACCGCATTGTGTGTCGGAAAGCTGAAGAACACCCTTCGCATGTGAGGAGCACGAGACATGGAGCAGCGGCAAAAGCAGTTTTCGCTCTGGTACTTCCTGGCCGCGATCGCCATCATGATGGCGATCCAGAATCTCTTCTTCGGCCCGCATACCGCCAACCTGTCGTATAGCGAGTTCAAGACGCTCCTGAGAGCCGGCAAGGTGGCGGACCTCGCCGTTGAAGAGCGAGCCATCACGGGGAAGCTGAAGCCGGAAGGCCTGGAGGGGCTGTTGCCCAAGGAGAAGCTTGAGGAGCTCAAGAAGTTCGGACAGGGGGAGCACCGCTTCGTCACGATCCGGGTGAACGATCCGACGCTGGTCCAGGAGCTGGAGGCGTCGAAGGTGCGCTTCACCGGCCAACTCGAGAACACCTGGCTTCCGACGCTCCTATCCTGGATCCTTCCGGCCCTCATTTTCTTCGGCCTCTGGGGCTTCTTCATGAAACGGATGGGGGCGGCCAGCGGCGTCCTAGAGATCGGCAAGAGCAAGGCCAAGGTCTATATGGAGAAGGAGACCGGGGTGACCTTTGCCGACGTGGCGGGCATCGACGAGGCGAAGGGTGAGCTGATGGAGATTGTCGAGTTCTTGAAGACCCCCGAGCGGTACCGGCGGCTCGGGGGCAAGATCCCCAAGGGAGTCCTGATCGTAGGGGCGCCCGGGACGGGGAAGACCCTCTTGGCCAAGGCGGTGGCCGGGGAGGCCGGGGTCCCGTTCTTCAGCCTGAGCGGGTCGGACTTCGTTGAGATGTTCGTCGGGGTGGGGGCGGCCCGCGTCCGCGATCTCTTCGCGCAGGCTCAAACGAAGGCCCCCTGCATCATCTTCATCGACGAGCTGGACGCCCTCGGGAAGGCCCGCGGCGTAGGCGGCGTGATGGGCGGTCACGACGAGCGCGAACAGACCCTCAATCAGCTATTGGCCGAGATGGATGGGTTCAATACGGAGAAGGGCGTCATCATCCTGGCGGCCACCAATCGGCCGGAGATCCTCGACCCGGCCCTACTCCGCCCCGGGCGCTTCGACCGGCACGTGGCGCTCGATCGCCCCGACCTCAAGGGGCGGGAGCAGATCCTCCGAGTCCACGCGAAGCAGGTGACCCTCTCGCCGGAGGTCGACCTCGCGGTGATCGCCGCGCGGACGTCGGGGTTCGTCGGTGCCGATCTGGCGAACCTGGTGAACGAGGCCGCGCTCTTGGCCGCACGGAAGGGCAAGAATGCGGTGGAGATGGCCGACTTCGACGCGGCCATCGACCGGATTGTGGGGGGGCTCGAGAAGAAGACGCGGGTCATGAACCCGAAGGAGAAGGAGACCGTGGCCTACCACGAGGCCGGGCACGCCCTGGTCGCCGAGTCCCGTCCCCAGGCGGACCGGGTCGCGAAGATCTCCATCATCCCCCGGGGCGTGGCCGCGCTGGGCTACACTCAGCAGCTCCCCACCGAGGACCGGTACCTTCTCAGGAAAACGGAGCTCCTGGACCGGCTAGACGTGCTCCTGGGCGGGCGGGTGGCCGAGGAGCTGGTCTTCGGCGACGTGTCCACAGGCGCGCGCGACGACCTCCAGCGGGCCACCGACCTCGCCCGGCACATGGTCACCCAATACGGGATGAGCGAGCACCTGGGGCTGGCGACATTCGAGGAGCCTCGCACGCCGCTCTTTCTCAACGTGCCGGCACCCCGGGGGCCGCGAGAGTACAGCGAGCGCACGGCTGAGGCCATCGACGACGAGGTCACGAAGCTCTTGGCCGACGCCCACACCCGGGTCAGGGACACGCTCACCACCCGGCGTTCCACGCTGGATGCGCTGGCCAAGCTCCTCCTCGAAAAGGAGGTGGTTGACCGCGCCACGCTGGACCGCTTGCTGGGCGCCCCGGGCGCGTGACGCGAGGATGGCTCGTGGGGCAGGGGCCCTGCGTGGCCGCGAGAGACTCGGTCAACCTCCTGATCGGGAAGGGTAGCCATGGTCACGATCGAGTTCCTCGGAGGAGTCGGGACGGTCACCGGGTCGAAGTTTCTCCTCGAGGTCGCAGGCCGCCGACTCTTGGTGGATTGCGGCCTCTACCAGGGGCCCAAGGAGCTGAGACTTCGCAACTGGGACCGGCTCCCGGTGGATCCGGTCTCCATTGACCGGGTCGTGCTGACCCACGGGCACATTGACCACACGGGGTATCTGCCGAGGCTCTTCAAGGACGGCTTCAAGGGGCCGGTCTACGCGACCCGGGCGACGGCCGACCTGCTGAAAATTCTGTTGCCGGACTCGGGCCATCTCCAGGAAGAGGAAGCGGAGTACCACAACAAGCGCGGCACTTCGAAGCACAAGCCGGCGCTCCCCCTCTACACTGCCGAGGAAGGTCTCAAGGCCGCCGAACGGGTGACGGGGGTTGGCTACGACGAAGCAGTGGAACTGGCTCCCGGGGTCCGCGTCTCGTTCAAGCGCGCCGGACACATCCTCGGGTCGGCGATCGTCACGATAGAGTCGGAGGAGGGGACCGGCCGCTTTCGATTGATTTTCTCGGGAGACCTTGGGCGGTACAACGCCCCCATCCTCCCAGACCCGGCGCCGATCGATGAGGCTGATTACATCGTCGTCGAGTCCACGTATGGTGATCGGCGCCACGATCCGGAGCCGATCCAGGCCCAGCTCGAGCGCGTGATCACGAGCGCCGTGCGTCTGGGTGGCGGGATCGTCATCCCCGCCTTCGCGGTTGGTCGGACTCAGGAGCTGCTCTATGATCTCGACGCCCTGGAGAAGGCGGGACGGCTCCCGCGGCTCCCCACCTATGTCGACAGCCCCATGGCGATCGAGGCGACGGAGATCTATTGCGCCCACCCCGAGGAGTTCGACGGCGAGATGCGCACGCTGGTGGCGACCCGCCGGTGTCCACTCACCTCAGGGGAGTTCAGGCTCGCGCGGACGACGGAGCAGTCCAAGGCCATCAACGCGATCCGGGGCCCAGTCCTCATCATCTCGGCCAGCGGCATGGCGACGGGCGGACGCGTGCTTCACCATCTGAAGCATCGCCTCCCCGATCCGCGCACGACGGTCTTGCTGGTCGGCTACCAGGCCGTGGGCACGCGGGGGCGCAGCCTACAGGACGGAGCGAGTTCGGTGCGGATCTTTGGGCAGGATGTGCCGGTTCGCGCCCGCATCGAGGTCGTGCACGGACTCTCGGCCCATGCCGACGCCGATGGGCTCATGCGCTGGCTCCGCACGGCGACCAGGCCACCGAAGCGGGTGTTCGTCGTCCACGGCGATCCCGGCCCGGCGCAGGCGCTGGCCTCGCGGGTCAAGAGCGAGCTGGGGTGGACGGTTGTGGTCCCGGCGTATCGCGACCACGCCACGATTTCCTGAGCACCCGCGATGGTGACGGTTGCCCCGACGCGTGTGCTATTCTCATGCCAAGCGTATGGGCGATGAGCAGAGAACCGGGGTGGAGCACGAGCTGGCCGCGGCGACGGCGCAGGCGCTCCTAGAGGCGGCGTCGGAGGGGATCGTGATCGTGAACCCGGCCGGCCGCATCCTCGGCGTCAACCGCAAGACGGAGGAGATGTTCGGGTACCGTCGGGAGGAGTTGATCGGGCAGCCGGTGGAGACACTGCTGCCCGAGCGCTTTCGCGGTGGCCATGTCGCCCACCGCCTCAGCTACTTCTCGGAACCCCGCGTTCGGCCGATGGGGCGGGGGCTCGACCTGGCCGCTCTCCGGAAAGAAGGGAACGAGTTTCCCGTCGAGATCAGCCTGAGCTACACGCGATCGGGGGACGGGCTCGTCGCGATGGCGTTCATCACCGACATCACCCACCGGAAGCGGGCGGAGCGACGCCTGCAGGCGCAGTTCGCCGTTACCGAGGCCCTCGCGGGGTCCGCGACTCTGGCCGACGCGATCCCCGGTATCCTTCGGGTGCTGTGCGACTACCTGGGCTCGGAGCTGGGCGAGATGTGGAGCCTCGATCCTGAGTCGGGCGTGCTTCGCTGGAACGGAAGCTGGCACACGGCGGGCCTCGAGGCCTCGGAGTTCGAATCGCTCAGTCGCGCCATGACCTTTGCGCCCGCCGTGGGGCTTCCAGGGCGGGTTCTGGCCACTGGCCAACCCGTGTGGATCGCGGACGTTGCGTCCACCCTCCCCACGGACGTGTGTTTTCTTCGGATGGTCGACGCGGCCAAGATCGGACTTCGCGCGGCCGTCGGGTTCCCGATCTTGAACGAATACCGGGTCACCGGTGTCATGGTGTTCTTCGACCGGAAGATACGCCAGCCCGACGACGACCTCCTCAAGATGATGGCCGACATCGGGAGCCGGATCGGCCTCTATATCGAGCATAAGCAGGTCCAGGAGGAGCTTCAGCGGGAGCGCGAGGCGCTCCATCAGAGCGAGAAGCTGGCCGCCATCGGCACCCTGTCGGCGGGCCTAACCCATGAGATCAACAATCCGCTCGGGATCATCACCGCCCGGATCGACGTCATGCTCGAGGAGGCGGACGCGCACGGGCTTCCGGCCGAGGTGAAGAACGACCTCGCCGTTCTCCGCCGGAACGCCCAGCGGGTGGCGCGGATCGCCCAGGGGCTCCTCTCCTTCGCCCGGCAGACCCCGGCGGAGCGCGTTGCGCTCGATCTGAATCAGGTGGTCGAGGAGACGCTCCTCCTGGTGGAGAAGCAGGCTGCCAAGGAAGGGATCACCATCGCGCGCGAGCTGGCCGTCGCCCTTCCTCCGGTGCTCGGGAACGCAAACCAGCTTCAGCAGGTCCTCCTGAATCTGATCAACAACGCCAGGGAGGTGATGGCCCGCGGGGGGGTCCTCACGGTCGCCACCGAGGTTGTTGCCGGCCCGGCCGGCGCGGTCCGGTGTCGCGTTTCCGATACCGGGCCCGGCATCCCGCCGGAGCATCTTCCCAAGCTCTTTGACCCGTTCTTCACGACGAAGCCCGGGGGAACCGGGTTGGGGCTTTCCGTTACGTACGGGATCGTGAGGGACCACGAAGGCGTGCTGGAAGTGCAGTCCGAGTTGGGGAAGGGGAGCCATTTCATCGTGGCGTTTCCCTCACTCGCGGGAACGCGGGAGGGAACATGAGCGAGCCTGCCAAGGTCCTGATCGTGGACGACGAGGAAGAGATGCTGGGGAGCTGCGTCCGGCTCCTCGGGCGGACGGGCTACCGCTGCCTGACCACGACCGATCCGGCCCACGCCCTCGCCCTGATCGAGGACCAGCGCCCCGACGTGATCCTGACCGACCTCAAGATGCCCGGCTACGATGGGATGGACGTCCTCCGACGGGCCCGAGAACTGGACCCGGAGGCCGTGGTCCTCATCTTCACCGCGCACGCCACGATCGAGTCGGCGGTGGCGGCGATCAAGGAGGGCGCCTATGATTACATCCCCAAGCCCTTCGAGGCCGAAGATCTCCGGCAACGGCTCGCCCGCGCCCTGGAGAAGCGCCGCCTGATCCGGGAGAACCGGAATCTTCGAACCCAGATCGAGACCACGTATGGGTTCGAGAATATTGTGGGGAAGAGCCAGGCGATGGCGCACGTCTTCGAGCTGGTGAAGAAAGCGGCGCGCTCCGAGGCGAACATCCTGATCCGGGGAGAATCCGGGACCGGCAAGGAACTCATCGCGCGGGCCATCCACGCCCAGAGCCCACGGGCCCGTGAGGCGTTTGTCCCCTTAGACTGTGCTTCGCTTCCCGAGCCTCTCCTGGAATCCGAGCTGTTCGGCCACGAACGGGGCGCGTTCACGGGCGCGGTCAGGACCAAGCTCGGGATGTTCGAGGTGGCGCATCGGGGCACGATCTTTCTGGACGAGATCCGCGATTTGCCTCTCTCGCTCCAGGCCAAGCTCCTCCGGGTCCTCCAGGAGCGGCAGGTCCGCCGGGTCGGCGGCACCAAGATGATCGATGTGGACGTCCGACTCGTTTCCGCCACGAACCAGGACCTGGCCGAGGCGGTCAAGCAGGGCGCGTTCCGCGAAGACCTCTTCTATCGGGTTCACGTGATCGCGATTGCCCTGCCGCCGCTTCGCGAGCGGACCGGCGACATCCCGCTTGTCGCCTATCATTTCCTTCGGCGCTACAACCGGAGCCGGGAGACCGCGGTCGAGGAGATTTCACCCGAGGCCCTGGCGTTCCTCGAGAGCCATACGTGGCCGGGCAATGTTCGCGAGCTTCAGAACGTGATCGAGCGCGCGTGCGTGCTCGCTGAGGGGCCGAGGCTCGAAGCGCGCGACCTCCCCCAATCGGTCCGGGGGGCGAGCGGCGGTCGCCCCACACTCCCGCGGCTCGGGGGGAAGGACCTTCCCATGAAGGGGGCGAAGGAAGAGTGGCTCCAGACCTTCGAGCGGGAGTACCTGATGGAGCTGCTCCATCGCCACGGCGGGAACGTCTCGCAGGCGGCCAAGGTTGCCCAGATCGACCGGAAGACGATCCACCGCCTCATTAAGAAGTATAGGCTGAAGTTCCGAGGGGAGTCCTGACCGGCCCGTCTAGCACGCCGCCGAGAAGCTCGGCTTGGGAGCCATGCCGTGGTGAGAAGCGAGCAGCCCAAGGCCCGAGGGAGGAGCCAACCGGACGACCAAGCCCGCCTTCGGCGGGACTCGGTGCCCGTAAAGGTACGGCGACGACCGCGCCTCCTCTTCGAGCGCGGGCTTTGCCCGCGCAAGCTCGGGGGGAGGTTCGGAAGGGGGGCGTGCCCCCCTCCGAGGGTACTAAATTAGTCCCTTTGATGCCCCAGTGTGACGCACCTGCCTCAGTTTTCTGGGTAGCACGTCCCCACTCATCCTGAGAAACCTCAGAGTTTGTAAGGAATTAGGCGCGCGTTTCCGCCTGGCATTGCGGTTGCTTGAGTCCACGCGATGAGTGAGCCAGCCGCGCTCGGACCTCGAAGCACCGTCTCCAGCAGCTGGCCATGAGACACCACCTCCTCTGAGGCCGGCGGTGATGGGTGACACGCCCGAGGTGGTGGACCTCATGGTGTCCCTCGAGGAGGAAGCTGCCGCCCTCTACCTCGCCTTTAGCCAGCGCTTCGCCAGTCATCCGGACCTCGCCATCGTCTGGTCCGAGCTGGCTGAAGACGAGCGGGCGCATGCCCGGCTCATGCGCGACATCGAGAGGGGTGTCCTGAACGGAGAGATCCCCGCAGGAACGGTTGAGGTTGTTTCGGAGCCGATCAAGAGGGCGCTCGAGACGATCCGCCGCCAGCGGGCGGAGCTTGAGCGGGGTGCGCTCTCCGTAGGGGCCGCCTTCGCCGTCACCGTGGAGCTCGAAACCTCGGAGGTGAACCAGGCCCTGCCACGCCTGGCCGCCGCGGTGCGTGCCTATCTCCCCTCGCTCCCGGATGAGGAGACGATTCCGCACCTTGGCCGCCTTGTCCGTGTCGTGGACCGGCTGGGTGACTCCGAGCTGACCGCCGTGCTCCAGGCGCTGGTCCGGCAAGTGGCGCGACAGCGCGGCGCTCGGCCCAAGATCCTCATCGTGGACGACGAGGCGGACATGCGCGAGACCTGTGTCCGGATCTTCAGGCGGAACGGCTACGACTGCGTGGCCGTGAACGACGGTCAGGAGGCGCTCACTGCGCTCGACCGCGATCCGCCGGACCTCATCCTCACCGATCTCCGCATGCCGCGGATGGATGGTCTGGCATTGCTTCGCCATGTCCGACGCCTCCCCGTTCCACCGGCCGTCATCGTTTTCACGGCATACATCTCCGAGCAATCGGTTCGGGAGACGCTCGAGGCCGGGGCCGCCGCGTGCCTGCCCAAGCCGTTCACGCCGCAGAAGCTTCGCGAAGTCGTGGAACCCCTCTTGCAGCTCCCGCGTTCCAAGCCCCACCCCCTGCCCCCTTGATGCCCTCCGGCGGCGCGTACCATGAGCGGCCGTTTATCGTTCTCTGGGAGCTGACGCGGGCCTGTGCCCTGGCGTGCGCCGACTGCCGGGCAGAGGCGATCCCCCGGCGTGATCCGGCAGAGCTCGGGACCGAAGAAGCCGGGCGCTTCCTAGGAGAAGATCGCCGCCTTCGGTCCGTCCCTCCCCCTCGTCGTCTTCACCGGGGGAGACCCGCTGCGCCGCCCCGATCTGGGAACCCTGGTCGAGGGCGCCGTGCGGCGCGGGCTCCGCGTGGCCTTGACCCCGAGCGGCACGGTCGCGGTTACGGAGGAGAAGCTCCGCCGACTCCGAGATGCGGGACTCGCGCGCCTCGCGGTCAGCCTGGATGGCTCGACGGCCGCGGTCCACGACGCCTTCCGTGGCGTTCGAGGCTCCTACGCGTGGGCCCTTCGGATCATCGACCGGGCACGGGCCCTTGACCTCCCTCTCCAAGTGAACACCACGATCACCCGCCGCAATCTCCACGACTTCGTTGCCATGGGAGACTTCCTGGAGCGATTCGGGATCGTGCTCTGCTCGATCTTTTTTCTGATCCCCACGGGGCCGGTCCAGGGGAAAAGGGCGAGTTCACACATCCCGTGGAGCTGGGCGACCTCACCCAGGTGACGTGCAGCGACTGCCATACGGGAGGGGCGAGCCCGTGAGCCCGCCCCGGCGAGGGCCCGTCGGGCCGGACGGCAGGTCGCCGAGGCCGAGGCGCTGCTGAAGAATGACCGCGAAGCGGTGCTCATCGTGAAGAGCGCACGAGGTGTCCACAGCCCGTGCACTGCCAGAACACTCCTCGCGTGGTGAACCCCGGGCTGCTTCGACAGGCCGCGTGTCCGCGTCTTCTGCCAGGTGTGTGGCAAAGGGGATCAGACCGGTACTACGTACGCGGAGGCGGAGTGGGGCTGGTGTGGTGCACCTCCCCCCGGACGGGTGCCTCTGGATTCACGGGTCCGGAATCGCTAAGATGGCAGTTGGGGCTGCGTACAGCCTCGCCCGGAGTAGCCTGCCGGGAAGCAGAAGGGAGATCACAGTCATGGCCGAATCTCAGAAGATCGGCATCGATAACGGGAAGCTGCGCGTTCCGGACGAACCGATCATTCCCTTCATCCAGGGGGACGGCACCGGCCCGGACATCTGGCGCGCGAGCGTGCGGGTGTTCGACGCCGCCGTGGCGAAAGCGTACGGAGGCAAGCGCCGGATCGCGTGGAAAGAAGTGTACGCGGGCGAGACGGCGTTCACGAAGTTCAACACCTGGCTGCCGGAGGAGACCATCGGGGCCTTCCGCGAATGCCTCGTCGGCATCAAGGGACCGCTGACCACGCCGGTCGGGGGCGGCATCCGCTCGCTCAACGTGGCCGTGCGCCAGCTCCTCGACCTCTATGTGTGCCTGCGGCCCGTGCGCTGGTTCAAAGGCGTCCCCTCGCCGGTGAAACATCCCGAAAAGGTGGACGTTGTGATCTTCCGGGAGAACACCGAAGACATCTACGCCGGCATCGAGTTCGAAAAGGGGTCGGAGCCCAACCGGAAGTTCCTGGCGTTGTTCAAGGAAGCCTTTCCCAAGGAGTATGCAAAGATCCGCTTCCCCGAGACGTCGGGGATCGGCATCAAGCCGGTGTCGCAGGAGGGAAGCGAGCGGCTCATCCGCGCGGCGATCGACTACGCCATCGTCAACAAACACCGGAACATCACCCTGGTCCACAAGGGCAACATCATGAAGTTCACGGAGGGTGCCTTTCGCAACTGGGGCTACGCGCTGGCCGAGCGCGAGTTCGGCGACCGGGTCTACACCTGGGAGCAGTGGGAGCGGACCAAGACAAAGGCCGGCGAGGCGGCGGCCAGTGCTGAGCAGAAGGCCGAGCTGGCGGCTGGCAAGCTCCTCGTGAAGGACGCGATCGCCGACATCACACTCCAGCAGGTGCTGACCCGTCCGGATGAGTTCGACGTGATCGCGACGACGAACCTGAACGGCGATTACCTGTCGGATGCGCTGGCAGCACAGGTCGGGGGAATCGGCATCGCGCCCGGGGGCAACATCAACTACGTCACCGGGCACGCCGTGTTCGAAGCGACCCACGGCACGGCGCCCAAATACGCCAATCTGGACAAGGTCAATCCCGGCTCGGTGATCCTGTCGGGTGAGATGATGCTGCGCTATCTGGGCTGGACGGAAGCGGCCGACCTGATCATCAAGGGGATGGACGGCGCGATCGGCGACGGGACCGTCACCTACGACTTCGCGCGCCTGATGGACCGGGCGAAGGAGGTCAAGTGCTCCGAGTTCGGCGACGCGGTCGGCGCGCAGATGTAGGCCATGCCACCCGATCATCCCTCCGGTTCGCTGGCCCGTCGCGGCGCCGATGTGATCCGGCGCGCTTTCGACAGCTACCAGCAAGGGTTCAAGGAGATCACGAAGCGCGCTCCGTCCCGGTTCGAAGATCGGGACTGGCGCGGCATGCAACAGGACGCCAGGGAACGCCTCGATCTGTACCCGCGGGTGATCACGGGGGTCGTCGGCGATGTCCGCCGGATCCTCGGCGAGCGCGCCGAGGACCGAGGCCTCTGGGCACAGATGAAGGCGGGGTACACGCAGACGATCGCCCGCCGGCTGGACTTCGAGCTTGCCGAGACCTTTTTCAACTCCGTCACGCGCCGCATCTTCGCCACGGTCGGCTTGGACCGCAGGATCGAGTATGTCGATTCCGACTTCGATACGCCCCCGCCGCCGCCTGACGAGCCGGTCTACCGGAGCTACAGCGGCGGCCGGCCGACCCGGGAACTGGTGAAGGAAATCCTGGCCGACTACGCGTGCGCGGTCCCCCATGAAAACATCGACCTGGATGTCGAGTTGCTGGCCGATCGAATCGAGGGCCACCTTCGAGCGGAATGGGGCGCGTACCCCATCGACGCGATCGAGGTCCTCAAGCCGGTTTTCTACCGGAACAAGGGCGCGTATCTGATCGGGAGGATCCGCGGTGGGGACCGGCTCGTGCCGCTTGCCCTCGCCCTGCTGAACACGGGTCGCGGCATCATCGTGGACGCAGCACTCCTCACCGAGGATGAAGTGAGCATCGTCTTCAGCTTCACCCATTCGTACTTCCACGCCGACGTAGAGGCGTCGCGCGGCGCGATTCAGTTCCTGAAGTCCATTATGCCGCTCAAACGCATCGCCGAGCTGTACATCGCGCTGGGGTACGACAAGCACGGCAAGACGGAGCTGTACCGGGATCTGCTCCGCCACCTCGAGCGGTCCGTGGACAAGTTCGAGATTGCCCCCGGCGACCCGGGCATGGTGATGCTGGTGTTCACGCTGCCGTCGTACGACGTCGTTTTCAAGATGATCCGCGACAAGATCTCGTACCCCAAGAGCACAACGCGGCGCGACGTCTTGAGAAAGTACCAGTTAGTGTTCACCCACGATCGCGCCGGCCGCCTGGCGGACGCCCAGGAGTTCGAGCATCTCGCCTTCGACCGGGACCGATTCTCCGAGGCTTTGCTGGCCGAGCTCAGGGAGACGGCGGAGGATAGCGTGTCGCTGAGGGGCGGCGAGGTGGTCATCAAACACCTGTACACGCAGCGCCGGATGACGCCGCTGAACCTCTACCTGCGCAGTGCGGGCGAGGCGGCCGCCCATGACGCCGCCCTTGAGTACGGCCAGGCTATCAAGGACCTGGCGGCCACCAATATCTTCCCGGGTGATCTCCTGCTGAAGAATTTCGGCGTGACCCGCCACGGGCGCATCGCGTTCTACGATTACGATGAGCTGTGCCTCCTGACCGATTGCAACTTCCGGGATATGCCCGAGCCACGTAACCTTGAAGAGGAGATGGCGGGAGAGCCGTGGTTTTATGTCGGCGACGGAGATCTCTTCCCCGAGGAGTTCATCACCTTCATGGGGCTTCAGGGGAGCGTCCGCGAGGTCTTCTTGAAGACGCACGGGGATCTGCTGACGCCGGACTTCTGGCGGAGGATGCAGGCGCGGCACGGGGCCGGCGAAGTGATCGATATCTTTCCGTACCGGCAGACCCGGCAGCTGCGCGCGAGCCGACAAGCAGGGACCATGCGGATGTGATCGAAAGAAGGTCAGCGAACACCGGGCTTCGAGGTAGGTGACCTTCCAGAGTGGAGCCGGGCGTGAGCTCCCAACCCATCATCGATTCAAAAGTAATAATTATTATTGACAAACAAAACCGGAAGGGTATACTGAAGCCATGAGACGGATGCGAGGAGGGGGATTTCCCGACCGGGAAGGCGCCCGGTCGCGGCTCGAAGGCCGGGGGCAACGCCTGACGCGCCAGCGGGAGGCGGTCTATGACTACCTCCGGAGGGTCCACGACCATCCCACCGCCGAGGATGTCTACTTGGCCGTGAAGCCCCGGGTCCCGCGCGTGGGCCTCGCCACAGTCTACAAAGCCCTGGAGCTGCTGGTGGAATGCGGGCTGGCCAGCAAGTTCACTTACGGCAACGCGGCAAGCCGGTACGACATCCGCACCGATCTGCACTGCCACGCGCGGTGCCTTCACTGCGGGCGGGTGAAGGATTTGGACATGGCCCCGGACCCGCGGTGGGTGGCTCGGATCAAGATGCCGGGCTTCCACGTTATGGACTTCCGCTTCGAGGTGTTGGGTCAATGCGCAGCGTGCCGGACCAGGAGTCCTCACGTGAAGAGAGAAACGAAAGGAGAATGAAGATGAAGCCGAACATGGGACTGTCGGACAAGGAGCGCACCGGGGTGGTGGAAATTCTCGGCGCCCTGCTCGCAGACGAATACGTGCTGTACACCAAGACTCGGAACTACCATTGGAACGTGGTGGGCCCACAGTTCAACGACCTGCACAAGTTCTTCGAGGCCCAGTACGAGGAGTTGAACGACGTCGTGGACGAGGTCGCCGAGCGGGCCCGCACGCTGGGAGGGAAGGCCCTCGGGACGCTGGCGGAATTCCAGGAAAAGACCCGGCTCAAAGAGCATCCCGGGCAGTACCCGGGAGCCCGGCAGATGCTTGCCGGCCTGCTGGCCGACCATGAGGCGATCATCCGGAATCTCCGGGTAGACCTCGAGACGGCCGGTGAGACGCACCACGACGCGGGGACCAACGACTTCCTCACCGGGCTGATGGAAAAGCACGAGAAGATGGCCTGGATGCTCCGGGCATTCCTTGAGGGCAAGGCCACCTAGCTCAATTCACCAGAGGAGACCATGCGACATGTCTGAAGCAGTCACCGTCCTGAAACTCGGCGAAAGGGTGCCGGACTTCGAGCTGCCGGTATACGATCCGGTCAAGGGGGATTTCGGCAAATTCCACCTGTCAGACCAGATCCAGAACAAGCGCTGGACCATCCTCTTTTTCTACCCGGCCGACTTCACGTTCGTCTGAGCCACGGAGTTTGCTGCTCTGGCAGAGCAGCATGATCGGTTCTTGAAGATGGGGTGCGACATCATTGCGATAAGCGCGGACACGGAGTATGTGCATCTCGCCTGGCGGAAAGCGGAGAAGGAACTCGCGCAGGTCCGGTTTCCGATGGCCTCCGACCGTACCGGGAAGGTGTCCAGGATGTTCGGTGTCTATGATGAGACCACCGGCCTGGCGCTGCGCGGGACCTTCATCATCAACCCGGAGGGAACTCTATTAAATTCGGAGGCCAACTACTACAATCTCGGCCGCAACATCGACGAGTTGATGCGGAAATTCAAGGCCAACCTGTACATGGCGAGGAAGTCCAACGAGGTCTGTCCGTCGAAGTGGCGAGATGAGGGTGACAAGACGCTGACACCCTCTGCGGAGTTGGTCGGCCGGGTGCACGAGGCGCTGAGCGCCTGATCCGCCTACGACGCGCGACTCGACGGCGAGCCCGGCCTGCTCCGCCGCCCGATCGTCTCCCACTCCGTGCTCCGGCTGGCACGTGACGCATACGACCGGTGTCGAAGGCGCTGTCAAACCGAATCCTCCTGCCACCCTGCAATTGGGACATCGCGTCCACAGGTGAGGCAGCCGGGCACCGGTGGACGCGGGGCATTATCTCCCCGGTCGACTGAAACCTCTCGATTTTCCTCGCGTTTCACTCTGGCACTGCCGTTGCACTTCTGATGAGCGACGACTTGAGTCTTGAAGCAAAGGAGGTCTTTAATGACAGCGCGTGGGAAGGAGACGGTCGTGCTCGAAGACGCCCCGATCGCCCGAACCCTGTTCGGCGATACGCGGCTGGCCTGGGTTTGGCTGCTGCTGCGGCTCTATCTCGGGTGGGAATGGATCGACGCCGCATGGCATAAGGTAACGGATCCTCGCTGGATGCAGACTGGCGAGGCGCTCAAGGCGTACTGGGAGCGGGCCGTCCAGATTCCCAAACCGCCGGCGCGCCCGCCGGTCGCCTACGACTGGTATCGCGAGTTTCTCCTTGCATTACTCAACGGCGGCCACTACACGTGGTTCGCCAAAGTGATCGCGGTCAGCGAACTGGTTCTAGGCGTGGCGCTCATCCTTGGAGCCTTCACGGCGCTCGCCGCCTTCTTTGGCGGATTCATGAACTGGAATTTCATCATGGCGGGCAGCGCCTCGACGAATGCGATGCTCTTCGCCATTGCCACGTGGCTCGTGCTGGCGTGGAAGACGGCGGGTTGGATCGGACTTGATCGGTGGCTCCTGCCCCTCTTGGGCACGCCTTGGAGGCCAGGTCGGATTTTCCACAAGATTGGGGGTTCCCATGAAATCGTTGCTCACGCGCGGTAACGCCGCTCTCGTCATCGCGACGCTCCTGGTAATCGCGGCGCTGATCGGGAGTGTTTGGGCCCGCCAGGCGGGGCGATCGAATGGCTCCGAGGGCCTACCTGAGGTCAAGGCGATTCTGACGTCGCCGCCCCTGGTGCCTCCGCCGGTTGATCGGATCGGGCCGGCCAAGGTGATCGTGACACTGGAGACCACGGAGGCCAAGGGCTCTCTGGCGAACGACGTCGAGTACACCTTCTGGACCTTCGGTGGTACCGTCCCGGGGCCGTTCATCCGAGTGCGCGCCGGGGACATCGTTCAGCTTCACCTGAAGAATTTGAAGGCCAGCCTGAATCCGCACTCGATTGATCTGCACGCCGTGACAGGTCCGGGGGGCGGGGCGGCGGTCACCCAAGTGAGTCCTGGCGAGGAGGCCGTCTTCGAGTGGAAGGCCCTGAACCCGGGACTGTACGTCTATCACTGCGCGACGCCTCATATCCCGGTCCATGTGGCCAATGGGATGTACGGCCTCATCCTCGTGGAGCCTGAGGGCGGGCTCCCCCGGGTCGATCGGGAGTTCTACGTAATGCAGGGAGAGTTTTACACCAAGGGTCGCACCCTCGAGAGCGGTCTCCAGCCGTTCGACCCGGACAAGGCTCGGGAAGAGCGCCCGGAGTATGTCGTCTTCAATGGCCGGGTCGGCTCGCTTCTGAATGAGGGAGCGCTCAAGGCGAAGGTGGGGGAGACCGTGCGTCTCTTCGTGGGAAACGGCGGCCCCAACCTGATCTCTTCGTTTCACGTGATCGGGGAGATATTCGACGCCGTATATCCCGAAGGCGCGATCGGGCGCGATCCCAATAGGAACGTCCAGACCACGATGGTTCCCGCAGGTGGCGCGACCATCGTCGAATTCAAGGTGGAAGTCCCTGGGCGGAACCTCTTGGTGGATCACAGTCTCTTCCGGGCGCTCGAAAAGGGGGCGTTGGGGAGCCTGGTGGTCACCGGACCCGAAGCGCCGAATATCTTTAGAGCGTTAGCCCCGGCGACGGGCAAGGGCACCGGCGGGCATTAGCATGGAAGAGCGTCACGCCCTTGAGCAATATCTGGGTCGCGTACTGGGTGCCCCAGTGGAGCTGCTGGCGGTGCACCCGCTCAAGGGCACACTCGGCGAGGAGGAAGATCCCAAGGGGTTCGGCTACGGCGCTCCTCTCGAGGTGGAATGCCTGGTAAACGATGACCCGAAGAGTTTCGTCTTGGCCCGCACTCGTCCAGAGTGCGGCTTCGGCCATGATTACCCGGCGGACCTGACCTGGCAAGCCTTCTGGGCTCATTCCGCATATAACACTCTCCCGCGTCACGTGAGGAGCCTTGATGTCGGCTTCATCCGGACGAACGGCGAACTGGTTCCGGCGGGGGACGCCAGTGAGTTTTTCCAGCTCGTCGAGAAGGCCGAAGGAAATCCTTACTGGCTCGACCTGGACCGGCTGCTCACCGAGTCGCCCTCGTGTCGAGATACGGTTCGGGCCGAAGCGCTTGCCCGTTACCTCGCTGAGATCCACGTGGTCAAGCGAGACGCCCCGTGGCTCTACCACCGGAGGATTCGAGAACTGGTGGGGCACGGGGAGTGCCTCATGGGGATCCTCGACAGCTACCCCCATCCCTATCCGTTCTTGACGCCTGACGAATGCGAGGCGCTCGAGCGCGCGGCCGTGACATGGCGTTGGCGCCTCCGCGACAAGGCACGTCGCCTCTCCAAGACTCATGGCGACTTTCATCCTTGGAACATTCTTTTCCGTGAGGGAGCCGACTTCTCCGTTCTCGACCGAAGTCGAGGGGAGTGGGGTGAGCCGGCCGCCGACGTCGCCGCCTTAACAATCAACTACCTCTTCTTCGGCCTCCTCAAAGAAAACGCGGCCGAGTCCTTTCACCGGCTCTTCGTGAGGTTCTTCGACGTATACCTCGATGAAACGGGGGATCGCGACCTCTTCGAGGTGCTTCCCCCCTTTTATCTGTTCCGCGCACTGGTCATCGCCCACCCCCTCTGGTACCCCGAGATCCCTGACCGGGTGCGAATCGCTCTGTTGAGGTTCGCGACGGCCATGGGGGAGCCCAAGCCCTTCGACCTGGCTGGTCTGGAGGCCATCTGCAGAGAGGCTTTATGAGCTGGGCGATCTGGATCACCGGGCCCCCGGGGAGCGGGAAGACGACGATCGCCCGAGAGGTTGCCAAAGCGTTCGCCTCCCGAGGAATGACGGTGAAGGTGCTGGAACTGGACCAGCTCCGACAGATCCTGACCCCTCAGCCAACCTATGGAGAGGCGGAACGAGAGCTGGTCTATCGGGCCCTGATCCTTATGGCCAAGCTCCTTACCGAGGAGGGCGTCCCCGTTATCATTGACGCGACCGCTCATCGGAGAGCTTGGCGAGACCTCGCCAGAAGTCTGATCCCGCTCTTCGCCGAGGTCGAGCTTGTCTGCCCGTTGGAGGTCTGCGTGGAACGGGAGCGTAGCCGCCCGCTCGGCTACGCCCCGCCGAGGATTTACGCCCACGCGAGGTATCCCGGGGCCACCGTGCCGGGAGTCAACGTCCCCTACGAGCCCTCGCTCAGGCCGGAGCGGATCATCGATACGCGCATCGCGAGTTGGTGGACCGCGGTTCAAGAAGTTCTCTCCCTCGCCAGGCAGCTTCGACACCGGGCGACCTCCGGGCTCTACCACGTCCAGCGGCAATGACATAGATGGGGTCCAAAGATTCGGGAAAGGAGGATTTCAGATGATGCTGGTTGGGCAATGGATGACGAAAGACCCCCTGACCGTGGGACCGAAGGAAAGTATCGTGGTGGCGCGCGCGATCGTGCGTCAGCGCGGGATCCGTCGGCTGCCGGTGGTGGAGGGTGATCATTTAGTCGGGATCGTGACGGACCGCGACCTCAGGGAGGCCTGGGCCTCCGACGCCACAAGCTTGGCTGCGTACGAGCTGACCTACATGTTGGAGCACACGCCGGTTCGCGACATCATGACCTCACCGGTTGTGACAGTATCCCCCGAGACGCCTCTGGAGGAAGCCGTTGCGCTGCTGCAGGCGAAGAAGATCGGGGGGGTCCCGGTGCTGAGGGAGGACCGGCTGGTCGGCATCCTCACCGAGACCGACGTGTTCCGGGCTTTTGGTCAGGTGCTCCGCTTCGGAAACGTCGAAGGCCGTCCTGATCTCCGAGCCCGACCGGCGCCCCCAGCGGGTCGGGTGCTGGTTCCCGTTCTCGGCGCGGCCCTGTCGCCAAAGGTGGTCCGGGTGGCATGCCGCCTCGCCGCCCAACTCGGGCTTCACCCGAAAATTGTCCTGATCATGAACCGCTCCTTGCATCTGGAGGAGATCCGTATACCCGGAGACACTCGCGCCTTTGACGAGATCGTCGCGGGTCTTCTGGCTGACTATCGGGGGATCGCGAAGTCACTGGGGGTGGAGGCCGAGACCGATTTTCGAAGCGGGGACCCCGCGACCGTCGCGCTCGAGGAGATCACCTCTGGTCACTACGATTTCGTGGTCGCCGGGCGGCGGACCCCCTTGCATTTGGGGTCTTCTCGGCTCGAACTGGAGAAGGTCGGGTTCACGGCCCTGCTCCTGGAGACCTCGCCCGTACCCGTCCTCGTGGTGAGCGAGGCGGTCCAGGTTTAGGGTCCGAAGCTGATGGATTGCCGCCGGCAATGCCTGGACCCCGTCTCTCGGCGCGGAGTCAGGCCAGGGTGCCCAGACTACGGTTATTGAGGAGGCCGCCATGGAGCGCATACTCGTCCCTCTGGATGAATCTTCCCTCGCCGAAGCCATCCTTCCGATCGTCATCAAGCTGGCCCGGGAAGAGGACGGAGAGGTCATTCTCCTTTACGCCGTCGAGTTTCAACACCTGCCCTCGGAAGACCAACCTGGCGCGGAGGCACGGACGATCACTGAGGCCGAAAACCGGCTGAGAGCCATCGCAGCGCGACTCGAGACGGAAGGGATTCGTCGGGTCCGTTGGGTGGTGTGGTCTGCCGAGCCGGTCCAGGCGATCCATGATGCCGCGAAGTCCTATCGGTCTGACCTCATCGCCATGGCCACCCATGGCCGAGGGGGATTAAGCCGGCTCCTTCTTGGAAGCGTGGCCACGGCGGTGGTGCGCTCTGCGCCCGTGCCTGTGCTCCTTATCCGGGGCCAGCTTCCAGAGAGGACGTGGTCTCTCAGAAGACTTCTGGTTCCGTTGAGTGGAGACAAGGAATCCGAGGCGATCCTGCCGGTCGCCGAACGGCTCGCCGGGCCTGCCGACCTCGAACTTCATCTGCTGGCGGTGCTCGAGCCACTACCAGCCACCGTCGAGACGTTCCCGGCGGAAGCAGAGGTAATGGCTCTGCGCCGGGTGGAAGCCGAACGGCATCTTGAAAAAGTGACGGAACGTCTCTCGGCCAAGGGGCTCCGAGTCACTTGGTCGATACGGGGGGGACGGGCGCCAGAGGCGATCATCTCCGTCGCCCGTGAGGGCGGGGTGGACCTCATCGCCATGGCCACCCACGGGCGGGGCCTGCTTGGCCGGCTGGCCTTCGGAAGCGTCGCCGATGAGGTGCTCCGGGCCTCCCCAGTCCCGGTCCTTCTTTTTCGAGTCAATGAATCTGAGTGAGATGGAAGAGCGGAAATCTCGGACGACCCCGTGATCTTCGGAGCCTCTGCTCCGGCATCTGCGCCCGCCCCCATGGCGCAACCGGGCTCGACGGTCTCGCGAGAGATCGGCAGCCTGCTATACTTGTCGCATGGCGGAGATATCCGTTGTTTCCCGGTGGCGGTGGGGCCTGATTGCGATCGGGCTCCTCGTCCTCGCCGTCCTGGTCTTCGGATCGTGGAGCTTCCTTAACCATCAGGCTGCCCCCACAACTCTCCACGTCACGGGGACGATTGAAGCGACACAAGTAGAGGTCACCTCGAAATACTCCGGGCGCATTACGGCCCTCCCGGCGCGCGAAGGCGTGGCGGTCCGACAGGGAGACCTGATTGTGGCGCTGGATGACGCGGAGCTTCAGGCCGACGTGCTCCGCCTCGACGCGGCCCTTCGTCAATCTCGAGCCCAGCTTCAGGATCTCCTCGCCGGGTCCCGAAGAGAAGAGATCGAAGAGGCCAAGGCTTCCGTGGAGCGGGCCCGGGCTCAGCTTGACGACCTCACGGCCGGCGCCCGCCCCGAGGAGTTGGAGCAGGCGCGAAGTTCCCTGAAGGCAGCGGCAGCGACCCGGGAGTGGACGGAAGCGGATCTTCGTCGAGCCGGAGAGCTTCTGTCCAGAGGGCTGATTGCCGCGGCGGATCGGGATCGGGCGCGCCAGGCGTATGCGGTGGCTCTGGGGCAAGAGCAGAGCGCCCGCGAACAACTCCGGCTCCTGGAGGCGGGCCCGCGCGCGAATCAGGTGGAAGCGGCCCGGGCTCAGTTGAAGGCCACCAAGGATCACCTCGAACTTCTTCAGGCCGGCCCGCGACCACAGCAGGTGGAATCGGCCCGGGCCCAGGTCAACCAGGCGTCGGCAGCACTCGCCCAGGCGCAGGCCCGTCTCCGCGAGATGCGCATCGCGGCCCCCATGTCCGGCGTGATCCTCCGGAAAAACCTTGAGGTGGGCGAGATCGTGACTCCCGGTGTTCCGATCCTCACGCTTCTGGACCCGAAGGACCTGTGGCTGCGCGCCTATGTCCCCGAGGTGGAGGTGGGCCGAATCAAGGTGGGGCAGACCGCGCGGGTCGCCATTGATGCATTCCCGAACCGTTCCTTCCCCGGCCATCTCAGCGAGATCTCCTCCGAAGCGGAGTTCACCCCGAAGAATGTCCAGACGAAAAAGGAGCGGGTGAATCTCGTCTTCCGCGTGAAGATCAGCGTCGAGAATCCCGCCGGCCTCCTCAAACCCGGCCTCCCCGCCGACGCCGAGATTCTCCTGACCGAATGATTGCGCGGAAGTTATCCTTTTCCCGTTCGAGCGCGGGCTTTGCCCGCGCAAACTGGGGGGGAGGCATCGGAAGGGGGGCGTGCCCCCCTCCGAGGGGAAAACCCGGCCTCCCCGCCGACGCCGAGATTCTCCTGACCGAGTAATTTCGTGGCCGATGCGGTAATCACCGAAGGGCTGACCAAGCGCTTCGGTCACGTCACTGCCGTGGATCACCTCTCCCTCGCGGTGCGGGCAGGGGAGGTGTATGGTTTCCTCGGTCCCAACGGCTCAGGTAAGACGACCACGCTCCGGATGCTCTGCGGGATCCTGGTGCCCACGGAAGGGCGCGGGGCGGTGCTCGGCTATGACATCCTCAGCCAACCGGAACAGATCAAGGCGGCGATCGGCTATATGTCGCAGCGCTTTTCGCTCTACGACGACCTCACCACGTGGGAGAACCTGACGTTTTACGCAACGGTGTATGGCGTTTCCCGCCGTGAACGGGCCGGTCGCCTCGCCCAGATGATCAGGTTGGCCGACCTCACGGGACAGGAATCGAAACTGGCGGGTCAGCTTTCGGGCGGCTACCGGCAGCGCCTGGCTTTGGGCTGCGCCCTCGTCCACGCGCCACGTCTGCTCTTTCTCGACGAGCCGACGGCGGGGGTGGACCCGGTCTCCCGGCGGAATTTCTGGGCCATCGTCCGCCGCCTCGCCGACGAGGGGATCACCATCATGGTGACCACTCACTATATGGATGAAGCGGAGCATTGCGATAGGCTCGGCTTCATCTATCAGGGAAGGCTGATCGTCGAGGGTCCGCCCGCCACGATCAAGACGACTGCGTTCCGAAAGCCGGTCTTGGAGGTCTCGGCGCCCGACGTTCGGAAGACCGCCGATCTCCTTGAACGATGGGAGGCGGTTGAGGAGATCGTCCGGGTCGGCGATCGGCTTCGGGTCATCCTTGGCGACGAGGCCTTGGCCTCCGCCGATCTGGTCGCCTGGCTCGAAGGCCACGGGGTTGCGGCCAGGGCCGAGCGGGTGCCGCCGTCCGTCGAGGACCTCTTCGTCTCGTTTGTGGATCGCGAGCGAAAGGCCCGCCTCAGAGAACAACTCCGGGCCGTCAAGGCTCCATGAGATGTCAGGTTTGACGCCTTTTGTGTCCGAGCGCCGGCTTTGCCGGCGCAACCTCGGGGGGGAGGTTCGGAAGGGGGCCGGCGAGGCCCCCTCCGAGGAGTAGCGATGGCACGGCTCTTCGGGATCATCCGGAAGGAATTCATCCACCTCAGGCGGGACGCGCTCGCCCTGACGCTCGCGCTCTTCGTTCCGGTCGCGATGCTCTTCATCTTCGGCTACGCGATCAACACGGACGTCAAGCATATCCCGACGGTTGTCTGGGACCAATCGGGCGATGTCGAAGCGGCGCGGCTTCTGGAGGCATTCGCCAATAGCCAGTATTTTGATCTGAAATTCCGCGTGCGGTCGTTTGCCGAGGTGACCCGGTTCGTGGATCGGGGGCAAGCCAAGGTTGGGATCGTCATCCCTCCCGACTTCGCCTCCCGGTTGGCGAGCCGGCAGGATCCTGTCATCCAAGTGATCGTGGACGCCTCCGACCCCACGGTCGCGAGCTCCGCCATCAACGCGGCCTCTGCTCTCGGCCAGGCCCGTTCGCTCCAGATCCTGGCCCAGACCATCGGGGCCGGCTCGGTTCGAGCCGCGCCACCGTTGGATGTGAGGGTCCGCGCCTGGTACAACCCCGATTTGCTGAGCGCCTTTTTCATTGTCCCCGGCCTCGTCGGTGCGCTTCTCATGCAGACCACCGTGACCGTCATGGCCGCCGCGATTGTCAGGGAGCGAGAGCGTGGCACCCTGGAGGCCCTGATCGTGAGCCCGATCCGGCGGTGGGAGCTGATGCTCGGGAAGATCGTGCCCAACCTGCTCGTGGCCTACGGGCAGATGACCCTGGCCCTGGTTGTGGCTCACTACGTCTTCGGCGTCCCGATCCGAGGCAGTCTCGTGCTCCTCTATCTCCTTTCCCTCGTCTTCATGATGGGGACCCTGGGGCTGGGGATCTTCGTCTCGACGCTGTCCCGCACGATCCCCCAGGCCCTCCAGCTTTCGTTCCTCACGGTCCTGCCCTCGGTCTACCTCTCGGGTCTCCTCTTCCCGCTGGAAGGGATGCCGGAGCCCGCGCAGTGGCTCGCCGCGCTGCTCCCGCTCACGTATTACCTCAAGATCATTCGCGGGATCGTCCTCAAGGGTGTGGGGGTGAATCATCTCTGGATGGAGATCCTCCCCCTGGTTCTTTTCGGCGCCGTCATCTTTACGCTCAGCGTGCTACGCTTCCGTAAGTCGCTGGATTGAGCGTCTTTTCGAGAAATCGCCCGGTGTGGAGCCGAATGTCATCCTCAAAAGGCCTCTGGCTGACGGCGGCCCTGGTGGTGGCGTCGTGGGCCTCTATCATGTTTCAAGTCCCGACGTTTGATCTTGACGAGTCGCTATACCGGCGCCTGGCCGAGGAGATGAAGTTGAGTGGGGAATACTTCATTTCCACGTGGGACGGGAAGCCCTTTTATGAAAAGCCGCCCACGTATTTTTGGACCATTCTTTTGGCCAGCCGACTGTTCGACCCTCGTGATGCCCCCGTGAGTATTTTCGCAAGTCGACTACCGAGCTTTCTGTTTACTCTCATGGCGGTTGCCTGTCTTGGCGTATTCTGGCCGCGTTTTCTGTCGAGCCTGGCGGGGCGTCGCCCGATCACGACCTACCCTGAGTGGCTTCGCCATCCTACGCTTCCATTCCTTGTCTACTCGATGGCGCTCCTCCCCGGCATTGGGGCGAGCAGCGTCCTTCTCGACCCGATGCTGACGGCCTTTTTCACCCCCGTACTCCTCGTCTTCAGTCTCCTTTGGCTGGAAGGCGACGGCACCCACCCCAGGCGCCCTCGCCGAGGAGAGGTCATTGTCCTTGCCGTCGGCATGGCGGGGGCCACCGCCGTAAAGGGGCTGATCGGTCTGATCCTGCCGGCGCTCGCGGTGCTTCTCCACAGTCTGTCTGCGTGTGATGCCTGGAGCCCTTGGAGGGCCGGTCGAATTCTGTGGAGAGCGATCCAGGGCCTGATGGCTTCTTTTGTCGGCGCGATTCTTATCGCCGGCGGATTCTATCTCCTGATCCACTGGAAAGCAGGTCCGCGTTTTGATTACGAATTTTTTGTCGTTCACCATTTCGGTCGCGGTGCGGTGGCTATGCAGGGGCATGGGGGCTCGCTCTGGTATCATCCTGGGGTTCTTCTGCTCGGAGGCGCTGCCTTGTCCACCCTGCTCCTTCTCCTCTTTTCCAAGAGCGTGTCTCTTGGGCGTGGGACCGCGTTTTCAGGATATGCGCGCTGGGGCTTTCCCTTCTCGTGGACGTTGGCCTTTCTCCTCTTTTACAGCGCGTCTTCCACGAAACTTCCAAACTACACCTGGCCAGTCTGGCCTGCGATGAGTCTCGGCGTTTGTGTGTTCCTGGCCAGACTCGCGACCATGAAAAGTGTCGGCTCGCCGGAGCCAGCGCCGCAGGGAAGCTTGGCCGGCGTGCTCGCGACCGCTTTCAGATACCTTGCCTATTTCGGTTCCATGGTTGTGATCGCTGCGTTCCTCCTGATCGGTCTGACGGCGGACCAACTCGCCCACCGCTTCTTGAATTCGAAGGCCCAGGTCGTCCTCTCTTCGGCGGGGCCGTGGCCGGGAGCGGTGCGGGTGGCGCTCATTCTGGTGGGGCTCTGCGTCGCCGCGCAGTTTTACGCGGTGGCGCGCATCGGCTCCACGCCCCTTTCGCGAAATGACGCAGGCGGTCTTTTTGCGGCGTGTGCGGTGCTGGCGGCAATCAGTGTCGGTCTGTTAGCCGCCGTGGTCGGCCCCTTTGTGGCCGACGTGATGGTGGGGCCCTATGCCCGGCTCGCGGACAAGGCATCGCGGATGGCGGGGGCTGAGACGTGCCTGGTCACGGTCGGATCCAGAAGCCCAACTGTGAGCCTTCACTTTCGCCGGGGCCGGGTGAATGATTGCAGCGGGACTCCTCACAGGCTCATCATTGGCCCTACGTGGAAAGAGGGGTCGTGCGAGGAAAACAATCTGGTGGTGGTGGCGAGGGATCGGCATCTCTTTCTCTGTGGGCCGAAATCGCCAGAGACCCGGGCGCCAGAGAAGGAGAGGGCGGCGTGACATGGGACCGCCTCTGGGGAACCCGGGCTCCCTTTTGGAAACCGCGATCGTGATCCCCGCGTACAATGAGGCGTTACGCTTGCCGGCAACGCTTCAGGCCCTTGCCGAAGCCGAGAGGAATGGAGTGGTGCGGCCGCTCAGCGTCACGGAGGTCATTGTCGTGGATGACGGCTCTCGGGACGACACCAAAGGGGTCGCTCAGCAGTACGGGATGAACTTGCCAGGATTCAAGCTGATCAGCGGGGATAAGAACAGGGGAAAGGGGCACGCGGTGCGGGCAGGTCTCTCTGAGGCCAAAGCGCCCTGGGTGCTGGTCGCGGATGCCGACATGTCCGCCGCCTGGGACCAGGCCTCCCGGCTTGCCCACTCGTGTCTGACCCACTCGGCGCAGATCGTCATCGGGTCAAGAGGCCTCCCGGAAAGCGACATCAAGGTCCATCAGTCCCCCATTCGGGAGAATCTGGGAAGATTTTTCAATGTGTGGGTGCGGCTCCTCACGCGCCTTCCTTTCAAGGACACGCAGTGTGGCTTCAAGTTGATTCATCGTGCCTCCGTTCTCCCCTTTCTCTCGCGGCTGGAGATCAATGGTTTTGCCTGGGATGTGGAGTTTCTCCTATTCGGTCGAGAAGCCGGTCTCACGATCATGGAAGTGCCGATCGTCTGGGAGCACAAGGAGACGAGCAGGGTTCACCCCATCTGGGATGGATCGCGGATGCTCCTTTCGCTTCTCAAAATCACTCTCAAGCACACTCTTGGCGTGAATGCTCGCAAGCAAATTCGGAACCCTTACCGTCTCTTGTCTCTGCTACTGCTCGGTTTGTTGTGCCTCGGGCTGGCGTCCGTGGCTCTGCCAGAGGAGATCTCTCACTTCCTGTACGACGGCGACGAGGACGACGCTGCGATATCCGTCCCGGGCAGGCCAAACGTCTACATCCAACACGACGATTTTGCACCCGTCGCAGTCCTCATCCACAGGACGCCTGAGGCTCGTTGGGTCCCCCTTGTCCCGCAGCGAGTCCGCGTCCCTATTTCTCCTCCCTTACGCACCCGTCTCACTCGGTCTCCTCCGGTCCACTAGCCTTTCCTGACCTGGTTCCGGCACTCCGCCGGCACCAAGACACTTCGACAGAGTCATTCCCTTTGTCAGGAGAAGACTATGTGGTCTTTGACTTTGATTGGCCATCTGATCGCGCCGTTCAGGGACCAACGCCGGACAGCGTGAGCCGGGCCGCAGGCCGGAAAAAAGGGGCGATCGAATCTTCAGGGAATCCTCAGAATCCCCACGCATGATGCCCGTGGCATGGGCCTCCCGCAGGCGCGGGCTTGCACGCCCCCCGGCTCGCGCCGTCCCGTCGGGAGCGCACCTGGTCACTCGAGCGATGAGACCCAGGCGTTTTTCGAGCGATGCTGCCTCGTCCACACCCCGCAGCTCCACGGCATCCTGGTCGCCGAGCGAGCGCTCGCGGGCCGCGGCCGTAGCGATCCCAGTGGCCTCGGTGGCCCTGGAGGACAGCCCGATCTCTAGCTCCCGCCCGACCAGGCGCAGGTAGCTGTGGAGGTCGAGCCACGCCCCTGTGACCTTCGCCGTTCAGGGACGGACGCCCGACGGCCTGAGCCGGGTCCCCGGCGGCAAAAAAGGCGCTCGAATCCTCAGGAAATCCTCAGATTGCCCGCGCATGATGCCAGATAAGGAGGCGGGGGAAGCGCAGTTAGACCCCTCGGGCTCTATGTGGCGAGGCCAGTCGGGGACGCGGCTCGGCTCCGGCTTGGCACGGGAAAGGAGGACCGCGATGGTACCGATGGTGTCTCGCACCGGGCGGCAGCACCGTCCGGTGCGCACTGGACAGGGGAAGGCTGGGGCGTTTCCCCTAAGACTCACACTGTCAAGCGAACAGGGGGAGAGATTGCTATGAAGTGCGAATCAATGACGGCAGATGCGATGGGCTGTGTTTCCCTTAACACTCACGCGCGAGCAGAGGTGATTGAAATAATGAGACACATGCGCAGGGTTTTCATGGTCCCAGCGGCGATGGCCGCTCTCACTTTGGGAGCCGCTGTCCCGGCGAGTTGGGCAGCGACAGTGGAACTTGACGAGGCATTTGTGAGAATCGAGATCAATGCCACGGATGGCGATGTCGGTTTCCACGGCAAGTTTGATGGTGAGCCCTCGAAGTTGATGAAGATTAAGCGCCCGGGGGATGGAAGTGTAATATACCTCGTGAGAGCCCAGCACAACTTGAAGCGACAGGGACTCACGGAGAACTTCTTTGAAAGCGCCGAGCCCACGTGTGAGGAGCAGTCGCTAGCGGAATTCCTGTTGCGGTTCCCGGCGGGAGACTATTTGTTTGAGGGCGTGACGAATGATGGTGTGGACACGTTGCAAGGCGTGGCGACCCTCTCATACGATCTTCCGGCGGCTCCCGATATTTCCGGGTTCGATGGATCGATCGTTGAGCTTGACGACGACCCTGTCGTCATCCATTGGGGGCCCGGTATCGATCTGGGGGAATGTCACGATCAGGATCTTGTTGACAACGGCATCATCCCGGACCCAGCGGATGTGGAAGTTGAGCGCTGGGAGGTTGTCGTCGAACCGAACGACGATGAGCAATTGGAGGCTTCGGGCCTTCCATTCAGCGTGTTTAGCGTCCAACTCCCGCCGGGTCAGATGAGCGTGACTGTTCCGTTCGAATACCTGCAATCGTATGCAGTCGCCGGCGTTACGCGGTTCAAGTTCGAAGTAGGAGCGAAAAGCGGCGAAAACCAGACATTCTCGGAGGGTGCATTTGAGCTGATAGTTGACGAGAATGAGGAGTGATGTAACCGGCCGTGGAATCCATGGGCTCCATTCGCATCTCGTGTCAGTCACTGACGGTGGCGAATTGAGTCCCGGCCTTTGATTGCGCCTATGTGTGGTGGCAGGCAGGCTCGTGCTGTCGAGCGCAACTCCGTCCGTGGCCGACAAGGAACCCGAGTTCACAGCGCAGTTTCGGTTGGAGGACTGCAAGTTCAAGACAAAAGGAGCGAATCCCTACTTCATTCTCAAACCAGGCCATCAATTGGTATTAGAGGGGGAGGAGGATGGAGAAGAGATCCGCGTTGTGATCACCGTTCTTCACGAAACCGAGAGGATCCTTCTTCCAGATATTGGTTGGGTGAGAACCAGAGTCGTCGAGGAAAGGGAATGGGTGGATGGCGAGCTGGTTGAGGTCTCGAGAAACTTCTTCGTGATATGCCATAAGACCAACGACGCCTTCTATTTTGGAGAAGATGTCGACATCTTCAATCCGGACGGAACAATAAGTCACGAGGGGTCATGGCGCGCAGGTGAGCCCGTTGATGATGGTCTGGCTGAGCCCGGCATGATCATGCCTGGAACCTTTCTCTTGGGGGCGAGATACTTTCAGGAGCTAGCAGACGGCATCGCCCTGGACCGCGCTGAGCACATGGAAATGGGGCTGAAGTGACCACTGAAGCAGGCACATTTCAGAAGTGTGTAAAGGTGATTGAGACGAGTCCCCCTCGAACCAGGTGCGGAAAGTGAAAAGATCTACTGTCCTGGAGTTGGACTGGTCGTAGACGATGTGGTTGAACTGGTGCAATTCGGTCCTCTCATTTTCGACGATGCCGACTGAGTGAGTGGTCGGCGAGACATTGCCAGGGGAAGCTGGGGTACAACGAGGGGAACCCCTTTTAAAATCCGGAACTTATAAAAGATGGGTCACGAGGCCCGTAGGGGGTCGTGTATCATCTGTACGTGTTGCGTCCGGCGCGCTGCGACTCCCTGCGGGTTCTGTTGACAGAACGAGGCACCGTCTCGGCCTGATGGACCCCCTCCGGATCCCGAGCCGGTAGCCGTCCATCACGGTGGACAGACCTGATTCCCGAACATAACGCCGATGGCCGTCCTGAATGAGCCCTAAGTGACGGGGTAGCGGTTTTCCTCGGACGTCGGCCAAGAGCTGCCGCTCATAGACCCGATAGAGAAACTTTCTGAGCGTCTTGCGCTCGTTCGTCTTACTCACCCGCATGGATCGTCGAGTCTGCCGATTCCGTCGGTTAGGGGCCAGGCGGCGCCGGCTCGGACGGAATAAGAAGGCGAGCGCCTAGGGGTAAATGATCGGGGTCCTTCAGCCGATTGGCCTTCATAAGGCTCTGAAGAGGGACGTGATACTTGGCCGCCAACGCCGACAAGGTATCCCCGGGCTTTACTGTCACATAGAAGACCTCCGAAGGAATCGCGATCTCTTGCCCCGCGAAAAGCACATCCTGCCTCAAGTCGGGATTGGCCCGGCGAAGGTCCTTTATCTCGACGCCGTGGCGCTTGGCGATCTCCCAAAGCGTCTCACCCCTCTTCACGACGTGTTCGAAGGTAGTCAGTGTCGGCTCCGCCGGATCAGACTGCGCCGGTCTCATCGAGGCTTCGGAGGTCACCACGAGAGCGGGGTGAACCGGTGGCTCCGACACTCGCCGCTCCAGCACCTCAAGCCGGGTGTTGAGCTCGGCGTTCTGAGCCCGGAGTGTTTGCAACTCCGCCAGCATAACGCGTAGATTTCGGAGCTCCCAAAGGCCATATGCAAGACCGGCGAGAATCAGAACGAGAACAACCAGCCTGAGCCGACCCGGGCGGCGGGGAGGTTCCTCCTCCAAGGCTGCCAAATCCTTTTGCCAGTGCTCATCCATCTCATCCTCCCTTGTCTGGGTTGGGCGGCTCTCCGGGTTGGCGAGTGACATGGTCCGTTTCCGGGCTTGTCAGTCGTGCCAACCGTTCTACCATTCGGCCGGCCAGACCGAGAAAGGCGGCGCGCTGTTCTTCCGGCACCGGAGGCCCTTCCACGTTGGGAGACGTTAGCGGGTCGACAAACCGGCCACGAATCTGCAGACGGTAGTCGAGGTGAGGGCCGGTGGAGAGGCCCGTCGATCCGACATAGCCGACCACTTGCCCCTGGCCAATCCGAACACCGGCCCGGATGCCGGGGGCGAACCCGGAGAGGTGGCTGTAGTAGGAGCGAACTTGTTGGGGGTGAGCGATGATCACGAGACGTCCTGATTCTCCCTTCCACCCGGCGAAAACGACGCGGCCATCGCCAACGCTCGCAACCGGTGTTCCGGCGGGCGCCGCATAGTCGATGCCCCTATGGGGGCGGTAGATTCTCAGGATCGGGTGAAGGCGCCGATACGTGAAGCCAGAACTGATGTATCGATAGCGGAGCGGGGACCGGAGCAGCGCCTTCTCGAGTGCGCGGCCGTCCGGCGTGTAGTAGCCGCCTCGGTCGTCATATTCGAAATAGATTGCCGCGGACTCCCGTCCGTCGACGGACAGCTTGGCGGCAAGGATCCGCCCGGACCCCACCCGCATGCCGTCTCGCATCCGTTCCTCGTAGATCATCCAGACTCTGTCCCCGTGGCGGAGATCCGACTGGAAGTCCACGTCTGCCTCGAAGATCTCGGCGAAGAGCAAGGCCAGCTCAGGGGAGGCATCGGCGGAGACCACGGCGTCCCACAAACTCGTCTCCACTTCCGCGGCGAGCCCCGCCTCCGTGACCTCAAGGGCGATCGCCTCGCGCTTGGCCTCGAGACCGTCCTGCGTCCGCGTGACCACAAGCCGACTCTCCTCATCGATTTCGTACTCGAACCGTCTGAGGAGACCTTCACGATCCCACTCGGTGGTATAGCGGCTTCCCTCTCTCAGGCGGTTCACATCCCAGGCCAGGGTCGCGGCCTCGACGAACCGGTGCCGATCCTCAGCCGGAAGACCGAGTCGCCCGAAGAGCCGGAGCAGAGTCTCGCGCGGCTGGACCCGCCCGCTCAAAGGGAGTGGATCGGGGTGAATCTCCGGAAAGGAGCCGGGCGTGAGCAAACAGTTCACGAGCGACAGACCGAGGATACCCCCCAACTTCCAGAGACGGCAGCGCACGCGGACGTGTGCTGGCACGAGTTATCTCATGGAGACGATGGCAAGCGCGAAGAGAATCCTCTCCTCACCGAAGCCGCAATGAATTCAACAGCGCTCGGGCATTTACTTGACCGGCCGGGCATACTCCCAAGATACCAGGCGCAGGCTTTAGGTCAAGAAATATGCACTCGCGGCGCGGAGCGCCCTTGACACCGCCCGGCACTCCTCCTATAGAGGGGTCATTCCAGGCCCCAAGAGGGAGCACGCCACGCGACGTGGAAAAAGCGCGTCGCCAGCAGGACGGCAATGCCGCACGCCGCGAAGGCGTGGAACGCGCGCGGCGTCACCAGCCGGCCGTCCCGTCGGACGGTGCGGGGGCGGGGTCCCGGTGGGGCCGCCGCCTGATCATCGCCGAACCTCAGCACCCATGGCCTGGATGAGAGGTTGATCAATCGTGGCCCGCTCCCAATCGTACACAAGCAGGTTCGTATTGTAGTCCAGCGCCTGGCGGGTCAGTCGCACCGCCCGATCCAGGCCGAGGTTCGAGGCCACGAGCGGGGTGCAATCTGTGTTGTTGATCACGCGCGGGCCGGCGGTGCGCATGACATCGAGCATCTGCCCGTAGTCGCAGTAATGCACATCCAGGTAGCCGTGGGGAACATTGGCGACGACGGGACTCGGCGGGACCTGCGCCCTGTCGGCGTATAAGACGAGCCGCCCGGGCCACTCTGTCCTGGCGATGTCCTGCCATCGGGCGACCCTGAGATCAGCTCCACCTTCGGATACTGGTTGAAGGATGACCTGAGAGGGGCCAATCCGATCCCGAATCTCTCGCACCCGGTCGCCGAACCAGTCTTCGGAAGCATTCCGCTGTGCCTCGCTGTTCCAGTTCACGACGTTGACGAACGTGGTCACGTCGTACGATCTCATCGCGGTGACGAACCTGGCGGCCGCCTCCACGTCGGTTTTGATGCCATCCGAACCGTCAAGCCACGCCACGTATTCGATTTCTGTGAGGGTTAGCCCGTTCACAGCCAGGAGCCTCGCGAAGAGCTCTGCGTCGATCCGGTGCCAGTTGTTCGCGATTCCGTAGCCGATCAGCGTCGGGGCGCGCCTACCCGCGGACAACGACGACGCGTCGCTCGACCTGGCGTGCAGGGCGGGGAAGGTCGCGAGCGCGGCCACTCCGACGAGGAAAACACGTCTGGAAATCTGCACGTTACCGGCCGAAGCGTCGGTGTCGCTGCTGGTAGCTCCTGATCGCCCGGAGGAAATCGATCTTCCGGAAGGCCGGCCAGTAGGCGTCGCAGAAGTAGAACTCGCTATAGGCGCTCTGCCAGAGCATAAAGCCCGAGAGGCGCACCTCTCCACTGGTGCGGATAATCAGATCGGGATCGGGGCAATCGGAGGTGTAGAGATACTTGTCCACGGCATCGGGAGTGAAGTCCTTGAGGATCTCCTCGGGCAGGTCGCCCCGCATGAAGCAGTCCTGAAGGTAGCCCCTGACCGCGTCCACGATCTCTTGCCGCCCCCCGTAGCCTACCCCCACGTTCAGGAGCAGCCGGTCGTGGTGTTGTGCCGCCGCTTCGGCAGCCCGAAGCGCCTGGAGCGTAGAGGTCGGGAGCAGGTCCAGCTTGCCGATGGGGCGGACCCGGATCCCGAGTCGCTGGGCCAGTCCTCCCTGGATCCACTCGGCCATCTTTTGCTCGATGACCTGGAGGACGGCGGCCACCTCCTCGGGCTCGCGAATCAGGTTCTCGGTCGAGAGCCACCAGAGGGTGACGACTGGGATGCCCAGCTCCGTGCACCAGGCCAGAACCTCCTCGGTTTTCACCGCCCCCAGACGATAACCCTCCGTCAATTCCGAGAGGCCGGACTCACGGGCGTAGCGTCGGTGGCCATCCTGGATGAGCCCGAGGTGGTGCGGCATGGGTCGCTCGAGGACGGTCGCCAGCAGTCGACGCTCGTAGAGCCGGTAGAGAATCCCCTTTAGCGTGTGGGCTCTCCTTTCATGTCTAGGGGGCGGGCTGTCAGGATCATTCCAGGCCCCCAATGATGAGAGCTAATCCGCACGGGATGATGAGAGCTAATCCGCACGGGTCGAACACCACATCAAGCGCCGATTGCCAGGGCCAGCAGGGTCGTCACCATGTCCGATGTAAGCGTACCATACCCCGGCCACCCAGAGACGAGATCCAGGCCGCGGTGGGACGCGTGCTCTTGAAGCGGCTCGACGCCGGCAACGCGCGGCGGTGGGCTATCGCGGCCTACTATGCGAGCGCCCTCGGATAGCTCCCTGTGGTCTTGCCGGGCGAGGCGGACTGGGCCGAGTCGGTGTATCATCTCTACGTGATCAGGACGTCCCGCCGCAATGCCCTGCGAGCCTTTCTTCGGGACCGCGAGATCGAACCGGGATCCACTATCCCATCCCGTGCCATCAGCAGCCTGCCCTGGGGCATCTCCCACCGGTGAGCCTGCCGCGGACCGAGGCCATCGTCAGCGAGATCCTCTCCCTGCCGATCTTTCCGGATCTCGCCGACACTTCAGTCGATGTGGTCGTCCGCGCGATCAGAGGGTTCTTCACGGCTTGATGGGCCCCCTTCGGATCCTCCAGACCTATCCGAAGGGGGACGTCTTTACGGGGGCCGCGATCCAGTTCCGCGAGCTTGCCCAGGGGCTTCGGGACCGTGGCCATCATGTCGTCGTCGCTACGCGCCCCAGTTCCGAGTGGCCGGAGTGGGCCAGTCAGACCGGGACTCCGCACTACGGCCTTCCGATGCGTCACGCCCTGGATCTGGGCTCGGTGCGCGGTCTCATCCGGTCCGGGAGCACAAGATCGAGGTGGCCCACGCTCACAAGGGCCTGGCCCGGACGCTCATGGTCTGGGCCGGCCCTGGTCGTCCCGCTTCCGCCCCTGCTCGAGGGAAACCCCGAGCCCGTCCGACACGAGGCGACCGGCCTCCTCGTCCCTCCCCGGGATCCCTCAGCGCTGGCCGAGGCAGTCCTTCGCCTCATTGCCGACCCGGTCTTGGCGAGATCGCTGGCGCAGGCAGGGCGGAAGCTGGTCCTGGAAGGCTTCTCCACGCGAGCCAAACTCGATCGCTTGGAGACTCTCTATGGGACCTTGGCGAAGGGAAGATCAGATGCTCGACAGACGCCGCAGTCAGAGAGATTGGTATAATAGCGTGAAGGACGCGAGGGGCGCACAATGAAACGGCTTGCCGTTCCCGTGTTGATAATTCTTCTCTGGGCCATTCCCGCCGCAGCCCAGGATGTCGGAACAAGAAACCGTCTTCCGAATGGCCTGACCGTTCTCGTCGTGGAGCGGCCGGCCATTCCCATTGTCATGGTCCGGGCGTTGGTCAGGGCCGGCGCGGTGCTGGACCCGTCTGAGAAGGCGGGGCTCGCGAACCTGACCGCCGAGGTCCTCACCCGGGGCACGAAGAGCCGTTCCGCCACTGAGATTGACGAGGCGATCGAGTTCGTGGGCGGTTCCCTCGGTTCGGACGGCGGGCGAGATGGCGCGGTCGTCGCCGTCTCAATCTTGAAGAAGGACCTCGCCCTGGGCCTCGACCTTCTGGCCGATATCCTGATGAATCCCAGCTTCTCCCCGGACGAGGTGAGACGAAAGATCCGCGAGGTACAGGCGGATCTCAGGCGCTCAGAGGAGCGGCCCGAAGTGGTCGCGGGCCGGGCCTTCCACGAGCTGCTCTTTCCCGGGCACGCCTACGGCCGACCCGTTGAAGGAACGCTGGCGAGCCTGGGAAAAATCGGACGGGACGATCTCGCGGATTTTCACGCCCGCCACTACCGCCCCCAGGAGACGATCCTGGCGGTGGTCGGAGACCTCAAGCGGGATGAGATCGTCAAGGAGATCGAGAAGCGCCTCGGTGGCTGGCCGCGGGGCGCGAGCCCGGAGACCACCGTCCCGCGAGCCCCCTCCGTCCTGAAGCCGGAGCGGAAATTGATTCACCGAGACCTCACCCAGGCGACAATCCTCCTCGGCCACTCGTCCATCGGCCGTGACCACCCCGACTTTTACCCGTTGCTGGTCGCGAACTACGTCCTCGGCGGAGGCTCGACCTCCCGGCTCTACCGTCGAATACGGGAGGATCTGGGGCTGGTCTACTACGTGGGGAGTGGTCTGTCCCCCGGACGCTACGGGAACTTTTTTGAAATCTCGCTCCAGACCAAGAACCAATCGGCTCGCCAGGCGATTGACGAGGCGAAGCTGGCGATCCGGACCCTGAGAGATCAGGGACCCACGCCCGACGAGCTGACCCTGGCCAAGGCGTACCTCATCGGAAGTTTTCCCCTCCGGATGGACACCAACGCCAAGCTGGCCGATCTCCTTTTGACCTGGGAGGTGAACGCGATGGGGCTCGACTACCCGACGCGCTTCCGGCAATTGATCGAGCGGGTGACGGCGGAAGACATCAAACGGATCGCGACCACCCACTTCCTCCCGGATGCCCTGACCACGGTGGTGGTGGGAAACCTTGCCCAGGCCGGGCTTCAACCATAGTGCCGTCCCAACTAACTTCGCCATACGTCGTTGGACTCGGAGGGGGGCACGCCCCCCTTCCGAACCTCCCCCTGAGCTTGCGCGGGCGAAGCCCGCGCTCGATGCGGACACGCGGTCGTCGCCGTACCTTTGCGGGCACCGAGTCCCGCCGCAGGCGGGCTTGGTCGTCCGGCCGGCTCCTCCCTCGGGCCTCGTCTGGCTCGTCATTTGGACCGGCACTACGATTCCGGCGTTACGGTTAGGCCGGACTTGTTGGAACCCCACTAGTGCAGCGCGTTTTCTTCGCCACCCACGACGGGGCGCCGGAGAAGGGCATCCCCCTGGAGGCGATCCCATCGCGGCTTCGCGACAAGGGGGGAAGCGCCTGGGTCGATCTGGAATCTCCGTCGGCCGAGGAAGTCCAGGGCCTCGGCCCGATCTTTGGGTTTCACCCCCTGGCCCTCGAGGATTGTCTCAGTCCCGAGGGCCATCCCAAGATCGAGGAATACGACGACACGGTATTTCTGGTCTCGCGCGCGATCGTGAATCTCCCTGACACCATCGCGATCGAGACCAGCACCCTCTATGCCTTTCTTACCGAGAACTGCATTGTGACGGTCCACCCGCGTCCCCTCCGGGCGGTGTCCGGCACGGAGGAGCGGCTCAACCGATACGGGCGGCTCCTCGCCGACGGCCCGGATCGCATTCTTCACCAGCTCTTGGATCACATCGTCGACGACTATTTTCCCGTCCTCGACGAGCTTGACGAGGAAGTGGATCAGATCCAAGAGCTGATCTTCGCGCAGCAATCGCCGGCGGCCCTCGAACGGATCTTTCTGGCCAAGCAGGCCGCGCTGGCTCTCCGCCGCGCGGTCGCGCCGCAGCGCGAAATCCTGATCGCCCTGGCCAATCGTCGGGTCCCACACGTTCGACCCGAGAACCTGGCCTATTTCCGGGACATCTACGATCACACCCTCCGCATCGTGGACACCCTCGAGGCCTCGCGCGACGAGCTGACCACGCTCCTGGATGCCCATCTCTCCCAGATCTCGAACCGGCTGAGTCAGGTGATGAAGACCCTATCGGTCGTTGCGATCCTCTCGCTTCCCCTGACCATCGTTACGAGTTTTTTCGGAATGAACTTCGAGACGATGCCTCTGATCGGCTCCTCCTTCGGAGTCTGGATCGCTTCGGGTGTCATGATCGCCCTCGTGCTCGGGGGACTGGTCTATTTTCGGAGGAAACACTGGTTCTGAGGCAGAAAAGACCTGTCGGTCACGCAATGACACGGAGAATGAGGTCGTGCTAAGGTGAGGCGATGGTCCTGAAGGTCGTGATCAAGTGCCCTAATCCCGAAGTGGCCTTTGAGGGAAAGTGGGAAGCCGCGGGACCGGAGGATGTCCTCCGACACTGCGTGGGTCAGGCCATTACCCTCGGGGTCCCCATCCACCTGGAAGTGAAAGGCCATGGAGCCTGGAATATCACCCGTTCCGGAAAAGCGACCCCGGACGCGCGATTTCTGAAGTCTCCGAACTGATCAACATACCGCCGGCGAGAGAGGAGCGAGAGCATGGCAACGATCAAGTGGCGGATGAAGGGTCAGTACATCAAGAACTGCAACTGCATCGCGACCTGTCCCTGCGACACGGTGGGCGTTCCGTATCCACACAAGGGGTGCGAGGGAATGGGGGGGATGCACATCGTCGAGGGCCACTTCGGGCAGACGAAGTTAAGCGGTCTCAACTGGATCAGAACCATGTGGTGGCCAGGTCCGGTCCACGAAGGGAATGGTCACCTGCAGCTGTTCGTTGATCAGAAGGCGACGCAGGCGCAGAGGGACGCCCTGCTCCAGATCTTGAGCGGGAAGGGGGGGAATCCATGGTTCGAGATCTTGGCCTCCGTCGTCACGAAGGTGTACGAGCCCCAGTTCGTTTCGGGCTGGCCGCGCTCGTGGCCCTTGCGTGGTTTGATCTCCTCCGCCGAGCGGGGGTCGGTTCGCCGATCAGCATGAGCCGTGAGATGGCAATGCCACAGGCGGCGCCCTGGGGCATCGCGCTCATTGCCGCGTTTGTCCTCGTTGAACGCCTGATAGCACGCGGCATCCTCGTGAGTCGGCTGGCCGGGGGCGTCCTCATCGTCTGGGGGCTCTTTCTCGCCACCCTCGGGATTCGCCCCATCTAACCTCTCTTCCTTGCTTTGCCCGGCCCACGCTCCCTTCAGCCTTCGAACGTGACTGCCCGGTTCGGGACCGCGGTGGCGAGAAATGGCATGGTTGCCTCCGCCCACCCCCTGGGCTCTCTCGTCGGGGTCAACGTGTTGCAGCAAGGCGGCAGTGCGATGGACGCCGCCGTGGCCATGGCCGCCGTCCACAACGTGGTGAACCCGGCCATGATCGGCATCGGTGGGGATACGTTCCTCCTCTATTACTCGGCGAAGGAGCGACGGGTGATTGGACTCAATGCGAGCGGACGCTCCGCCCACGCGGCAACGATCGCGGAGTATCGAGCGCGGGGGCATGAAAGCGCTCCCGTCAACGGTCCCTTGGCCGTGACCGTACCGGGCGCGCTGGACGGCTGGGCGCGCGCCCTCGCGAGCCACGGCACGATGGCGCTCGGTGACATCCTGGAGCCGGCCATCCGGTATGCTGAAGAAGGGGTCCCCGTCAACCTCGACCTTGTCGATTACTACGAGCACGCGCGGGCCAGGGCCGTCACCGATTTTCCAAACTTCATAGCGACCTATTTCGTCAACGGGCGACCGCCAGGCCTCGGAGAGATCCTCGTCCAGAAGAATCTCGCCGAGACCTTCCGGACGATCGCCCGCGACGGCTCCGGGGCGTTGTACCACGGGATGATCGGAGAGAAGATCATCGCGGCTCTCGGGGACCTTCGCGGTCTCATGACCATGCGCGACCTCGCGGATCACACCTCTGAATGGGTTGAACCGATCACGACGGAGTACCGGGGGTTGGCGGTCCATGAGTTTCCCCCAAACTCTCAGGGGATCGCGCTCCTCGAACAGCTCAATATCTTGGAGGGATTCGATCTGGCGTCCATGGCGCGGGAGTCGCCGGAGAGGATTCATCTTCAGGTTGAGGCCGCCCGGCTCGCCTTTCGAGACCTGGAGGCCTGCGTGACGGACCCTCAACGGGCGCGGATTCCTGTCGCGGAAATGCTCGGGAAGACGCACGCGAGAGAGCTTCGAGAGCGGATCAAACCAGACCGCGCCTCGACCGGGATGACGCGCGGGAGCGGGTTGGGGGAGAACACGGCCTACTTCGCGGTGGTGGATCATGACGGAAACCTTGCCTCGTTCATGGGGAGCTTGAGGAACCCGTTCGGGTCCGGCGTCGTGGCCGGCGATACCGGGATCCTCCTCCACAACCGGGGCCGGGACTTCTCTCTGGACCCGGCCAACGTGAATCGGCTGGAGCCCCATAAGCGCCCCCGGCATACGCTCAACCCGGTGATCGTGACAAAGGATGGCCGGCCCTATCTGGCGATTGGGTGCGTGGGTGGCCATCAGCAGACGCAGGCTCTCCAGCAGGTGCTCGTCAACCACTTGGAAGACCGGCTCGGCATCCAGGAGGCGATTGAGGCCCCTCGCTGGGCCCTCACAGAAGACGGGGCGCTTCATGTCGAGAGAGAGCTCCAGAGCGCCATCCCCGGGCTCGAGGCGCGAGGCCACCGGGTGGTGGTCGGTCAGACCAACTTTGGAGGGTGCCACGCAGTGATGATCGACCCGGTCACCCTCGCGTTGTTTGGCGGATCGGAACCCCGACTCTCCGGGGCGGCGATCGGCTACTGAGGCAAACCGTCACGTGAAAAACCAGAGGGCTTACGCACGGACGAACCCAGGTGGAGGGCCCGGGGGGGAGCAGAGGCCGAGCGAGGACAATGCCCCCCAGGAGCGTTTTGATCAACCCATGGGGGAGCACGAGGGGGAGCAGTTGGGGCTCTCCCCTCGTTCAATCAAGTGAGGAGTGGTTGGGACTCCCCCCCTGACAAAGTGATGAGAGCGCTTAAGACGAAGCCACCGCGCGTGTCGATCAACCCAGGTGGGGGGCCAGGGGGAGGAGTGGTTGGGACTCCCCCCCTGCCAGAAAAGGTGAACATGAAGCGGAGCGAGCTCGCGTAATGATCAACCCGGGTGGGGGAGGTCCAGGAGGGGGAGTGGGTGGGACTCACCCCTCCTGACAAACGATGGCGACAATCCGGACGCTGGCGATCGGGGGGGGCATCGGCGGGCTTTCGCTGGCCCGCGAGTTCATCATCCGTGGGCTGCCGGTCATGGTCCTCGAAAGAGCCCCCCAGTTGAACCCGGTGGGGGCCGGCATCATTATGAACCCCAATGCGATGCGCGTGCTGGAGGCGAACGGCCTGGCCGACGCCGTGCGCCAAGGCGGCTGGCCCTACATGATCCGCGAGACCTGTGATCGTCGGGGGAATCTTTTGGCCATACGTGATTACCGCCCCCTGTACAGCGGCGGAAAGATTTCGATCGGGGCGCTGGTCCACCGGGCGCACCTCCTCCACGTGCTGTACGAAGGGTTGCGATCGGGAGTGGTCCGATTCGGCGTCAGGGTCAGAAAGATTGATCTCCTGCCCGACGCGGTCCGTGTCGAGACCGATCAGGGCGAGATCTTCGAGGCTGACCTTCTCGTGGGAGCCGACGGGATTCACTCCCAGGTGCGGGATCACGTGTTTGGCGTGACCGAGCCTCTGTACATGGGCTACCGATCACATCGATTCGTCGTGGAGAACAACCTTGGAATGGAGAATTTCACCGAGTTTCTCGGGCGGGGGAAACGGATCGGCCTGGTCCCGATCTCGAAGAATCAGCTCTACGTTTGGACGACCTTTAATTCCCCCATCGAGAGCCGCGAATTTGCGATGATAAGCGCCGACCGGTTTCGGGAGTTTTTTGGAGAGTTCAAAGACGAACGCGTGGGGACTGCCTTTTCACAGCTCGAATCCACCGACGGGATGATCTGCACCGACGTCGAGGAGATCCGGCAGGGAGGATGGGTCAAAGAGCGAGCGGCGTTACTCGGCGATGCCGCCCATGCCGTCACCCCCAACATCGGGCAGGGCGCCGGCATGGCGATGGAGGACGCGGCGGTCCTGGCGCAGGAAGTCGATGCGGCTCGGGACGACCCAAGGCAGTTGCCGGAAGCGTTGGGTCGCTATGTCATCCGCCGGAGGCCGCGGGTTGAGAACGTGATGAGGCTCTCCCGTCAGGTCGGCGCCGAAGGGCAAAAGTCCAATCCGATCGCGTGCTGGTTCCGCAATCATCGCATTCGACGGGCCGACAGAAATGCGCCGCGGATGTTGGAGGAGCTTGAACGATTATTGGCCTACCGTATCTAGCGCGACCGAACGGGGACCCGTGCCGGAAGGGGGAGCTATGACGAAGATCAGGCACATTACGAAAGGCGTAGGCGTAGAGTGAGGCGTGAAGAGCGAAGTTCAGGTAGTGATCAACCCATGGGGGAGGTTGGGAGGGGGAGCAGTGGGGCTCACCCCTCCTGGTAGACCAATATGGGAGTGGCGGCCTTGGAAGTCGTCGGTCTCAAAAAGGTATACACCAAGAGCGGCCGTCCTCTGGAGGTCCTAGACCTCGAACGGTTCACCGTGCGCGTGGGGGAGTTCATCACGGTGGTCGGGCCCAGTGGCTGCGGCAAGAGCACGTTCCTCCACATCGTCGGAGGCTTCATCAAGGCCGAGGCCGGCAGTATCCGGGTATTTGATCACGAGGTCCGTGAACCCGGGCCGGACCGGGGGATGATCTTCCAGGAGTTCGCCCTCTTCCCCTGGCGCACCGTGGCGGGGAACGTGGAGTGGGGGCTCGAAGTTCAGGGGGTGTCCAAGGCCGAGCGGGAGGCGATCGTCAGGAAATACCTCGACATCATGGGACTTACGGAGTTCCGGGACCATTTTCCCGCCGAGATCTCAGGCGGGATGAAGCAGCGCGTGGCCCTGGCGCGGGTGCTTGCCTTTGATCCCAAGATCCTCTTGATGGATGAGCCGTTCGGAGCGCTGGACGCCCAGACTCGGGAGGTGATGCAGGAGGAGCTGACCCGCCTCTGGGAGCGCACGGGGAAGACAATCGTCTTCGTGACCCACGACATAGACGAGGCGGCCTATCTGGGGGATCGGGTCGTCGTCCTGACCGCTCGCCCCGCCAGGATCAAGGAAGAGGTCACGATCAAGCTCCCGCGCCCGCGCGATATCACGGTGAAGAAATCGGTCCAATTCCTCGAATACAGAAACCGCGTCTGGGATTTGATCCGGAGCGAGGCGTCGGATCGGCGCGGCTGAAGAGAAGAGGCGCCGGCCGAGACTCCTCGAACTTATTCGGTCATGGTCAGCCCCGGAAAGTGCGGGTTCGCTCAATGGTGGCTTCGCTCAGCGCGCTGCTCCGACCACGGCCGAGGTCAGGCTGGCGACGTAGCGCTTCGCCTCCTCCAGGGAGATTACGTCCGCATATTTCGACTGCATGTCAAAGAGATTGATCTTGTGCGACGCCTCTCCACGGTCGAAGACCGCCTCTTCCACGACGAGCGTCCGGAAATTGAGGGAGAAGGCGTCGACGACCGTCGCCCGCACACAGCCGCTCGTGGTCGTCCCGGTCACCAGGACCGTGTCCACGCCGAGGGCGATCAAATAGCTCGCCAGCGGCGTGCCGAAGAACGCGCTCGGCTTGGTCTTCTGGATGACCACCTCGCCCGGTCCGGGCGCGATCAGAGGCGGGATCTGGTTGCCGATCCGCTCGGCCAGCTCTCCCTTGTTGAGGGCCTTGGCGTTCTTCCACGCCCAGCTCCCCCGCGTGATCGCCGAGCGATCGTCCATCCCCTTGGTGTAGAAGATCGGAACCTCCCGCTCACGGCAGAGTTCGAGCAGCTGGCGGATCACCTCCATCCCGCGCCACCCCTCCTCGCCGCAGCTATTGGGGAACTTTTTGATGGAGTCGAGGATCGGCTCGGGCCTGTCCCCGACGAAATCGTACGTCACGTCCACCACGAGGAGAGCGGGGTGTTCGCCCCCGCCCCCCCGCGTCCCGTATCCCGCCTCCCGATAGACCTCCCGGTCCCGCTCCGAGAGCACATCGTCCCAGACGCGTGCCATTGTCAGTCCTCCTCCGCTTCCCCGCTGGTGCCGTTCCAACTAACTTTGCCATACGTCGTTCTCGGTCGTCGCCAATCCTCACGTACACACCCCGTACGCTCCGGTTGGCTCCTTCCTCGGGCCTCGTCTGGCTCGTTATTTGGACCGGCACCCGTAATCTTGCCGTTTCGGTTAGGCCAGGTTAGTTGGAGCCCCGCTACCGGGGCAGGTAGCTCATGTCGATGACCGGCTCGATATCCACCGGCTTCTCCAGCCAGTCCAGCTTCTCGTACATGAAGGTCGCAAGCTTCTTCAGGCTCCCCACATCCACCCGCGCGTTGGCATCGCGCTTCCAGTCGGCGCTCTTCAGATAGAGCTCGAGAGGCGTGCGGACAAACTTGGCCTCCACGAGGGCCCGCTTGGCCTCGGCCTTGTTGGCGAGGTAGTACTTCGTGACCGCGACGTAGTCGGCGAGGAAGGCCCGGACGACGTCGGGATGCGCCTTGAGGAACTTGTCCCCAAACCAGAGGTCGAGCAGCTCATGGTCATACCCCACCGCCTCGACCGCGGTGAAGATCTTGCGGAGGCCCCCCTTCGGGGTTTCGGCCGAGTAGAAGGGCTCCACGAAGGTCGCGGCGCTCACCTTGCCGGAGCGGACCGCCTCTGCCATTGCCGGGAACGGCATGGGGACGAGCTTGACGTCCCTATCGGGGACCCAGCCTGCGTTGAGGATGCCGGCCCGGGCCCAGAGGTCGGTCGCCGTCTTGATCCCCACCACACCGACCGTCCCGCCCTTGAGATCCTTGGCCGTCTTGATCGGCCCGTCGTCCTTGACCATGTACGTGGTCGAGAACCACTCCCGGCCGCTGGCCTCCATGCAGACGCTGGCCACGACCTTCATGTCCACGCCCTGGGCCCGCGCCCAGATCACGTTGAGGCCCGGGGCGGTTCCGCCGTCAAGCTCGCCCGCCAGGTACGCCTGGAAGCGCTCCGGGGTTCCCTGAAACCGGCTGAACTTGAGCGAGTACTTCTTCCCCTGATTCGGCGTGAGATCGGGCCGGGCCACCATCAACCAGAGCTGCTCCTCAGCCGCGAAGCCATGGCCGAACCGGACGGGCACCGGCTGCTGAGCTTCCGCGATGGGGCCGAAGGCAACCAAGGCCGCAAAGATTCCGAGGACGAGCAGAGACGCGCGTCGTTTCATGAGTCTCTCCTTTCAGAAGTTGTCCCCATCTCTCTCCCTACGTGTAGTAGGTCTCCAGCTTTTCCCAGAAGACCAGGCGATTTCTGAGGAGAACCAGGAGTCCGTCGAGAAGAAGGCCGAGGAGGGCGATGACGATCACCGCGGCCAGCATCCGGTCGGTCTTGAGCGAGGAGAGCGAGTACATCACGAGGTAGCCGAGCCCGTCGGCCGAGCTGACCATCTCGGTGATGATCACGACGATCATGGCGACGGGGAGGGCCACGCGAAATCCGGCGAAGATGAACGGGGCGGTCGCGGGCACGACGATCTTTCGGAGGATCTGCCCGCGGGAGGCCCCCATGTTGAGGGCGGACCAGACCAAGACGCGGTTCACGGAGCGGGCGCCATGATAGGTGTTGATCACGATCGGGTAGAGACACTCGAGAAAGATCAGGATCACCTTCGAGAGACTCCCGATCCCGAAGACGAAGATGAAGATGGGGAAGAGCGCGATCTTGGGGACCGGATACGTCCCGGAGAAGAGGGGATCCAGCAGGCCCGCGATCAGGTTCGAGCGTCCCATGAGCATCCCGAGCGTAACGCCGACCACCGCGGCCAGGCCGAAACCGGCCAGGGCCCGGTAGAGTGAGTGCCAGGCCTCCATCAGCCGGTCACTGCGGGCGACCAGGAGGCCGAACTCGGTGAAGATCCTCACGAGCGAGGGGAAGATGATCGGGCTCCACAGCGCGCTCCGGGCGCAGAGCTCCCACGCCACCAGGGCGGCGGCGAGCAGGACCAAGGGCCGGACCCCGGTGAGCGTGCTCCGCAGGGAGAGCGGCTCGCCCCTCATGCGGCCTGTTCCTGCCACGCGAGCACGCGCCCCCGCGTGAGGCGAAGGAGGGCGTCGCTCAGGTACCCGAGGATTGCGATCGCGAGGAGGGAGACGTACATCAGGTCGAATCTGAGGCCGCCCTCCGCGACTCGGATGAGATGCCCGAGCCCCGTCGGGGCGTTGATCATCTCGGTCGCGAACATGACGATGAACGAGAGCGCCAGGGAAACGCGGATCCCGGCAAAAATCAGGGGGAGCGCGCTCGGGACCACTACCTTGCGGAAGATATCCCACCGCCGGGCCCCCATGTTGAGCCCCGACCAGACCAGGATGGTAGGGGTGGCCTTCGCGCCGTAGTAGGCGTTGATGAAGGTCGGGTAGAAGCAGGCGAGGGCGATGATCATGATCTTGGAGAGATCCCCGATGCCGAACCAGAGCATGAAGATGGGGAGCATCACGATCTTGGGGACGGGGTAGGTCAGGAAAATCAGCGGGCTCAGCATCTGGTCGAAGGCCCGTGCCACGCCCGCAAGCAATCCGAAGGAGATTCCGAGGAGCGTCCCGATCGCGAACCCAGGGAGCGAGCGGACCAGGCTCGCCCAGATGTGGGGGAGCAACTCGCCGGAGACGAGCTCCGCCGCGAAATGCTTGAGGATCTCGAGCGGCCCGAGGACGTACTCCGGGAGCCCCAGGAGCCACAGGAGTTGCCAGAGCACGAGGACGAGGACGACGAGGGTCCCCTTGGCGAGGTATCGCAAGATCTCCATGGCGGCGGGCTCCCACCTCCTCGGGGCGCGAAGGCCATATCGATCGGAGCGGGGATGAGTCGCGATCGATTATGGCCCAGGGGGCGTTGAATGGCAAGGTGTCGCTGGGGCGAGGGCATCACCGGTCCGTTTGAGCCTTGACGCGAAGGGTGAGCCCTGATAGCGTGCCCAGGGTGAGCATGCGGTGCATTCGACTGGCGCTCATGCTGGCCGCGCTCTTGCCGTCGCCCGCATGGGCCGTCCTTCTGAGCCTCTCGGCCCAGCAGGTCGAGAAGGCGCTGGAGCTGGGGCGGACCAGCGTGACCGAGGAGCGCTTCGGCGAGGAGTGGCAGATTACCCTCAAGAGCGAAACCGTGACCGTCACGACTCTATTCTCGCGCCTGGCCTTCGCCGCCCGGAACGCCGCCTTCAAGCGGGAATCACTCCCCGCCTCAGAAATCCAGAAGCTCCTGAACCGGGGAAAGGGACGGATCCAGTTTCTCGCGGCCCTGCGGGGGAGGCCGGCCGAGTTCGCCCGCTTCTACGAGCCCGTTCTCCTTGCCAAAGGGAAGGAAGTGAAGCCGCTCTTCGTCCAGAATGAGCGAACCTCGGCTCCTCAGGAAGACGGCGCGTTTCTGGCCAGGTGTCTCTATGTCTTCCCGACAGATGGGCTGGACCCTCGGGGGAAGGTGATCCTCGTGATCCGCCAGTCGAAGGGGCCGGAGGTGTTCCGGTCAACGATTGATCTCGAATCGATGCGATAGGGCGAATGATGGCGCAGGGGGAAACGCCTGCGCCACATCAATGATTCGCGGTCTCAATTTCAGAAGACCTCTCTTGTGTCTCTCACTCTCCCTGTGGTAGCCTGAACGGAGAGATCGGTGGCGCTTACCATTGCCAGAAAGATTTTCCTCGCGTTCTGCCTGGTCCTCCTTGTGGTCCTGGGGTTGGGGCTGTGGAGCCTTCAGGCGACGCGGCGTCTCCACAACCTCAACCAGTCCCTTCTGACCCAGGCGATCCCGGCGGTGCGAGACCAGCTTGCGCTTATCGAGCAAATTTCCACGTTGATCCGACACGAGACCCGCGCCATCGTCCTTCGGGATTCTGCGTATCAGACGTTTCACCTGGAGGGCGTAAGAGAATTCCGGAGCCGTCTCGAGAAATTGTCCGGGCTCCTGGAGGGGGGCGAGGCCCAGGAGGCCCTCGCGCGGGCGCGGGCCCGCTTCTCCGAGTACGAGCGGCTGGTGGGGCAGGAGTGGGACGCCTTGAATCGGGGGCGCGCTGAGGAGGCCCTTCGACTCTCAGGGGGGGCCACCCGACAGAGCGCGGACGCCCTGAGAACCTCCCTCGAGACACTATTGACCCAGAGCCAGACCGAGCTGCAGCAGAAGGTCACCGCCGCGGGGGGCCTGGAGCGCGCGGCGAGGACGGCGACCATCGTGAGCCTGGGGTTGAGCTTGGCCGTCGGCCTGGGCGTGGCGGGCATGGTCGCCGTCCGGATCGCGCGCCCGATCCGGGCTCTGGGGCGGGCCACCGCACTGGTCGCCCAGGGGGAGTACGATCTCCCGGTCGTGGTCGAGAGCCGGGACGAAGTGGGCAGTCTGGCGCGGGCCTTCCGGGAAATGGCCCGGAAGCTCGGCGAGATTGATGCCCTCAAGGAGGAGTTTTTCTCGACGATCTCGCACGAGCTGCGCTCCCCACTCACCTCCATTCGCGAGGCGGTGAGTCTTCTCCGCGAAGGGGTGGCCGGTCCTGTGTCGCCAAATCAAGAGCGCCTTCTTCAGATCGTCCGCTCCGATGCCGAGAAGCTTCTCCGTCTCATCAACCAAATCCTGGATCTTTCCAAGTTCCGCTCGGGGATGCTCCAGCTCGACCTCCGGCGCGCAGACCTCCGGAGAATCATGGAGAGCGCGGCCCAGGAGCTCCGACCCCTCGCCGAGGAGAGGGGGGTGACCCTCACGGTGGCGGTTCCCGAGTCCTCCCAAAGACTCATCTGCGATGAAGAGCGGATCCAGCAGGTGCTGGTGAATCTCCTGTCAAACGCCGTCAAGTTCACTCCGTCGGGCGGGATGGTCCGTCTCTCTACAACGGACGAAGGGGAAACGATCATCGTGAACGTGGAGGACACCGGCATCGGGATTCCGGCCGGCCACCTCCCTCACATCTTCGAGCGATACCACCAGGCCCACCGGGGCAGGGGTGGGACCGGGCTTGGGCTCTCCATCGTCAAAGGGTTCGTGGAAGCCCACGGGGGTCGGGTCTGGACAGAATCCGAGGAGGGAAAAGGAAGCCGCTTTCACGTTTCCCTCCCCCGGAACGGGACGAGCGGGTGAGGACGCGCTCTCTCCTGGCGCTGACCCTTCTGCTGGCCGGATGCGCCATCGCGACGACTCGCCCATCCGAAGAACGCCTGATGATCGCCCGGGCCGAGGAGATGGCGCGGGCTGGAGACTACCGGGGAGCCCAGGAAGCCTATCAGCGGGCGATCAACGACCTCCCCAAGAATTCTTCAACAGACCAAGCCCTCTTTGGCTCGGCCCGCCTCTACGTCGCGGTTGACAACCCTGGCCGAGACTACCGTCGGGCCCGCGAAAATTTCGAGCGCCTCCTGAAGGAATTTCCCCAGAGCGCATGGGTCGAGGAGGCGCGCGCGTGGCGGGAGCTTCTCTCCGCCTTCTTGAGCCAGCGGGAAGAAACGGAAACGGCCCGCCAGGAGGTCCAGGGCCAGCGGGAAGAAACGGAAAAGGCGCGTCAGGAGGTCCAGCGCATCCGGGAAGAGGCGGAAAAGGCGCGCCAGGAGGTCCAGCGCATCCGCCAGGATCTCGAGCGGCTGAAGCAGATAGAGCGGGAGTTGGAGCGCCAGCGTCGGCGGTGATGCGATGATCGGCCGCGCCTTGGTAGTGGATGATGACCGTCATATCCTCGAGGTCGTGACCTTCAGGCTTCAGTTCCTCGGCCTCGAGGTGACGGCCACGGGCGACCCGTCAAAGGCCCTTCAGGCCCTTCGGAAAGAGCGGTTTGACCTGGCCCTCTTCGACCTTCGGATGACCCCGCTGGACGGAATCGAGCTGATGGTCGAGGCCCTTGACATCATCCCGACCTTGCCCGTTCTCATCATGACGGCCCACGGGACGATCGAGAATGCCGTGCAGGCCATGCAGCGTGGCGCCTTCGACTACATTGTGAAACCCTTCAGAGGGGACGAGCTCACCACGCGGGTCCAGCGGGCGCTCGCGGATCGGCGCCTGGCCAGGAGTTTGGAGCGCCTCCAGGCCATCGGACGGCTCCTCTCGTCCACAGGACGGCTCGAGACGATCCTGGAGGCTATCGTTCAAACAACGCTCGAGGCGACCGAGGCCGAAGGATGCGCGATTCTCCTGGCGGGGGAAAAAGGGGAGGGGCTCCGCGCCATGGCAAGCCATGGCGCAACCCCTCTCCCCTCGGAGCGACTTCATGCCCCCGCGGCTCAGGCTATGGCGAAGAAGGAATCGGTTTCCGAGGAGCGTGAGGGTGGAGTGACGCTCGCCGCGCCCCTCATGGTGGAGCAGGAGGCGGTGGGGGCGCTGGTCGTGGAGCTTTCCCGCCGTTACCCGCCAAGCGAGGAAGAGCGGGAGCTCCTCCAGGTCTTTGCGTCTCACGCCGCGGTGGCGGTGAGGAACGCCCAGGAACTCTCCCGTCTCCGCTCGGGGGCGCTGGCGGCCCTCGGGAGGATGACCGCCCAGGTGGCCCACGATCTGAAAAACCCGCTCGGGGGGCTGAAGCTCTACTCGCTCACCCTGGAGAAGCGACTGAAGGCGCGGCGGGACGTGAAGGGGCAAGAATTGGCTCAGAAGATCGGCATGGCTGTCGATCATCTCTCCGACACCGTCACCGAGATCACGACCTTTGCGCGTCCTCGGGAGATCCACCCGAGCGCGATGAAGGTCCACGTCCTCCTGGACGAGTGTTTGCAGCTCGTCGCTGACCGAATCGAGATGAAACAGATCGAAGTGGCCCGGCACTACGACGAAGATCTTCCCGTCGCCCTCCTGGATGCCAGAGAGTTGAAGAAGGCCTTCCTCAATCTGATCATCAACGGGGTAGAGGCGATGGAGGAAGGGGGATTGCTGGGTGTCACGGCCCGATGGGAGAAAGAGGCAGGAGAGATCGAGATCACCATCGCCGACACGGGCACGGGGATGGGGGCGACCCTTCTAGAACGGATCTTTGAGCCGTTTTTCACCACCAAGGAGAATGGAACCGGCCTTGGCATGGCGATCGCGAAGTCCGTCATTGACCTTCACGGTGGCCGAATCGAAGTTGAGAGTCAGATCGGACGGGGGACGTCGGTGCGGGTGCGCCTCCCCGTGAAGGGGTGCAATGGCTAAAGGACGCGTCCTCGTGATTGACGACGAGGAGAGCATCACCGAGGCCCTCCGGACGATCCTTCAGTCTGAAGGCTACCACGTCAAGACCGCGGGCTCGGCCAACCGGGCGCTCCAGGAGGCGGACCGGGAGCAGTACGACCTGGCCATCGTGGATCTGGTCCTTCCTGACCTGGATGGCATTGAACTCTTAAAGCGCCTCAAGGAGAAGCACGCCGGACTGGAGGTGGTGGTCGTGACGGCCCACGGATCCATTCCGGCGGCTGTCGAGGCGACAAAGCAGGGGGCATTTTATTTCGTCGAAAAGCCCTTCACCCCCGAAGAGTTCACGGTGATCATCGCGCGAGCGCTGGAGCGCAAGACGCTTTTGAGATTGACCCACCGAGGGCGTGCAAAGGTCATCGGGAGCTCTTCTCCGATCAAGGCACTCTTCGAGCTGATCGACATGGTCGTAAAATCGGATGCCAACGTCCTCATCGTCGGAGAATCCGGAACCGGCAAGGAACTGGTGGCGAATGCGATCCACGCGGAGGGCGCTCGGACCCGGGGGCCGTTTATCAAGATTAACTGCGCCGCCCTCCCCAAGGATCTGATGGAGTCGGAGCTGTTTGGCTACGCCAAGGGGGCGTTCACCGGCGCCACCGGTGACAAGCCCGGCCTCTTCGAAGAGGCGCACACCGGATCGCTCCTGCTTGACGAGATCGCCGAGATGCCGGCCCCGCTTCAGGCCAAACTCCTCCGCGTGCTCGAGGAGCGGGAGTCCCGACGGCTCGGGAGCACCAAGGCGGTGCCGGTGGACTTTCGGCTCATCTCCTCGACGAATCGGGAGGTGGAGACCGCCCTGAAGGACGGGCTGCTCCGCGAGGATCTCTACTATCGCATCAGCACCGTGACCCTGCGCGTCCCCCCCCTTCGTGAGCGGCGCGACGACATTCCGCTGCTGGCCCATGCCTTTCTCGATCGCTTCCTGGAGAAGTATCGGAAAGAGCCGAAGGGGCTCGCCCCCGAGGCGCTCAGAACCCTTCAGGCCTATGCCTGGCCGGGGAACGTCCGCGAGCTGGAGAATGCGATCGAGCGGGCGATCCTGGTCGCCCAGGGGAAGGAGATCGGGATTGCGGATCTCCCCGAGGCCGTCGTTCGAGGGAGCGGCGAGAGCTACAGGGTGTCTCGAGGGCTTCCTGCCGGGAGTCTCGACGAGATAGAGCGGGTGGCCATCCTTCAGGCCCTCGAGGCGACCGGATGGAACAAGCAGGCCGCGGCCCAACGTCTGGGGCTCCACCGGCCGACGCTCTATTCCAAGATGCGGCGTCACGGGATCCCGGTGAAGCCTCCACGAGAAAGTTCCTGACAGCGCCTTTCACGAGTTGTCTTCGCCGGCTTGAATGCTTGGTCGGCTTGTGATACAAATGTCCCCGGAGACAGCCATGCCCGCACCTACCTCCCCTTCCGCGGCCGGCCTCGAAGGTGTGGTTGTCGGTTCCTCTTCGATCTGTTTTATTGACGGGCGGGAAGGCCGCCTCCTCTATCGGGGATACGATATCAACGATCTGGTGGAGCACTCCACCTTTGAAGAGGTGGTGTTTCTCCTCTGGCATTGTCGGCTTCCCGGCAAGAAGGAGCTCGCCGAGCATGAGCGGACCTTGGCCGCGAGCCGCAAGCTTCCCGGCAAGGTCCTCGCCCTCCTCAAGGGTTTTCCTCACAAGGCGACCCCGACCGAGGTCCTCCGAACGACCGTCTCGGCCCTCGCCCTCTATGATTCGGACGCCGAGAATAATTCACCGGAGGCCTCGGTCCGAAAGGCGATGCGCCTCACCGGGCAGCTCGCCACGATCGTCGCCGCCTGGGCGCGGATCCGAGCCGGCAAGACGCCGCTGGCCCCGAATGCCAGGCTCTCCGCTGCCGCCAACTTCCTCTATATGCTCCACGGCAAGAAACCCGATCCGCTCTGGATCAAGACCTTCGATATCGCGCTCGTCCTCCATGCCGATCACGAGCTGAACGCCTCCACCTTCTCGGCGAGGGTCACGGCCTCCACCCTCTCAGACCTTCACTCCGCCATCACCTCCGCGGTCGGCACCCTGAAGGGACCTCTCCACGGTGGGGCCAACGAGGCGGTGGTCCGCACGCTCCAGGAGATCGGCGAGCCCGCCCGGGCGGAAGTGTGGATCAAGAATGCGCTTGCCCAGAAGCGGCGGATCATGGGCTTCGGCCACCGGGTCTACAAGACCGAGGACCCGCGAGCCGCCCACCTCAGGCGGATGGCAGAGGCGCTCGGCCGCCAGGCGGGCGATCTCAAGTGGTACGAGATCCTTCGGACCATCGAGCGGGTGGTCCGCGAGGAAAAGGGGCTCTACCCGAATGTGGACCTCTACTCCGGCACGTGCTACTACGCGATGGGGATCCCGCCGGACCTGTACGTCCCGATCTTCGCCGTCTCCCGTATCTCCGGCTGGACGGCCCACGTCCTGGAGCAACACGCGGACAACCGACTCATTCGGCCACGGGCGGACTACCTGGGCCCGACCCGCCTGAGATACGTCTCCATCGACGAACGCAAGTAGGTGCCGTCCCAATTGACTTCGTCTCACTGTGTTGCCCGTACACCTCCGGTCGGCATCGATCATCTCGGCCTCGCTTACGCCGCTCGGCCTATGGCCTCGGGCCTTGTGAGACTTGTCCCTTGGACCGGCACTAAGTAGGGTGATCGCCGGCCCCTCTGCTATGGAGGGCGCACAGGGTCATGGCGGCCCTCGATGCCGGCCCCCAGGTCTTGGACGCCTCGAGGTCTCCGGCGCCTTCGTCAAGCAATGAACCGCTTCGTCAAGGGGCACGGGCTCGGCAACGACTACCTGGTCCTGAACCACGCCGACCTCAGCTTCGATCTCTCCCCCGGGGCGGTCCGCCGTCTCTGCCACCGAAATTGGGGGATCGGGTCCGATGGGATTCTGGTTCTCGTCCCCTCAAGCATGGCGGAATTTGGCCTGAGAATCTTCAACCCCGACGGGAGCGAAGCCGAAAAGTCCGGCAATGGGCTCCGGATCTTTGCCAAGTATCTTTACGAGCACGGGTTCACCAATGGAAAGTCTTTTAAGATAGATACATTGGGAGGAATTGTTGAGGCCGAGCTTCAAGTGGAGGAGGGGCGAGTTCGTCGCGTCACTGTCGAGATGGGGCAGGCGACATTTCGGGCCCCGGAGATTCCGATGCACGGCCCGGACCGTGACGTCGTCGCCGTCCCCCTTCAGTTGGGCGACACCTTCCTGACCGTCACCGCTGTCTCAGTCGGGAACCCCCACTGCGTGGTCTTCGTCCCCAAGCTCGACGAATCCGAGGTCCGACGACTCGGCCCTCAGATCGAACGGCATCCCAGCTTCCCTAACCGGATCAACGTCCAGTTCGCCAAGGTCGAGGCTCGAGACCGAGTCGCGATCCTCATCTGGGAGCGAGGGACAGGCTATACGCTGGCCTCGGGGTCGAGCTCGTGCGCCGTGGGGGCGGCGGCCGTTCGTAGCGGTCTCACGGACCGGCGGATGACCATCACGATGCCGGGCGGAGAGCTTGGCGTTGAAATCCGTGTGGATTGGAGCATTCGTCTCGAAGGGCCTGTCGAAGAGGTCTCCGTGGGGACCATTTCTCCGGACCTGATCGCGGCGATCCAACGCCGGGGACCGATCCCAGGCGAATAGCTTCTAGGCTGGGGCGGCCAGGATTCGCTGAACGATCTGTCGAACCTCGATCAGATCAAACGGCTTGCCCAGGCTGGGCGCCCCGGTCGCCTCGAGGAACTTCCTGGTCTTTAGGTCGAGTGCAGATCCGGAAATGAAGACGAAGCGCTGGCTCAGCTCCGGGCGGCGGCGAACTGCCTCGCGATAGAGGCCGGGTCCATCCAACTTCGGCATCCTGATGTCACTCAGGATTACGTCGTAGGCTTGTTCCTGAAGCCGCTCCAGGGCGAGGGCCCCGTTGGCCACCGTCTCCACCCGATGGCCATCGAGGAGCAGCAAGTCCATGAGGATGCTGGCGACTTCGGGCTCATCCTCCACTACCAGGATCATCTTGCCTCGAATGGGTGGATCGGACATCCTGGAAAGGATCTCCCGAGAGGATTATAGAGCAAGCCCCGACGGGGCGGTCTTAAAAAAAGGGCCAGGCGAACGTAGCTGGGGTCGCGCTAGTTGGTCTTGGCGGGGGCGACGGACAGGACCTTGATGTCGAAGTTGAGGGTCTTGCCCGCCAGGGGATGGTTGAAGTCGAGGATGACGGTCTTCGCGACAGTCACACGCTTCGTCTCTCCCCGCCGCATCCCGACAACGGCCTTCTCCACGCCGCGGACGATCTGCCTGCGCCCTTGCGTATAGACGAGGGGATCCTTGCCCTTGTGCGACTCGATCACGTTACCCTTGTCATCCATGACGGTGTATTCCAGGTGGACGACCGCCCCCTGCTCGATGGGAGAAGCTTTGGCGTCCGGCTGGGTCTGGGCGGAGGCCTGCAACGCGAAGAGAAGGACCGAGAAGAGCAGCGGCGAGATCAGAGCTCGGCTTGGGCACACAAGCCTATGTTACGCCCTGGACCTGACACGGGCAAAGAAAAATCTTACCGGCGCTTCGTTCGGGTGAATGCCAGGAGCTTTCCTAAGGGCATCGTATTGATGACCCGGTCAGGGCCGACCCAGGCGCGACGGGCCGTGGCCACGCCGAAGGCCATGTTCTCGAGGTTGGCCAGATAGTGGGTGTCCGTGTTCACTGAGAGGAGGCAGCCGAGATCGCGGGCCCGGCGCGCGTGGGCGTCGTTGAGGTCGAGCCGGTAGGGCGAGGCGTTGATCTCCACCGCCTTACCGTGCTGCTTGGCGATGGCAAAGACCTGTTCCAGGTCCACATCGTATGCATCGCGCTCGCCGAGGAGGCGCCCCGTCGGGTGGGCCAGAATGTTGACCTCGGGGTGCTCGAGGGCCCGGCAGATCCTGGCGGTCATCTCCTTTCGCCCCTGCTTGAAGCGGGAGTGGACGGCGGCCAGGACCACGTCCAGCTCATTGAGAAGATCGTCGGGGAAATCCAGCCCGCCCTCGGCCAGGATATCGCACTCGCTCCCCGCAAGAATGCGGATGCGATGTTTCTTCTGAAGCTTCCGGATCTCTCTGATCTGCTCTCTCAACTGCTCGGGGGTGAGTCCCCGCGCGACGGGGGAAGATCGGGAGTGATCCGAGACGATGATGTACTCGTACCCTCGCGCCTCGGCGGCCTCGATGAGGGCGGGAAGGGGATGATGGCCATCCGACCAGTCGGTGTGGGCATGAAGGTCGCCCCGAATCTGGGAGAGCTCAATGAGCGAGGGAAGCATCCCTTCCGCAGCCGCCTCGATCTCGCCTCGATCCTCTCTGATCTCGGGGGGAATCCACGGCAGGCCCACGGCCCGATAGACCTCCTCCTCGGTCTTGCCCGCGATCCGTTTCCCCGTTTTCTCGTTGAAAACGCCGTACTCCGAGATCTTCAGCCCCTTCCGCGAGGCCAACTCCCTGAGGCGGATGTTGTGAGCCTGGGAGCCCGTGAAGTACTGGAGCGCCGCGCCGAAGGCCTCCGGGTCCACGACGCGGAGATCCACTTGAATTCCCTCACGGTGGCGGATCGAACTCTTGGTCTCGCCGCGCATGAGGATCTGAGCGACCGCAGGGAGCGCCACGAAGCCCTCCATCACGAGGGCTGATCGCGTGGAGGTGACCAGGAGATCAATGTCTCCCACGGTGTCCTTCATCCGCCGGATGGACCCCGCCACCTCGATCTCACGAACTTCAGGGAGCGCGTTCAGGGCGTTGATGAGGGCCTGAGCCAGGGGGAGCGCCTTTCCGAGCGGCATCCTGGCCTGGCCCGCCTTCCAGGTGGTGATCCCCTTCAGGATGTTCTGGCTGGTCTTCTCCTTGATCCCCGGGAGTTGGAGGATCTTGCCGGATTGGGTGACCGCTTCGAGTTTCTCGATGGAGTCCACGCCGAGCTTTTCAAAGAGGAGCTTGGCGGTCTTGGGGCCGAGCCCCTGGATCCGCATGAGGGTGACCACACCGGCAGGGATCTCCCGGTGGAGGGCCTCCAGGTCAGCGATCCTCCCGGTCGTGAGGCATTCCTGGATCTTGGCCGCGAGGTCTTTGCCAATGCCAGGGATCGTCTCCAGCTCGCCTCGGGCCGCAATGGCCTCTACGTCCTCGGTGAGGGATTCGAGATTCTCGGCCGCGCGACGGTACGCCCGGATGCGGAAGACGCTGGCCTCACGAAGCTCGAGGAGATCGGCGATCTCACTGAACGCGCGGGCCACTTCAAAGTTGCGCACATGTTCATCATAGCGCGAGCCCTTGACCGTGAAAAGTCCCCCGTGCTACGTTGGATTTATCATGATCCCTGACTGGGTCTGGAGACTCTACGAGCCATATCTAAGAAAGGAGGCCGAACGGCGCGGGATGGCGCGGCCACTCACCCGGGAGCTGGTCGGGATCCTGGCGGAGTTTTGGCCGGAGTGCTCGGCGCGTCTGATGGTCCAAGAGCCGTGGATGGGCACCATCCGCTTCAAGCGCCTCGCAAAATACGACGCGGAGTCCGTCCTCCCTCTTGCCGAGGCGCCGGAGGCGTACATCCGGGAGCACTTCGGCGGAGGAAAGTTCAAGGTCAACTTCTACCACGGGATGAACTTCGTCTCGACGAAGAACTTCAAGCCCGAAGGGCCGCCTATCTGGAAGGATCTCCTGGCCCTCGAGGAGGATTAATCGATGGCGGAGGAGGCGACGCGTCGGCTGCTGAAGGTGTTCGGCATCGCCGTGACCGAATTTGAAGAGACAACGCAGCAGATTCTGGCTGACGCGAAAGCGGCCGTCGCCCAGGGGGGCGGGGCCGAGGCGCTGCTCCCGCTGCTCGCAAAACTCCTCAAGGCCGAGGGCGATCTGACCAGTCGATGGGCTGAGCTGAGCCGGCTCGTTTCAGACACCCAGGGACGAGTCTACGGCGAATTGATTCGTTTGATGGAGCAGGTTGCCAGGCGTTGACCCTGCGAACTTCAGAAAAAGGAGGATGTCCAATGCTCAGAGATCATCTCTTCGCTCGAACTCCGCTCCTGTACGTGCTGATCACCTGGGGGATCTTCGTCAGCCTCTGGCCCGCTCCCGCCCTCGGGGCCCCGCTCCCGGCCCGACTCTCGCAAGGCGACGTCGCCGGGCGCGATCTGGAAACCGTGCGCCAGACGCTGGAGATGCGAGCGGTTCGCCAGCAGCTCGAGGCGCTCGGCGTCACGCCAGCCGAGGCCGAGACGAAGCTCGCCCGACTTTCTCCCGACGAGCTCCACCAGCTCGCCCAGCAGGCCGACGAGATCCGGGCCGGCGGTGATGGGGTCGGGGCGCTCGTCTTCGTCCTTCTCGTCGTGTTGCTCGTGATCCTGATCCTGGAGCTGTTGGGCCGGAGGGTGATCTCACGGTAGCCCGAACCTCGTTCTGGGTTCTCCTCTTCTCGGCGTTGCTGGCCGGGTGCGCGGCCTTGACGACGGTGATTCAGGATCAGTCGACGGCGTCGAGGGTGCAGGCGGCCCTTTCGGCCGACCCTCGACTCAAAGGGGCGCGGATCGAGGTTGAGAGCCGGAGCGGGCAGGTCACGTTGACGGGGACGGTCCCCACCTTTCGGGAGCGCTACCGGGCCGTCGAGACGACTCTCCGTGTCCAAGGAGTTCGCGGCGTGACGTCGAAGCTCGACGTCCAGAGTCCGTGAAAGTCCTGACGGATGTCACCGGAACCTCTCTGAGCCTTCGGACCCCTCCAGTCCGCATTGTCTCGCTGATCCCCAGCATCACCGAGATTCTTTTTGCCCTCGGTCTCGACCAGGAGGTTCAGGGGATCACCCGCTATTGCACCCAGCCGCCCGACAAAGTGAAGACCAAGCTCCGCATCGGGGGAGAGAAGGACCCCGATCTGTCGAAGGTCCGGGAGCTGGGGCCGGACCTGGTCATCGCGAACATGGAGGAGAATCGGCGTGAGGACGTGGCCGCGCTTCGAAGCTGGGGGATTCCGGTCTACGTGACCTATCCTCGGACAGTCCGGCAAGGCATCGAGATAGTGCGGGAACTGGGAGCGCTGACGGGGCGCGAGGCTCGGGCCGAGGGATTGGGGAACGAGTTGGAAGGTCACTACCGGGAAGTGTTAGCCGAGACGGCGAAACGATCCCCCGTCCGGGTATTCTGTCCCATCTGGCGGAAGCCCTATATGACGATCAACCGGGATACATACGTCCACGACATGCTCCGGGTGACGGGCGGGGAAAATGTCTTCGGCGACCGGAGTGAGCGCTATCCTGAAATCACGCTCGATGACGTCGCGACCCGGAAGCCTGATGTGGTCTTGCTGCCCGACGAGCCGTATCGGTTCCGTCGGGTTCACCTCGGAGACTTCACGCCCTTGAAAGAGATCCCCGCGGTCCGGGCCGGCCGGATCCATCTGATTGACGGGAAGCTGATCTCCTGGTATGGCCCTCGTATCGCCGCCGCCCTCCGCACCTTGCCGGGGCTCTTCGCCGGATCCTAGCGAGCCGCAAAGCCGAGGCTCTCCCCTGGCCAGGGGACGGAATTAGCGGCGGCGGTGGGATCGCGTCGCGCGCCGACGCGTTCGAGAGCGAGCGGGGCCGACCTCGAGGACCATCTCGATCTCCACCGCCGCCCCCAACGGCAGCTCGTTCACCCCGATGGCGGAACGGGCATGGCGGCCCGCTTCACCGAAGATCTCCACCAAGAGATCAGAGCAGCCATTCAAAACGCGGGGCTGGTCGGTGAATCCGTCGGTAGAACGGACCAGCCCCACGATTTTGACCACGCGCTTCACTCCCTTCAGACTTCCCAGGTGTGCCCGGGCCGAAGACAGGCAGTTGAGGGCCGCCAGCCTGGCGGCTTGATAGCCATCGTCCGCGCTCAGCTCTCGCCCCAGCTTCCCCACGACCACCCGGCCCTCCTCGCTCGGGAGATGCCCCGCGAGAAAAAGGAGGTTGCCGGTCTGGACCGCGCGAACGTAATTGGCGACCGGGGTGGGAGTGGCCGGCAAGGTGAGCCCCAGCCGTTTCAATGTCGCTTCAGCGTCCACGCGAGTTCCTCGTTGGCAATTTCATGACGCGCGCATGTTGGCATGCGCCGCAGTCGGTGTCAACGAGCGTATCGCGCCCCTTCGCCTTGACAGCGTTGTCGGAATTGGTGTGTACTTGGGACGAGGTATGGCCAGGGATCACAAACCGCCTCGTGGCGCCGCATGAGCCCTCCTGCACCCAAAGACGCCGCAGCCGTTGTCCTTGCCCGTGATCGGCTCCCTCCCGAAAGCGGGATAGAAGTTCTGTTGATCCGACGCCCCTCCCGCAGTCGCGTGGCTGGAGGCGCATACGTGTTCCCGGGGGGGCGGATCGAGAAGGAGGATTGGGGTCCCGGAATCGCCGCCCTCTGCCGCGGACTCTCCCGCCAGGAGGCCGCCGCGACGCTTCGAACCGTCGAGCCTCCCGATCGGGCGATCGGCTTCTGGGTCGCGGCGATTCGAGAGGTCTTCGAAGAGGTGGGACTTCTTTTCGCATTCGATCGCACCGGGAGCTTGCTGCGGTGTCAGGGGGAGACCGGTCAGCGAATCCAACAACTCCGCCGGGCTTGTCGGGAGGGGACACGGCACTTTGCCGATCTCCTCCACGCCGAGGGGCTCCGTCTTGCCACGGACTGCCTCCACTATCTCTCGCACTGGATCACGCCGGAGGAGCGCTCAGTCCGAAACGACGCGCGTTTTTTTGTCGCCCGCGCGCCGGATGACCAGGAGGTAACACTCGACCAGGACGAAGCCACCGATTTCCACTGGGTGACCCCTGAGGAGGCCCTGACAGGAGAGGCGCGAGGAGCGCTGCCGATGCGCTTCCCGACGATCAAGACTCTCGAGGCGTTGATGGGAGCCGGCGACGTGACGCATCTCATCGCCTCGACCCGGGGGAAGGTGGTTCAGGCGATTCGGCCCCGGGTGGTGGATGAGAGGATCTTGCTCCCGGGTGAGCCGGGCTACTACTAATTTAGCGCCGTGGCGATAAGCGTCGCACGACCCACCTTCAGTGGGTACCCCGCAAGGGTACGCCCGACGACCGCGTCCCTGTTCGAGCGCGGGCTTTGCCCGCGCAAAGCTTTGGGGGAGGTTCGGAAGGGGGCCGTCGAGGCCCCCTCCGAGGAAAACTACGGCACCAGGACGATCTTGCCAAACTGCTTCCCCTCCGCGAGGAGCGCCTGGGCCTGGGCGGCCTCTCTGAGAGGGAAGACGCGGTCCACGACCGGCTTGAGAGTTCCGCGAAAGAGCTGCGCCATGACCTCGGCGAACTCTCTCCGGTTGGCCATCGTGGACCCGAGGATCTTGAGCTGTTTCCAGAAGACGATACGGATGTCTGTCTCACCGATCGGGCCGGTGGTGGCGCCGCACGTGACGAGACGTCCGCCTCTCGCCAGCGCGCGGAGGGAGCCTTTCCAGGTCTGGGCCCCCACGCTGTCCAAGACCACATCCACGCCGCGCTTGCCGGTTCGCTCCGACACGACTTTGATCCAATCCTCCGTCTGGTAGTTGATCAGCTCATCGGCGCCGAGGGCTTTCGCGCGCCGGAGCTTTTCATCGGAGCTGGAAGTGGCCCAGACGCGGGCCCCGCAGAGCTTGCCGATCTGGACCGCCGCGGAGGAGACGCCGCCCCCGACCCCGAGGATGAGGAGGTCCTCCCCGGCCCGGAGTCGGGCCTGGGTGACCAACATCCGCCACGCAGTCATATTGACCAGGATGAAGGCTGCGGCATCATCGAAGCCCACATGATCGGGAAGACGAATCAGGCTCCCGGCCCTGACCTTCACGTACTCCGCCAGGCCCCCATGGACGTGCTCTCCGAGAATTCCGAAGGTGACGCAGAGCGAGTCGTCTCCCCGGAGGCAGTACTCGCACTTACCGCAGGTGAGGGTCGGGTTCACCCCGACCCGCTCGCCGGTTCGCCACTCCGTCACCCCCGGTCCAGGCTCGGCGACCTCGCCGGCCACATCCGAGCCGGTCCAGAATGGAAAGGTGAGCTTCAACTGCGGCAGCCCCTCGCGGACAAAGAGATCAAGGTGATTGAGCGCCGCCGCCCGGACCCGGACGAGGACCTCCCCGGGCCCAGCAGAAGGCGTCGGCACGTCGTCGTATTTCAACTTGTCAATGCCGCCGCACTCGTAGAAGCAGGCTGCTTTCATCGCTCTCCACAGGGTTGCGAGCGTGTGCATTATAGCACCCGCATGATGCAGTCCGTCCAAGTTCCGCTTGACAGATTCCACGCAATCTGCTATCAGAGGCGCATCGGAGATTGCTGTCAATCCCAGTCATACTAACTCGTCAGGAGGGGCCGGATGAGAAGAGCATTAGGGGGATACAGACGGGGGGAGTGGGTCGTGTTTCTCGGGCTGGCTTTGGCCGTCTTCACCTGGGAGATGGCGTCGGCCCAGGCGCCCATCAAGATCGGGGCCTCGATCTCGCTGACAGGAACTTACGCCAAGCTCGGAAGTTACACGCAGGATGGGTATCAGTTGTGCGCCAAGGAGGTCAACGACAAGGGTGGCCTCCTCGGGCGGAAGATGGAGTTCGTCATCTACGACGATCGGTCGGAGCCGCCCACGGCGATCAAGCTCTATGAAAAGCTGATCACCGAGGACAAAGTCGAGCTGGTGATGGGGCCCTACTCGAGCCCGATCACCAATGCGGCGTCCACGGTGAGCGAGAAGCACAAGAAGATCATGATGGCCTCCCTGGCGGCCACGACCTCCATCTGGGAGCGAGGCTTCAAGTACCTCTTCATGACGATCTCCCCGGCCGAGGTCTATATGGAGGGGTTGGTGGAGCTAGCCGCCCAGGCGGGTCTCAAAACAGTGGCCGTCATCAACGAGGATACCCTCTTCTCCAAAGCTGCGGCCAAAGGGGCCGTGGATCTGGCCAAGAAGAAGGGGATGCAGGTGCTTTTGCATGAGGCCTACCCCAAGGGGACGACGGACTTCTCGGCCGTCCTTATCAAGATGAAAGCATTGAACCCCGACGTGATCATGGCGGGCTCGTACTTTGACGACGCGGTGGCCACGACCCGCCAGATGAAGGAGCTGGACGTCAACCCCAAGATGTACGGGGTGACGGTGGGCGGGGACGTGCCAGACTTCGGGTACCAGTTGGGGCGGACATCCGATTATGTCTACGGCTCCACCCAGTGGACGGAGACCCTCCGCTACCCCGGGGCCCGGGAGTTCACCGACAACTACAAGAAGATGTTCAACCGGGAGTTCTCGTATCACGCGCCAGCCGCGTACGGAGCCTGCCGGGTCTTTACCGAGGCGATCCGGCGAGCCAACTCGCTGGACTCGGACAAGATCCGTGAGCAGCTCTTGAAGCTCAAAACGACGACGGCGTTCGGCGACTACCAGGTGGACGAGCGGGGGTTCCAGACTGCCCACAAGATGGTGCTCCTCCAGTGGCAGGAGGGGAAGCGGGTCACGGTCTGGCCCGCCCACCTGGCAGACGGAAAGCTGATCTACCCTATGCCCCCGTGGAGCCAGCGAAGGTAATGCCGGACTGCTCCACGTAATTCATGAGGGGGTCTCCTCATTGGAGACCCCCTTTCATCTTCTTAACTCACCAGAGAACCCTGATGCCGATTTACATCACCGGGCCCATGTTGTTGCAAGGGGTCGTCAGCGGGCTCCTCGCCGGCGGCCTCTACGCGATGGTCGCGCTCGGGTTGGCCCTGGTGTTCGGCGTCATGCGGGTCATCAACCTGGCCCACGGGACCCTCCTCATGTTGGGGTCCTACACGACCTACTGGCTCTTCGCCCTGTACGGGATGAATCCGTTCCTCTCGCTCTTCCTCTCCTTCCCGATCCTCTTCGTCGTGGGAGGGGTCTTGCAGAAGGTCTTCGTGCATCGGGTGGTGAACGCCCCCGAGCTTTCTTCCCTCCTCCTCACGTTCGGGATCTCCATTCTCATCGCCAATCTGGCCATGCTGGGCTGGACCTCAGATTACCGGTCCGTGGAATTCTTGACCGGCTCCTTTCTCCTGGGCCCGATCGCCCTGTCGAAACCTCGTCTCGTCACCTTCGGCCTCGCCCTCGCCATCACCGGGCTCGCGTTTCTTCTTCTCAATAAGACGAAGATCGGGAAGGCCATCCGGGCGACCTCCCAGCAACGGGACGTGGCCCAAGTCTGCGGGATCAACGTCCGGCGGATCGACCTGATTACCTTCGGCCTTGGGGCCGGGCTCGCCGGGGTCGGGGGGAGCCTGGTCTCCGTGATGTTCTCCATCTTTCCCGAGATGGGCCAGGTCTACGTCTTCAAATCGTTCCTGGTCATCGTCCTGGGCGGGGCGGGGAACTATCCCGGGGCCTTCTTCGGCGGGTTGATCCTCGGAGTCGTGGAGGGGTTGGCCTCCCTCCTCCTCAGCGCCCAGCTCTCAGAGGTCATCGCCTACATGTTGCTCGTCATCGTCCTCCTCGTGCGCCCCACCGGTCTCTTCAGAGGGCGGATATGAAGCCGCTCGCCTGGGGGATCGGCCTCGGGATCTTGGCCGGACTCGCCATCATGCCGTTCTTTGTGACGAGCTACATCGTCACCTTTACGATTCAGATATTCATGTGGATTGCCCTGGCGGGGAGCTGGAACCTCATCTCGGGCTTCACCGGCTACGTCTCATTCGGTCACGTCGCCTTTTTCGGGACAGGGGCCTATACCGCGGCGATCCTCATCCTTAAGGCAGGGTGGCCTTGGTTCCCCGCCGGTCTGGCCGGAAGCGTCACCGCCGCGGCCCTCGCCCTGATCATCGGGTATCCCTGCTTGAGGCTGAGGGGTCCCTACTTCGCCATCGCGATGTTGGGCCTCAACGAAGTGGTGCGGGCCCTGGTCTCCTACTTCGAAGACCTCACGGGCGGTGGTTCAGGGATCTCACTCCCACCGATTCTTTCCCTCCAACCGGTCTATTACGCCATGGGAGGAGTGGCCCTGGCTGTCTTCTCCCTCACGTACCTGATCATCACCTCCCGCTTCGGATTGCGTCTGCTCTCGATCCGAGAGGATGAGCTGGCGGCCGAGGTGATGGGGATCCCCACCGCGCGCCTCAAGCTCTACGCCTTTCTCCTCTCGGCGGCCGGCCCCGGGATCGCGGGCGGATTCTACGCGTGGTACGCGAGCCACATCGAGCCGCTCGGAACCTTCCCTCTCCTGACCACGATCACGATGATCATCATGTGCCTCTTCGGCGGGAAGGGCACCGTCCTGGGACCGGTCGTGGGGGCCTCGCTCCTTTCGATTTTTCAAGAGCTGGTCTGGGCCAGGTTTCTCTTTGTCCACCAGGCGATCTTCGGGGCCCTGATCGTGGGCGTGGTCCTCTTGATGCCGAAGGGGATCCTCGGAGTGCTCCAGGAACGCTACCGCCTCCCGCGGACCATCTGATGTCGAATCAATCCATCCTTGAGATTCGCCATGTCACGAAGCACTTCGGCGGCGTCACCGCTGTGAATGACTGCTCTCTCGCCCTGGAGCCGGGACGCATCTTCGGTCTCATCGGCCCGAACGGATCGGGAAAGACCACCCTGTTCAATCTCTTGAATGGGATTGAGCCGTGTGACGCGGGGGAGATTCGTTTCAAGGGGGAGCGCATTGATGGGCTCCCACCGCACCAGATTGCCCGGAGAGGCATGGGTCGCACGTTCCAGATCATCCGGGTCTTCCCGGAGATGAACGCCCTGGAGAATCTCCTCGTCGTCGCGCGCGGCGACTGGGATGCGGCCTCCCGACGGGCCTTGGACCTCCTCGCCTTCGTGAAGCTGGATCGTCTCAAGCGGGAGTATGCGGGGAACCTCTCCTACGGCCAGCAGAAGCTCCTGGAGTTTGTCAGGGTCCTGATGACCGATCCGGAGCTGATCCTTTTGGACGAGCCTGCCGCAGGCATCAATCGGACCCTCCTCAATGACCTGCTGGAGGCGATCCGGGATCTCCGCGCTCAGGGAAAGACCGTGTTCATCGTCGAGCACGACATGAAGGTCGTCATGGAGCTGTCGGAAAAGGTGTTCGTCCTCGACCACGGAGAAAAAATCGCCGAGGGGCCCCCAGGGGTCATCCAGGCCGATGAGCGGGTGATCGAGGCGTACTTTGGGCGATAGTTTGACTCGGAGGGGGCCTCGACGGCCCCCTTCCGAACCTCCCCCTGAGCTTGCGCGGGCACAGCCCGCGCTCGAAGTGGCCCCCGATCCCTACGCTTGTCGCTCCGCGGTCTAGTGCCGGTCCAACTAATCCGGCCTAACCGTAAAGGCGAGAATCGAGTATAGTAGGTCAGGCCAGACCCATCCGAGCTCCAAGGGGGGAGAGGTCTCTCTTGGCGAACGCCACGTACTCTGACGACCAACCGTGGAACACAGGAGGTGCGCGATGAGGCGACCCAGGCTTCTTATCAGCGCTGGACTGACGTTCCTTCTCTTGTGGGGTTCGGCTCAGCCGGGGCTTGCCCAGGCCCCGCCGATCAAGATCGGCGTGATGTTCCCGCTGACCGGCCCGCTCACGTCGCAGGGACTCCCCGAGCGGGACGCGGTGAAACAGGCCTTCGATGAGGAAAACTATCAAGTCGCCGGACGCAAGATCGAGCTGATCATCGAAGACAGCCAGGGCAAGCCGGACATCGGCCTGACGAAGGCCCGCAAGATGGTGGAGAGCGACCGCGTCCATCTCCTCCTCGCCGAGCTGGTCAGCGTCGTCGGGAATGCCATGGCCTCCTACGTCACCGCCGAGCGAATTCCCTGGGTAAACACCGTGGCCCTGGCGGCGCTGACCCGCAGCCTGAAGAGTCCGTACATCTTCCGCTTTGTCCCCTCCTCGTATCAGTTCGGCCTCACGGCCGGGCAATGGACGAAAAAGCAGGGATGGAAGAAGGTGTACTTCATCGGGTGGGACGCCCCCCCGTCTCGAGAAGCGGCTGAAGCCGTGAAAAAGGTGTTTGGAGAGGAGAACGTCGTTGAGGCTCTGTTCCCTCCTGTGGGTACGGCGGATTATGGCCCGTACCTCGCCAAGATCGATCCCAAGAAGGCGGACGGCATTCTTGCCGCCATGTGGGGCGCCGATGCCCTGCGGATTACGCGGCAATACTCGGAATACGGGCTGAAAGGACGGCTCCCCTTCTTCGGGATCGCCTCTTTCACGAGCGAGGAGCTGTTGGCCGTCATGCCGCCGGAGGCTGAAGGCCTACTCAGCGCCTATACCTACTGCGGGACATTGGACACCCCCGAGAACCGGCGCTTCGTCGAAGGGTACAGGGCCCGCTACAATGCCTGGCCGGGGTCCTATCAGTACATGGGGTACATGTCCGCAAAGTTCGTCATCCAGGCCCTCAAGGACATCCAGGGCCGGGCGGAGGACCGGGAGGCGTTCATCGCGGCCCTCAGGAAGATCCAGCTCCGCGGTCCCATGGGCATGGCGAGCTTCGACGAGCGACAAGGGATGGTCGGAGACTTCTACGTCCTGAAGGTCGTCAGGAAGGACGGACGGCTGCAGAACGAGTGCATTGAGCGGATCCCTCAAGTGAAGGATCCCTACGACCTGTTCCCGTAAGCCAGACATGACAATTTCCGAGGGGAGGCCAACGATGAACGCCGCGAAGGTTATCGACGCCGATTCCCACGTCTATGAGATCGAAGACACCTGGGACTATCTTCCCAAGGAATACCAGGCCCGCCGGCCGGTGCCCATCACGGTCAAGCCTGAAGACGCCCCGTCCATGGGCGTGGACAACTCCTTCTGGCTGGTCGATGGGCGGGCTGTCCAGTGGACCTGGGGCCGAGGCACGGTCCAGATCGGGTGTCCGCTGACGTCGAAGCACGCCAAGATGAAGGTCTTCTCTATCGGGAGCCAATCTTTGATGGACGTGGATGCCCGGCTTCGGGACCTGGACAAGGCCGGCGTGGACATCCAGGTCATCTACCCGACCCTCTTCCTGGTGCCGCTCTCGGAGGACGATGGCTTCGAGACCGCCTTGATTCGGAGCTACAACACCTGGATCGCCACGCGCTGTGGCGAGCGCCCGGATCGCCTCAAATGGGCCGCCATCCTGCCGCTGCGCGAGCCCGGAGAGGCGGTGCGCGAGATCGAGCGCGTCAAGAAGGCGGGCGCGGTCTCTCTCGTGACCTACGGCACCGTCGGGGAGAAGATGCTGCACGCGCGCGAGTTCGATCCGGTCTGGGCGGCCGCGAGCGACGCGGGCCTCCCGGTGTGCGTCCACGTCGGGTGGAGCCATCCGGGGCTCCGGCAGCTCTGCGACGAGCACATGAGCTCCCTCAACATCTCGTTTACCATCCCCTTGCTCTTCGGCTTCTTCAGCTTTCTCGGAGGCGGGATCCTGGAGCGCTTCCCCAAGCTTCGGGTCGCCTTCCTCGAGGGCGGCGCCGGCTGGATTCCCTGGTTTCTGGAGCGGATCGACCACTACTACCCCGTGGCCAACTTCTTCCGCACCTCATTCGGGCTCGAGCCGGTGACCCGCCACCGGCCGGATGAGTACCGGCACCGCATTCACGTGACCTGCGAGGCGGACGAGCGGCTCTTGCCCCAGGTGATCGAGTATCTCGGCGAGGACAACATCATGGTCTCCGAGGACATGCCGCATCTGGAAGCGCGGGAGGGCTCCACGAAGGAGCTGGCGGAGCGGAAAGATATTCCTGAGGACATCAAGAGGAAGATTCTTTCTGACAACCCGGCTCGGTTCTACAACTTGAAGTAGAAGCCGGCGCCCATGCGGTGGGATCTTGCGGGAGAGACCGCCCTGGTCACCGGTGCCGGCAGCGGCATCGGCCAGGCGGTCGCCCTCAGGCTCGCCGAGCAGGGCGTCAAGGTGGCGGTGGCGGATCTCGACCCGGGCCGGGCCGACTCCACCGTCTCCCAGATTCAGAAGACGGGCCAGCACGCCGTGGCCGTGGTGATGGATGTGAGCGAGTCCGCCCAGGTGGCTCGCGGTGTGGCCGAGGCTCAGGCCGCCCTGGGCCCCCTCGATTACCTCGTCAATGTCGCCGGGATCTTCCACGAAGGCCTGGTCCAGGCCCTGAGCGACGCGGAGTGGGGTCGTATGATGGCGGTGCATCTCAACGGGACGTTTTACTGCTGCCGCGCGGTCCTGCCCGGGATGCTTGAGCGCCGATCCGGCACCATCGTCAACACCTCGTCGCTGCATGCGCTCAGAGGCCAGGCCAATGCGGCCCACTATGCGGCGGCCAAGGCCGGCATCATCGGGTTTACCAAGTCGCTGGCCCGGGAGGTGGCGCCTCACGGCGTCCGCGTCAACGCGGTTGCCCCGGGCCCCATCGATACGCCCCTCTGGCGCGGGGGGCTCACAGGGCCCGAGCTGGAGGCCAGAAAGTCGCAGCGCGCCACCGTCATCCCGCTCGGCCGCCTCGGAGAGCCTGGAGAGGTCGCCGATACGATCCTCTTTCTGCTGAGCCCCGCGAGCGGATACACGACGGGGCACGTCATCAGTCCCAATGGTGGGGAATTGATGATCTGACCCGAGCGAAACCGGACAAGGAGGTCCATCATGCGAAGAAACGTTCTGTGGTTGGTCACTCTCATTTCGTGCGCGGTGATTCTGGCGGTCCCCGGGCTTCCTGCGCCGGTTTCGTTGTCGGCGGCGCCGGCGTCGGCCGCCGACCCCGTGGTGATTCGAGCGATCACCGCGTGGCCGCTCGACTGCAACTGCGTGAGCCAGTACAAGCGCTACATCGACGAGGTCAACAAGCGCGGCAAGGGGCAAGTAGAGATCAAGCTCCTCGGCGGGCCGGAGGTGGCGAAGCCCTTCGAGCAGTTCCAGACGTTGCGAAGCGGCGTTGCCGATATGACCCACTCCGCCAGCGCGTACTGGGTGGGCGAGACCATCGAAGGCTCCGTCATGGACATCCTGGACCCGACGAACTTCGACAAGTACGTGAGGGGTCTTCGAGGGACCGAGGCCATGCAGATCGTCAACCAGGCGTATCGAGAGAAGTCTCAGGTGCATTTCCTGGGGATCATGGTCGGCGGGACCGGATTCCGCTTTCTCATGGCCAAGCCTGTGAGCGGCCTGGACGATCTCAAAGGCAAGCGGATCCGCGTCTTTGGCACCCAGGGCGCGAAGACCGCGCAGTACTTCGGCGCCTCACCCCAGACGATCCCGGCCCAGGAGCTGTACCCGGCGCTCCAGCGGGGCGTGGTGGACGGCGCCATCCGGGCGCCCGACGACGCCTGGAGCTTCGGCGAGCGGGATGTCTACAAGAGCATGATCGCCACACCGCTCCAGTTCTCACCGGGCGGCGCCTACATTGCCGTCCGCGTGTGGGACAAGCTCTCCCCCGAGGTCCAGCGGCTCCTCTCCTCCGTCGCGGTCGAGATGGAGCCCCAGGTGTTGCGGTATTTCGCCGATGCCGACGCCAAGGCGATCGAGAACCTGAAGGAGAAGGGCATGCGGGTCGTCGAGGTCAGCGCGGCCGACCAGAAGCGGCTGGCCGAGGCCCGTAACCTATACTGGGACGACGTGGCGACCAAGTCTCCCAACTACGGCGCGCGACTCCGAACCATCCTAGAGCCCTATTCCAAGTAGCTTTCCCTGAGCGCGCAATCCTGACGGGGGCCCGGTCCCCGGGGCCCCCGTCGGCCGTACATCACCCGATGAGCGATCGAGACAGGCTCGTGCGTCTCTTCCTGCGGCTGAACGCCGCGTTCAGCTACATATCCGCGGCCCTGATCCTGCTGATGATGCTCACCGTGGTCTACGACGTGATCGCGCGGTTGGTCTTCCGCGCCCCCACCCTCTGGGTCATCGATGTCAACGAATACATGCTCGTCTACCTGACCTTCGTTCCGGCGGCCTGGATCCTGCTTCGCGACGGCCACGTGAAGGTAGAGCTTGTCGTGGAACGCCTCACTCCCCGGACGCAGCGTGTGATCGGCATCGCCGGTGATGTCATGGCATTGTTCTACTGCGTGATCCTCGCCTGGCAGGGCTGGCTGGTGGCGTGGACCGCGTACGAGCACGGTTACCGATTCTCAACCGCGCTGTCGGCTCCCCAGTTCCCCATCTTCGTCATCATTCCCATCGGGGCCGCGTGGCTCGGCGTCGCCTTCCTGCTCCGGCTGGTGACTGGGGGGCGCCGAACCTTTGAAGTCTCCGAACTTCCAAGGCTGGAGTAACTTCGGCCATGGAATGGTGGCAGGTCCTGCTTCTGATGTTCGCGGCGCTGGGCGCCCTGATGGCCACGGGCATGCCCATTGCCTTCGCGTTTGGGATTCTCAACGTGGTGCTGCTGTTCTTTTTCGCCGGGGGCGTGGGCGCGCTTCAGGCAGTCGCCCTGTCGAGCTACGGGAGCATCGCCACCTTCGCGTTCACGGCGCTCCCCATGTTCATCCTGATGGGCGAGGTGATCCTCCACTCCGGGCTGGCGACCCTGGCGATCAATGGCATCGGCAAATGGCTCGGCCGGATGCCGGGGCGGTTGGCCGTTCTGGGGGTCCTGGCGGGGACCGCGTTCGGAGCGGCCAGCGGCTCCAGCATGGCCAGCGCGGCCACGCTGGGCACCATCCTGATCCCCGAGATGCGGCGCCACGGGTACGACAAGGGGTTGGCGGTTGGATGCATCGCCACCTGTGGTGCCCTGGACGTGCTGATCCCGCCCAGCGCCCTCGGGGTGATCTTCGCCGGCATCAGCCGGATCTCCGTCGGGGATATCCTCATCGGGAGCCTGATCCCGGGCCTCATTCTGGCGGTTCTCGTGTTCGGGTACATCGTCGTGCTCTGCACCCTCAAGCCCCATCTGGCGCCCGCCTACGACGTGGCGCGGATCTCTTGGGCGGAGCGGATGCGGTCCCTGGTGCACATCCTCCCGCTGATCACGCTGATTCTGCTGGTGCTGGGAAGCATGTTCATGGGATGGGCCACGCCCACGGAATCCGCGGCCATGGGGGCCCTGGGCGCGTTTGTCGTCGCGGCGCTCTACGGCCGGCTGACAAGAGAGGCGATCCGGAAGTCCGTCCTGGCCGCAGTGGAGGTGACGGGGCTCGCGCTCCTGATCATCACCAGCGCCACCGCCTTCAGCCAGATCCTGGCGCACACGGGAGCGGCGGCGGGACTTTCCCGGTTTGCCACAGGACTTCCCGTATCACCGTGGTTCATTCTCATCGGGATGCAGATCGTGATGCTCATCATGGGTCTCTTCATCGATGAGGTCTCCATCATGCTGATCACGATCCCCATCTTCTTCCCCGTGGTCCGCGCGCTGGGGTTCGATCCCGTGTGGTTCGCCATCGTCAGCATGGTCAACATGGAGATTGGCGTGATCTCGCCCCCCTTCGGGCTGGTCCTCTTCGTGCTGAAAGGCGTCTGCCCGCCCGACATCACGCTGGGCGACATCTTCCGCGGGGTCATGCCGTTCATAGTGGTCAACCTCGTGGCTCTGGCCATCGTCATGATCTTCCCCCCGCTCGCGACCTGGCTCCCGGGGCTGATGCATTGATGAGAGGTCACTGAATCCACACGCACCGGAGGTATTTGATCATGCCGAAGACCATCCAGCAGACCGTGACGTTGCCCGCGACCGCGGCCGATCTCTACCGCATGTATCTCAACCCGCGAAGCCATGCGGCGATCACCGGCGCCCCGGTCAAGATCAGCGCAAAGCCCGGCTCAGCCTTCCGCGCATTCAACGGCGACCTCTCCGGGAAGATGCTGCGCACGGAACCCAAACGGATGATCGTCCAGACGTGGCGCTCCACACGCTTCGGGCGGAAGGATCTCGATTCCACCCTGATCCTCACCTTCTGGCCCCGCGGCAGGAAGTCCGGGCGGATCCAGCTCGTCCACGTCAACGTGGCGGACCGGGACGTTCGAGGGGTCACCGAGGGGTGGAAGAAGTACTACTGGAAGCCGTGGCGAGCCTACCTGACGAAGCGACGTAGCGTTGCCGGCACGTTGAAGAGCAAGACTTCGGTCACCGAAGAGCTGCTGAAGGAACGGGCTAAGGACAAGCGGCGCGAGGAGAATAAAGGTGCGAAGCTCGGTGCTCGATAGCTACACCGTGCTCGCATTCCTGTTTCACGAGTCTGGATCCGAACGGGTCACAGATCTGTACACAGGTGACCCTGAGTTCAGGGCCATTGAGACGGATATCGACATTGTATGGCTGTCCCAGCCCTGACCCCCGTCGTGCTACCATCCGGAGTAGCCGAACGCTGAGAGGGGAGGAGGCCTATGGCGAGGTTTTCGCTGCGGGTCAACGGGGTCACGCGCTCGGTCGAGACCGACGACCCCAACACCCCGCTGCTCTACGTGCTCCGCAATGATCTCGGCCTGCACGGGCCGAAGTTCGGGTGCGGCCTCGACCAGTGCGGATCGTGCACCGTGTTGATCGGCGGAACGGCGAGACGATCCTGCGTCGTGCCCGTGCGCGCCGTGGGCAACCAGCCGGTCACCACGCTCGAAGGCCTCGGCACCCCCGAGCGCCCGCATCCCATCCAGGCCGCCTTCATCGAGGAGCAGGCCGCCCAGTGCGGCTACTGCATCAACGGGATGATCATGACGGCCAAGGCCTGGCTTGATAAGCATCCCCGCCCGACCGAGGCCGAGGTGAAGACGGCGCTGGCGAACAACCTCTGCCGCTGCGGGACCCACGTCCGGATCGTGCGCGCGGTGCTCCGCGCGGCCCAGGCGCTCCGAAGCTAGCCCATGGACACCCGAATTTCCCGTCGCGCGCTCCTCAAGTCAGGCGGCGTCCTGGTGGTGTCGCTGGGGCTCGGCCGTCTCGGGGAGCGGGTCGTCCGGGCCCAGCCGGCGCCGGCGGATGCTGCGCTCGGGAAGACCGTGGCGGCCGATGCCGTGGACGGCTTCCTGGCCATCCACCCGGACGGCGCGGTCACCCTCTTCAGCGGCAAGGTGGATCTCGGCACGGGCGTCCGTGCCGGGTTGCGGCAGATGGTGGCCGAAGAGCTCGATGTCCCGATCGCGCGGATCCGGATGGTCGAGGGCGACACCGCGCTTACCCCGGATCAGGGGTCGACCGCGGGCAGCTATACCATCGCCCGGGGTGGGGTGACGATCCGCCAGGCGGCCGCGACCGCGAGGGGGGCGCTCCTCCGGCTGGCCGCCGAGCGCCTCGGGCGCGCCGCGACCGACCTGGAGGTCGTCGACGGCGTCGCGCGCGTGAAGGGCGGCGGGCCGGCGCTGAGCTACGGCGATCTCATCGGCGGCCAGCGCTTCGATCTCCCCATCGATCCGAAGGCGCCCCGCAAGAAGCCGGCCGACTACCGCATCGTCGGGCGGCCCGTGCCCCGGCCGGATCTCCCCGCCAAGGTGACGGGGCAGCATCTCTACGTCCACGACTTCGTCCTCCCCAACATGCTGCATGGGCGGGTCATCCGGCCGCCGGCCATCGGCGCCACGCTCCTCTCGGTGGACGAGCGCTCGGTGTCGGCGATTCCGGGCGTCGTCCAGATCGTGCGGATCAAAAACTTCCTGGCGGTCGCCGCGGAGCGCGAATGGAACGCGGTCCGCGCCGCCCGCGCGCTCCGGGCCTCGTGGTCCACCGGGTCGGGGCTCCCGGATCGGGCCGCGCTCTTCGACACGGTGCGGGCCGGCGCCGTCGTGCGCGACCAGACCATCGCCAAACACGGTGACGTCACGGCCGCGCTCGCGGGCTCCGGGCGGCTGCTCGCGGCGACCTACCAGTGGCCCATTCAGACCCACGGCTCGATGGGCCCCTCGTGTGCCGTCGCGGAGGTCACGGCCGATCGCGCCACGATCTGGACGGCGTCCCAGGCCACGCATCGCTTCCAGTCCGCCTTCGCGCGGATGCTCGGCCTGCCGAAGGAGAAGGTCCGGCTGATCTACCTGGACGGCGCCGGGTGCTACGGCATGAACGGCCACGAGGACGCGGCGGCCGACGCGGCGCTCATGTCGAAGGCACTGGGGCGCCCGGTACGGGTGCAGTGGTCACGGCAGGATGAGCACGGGTGGGATCCCAAGGGCCCGCCTCAGCTCCTCGATCTCCGCGCCGCCCTGGATGCCCAGGGAGAGATCGTGGCCTGGCAGGCACAGGCCTGGCTGCCCGCGAACACGGCGGGACTGCCCCACATTCCGCTCCTGGCCCCGGAGGCCGCCGGCATCGACCAGTCGATCGGGCAGGCCTCCGGGATGATCCAGCAGAACACGGATCCGCCGTACCGCATTCCGAACGTGGAGGCGGTGGTGCACTGGCTCCGGGACACGCCCCTCCGGCCCTCGAACATCCGGGCGCCCGGGAAAATCGCCAACACCTTCGCCACGGAATCGTTCTTCGACGAGGTGGCGGCCGCCGCGGGCCAGGACCCGCTCGCGTTCCGGCTCCGCTACCTGGCCGATCCTCGCGGGATCGAGGTCCTGCAGCGGACCGCCGCCCGGCTGGGGTGGACCCCCCGCCCCTCGCCGCAGAGGGCGGATCCGAAGGGTTCCGTGTTGCGGGGGCAAGGCATCGCCTACGTCCACTACAAGCACGATGAGGCGTACGTCGCGATGGGGATGGAGGTGGAGGTCGAGCGGGGTTCCGGGCGCGTCCGGGTGAGGCGGGTCGTGTGCGCCCACGACTGCGGGCTGATCATCAATCCGGACGGCCTGAGGAGCCAGATCGAGGGCTGCATCATCCAGACGCTCAGCCGCGCCCTCCTCGAGGAGGTGACCTTCGACCGGTCCAGAGTCACGAGCGTGGACTGGGCCAGCTATCCGATCCTGAAGTTCCCCGACGTGCCGGTGATCGAGATCGAGCTGATCGACCGCCCGGACGAGCCCCCGGTTGGCGCCGGAGAGCCCGCGTCCGCGCCGGTGGCGGCCGCCCTGGCCAATGCGATCTTCGACGCCACGGGCGCGCGCCTGCGCACCGTGCCGTTTCGGCCCAATCGGGTGAAGGCGGCGTTGGAGGCTCGTAGGGCCTAAGGTCGCCGACTACGGCTACGTTCTCTCCGCCGGAAGGATCGTGCTCGGAGGCCCGACCGCCAGCCTGCTGGCCAACGACCCCGTCGTCCACCCCTACCTGCGCGCCCAGGCCTCAGCGCCAGCGTGACCTCGGAGAGCTCTAGGGCATCTGAACTCTCAATCCGAGAAACACGGGTTGGAATCCCGCGCGACACGGTAGCCCTTAGCGGAGATTCAGGTGGCGCGTGTTATCCGACAGGTGGCGCAGGCTTACCGCATACTGATGGGGCGCCCCGGAGAACCGATTATGAAGGTCGTAGGGGTCGAGCTCAAGACGCGTAAGAGCGATCACTCGATAGCCTCGGTCCGCGAGATCATTCAGCAGGCGCTTGTCGTTGTCGGAGAGGGTTTCCCTTAGGGTCGAGAATGCGAGCCAGGGCCGCTTGCCGAAACGATCCGCGAGCACACTCATGTTGGCAATGTCTTGCTCGGTGAAGTCACCACTCTTAGCGGCTTGGCCGAGCACGAGATCGTAAGGGTAGTTGAAACGGCCCACCATAAGGTAGGCGTAATCCACTTCGCAGGCCCAACCGGTCTTTGGATCACGGAGATTGGCGGAAGAGTGGTACCTCCCTCCCTTCAGGGAATGAAGATGCTCAATGCGCCACAGCGAGACGATTACCGCGAGGCTGCCCAGCGCAGAATCACGAATCTGAAAGAGGCCGTCTGCCTTGTACTGCCAGTCGCGAGCGGACGCAAAATTGACACGCTGCGACGAAAAGCAGAAGCGGCAGGTGTATTCCTCGTCAAACTCACTCACGTGATACCAGTCCTCGCCGTAGCAGGTCCGGCAGCGCATGGTGAACCCCGGACGGACGACTCGCTTTTCGAGGAGGAAGTCGAAAATGCGGGTGAAGTTGAGCTTCCCGCGCTGGCCCCGGCGGATGAAGATGTTTTCGTAGAAGTCCGGGCGCCAGTGGTCCTTCGACGTGACGATGTCGTGGATATTACCCTTAGTCAGAATGTCACCGTGGCTGAGCTTGTCGATGACGGCGCGGACGCCCTGGAGCTTAAAGATTCGGCAATCGAAGTGGAGGCGTCCCCCCATTTTCTTAATGATCTCGGCCGCGTAGCGCCCAGGCTGGCTCGGTTCCATGTCGAGGCCAACCTCCTCAAAGAGAGCAGCAAAGACTGCCTGGGTTTGGACCGGGATAAGGTAGAGGACATCCCTGGGGTAGTCCTGAAACGTCACCACCGTACGCCGGCCGAGACGGACGCTCCGTGGCCCTCCGATGATGCCCTGGTGCACGACTTTCTCCACAGCGGGCTCGTAAGGGAAGGTAAAGGTATAGTCGTTCGTGTATAGACTCCCCGACATGGTGATGTCGGTCGCCCACCGGTAATCGCCCATCAAGGTTCGCTCTTCGTCTAGCTGGTCGGGTGAAATGAGCTTCACCGGCGTCATTCGAGACTCAGTGAGGATCGAGATCTCTTCGCCGGACTTGGCCTCGAGCTCGCACGCGTGAATATCCCCGACGTAGTAGTCTGCTTCATAACCGAAGCGTGGCCGCCGGTCGCGGCGCTGGAAGCGGCCGATGTTGAGCGTTCCTACCCAGTCGCACACACGGTCAAACACCTCTTCGCGTAGGCTCGGCGCCCTCTGAAGTTCGGGCTCGGGGTTGATGGGATTCCGGCCCTCTGCGGCGACGGCGCGAATGAGGGCTCCGTACCGCTCGTAGGTGTCCATAGGGACGAAGAGAACCGTCCGTCCAGTCGCCCGGAGGTTCCAGAACTCGATGAGATCGGCGCAGTTCCGATGGTTGCCGATGTAGAGGATGTGACTCGAGATGGCCGCGGGCGGGGTGAAGACGCGAAGCCCGTAGCCGGTAGCCTGAATGGGCGAGACGATCTCGGCGAGTTCATTGGGGATATTGGTAGGATCGAAAACCACATCGCGTGCCCGAAGTGCTCGCCGGAACACATCCAGAAAATCGATCTCAAGGTGCGGAAGCCGCGAGAACGAGCCGAAAACGAAGGACACGTATTCCAACCAGCCGTCCACCGTAGTGCCTACGAGGGCGGCCCGAGTGGGATCGGTGGAATAGCGCACCTCCTTCTCATGAATCTGCCTGAGGATCGGCAAGATGTCGAAACCAAAGGCAAGTCGCCGGCCTCCGCGGTCTCGGTCGACGAAGTATTCCGGAGTTACGACGTGAAAGAGGTACCGGTCGAGGAAGGCCTTATCGAGCGAACCACTAGTGAGATCAACGATCTCGTCGGGATCAAACTCGGCTAGGAGACCCTCGCGCTCAGGTTCAGGAGTGAAGGGAACGATGGGGTTATAGATGCCACCCCAGAGAACCGTATTGCAGGAAACGGCAGCCAGGGCAGCTTCCATATCGCCTTCGTTGATCATGAAGGCATAGCGGATCGGTCGAAGACGCTGTCTAACGTGAATGGCTTCCATAACCGAACCGCGTTGGGGCCGTCACGTCAACCCTATTTCGGCGGTGAAGAGGCGTCCTGATGAATCCCACGCGAGCCCTTTACTGAATCAACGTTTTCAAGTCACCCTAAGTGCCTTTTCGGCCTCCCAACAGGTGTTGGGTCTTAGACGGTGAGGGGTCGTTGTAGGTACACATTGACCTGATACGTCCGTCTGTCGATTTTCCCCACCCAGGTACAAAGGCGTTCATCAGGCTTTTGAAGAGCTTCCCATGGTTGGGTACGCGGAGGTGAAGGAGCTCGTGAACAATGACAACCTGCTGAAACGGGATATCTTCTCTGAGGAGATCCCCGCTAAGAGAGATGCGGCCGCCGGGGGAGCACGAGGCCCATTTCTTGGTCATGTGCTGGACCTGGACCCGCACGGGTCTCACGCCGATCTTTGAGGCCCACCGGTCCACCTGACCCTTCAGAGCCTTGGCTTTGGCGGGAGTCTGGCGCTTGGGAGTTGTCATCTCCGTTGTAACCTCAGGATCTGCTCGGCCAGCTCGACCATGCGGCCCTTCCCGACCGCGGGCAGAAGCACCTTGTACAGTTCGGCCTTGAGGTGACGGCGGTGCCCGGCGTTATAGAGGTAACTCGGAAACCGTCCGAAGGCGGCATCGATGAGGGGCGCGGCCTTCTCGGGCTCCGAAGCCCCCGCCTGCTTCAGGACCCAATAGATCGTAAAGGTGTTGAGGTCGAAGCCGGTCTGCTCGCGTTCCTTGCTGGCCTGGACGTACTCTGTCAGCAACTTCTCAAGCTGCTTCAACGCCTCCTGGGTGCCGATCTGCCGGTCATCGTAGGATTCAAGAATGGCCTCGGCGCGCTCTCCGATGGGCACCAGATACGGCTGCCGTTCTCCCGCCTCGGTGACCGCCTGCATGATGCTTTTCCCCAGATTGATGACCCTGGCTGGCTCCGACCCGTCGGGCTTCCTCAGGGCCTCAAGGGTCTTCTCGTCAATCCTCACGAGAGGCATCGAGGTTGGAAGGGTATACGCGCGGGTTCGCTCGCGGATGAGTGATTCGGTCTTCTTGGCGACCTCCTCAGATAGCGCCTGGCGCTTGCTGAAGGCATTCCGGACGATCTGATAGAGGACCGAGAGCTTGCCATAGTTGTCGAGATGCGGCCGCAGGAACGGATCCGGTGAGATGATCTCGTAGAGCGCTTCGACCTCCTTGAAGAACTTGTAGAATCGCTCTCGCCCTTCCTTGTCGGCAAAGGCGTCGATAGCCCGCTCGACCGCCTTGTCGTCAATGGGACCCTCGCAGAGCGCCAGGTACGGTGGCGCCTCCGCGGCCATGAGCCTGGCGAAGCGCTCCTTGAGGACATCCAGGTTCTGGATGACGCTGGCGACGGTGTCGGAATCGAAGGCCAGCGCCTTTTCGAGCTTCTCAAAGATCCCGACGAAATCCAGGACAAAGCCGGCCGGCTTCTTGATCCCACCCTCATCCTGATAGGGCCGGTTGACGCGGGCAATGGCCTGAAGGAGGGTGTGGTCCCGCATCGGTTTGTCCAGGTACATGCAATAGAGGATGGGGGCGTCGAAGCCGGTCAGGAGTTTTTCGGTCACGATGAGAATCTTCGGGAGCAGGTCGCGCTTGATGAATGCCTTCCGGATCTTGGTTTCCTCGTCCTCGCTCAACCGGTATTGCGCCAGAAGCTCGGTGTCGTCGGAGGGGGATGTATAGACGACGGCGGAGTAGTCTGGCGGCAGATGCCGGTCCAGCGCCTTCTTGTACAGGGCGCAGGCCTCCCGATCGACCCCCACGAGAAACGCCTTGTAGCCGAGGGGCTCGATGTTCTCGCGGAAGTGGCGAGCGACATATTGAGTCACCTGTTCGACCCGATCTGACGCCTTCAAAAAGGCCTTGAGCCTCACGGCCTTATCGAGAATCCGGTTCAGCTCCTCGATGTCGCTCACGCCCTCGGCTTCCACCAGGTCCAGGAATTCCTTTTCGAGCTGCTCCTGCGGCACCCGGATATCGTTGGGCGCCAGGGTGTAATGAAGCGGCAGGGTCGTGCCGTCCTCGATGGATTCGGAGATGGAATACTTGTCCAGGTACCCCTGGGGATCGTCCTTGCCGAAGACCTTGAAGGTGCCCTTGCCGTACGCGATCTTGTCGATGGGCGTCCCGGTGAAACCGATCATCGTGGCCTTGGGCAGGGCGGCCACCAGGTAGTTCCCCAGGTCTCCGCTCATGCTCCGGTGGGCCTCATCGACCAGAATGAACACGTTGCTCCGGGGGCACAAGTCTGCATCGGCCCGGTCAAATTTGTGAATCATCGAGACGATGAGCCCCCGGTAGTCAGCACGCAGAAGGTCACGGAGGTGTTGCTTGCTCCGGGCCAGTTCGGCCTTGCCTTCTCCAAACATGCTCGTGATCCAGCCGGCGAGCTGCCCTTCCAGCTCGTTCCGGTCAATCAGCATGATGACGGTGGGCTTCTCAAAGGCCGGATGGCGGAGAATCTGGTCTGCGGCCTTGATCATCGAGAACGTTTTGCCCGCGCCCTGGGTGTGCCACACCAGGCCCCGCGTCTTCTCGGGGTCGAGCGCGCGGTCCACCACCTTCTCCACCGCGCGGGTCTGGTGCTGGCGGAGGATGATCTTCCGCAGCTCATCCTCCCTGGTATAGAAGATGATCCACTCGCCGACGAGCTTGAGGAAGCGCTCGCGGCTGAAGAAGCGCTTGACCTTCCTTTCGAAGTTGCCCCTCTCCTCATCCTTCCAGTTGAAGACATCCTTTCGATCGAGGTTCCAGGTGACGCCGTAATAGAAGTCGATGAGATGGGTGACGTTGAAGACCTGGGGCGCCGTCATCAGCTCGGGGGTCTCCCGGTGGTAGCGGCGGATCTGACCGATCCCTTCATCGATACCGGCCTGTTTCCTCGCCCCCTTGGTCTCGACGATTGCCAGAGGGATGCCGTTGATGAGAAACATCACATCGGCACGGTTCGTATGCTGGCCGTTGGTGTATTGCCACTCCTCCGTCACGTGGAAGACGTTGTGGGCCGGATGCTCAGAATCGATGAACGTCACGTTGCGCTGGCGCTTTTCGCTCTGAACATGAACCGACCGCTCGCCCCGGAGCCAGGCGAGCACTTCCGCGTTTCCCTCGATCGTCGTGCGGACGCTCTCGATCCGGGCGATGACCTGATCCACGGTGTCCACCGTCACGACGCCGGGATTGAGGGCGATGAGCTTGTCGCGCAGGGTGGGGTAGAGAAGCGTGCCGCTCTGGCCGCGGCGCAGGGTCAGGGCTTCATCGGACGACAAATAGACCCACCCGATCTCGACGGCATAGCCGACGAGAGGATCTTGAACTGTTGGCCGTTCAGTGCCAAGGCTAACTGGCATAGTTATTGGCAGGCGCCCTCTATTGACATCCCTTGGCTCATCGCGTTACCATTGGAGAGCCTGGAAAGCGCCCATGCACGGAGCTTGAAATGGCCGAATTTGTGACGGAAAAGGAGCTTCTTGAAAGCTTCGAAAAGTATCGAAAGCTCGTCGAGGAGCTTGAGGCTCTTTTTAGGGTGCTCCCTGTGGAGCCGGCCGAAAAGGAGGAGAGGCCAAGCTACGTCACCGAAGCAAACTTTTCCTATCAAGTCCATAGCTCAGCCTAGGCAATCAGTCTTTGAACGTTGACGTTGATCCCGCCTGAGCGGCAAACCAGGTACTTCGCGAAGTTCCTCGATTGGACGTAGTTTTCGCATCGCGTCTGTAGCTCCCACATCGCGTTATCAAGAGGCGTTCCTTTCGGGATTACCTCGACGTTTAATCCGTACTCTCTTGCCTTCTCATAACGGATGACTCTCCCATGTGAAAGTAGCTCGCCTTCCTTCATAAAGTGCTCTACCACCTGCTCAATCTCCTTCTGGTCTTTACCGTGGAGCATATACTTAGCCAAGAACTCGCCTGCAATGGTTCTGGCTAATTCTCGGGCTTTCAGGCATACCTGGATCCAGGTTGGATCCATCCTGCGTAGCAGCTCGATATAGGGGTGGGGTGGAAGATTGTTTTTGATAGCCTCTTGAGTTTTGTTGATCAAATCAGTATAGGCATCAACGAAGGCGGCGGCAGGCCGCAAGGTCTGTTCCTGCCCGCTGGTAATAATCATCTGAGGGTCGATAGGACCCAACTCTGAGGTCTCTGTCATGAGAATCACGTCGGCACCCATGGCTACGAGCGCTCCGGCGCTCATCGCAGTCCTGGGAATAACTACCCGAAACGACTTGGCATACGATCGGCAAGTCATGACGATTCGCTCTGCCGCAGTGGGGTCGCCCCCCGAAGTGTGCAGTAGGAGATCCAGCGTACCTGGATACTGTGTAAGGTCTACTGAACGGAGTAGGTGCTCGATGAACTGGCCGTCTTCTTGAATGATGGTACTCGCTGGATGCCTTAGAAATGCGGTGTAACAAATCAAATTCCGTTTCGTGGCGGCTTCGACTGCCCGGACGGCCTCGTGGTGGACTGAATTCTCATTTTGAATTCGATCCATTAAGGCAAGACCGAAGCCTTTATTTTGTGTGAATTCTTTCTTAGCCATGTTGGTGTCCTCTAGTTGAACTTAATGCGTGTAAATGATTCCCTCCGCCCATCGGACCACCTGCTCGGCCAAGATGATTGCCTTTTGGCGATCTTGTTCCGAGGCAGGCTGCCGACCCGGGTAACGGGCGACAGTTGCATACTCGCTGAGGCTGTCAGCCTCCCAGAGGTCGTCAGGGATTTCGTTCTGGACGACCAAGGCCAGCAAGTCAGCTATGTCGTGGGTCCTTGGGAAATTGATTCCTCGCAGCACGAGGACGGCTTTCACGGCCTTTTCGGCTGCCTGCTGAGCATCAAAGCAGAAATCCTCCCAGAACCCCTCGTCGGGCTTGGGTTGTTTCGCTCTCGCCAGGTTGCCTTTCGCCCGTTGTATCCATGCTTCGGCCGCCCTTCGGAGTCGATCCTCAAGCGGCATACAACACTTTCCCTTCCTTCAGCGCGGGGCCAATGACGTACCCGGGGATGTCTTTGTATTCCTCAACATCTTCCGGAGTTACAACGACCACGTCTTTAGGAACTCCGATCCCGATAAGTTGGCGACGAATTGTTCGAGCCACCTCTCGCGCGTTTTCGCACGCCTTCACCACCAACAAATCGAGGTCGCTGTCCGGCCCCATCTCCCCCCGCGCCGCCGAGCCGAAGAGGATGATCTTCTCCGGGGCGACCGCCTCCACGATCCGCCTCACGACTTCCTTGAGAACCTTCTCATCAACCTTGCTGGACCACTTCGGCCGCCGCTTCCTGCGGGCCTCCAGCGCCTGCAACGCGATCATCTTCCGCGTCACCCGCACCCGCCCGGTCATGAGCCGATGGAGCATAGAGGAGAACGCAGATTTCAGCGTCTTGAGCCGTGTTGCCTGCAAGTCGATTGACTCGTCGATCTTCTTCAAAGTCATCGCGATTTTTCGTTGCTCCGACAAGAGGGGTAGGAGAACAGGAAAGCCTTTCAGCTTGGTCGAGTTAATCGAAGCCAGATTGGTCGTCTTGTGTGCGACAGACAGGAAATAGGCCTTACCGTACGGGCTTTGAGCCAGATATGCGAAGAAGTCTGGTAGAAGCTTGCCGCCGCTCGTCCTTACCGCAAAAATGTGGTTTTGGTGCACACATTCGGGTATCTGGCCGTGCCACAAATAACCTCGTCCGAGCTTGTCGAAGTCTCCTCCTTCCGTTAGCAGAACATCATCGGACTGGAGTGAGTAACGTCGGCGTTCCGTTTCGCGGAGGCGAATGGTTTTGATCTCCGACAGGTCGAGATAGCCGTCTTGAACGTTTGCAACCCGAAGATATGGAAGCTCGACTGTGGCTGATTCATCGCCGATTCTCCGGCCCTTGGCGACTCCTGTCTGGATGTATGCCACTTCAGCGAGGGGAACCGCAACCCAGTCCGCCGGCACGTCACCGAATCGGGTCCGGCGTGGTTCAGCCCCTTGGTCCTGCAGGCCCTCACGGAAGAGCTTGGCCATCGTCGCGGCCTTCAACTCTTTGAGCGCGGCGACGATCTTCTCCTGCACCTCCACCGCCGCCTGGATCTTCGCCAGCACCCCGGCAATCGCCCGCTGCTCGGGTGGTGGAGGAACTGGGACTCGAATCTGGTAGAAGGAAGAAGGATCAACACGCTGGCGACTCGGCGTTGAGCCGCCAACGAGGCCCTTGGACACTTCCATGACGTGCGAAGACCAGCAGAGAAAAGTGAGGAATCCGACATCCAGACGGTCGCTCGGCAATAGCGCAAGGAATTCCGTTGACGCGAGTTTGCGATATGGAGTTCGGCTCCGAACTCGCCAGACCTTAGGAACACGTGGGTTGAGCTTACCAAACAGGACCGTACCATCTGGCACCAGAAGCTTCTGACTCAGGATGTCTCGGCCCGGTGTTGTCGCTGGGTGAGCCGTCTCCTGAAAGGCAGGGATACTGTAATACTCGAAAAGTTCGTTCGGATAAGCACTTGGGTTGATGGCTTCTCTTGAGGGCGTGCAAACCTCACCAAGCGGAGCGATTTGCCAGTCGACCGGCAGCTTGTCAATCACGGCGTTACCTGCAGCCAGTCGTACACGTGTAGTTCTTGTCTGATCGCTTCCACGACGAGTGTCAAGCCCCATCTGCCTTGCTAGGAGATTCGGCTGTTATAGCGTGCTCATGAATGAAATCCACCACTACGGGGGATGGCATGAACCATTCTCCGTGCAGCCGGAAGGCCGCGAACCGCGCGTGGCAGTGCGCTTCGGCTTCCGCGCCCTTTATGACCCCGAGGAGCTTGAGTGGTTCTGGAGACATGACGCGCAGAGCGCGCAGTCGTACCGGGAGGTTCCTAGTCCAACCGACCTTGATCGGCCCGTTCTCGCCCGCCTGAAAGAAATAGGTGTACGGTACCTCCGTGGTGTACTCGCGGTCCCCAGGCAGACAGAGCACGGCATCTCGAATCGCGGCGAACAGTCCGCGGACCTTGGTCTCTGCCGGGCGGGGCGGCTCTAGCTCATCCTGGCGGCGGAGCCGCGCAAAGGTGCGAAGGATCTCGATCGAGACTCGCGTAGCCACGGGGCTCCGCAGGACGGCGACCAACATCCCGGCGCCGTGTTCGGTGAAGGCGAATGGTCGATGGCGCCGCCCGCGATACTGTCCGTTGACGCCCGGGACGTGCTCTATCCTCCCCGCCTCCTCCTCTGTAAGCTGGAACATGAAGTCTTCCGGAAAACGCTCGGGGTTACGCTTCACTTGCTGATTGAGGTGCTTGGTCCGCACGCCATAGAGCGCCGCCAGGTCCGCATCGAGCATCACGAGTCGGTCTCGGATCGACAGGATCAGGTTCTCAATGTCCTCGGACACCGCTGATCTTGTCACGGCTGGTTCGCCAGGGCGAGAGGTTGTAGTCGTTCTTGACGGCCTCTTTGGCGTCATTTGTGGGCGCTCTCATTACGAACGATTTGCTCGACTTCGCGCTGAACACCGGGCACTTTGGTCGTAATGACATCCCACACGATGTCGTAATCCACCCCCAAATAGCCGTGAATCAACCGGTCGCGCATTCCAGCCATGGCGCGCCAGTCAACGTGACGGTACTTTTGCCTGATCTCCTCGGGGATCTGTTTTGCGGCCTCACCAATGATCTCAAGACTGCGCACAAAGGCCCGCTTCAGCGTTTCATCGCCTGAGAACTCAGCCTTGCCTAGCCCCTGGGAGCGGGCCATCAGATACCGGGTTTCACTCAGGATGTGCTGCAGGAACGGGAGTATCAAACGTGACATATTCGATCTCGTTCAGAATGTGAGGACCGAGATAGGGACTGAGCGATTCGGGCGTGATCAGCTCAACCCGTCTGCCGAATAGCCCTTCCAGAAAAAGTGCAAGCTGGCTGAAGTTATCAAACGTCTTACCGCCGGGTGTGAACTCGACCAGTACATCGACATCACTATCAATACTCTGCTGCCCACGTACAAATGAGCCGAACAATGCGAGCCGTTTCACGCCGAGAGCTTTGATCTGAGCCTCGTGCTCTCGAATGAGAGCCAGGATATGCTCTTTAGCCCGGACTGCCATCGGGTTACCTCCTGGCCGGTACCCTAAGCCGGTAAAGATCTCCCGCAGCTCCCCATCAAGCCGCTTTGCCTCGGCGTCATGCGTGGCCAGTTCGTTCAGTACGGTTTGGATGTCCCGGTGCTCGGTAGCCACGGTGGTCTCGATGTATCGCGACGGCGAGAGATTGTAGTCGTTCTTGGCGATCTCTTCGGTCACAACGACCTTGACAAGGCGATCTACATCCTTGCCTGCATGGAACGCCTCGGCGATCTTCTTGATGGACGGATCAGGAATGAAGTTCTTTGGCCGGCCCTTCTCGAATTCGCCGCTGGCGTTGATCAGGATGACGCGCCCCTGCCGGTCCTTGGGCTTTTTGCGATTGAGAACGACGATGATGCCGGCCGCGGTGGTGTTGTAGAAGAGATTGTCCGGGAGGAGGATGACGCCTTCGATTGCGTCATGCTCCACAAACCACCGGCGAATGGCCTTTTCCTTATTTTCGCCCTGGCTGCCGCTGCCCCGGCCGGCGGCCCCGGTGTCAATGACCACGGCTGCACGGCCCGAGTCGTTGAGCGAGGCATGGACGTGCTGGAGCCAGGCCCAGTCCGCGCTCGAGGCCGGGGCGAATCCGCCGCGTTCCGCAAAGCGCTCGTAGGGGTCGTTCTCATAGGAGGCCGGATCAAAATTATCCTGGTTCCACATCGGGTTCGTCACCACGACATCGAAGCGTCTGAGGCTTGACTCGTCGAGGAACTTCGGGTTGGTCATCGTGTTCCCTCGGACGATCTCTCCCTCCATGTCGTGGAGAACCATGTTCATCCGGGCGATGGCGAACGAGGAGCCGGTGAGTTCCTGGCCGTACAGCCGCGGGGGCCGGGCGATCTCCTTTGTTTGCTCCCTAAGCGCGAGCTGGCACTTGATGAGGAGTCCTCCGGATCCGCAGCACGGGTCGTAGACCTCCTCGCCCTGTTGGGGCCTCATGAGGTGTGCGATGAGCCACCCGACTTCTTTCGGCGTGAAGAACTCGCCTGCGCTCTGCCCCTGGCCTTCGGCAAACTTGCGCAGGAGATACTCGTAGGCCCGGCCCAGGAAATCGGGCTCGACGTCGTTCAACCCTAACCGGTATCGCGGATCGCTCAGGAGCTCGATCAGGCGGGCGAGCGCCTCGTCGCTAATCTCACGCTCGCCGTTACGGGTTTCGTTGTAGTCCACGATGTCGATCACGCCCTGGAGGGAGGGATTTGCGCGCGTAATGGCGCGGACCGTCGTGGTGAGCTGCTCGCCTACGGTCCTGGGTCTCCTACCTTCGGGCCACTCGAACTTCTGCCGGCCACTGACCACAGGCCACGTGGCCTCGGGGGGAATGTAGAAGCGGACCAGGCTGTGGTCGGCCTCCAGGACTGCGCGGGCGGTTTCTTCGTCCCCATAGGTCTCGGTGAGTCGCCTAACTTCGTCCTCGAAGACGTCGGAGAGCCGCTTGATGAACACCAACGGCAGGATATAGTCCTTGAACTTTGGCGCGTCCTTTTCGCCGCGGATCGAGCAGGCCGCCTTCCAGAGCAGGCCTTCCATGGATTTGGTGTCCAGGCCCTGACCGATCGTTTCGTTGAGGCGCGCGGCATTCGCTCTGCCTGGCTCCTTCTTGCGCTTCAAACCCTTCCGAGGTGGAGGACTGGGGAGGTCAATTCCGGGGAGGGTTGTGACTTCCTCACGGAAATAGCGTTGGCGGAGGTCGTCGTACTCGGGGCCGAGCCGCTGGAGGTATTGCTCGATGATATGTAGCGCCATGGCGTCAGGCTTGGTCTTGCCCTTCTCCCATCGGTTGATCGTGGGAAGAGAGACCCTGAGCTGAGCCGCCAGCTTTTCCTGGCTGATTCCTAGGCGCTGCCTTAGGGCGCTTATGAGCGTTGAGATGTCGGTGCCTCGCTTCATGCCGATATCATCAGATGTGTCATCTGATGTGTCAATAAGAAATTTAAATGCCTCTAAATGAATCTATTAGATAAGACAGTAACATGTTGATTCTTATGGCTTAAATTGACAACTTGCGTGCCGTCAGGCGGACACCGCCAGGACCTCGATCTTGGCTGCGGTCGCCGCCGAGACCGTGCGGTAGAGGGGTCGGCGGATTTAGATGGCCGAGGCTGCCTGCTCGGCGCCCTCAGGACCGCCAAAGGTCGCGGAAGCGGACCGCCACCACCTGCTCATAGGCCGCCGGGCCGGGCAGGCGCCCAACGGATTGGGCAAACCGGTTGAGCCCGGCGACGGCCTCCGGGTAGATGACCGGGTCGTAGAACGGCACGTCCCGTTCCACGATCGTCGCGATCAGCTCCGCGGCCTCTGGGGGAAACCGCCGCCGTCCCACCTCCGCGGCCAGGGCGGGCTCTGCCCGGAGGGCGTTTTGAGTCTTTACGATGGCCCGGACCGCGGCCGCGCCGCACTCCGGGGTGCGCTCGATCAGCGCCTCGGTCATGGCGAGCCCGGCGAAGGTGAAGCGGCGGACCTCCGCGGGGTCATCGCCGCGCCGGACATCGACGAGGATCTTGCCCACCCCCCGCCGGACGGCCGTCTCGCTCCCCATGGCGTTGGCCCAGAAGCCGTCGATCTGGCCCGCCTCGAGGGCCCGCGCCGCGAACAGTCCGAAGGAGACATCGCGCGCCTGGGCGCCCGGCAGCTCCACGATGTCGAGATCTCGGTCCGGATCGACCTGGGCCGCGATCAGCAACTGGCGCAGCACGAGGTCCGGTCCCGCTGCGGCCGTGAGACGCAGCCCCTTCAGCGCGTGCATGTCGCCGCGCTGTCCCGGGAGATCGGTCCGGACCACGAGCAGCCACGGGGTCCCCTGGGAGAGGCACACGAGCAGCTTCACCCCGTCCCATCGCGGAAACTCCGTCAGCAGATCGTGCACCGAGCCGGCGATCATCGCATCCGCGGTGCCGTCTTTGAGCGCCTTGGTGGCCCCGAGCATGGGGACCAGCTCAACGTGCGCGTCCAGCCCCTCGGCCTGGTACAAGCCCAGCTCCTCCGCGGCGAGCGCGGGGAAGCAGGTATTGCTGACGAGATCGACCGCTGCAATGCGCATCTGCATGGCATCCGCCTGATCGAAGTGATAGAAGCTGAGACTATCGACAATGGATGACTGAGGTCAAGGTGAAGAAAGCGGGCTGATGCCGCGGTCGTGCCGCCTCAGGCGGAGACCGCCAGGACCTCGATCTTGACGGCGGTCGCGGCCGCGACCGTGCGGTAGAGGGGTCAGCGGTTCCGGTAGGTCTCGACCAGCGCCTCGGCCTCTCCCTGGGTGACACCCGCCAGCTCGAACCGCATGGTGATGCTCGCGAAGCGGGTCAGGTCGGCGGCGGGGCGGACCCCCTCGATGGCGACGGCCATCCGCTTCAATGGCACGCCCTTCTCCTGGGCATACATTTCGATGAGCGTGACGCCGCAGGAGGAGATGCTGGCCAGGAAGGCCTCGCTGTTGGTGAGGGCATCGCGCTGGGGGTGGGACGACGAGTCAAGGACGAGGCGCTGGCCACGCGCCTCGCTGACGGCTCGCCCGATCGTGCCGCTGCTGGACGACCGAATCGTGTCGATCTTGTCGCTGCTCATGGTTGGCTCCTCACCCGCCTGGACGCCGCGGATGCTTCAGGCCGAGATCTCAAGCGAACGTGCGTGGGTAATGTCCCGGTGGGTCACAGGACGCAGTTGCGACCTCGGCACAGTCGCAATGGCGACGGTTTTGCCATCGAGCGTCAGAAATTCGACCTCGAAAGCCTCCCCGTGTGCATGAATATGCACGACCGTGCCGACATCTCCCGCCTTCAGGCCCTCTTTGGCAAGGTCGGTTGTGAGCACTACGCGGTCATGTTCCTTAATCATCGCGGTCCCTCCAGGGGATGCGCCGTGATCAACCGGGGCGTGGCGCTCCCTTTCTCGATAATCCAAACTGTCCGCACCAGAGGATTGCGTCCATCAGGTGTTTCAAGCGGACCGTCTACAGCATAGCGCGTACCGTGTGCCGAATCCAACACGCGCCTGCTCTGCGTTCGGGAGCCTCATCCCTCGTCCGCCTCACCAGCCTGCGCCGCCGGCTCCCGGAGCTGCTCCCGACGCTCCGTCGGGTGGTGCCTGAGCCCCCCTCCAGGAAGGGCGCCGGGGACCTCGTCCTCTGCCCGGGGTGGTCTCGCCCGATCGTGCCGCTGCTGGATGACCGAATCGTGTCGATCTTGTCGCTACTCATGGCTGGCTCCTCCCGCGCCTGGACGTTCCGTTGGTTCCGGGTCCCCGCCCGGGACGCGCACCGGCGTTTGGCGAGCCCCTCTCCCTGATTGGGGGCAGGATACGGCGCAGATGAAGAACGTGTCAAGGCGCGCGCGAAGGCCGTTTGGGGGGCTTGTCACCGAGGTACTTGGGCAAGCCCAAGAATAGGGACCCCGGGGCATCCGTCTCAAAGACAATCAGGAGGGCGACAAAATGGGCATAGAGCCGATCACACGAAACAGCTTCCTCTGGGTGGTGCTCGTGGGTCTTGTGGCCATCGGACTCTCGGGCTGTGTCCTCGTACCGGTGGGATATGCGCCGCCTCCCGACCCGGGCTACGGCTACTACGCGGCTCCCCCGCCGGGGTACGTAGCCCCGGCGCCTGTGTATGTGGCCCCGCCTCGGGTTTACGGCTGGGGTCACTGGGGGTGGGGTCGCCGCCACTGGCGGTAACCGGCCTGGGCCCCGTTATAAGACGCCTACCGGTAGCCTAGCGAACCAAGGGTGCGCCCTGCGGGCGGCCGCCTCCGCCGCTTCAGGGCGCGCCCGGTAGACCAGGCTGTCGAAGGCGCGCGCCCCGAGAATCCCGTCCACGCCAGCACCGGACGCCCCTAGATTCTGGGGGGTCCATCCTCTATTCCGTCGTCTGAAACTCGATCTTGCGGGTCTCCGTCACGCGCTTGGAAGCGTCAAGGATCTCTAGGGAGACAAGATTCCCCTTCGCATCGTAATCGAGAATCACGCCGAGCTTGTCCTTCGGGTCCCGAGGCCCGGTAGTCAACTGGCGGACGGGTCCGCGCTCGAAGTATGATGAGAGGCGGAATCTGTTCACGGGAGGAGCGCCATGCCCCGGATTCGATGGCTCGCTGCGGTCGTCTTGTGCGCCTGGGCGGTCTCGATCGCGCAGGCGACGGAGCCGGTCTGGGACGCCTTGCGCACGCCCGGGGCCGTGGTCGTCCTGCGCCACAGCTATGCCCCCGGCGCCTTCGATCCGCCGGACGCCAGGCTCGACGACTGCTCGACCCAACGGAACCTCGACGACACGGGCCGGGCGCAAGCCCGGCGGATCGGCGAGGCGTTCCAGCAACAGGGGATCGCGGTGGGCGCGGTTTTGTCGAGCCCGCGCTGCCGGTGCCTGGACACGGCCCGCCTGGCCTTCGGGCGGGTGGAGGCGTGGGAGGCCTTGCAAGGCGCGCTCAGCGACGCGGCGCGCCGCCAGCGCCAGCTCGCCGAGATCAGGCAACGAATCGCGGCGCACCAGGACGGCCTGCCGCTGGTCCTGGTGACCCACGGCAGCGTCGTCACGGATCTGACGGGCCTCAGCCTTCGGATGGGCGAGTTCGTCGTGCTGCGACGCGCGGCCGATGGGAGCCACGCGGTCGCGGGCCGGCTCTACGTGGAGTGAGCGCCGCAGTGCGAGTGGAAGGGAGGGATGACCTCCTCGGCCAGTCGCTGGTCCGAGAACCAGATGGAATCAATGGCGCTCTCCTCACAGAAGTCGATCAGCTTCCAGAGGAACGCCGCCCCGCGCGGGCCGGCCGGCCAAAGAACTTTTGTAAGTCTGCAAACGATCGGTGTAGACTGATGCAAGTGGCCGGAGAGCGCAGAGACTGAATATGGGCGAGCGGGTTATTCGGCTTCTGGTTCATTTGTCGCGGGGCGACCAGGGGTGGATCGTCGCTGACGCCCCAGAGGTTCCTGGAGCTGTGAGCCAGGGCCGCACCGAAGACGAAGCCTTGCGAAACATCCAGGACGCCGTGGAAGGTGTGCTGGAGGTTCGCTTGGGATTCGTGCTCAACGACGAAAGGGACGACTCGGGCAGGCCCGTGCAGCTTTTTGAGGCTTACGGGCATCCTCGTACACCAACACCAGGCGCATGGGAACGACTGATCGAGGTCGACCTCGATGCCATTGCCCGTCGTCTCCCGGTGAGGTAGTAGAGGAGTGGGTGCTGGTGCGAGTGGCTAGGAATCTCGCGGTGCCGGTCACCGGCGGGATGGATCTCTTCACGTTCTGATTCAAGGGCCCGCCCTCTTCTCCGTTCATGCTCCCGGTTCTCCTGTCCCTCCTCAGCGCGGTCTGCTTTGCCTTCGGCAACGTCGTCATGCAGCGTGGGCTCTCGGGACTGGATCACTTCACGGGCCTCCTGGTCAACCTGACCATTAACGCCGGGTTGCTCTGGCTCTACCTCGCGGCCTCCTCCGCTCCGATCGAGCTATGGGTCCCCGTCAACCTCGTCTTCGCGGGTGTCGGCCTGCTGGTTCCCGGGGTGTCGCGCCTCTGCGTGATTCATGGCATCGAGCGGATGGGCGCATCCGTCACGTCCACGGCGACCAGCGCGGCTCCGCTGTTTGCGATCGTGTTTGCCCTGTTTTTCCTCAACGAGCGCCCCACGCCGACCAATCTCGTGGGCGCGCTCCTGATCGTCGGGGGGATCGTCTTGATCTCCTGGCGGGGGGAGCACAGGAGCTGGCGCGTGTGGGACCTGGGGTTCCCGCTGACCGCGGCGTTTCTGTTCGCCCTTCGTGACAACCTGGTGCGCTTTGGACTCCTGCTGACCCGCTCTCCGGTGCTGGCGGCCGCGATTGCCTCGACCTCGTCCGCGCTTACGTTCGGCGCCGCCTATGCCGCCCGTCGGGCCCTCCCCCGGTGGACCCCATCGACGGGGAGCGGCCTTCTCTGGTTTGCGTCATCGGGCGTCGCGAATTTCTTCGCCTACGTCTTTATGTATACCGCCCTCGGATTGGACCGGATCTCCATCGTCTCGCCGCTCGTGAATTCCTTTCCCGTGTTCGTGCTCCCACTGGCGTATTTCCTGCTGAGGGGAATCGAGCAGGTGACCGCACGCACGGTCGGCGCCACGGTGTCGGTCGTTCTGGGCGTTTTGCTGATCTCCTGGGAGAAGCTCTAGGAGGTCCTCGGAGGGGGCCTCGACGGCCCCCTTCCGAACCTCCCCCTAGGGATTGCGCCGGCAAAGCCGGCGCTCGAATCGCCGCCTTGCATCTGGACCTTTTTGATCAGCCTGCACGGGGAACGGCGGTTTTCAGCATCCTGCTAGGGCCGTGGCGATAAGCGTCGCATTTCTTCGTTCTCGGTCGTCGGGAGTACCTTTGCGGGCACCGAGTCCCGCCGAAGGCGGGCTTGGTCGTCCGGGTCCCTCCTCCCTCGGGCCTCGATCTGCTCGCTTCTCGCCACGCCACGAGTAGGTGTCAAGACCGAGCCTGACAGAAACGTGCGGACAAGCAAGCTAGCGTTGGGGCGTTTCCCCCGGATCGAAGAAGTAATCCATCGCCAGCCACAGACTCTTGCTGTAGCGGAGGAACCAGAGGGGGAAGAGGATGCAGAATGGCCCCCAGAGGACCAGTTGGAGGCTCAACGAGAGGCCGGCCCGGTACAGCACGAGATATCCCGGGATCGCAATGAGCACCGTGGCCGCGTAGTTGACATAGATAGCCCCCACGAAGTACCCCGGCTCGCGCTCAAACCGCAGCGCGCATATGGAGCACTGCTCGCTCATCGAGAAGTAACGCTGGAAGAGCGGGCCGTGCCCGCACCGGGGACACCTGAGCTGGATTCCACGCCTCAGAAGCTGTACGGCGCGTGGCAGATCGGCCATGGTCACATAGCACCCCTCCTATCAGCCGGCCGCCCGATCACGGAGATAGTCGGATCTGACTAAAAACAAGGCCCCGGGTCGTATGACCCGGGGCCGTTGTGTTTGCAACGACCTGAATGGGCTTACTTGTAATACCCGACCGCGCAGACCTGGTCTCCGACCTTGGTGACGAAGCTGACTTTCTGGACCGGGTCGGTGCCGCCGGTCTGAGGCCACATGTAGCTGACCTCGCTGATCTTGCCCTCCTGCGCGACCTTATACATCTCCTCGCCGAGCGCCTTGCCGGCCTTATCCTTCAGCTCCTTGAGGCTCTTGCCGACGAGCGTCGGATGGGCGGTGAAATTGCCGTTGGGAGCGCCGCAGAACGGATACAGGTCCCGGTCCTTGAACCCTCCTTCGCCTTTGGTGAACATGGCCAGGGCCTTGGCCTTGTCCGCCTTGACCGCGGCCACCGCCTTCTCCAGCATGGCTTTGGCATCGGCCGCTGAGCCAAATTTGTCTTGGGCGACGGCTAGCGTGGCAACACCGGCCACGAGCATCACAGAGAGGACAAGAGTCAGAACACGGCAGAGCTTCTTCATCATCGATTACCTCCTTGATGAGTGCGTTGATTTGGGCCGGTTGCCTGGAATAGTTTTTCAAGCCGCGCAGAAATTGTCAATGGGAAATGCGGATGCCCCGTTCGCGGTCTCGTCATCGCCCCGGTAACTTCTCCCTGCCGTCAATCCGTTCAAACATTGTAACTAGGCGTCAATATTAGCCTTGGCGCCCGGGCACAGATATTGCTCGGATATCGGCATGAGTACGGTCAGCGAGCCGATCCACGGGTGGAGAGGCGTGGGTGGCGCAGCCGTGCAGAAGGCCAGGCATCCGTGACGTGAAACAAGCACTCCCTTCGATCACCCGGCACCCTCCGCTCAAAATCGGCCTCGTCGGGGCCGGGAAGGGGGGGTCTGCCCTCCTCGATCTCCTCCTCGACTGGCCCGAGGCCAAGCTTGCCGTCGTCATCGATCCCCGTCCGGAGACTGGAGCCATGCGCAAGGCCAGAGCCCTGGGGGTCCCCACGGGAGTTCATCCCCTCGAGGTATTCAGCTACGACGTCAATCTGGTGCTTGAGGTCACGGGAAAACCCGCCGTGCTGGAGGACCTGCTCCGCGAGAAGCCTGCCGCCGTCGAGGTCATTGGGGCGGGAAGCCTCCGCTTCTTCTGGGAGCTGCTCGAAGACAAAGTCAAGACCGCTCGCCAGCTGCAGGCCCAGCTCGACATCGTCAAGGCGCTGGGATCCCCCCTGAATCTCAAGCAGCAGCTCGCAATTGCAACGCAAAAGCTGGCCCAAGTTTCCGGCGCAGATCGCTGCGGGCTCTACCTCTGGAATGAGGCGGCGGGGCTGGTCACCCCGGTGATGTCGCAGTTCGCCACGGGCGAACCGAATGAGCGCATGTGGAGCGCATTCAAAGGTCTCGGGAGGTTGAAGCTTCAGGACGTCCCGTTCCTCTATGAGGTGATCGAGCGGCGGGGCCCGATCGAGATTGCCGATCCGGCCTCGGACCCCCTCGTGCCGCCTGGGTGGGCTGACCTCTTCGAGATCAAGTCCATGCTGGTCGTTCCGATCTTTCGAGAGAATCGAGTGGTGGGCGCCTGCTCGCTAGACTACTGCCGGGAACCCCGCCGCTTCACTGCGGACCAGGCCACACTGGCCATTGCCCTCGCAGGCCAGGTCGCGCTGGCCTTGGAGAACGCCCGGCTCTTCGAGGAGACCCGGCAGCGGGCCCTGGAGATCTCCACCCTGCATGACATCGGGACGAAGTTGGTCTCCACCCTGCATCTTTCGGCGGTGCTGGAAGAGATCGCCGGCAGCGCCATCCAACTGATCGGCGCCCAGCGATGCGCGGTCTTTGAGCTGGACCCACGCGATCAGCGTCTGCACGTGCGAGCCTCTAGAGGGATGCGGCCCGATCAGCCCTTCATGCCGATGAAGTTGGGCCAGGGTGCCGCAGGGAGCGCGGCCCTCCAGCGCCAACCGGTCTTTAGCCCCGACGTTCGCGCGCAGCCATTGCCCTTGTACGACGAGGCGTGGGAAGAGGAGGGGACGACCTTGCGGGAGGTGGTTCTGCGGCGGGGGTACCGGGCCATCCTGGCCGTGCCCCTGGTCAGTAAGGAGACCGCACTCGGGGCCATCTGTATCTATTGGGACGAGATCCACGCCTATGACGAGCGGGAGGTGCAGCTCCTTACCGCCCTGGCCCAGCAGGCCGCCGTCGCCATCGAGAACGCCCGGCTTTACGAGGAGACCGACCGGCGACGGCGCGAGGCCGAGGAGCTGGGACGAGTCTCCCGGACACTCTCGGAGAGTTTGGACGTTGCCGCGGTCGGAGAGCGCATCGCGGAGAGTGTGTTGCCGCTGTTCGGTGCTGAGGCCGCCGTAGTCTGGTTGGTTCAGCCCGACAGCTCGCTGGTCGTCCTGGCCTCGAGTGGGCCTGCCGGCAAGCTTCTTGCGCGCGGGTACGTCTTTCCTCCGGGGGTTGGTCTTCCGGCAAAGGCCGTCGCCGAGGATCGACCTCTCTGGTCTAGCGATGTCCTGAGCCGGGACGATCTCCTCCTCCCCGACGACCTGCGGCAGCGCCTCTCCGAATGGGGGACGGCCGCCGTCCTGGCGGTCCCGCTTCGCGCGAAGGGCAAGACCATCGGGGCGCTGGTGATCCGGGGCCGAACCGGTTGGGCCTTCTCGGAGGATGAGGTGGTGCTCCTCGAGGCGTTCGCGGCCCAGGGGGCCCTGGCCCTGGAGAACGCCCGGCTCTTCGACGAGGTGCGGCGGTCGTACGACGATCTCCGTCAAGCCCAGGAACACCTCGTTCGTGTGGAGCGGCTCAGGGCTCTCGGGGAGATGGCGGCGGGGGTGGCCCACGACTTCAATAACCTTCTGGCCGTGATCCTCGGACGGTCCGAGCTCTTGCTGGCTCGGGTCAGCGACGCCGACGTCGCCCGGGGGCTCGAGATCGTCTGCCAGGCCGCACGGGACGGGGCGCAGACGGTGCGCCGCATCCAGGAGTTTACCCGGACCCGGCGCACCCGACCGTTCGGTCGAGTGGATCTTGTGGCGCTCCTCCAGGAAGTGGTCGAGCTGACGCGCCCTCGATGGAAGGACGACGCCCAGAGTCGGGGGGTCTCCTACGCGGTTGACGTCCAGAGAGGACCGGTCCCACCCGTGGCCGGGATTTCAGAAGAGCTCAGGGAGGTGTTCATCAACTTGCTCACCAACGCCCTCGAGGCCATGCCGGCGGGCGGTTGCGTGCGCTTCCTCGGATCGTCTGACGCTCAGGAGGTGATCGTGAGCGTGGAGGACACCGGCTGCGGCATGTCGGAGGAGACCCGCCGCCGGGTGTTTGAGCCCTTCTTCACGACCAAGGGGCCGCGGGGGACAGGCCTCGGTCTGGCCGTCGCGTGGGGGATTGTCACCCGCCATGGAGGTACGATCGAGGTGTCAAGCACCCTCGGTGTGGGCACCGCGTTCACGGTCCGTCTCCCCATTGGCCGCGAGTTCCCGGCGGAGGCCCCGCCCGAACCGTCGTGCCTCCCCACCAAGCCGGCGCGGGTGCTCGTCGTCGACGATGAGCCGGAGGTGCGCGCGGTGCTCGACGATCTGCTCACTGCGCAGGGTCACGGGATCCTCGAGGCCGCCGACGGGCCGGCGGCGCTGGCGCTCCTGGAGACCGAACCAGTCGATCTTGTGCTGAGTGACCTCTCCATGCCGGGGATGTCAGGCTGGGAGCTGGCCGCTGTCTGCCAAGCGAAATTCCCCCAGGTCCTCGTGGGACTGATCACCGGCTGGGGCGATCAGCTCGATCCAGACCAGCTCCGGGGCCACGGGATCCAGTTCGTCCTGGCAAAACCCTTCGTGGCGAGCGAGGTGCGCCGCCAGGTGTCCCAGGTGCTGAACCCGACTGCGTCCACCCCAGGTTAGCCCGTCTTTCCATAGATTGGCCATAGACCGGCGCGCCAGCGATGGGCGCGGCTACGCCCCGGCGCGGCGAATGGCACGGACGCGGGCGGCCGCGCGCGGGGCCGCGCCCCGGCCGCCCGATGCTGCAGAGATGCTACTTCGGCTGCGGCACGACCCGCAGGTACGGCTTGTGCGTCTTCCACCCGCCCGGGAATTTCTGCTTGGCCTCGTCGTCGGACACCGAGGTCAGGATGATGACGACCTGCCCCGGCTTCCAGTTCACCGGCGTGGCGACCTTGTGCTTCGCGGTGAGCTGCATCGAGTCGAGCACCCGTAGCACTTCGTCGAAGTTGCGGCCCGTGCTCATCGGGTAGGTGAGCATCAGCTTGATCTTCTTGTCGGGCCCGACCATGAACACGGAGCCGTTGCCATTTTTGGGCCTTGACAGGCACTTCATCCGCACCGTACCGTTGAGACCCACTCCCGGTAGACCCACTCCCCGTACCGTTGACCCACTCCCATGGGGGACCCAGGGGGGACGGAAGGATTTTGAATGGAGTCCGAGAATGGCGTTTATGTTGGCTAGCCTCGGCGTGGGCCGGCCTGTCAAGGGCCCACGGGTCATGGGCGCCGCATGGCGTATGCTATGGGCACGCGACCGGTCGAGGGCCATGACGTTGCGGACAAGACACGAGGGGAGTGAAAGATGACAGGCGATCGTCATGACGGGGCTTCGACACCGTCCCACGAGCAGACGCCCGTGAGCGTGAAGAAGCTGGGTCACGTGGTGTTCACGGTGAGCGATATCGAGCGGACGACGAAGTTCTGGACGGAGATCATGGGGTTCCAGGTCTCCGACCGCAACGAGATCGGCATGGTCTTTCTCCGTAACGGAACGGATCACCACACGGTGGCCCTGGTGCCGGCCAAGACGAAGAGCGAGGTGCCCAAGGAGGGACAGCCCGGTTTCCACCATTGCGCCCTGGAGGTCGGCACCGTCTCGGAGCTGGTCAAGATTCGCGATTTTCTCCGGGCCAAGGGGGTGCCGATCGTCTACGAAGGCCGGCGGGGGCCTGGGGGCAATCCGGGCGTGGAGTTCAAGGACCCCGACGGGTTCAACATCGAGCTCTATTCCTCGATGGATCAGGTCGGCTCGGACGGCAGGAGCCGCCCGGCGGAGCAGTGGAGCCGGGCCAAGACCCTCGAGGAGGCCATGGCCAATCCGCTCCCCGGCGTCACCTATCGATGAACTAACGAGCAGGCGTCATGAAGGCCCTCATCAGAGGCGCCGGCGAGATGCCTGAGACGAGGCGTGAGGTCTTGAAGCTCAGCCTGTTTACCGAGGTCCAATGCCCCCCGGGTGCTTCGCCCTCGAGACGCCTGGAGGAATTCCTGGAGCAGGCGGAGCGCGCCGATGCGCTGGGCTTTCACGGGCTCTGGATCGCCGAGATCCATTTTCAGCGCGAGTTCTCGCTTTTCTCGGCGCCCTATCCGGTCCTCGGTGCCGTTTCCCAGAGGACACGGCGCCTGCGCTTGGGAGTCGCCGTAAACATCCTGCCCGTTCACCATCCCCTGGAGCTGGCCGAGCAGGCAGCGATGTTGGACCTCCTCTCCCAGGGGCGGATGGAGTTCGCTATCGGGAAAGGTCACGTCCATACCCGGGTCTACGACGGGTTTGGAGTGGACCAGGAGGGTGGGCGGGCCATGATGGAGGAAGGTCTTCAGGTGATCCTGACCGCCTGGACCCACGGCGTGGTGAAGTTCGAGGGGAAGTTTTACCACATCCCGGAGGTCGTGGTCACCCCGAAGCCTCTGCAGAAGCCCCACCCTCCGATCTACACCGCCACGAGTGCGGCCGACGGCGTGGAGTTTGCGGCCCGACTGGGGCTCAACCTCCTTCTTCCGATTCATACGATCCCCCGCGACCAGCTCCGGGCTTACGCGGACGCTTACTGGAATGGGCTGCGCAGCCACGGTCACGACGCCTCCCGGCGTGAATTGGGCTTGCTGGTCCCGACCCATCTGGCGGAGACCGCGGAGCAGGCCAGGAGCCAGGCCCGAGACGGCATCATGGATTATTATCGCGTCATCAGTCAAACCGGCGCAGATTACCGCGACTGGGTCGCGCGGCGCGGCCTGGACGCAACGAAGCTCCGTCGGCCCCCTTGGGAGGGAATCTCTTTTGAGCAAGTGTGCGGCCAGCACGCCATTTTGAGCGACCCGGATACGGCTCTGGCGGACTTTCAGCACCTGACCGCGGAGACCGGCGCAACGCAACTGCTCTGCTGGATGAATATCGGCAGCATACCCCACGATGCGGTCCTCCGGTCTATGGAGCGATTCGCGCGTGAGGTCATGCCCCGTCTGGCGCAGCACTCCTAACGCTCCACGGGTTCGAGCAAGGAGGATTAACATGAAGCGAACGGGTTCTTGCCTTTGGGCGCTCGGCACAGGGCTTCTGGTCTGGGGTTGGGTGGGCGTCAGCGCCGCGCAGGAGCCCGTCAAGATCGGCGTGTTACTTCCCTACACGGGTGTGTTTGCCGTCCAGGCTCAGGACAACACCCGGGGGTTCGAGCTGTATCTGAAGCAGACCGGAGGACAGGCAGGCGGGCGTCCCATCACCATGATCAAGGAGGATGAGCAAGCCACCCCGGACGTTGGACTGACCAAACTCAAGAAGCTCGTGGATCAGGATCGCGTGGATTTCGTTTTCGGGCCGGTGCACGCGGGTGTCGCACTTGCCATTCGCAATCACATTCACAACAACATGGTCCCCTGGGTGATTCCTCAAGCGGCAAACCGAGAGTTCACCGCACCCCATCCGCTGGCCACCCCGTACCTCGTTCGGCTTAATGAAACCCTTGATCAGGCGAACGTCACCCTGGCCCGCTGGCTCGCCAAAAACACGCGCCATCGACGGTTTATCGTCGTCGCTTCGAACTTCGAGGCAGGCCGCCAGTCGGCAGACGCCTTCAAGGCGGGCGTTCGGGAAACCGGGGGTCAGATCGTCAAGGAGATCTACCCGCCCCTGGCCACACCGGACTATGCACCGTTTCTCTCCCAGATCGATCCATCACAAACGGACGCGGTCTACGCGTGGGTCGCCGGCGCGGATGCCGTACGTTTCGTCAAGCAGTACGCCGAGTTCGGGCTGAAAGACCGACTCCCGCTCTCTGGATATGCGACACTCACCGACGACGTCATCCTTCCCGCGATCGGGGATGCCGCGCTCGGGCTCCTCACGATCGGCGCGTATACCTCGCAACTGACGACCCCCGCGAACGTGAAGTTCGCCAAAGAGTACGAAGCGGCGCACGGGATCCTGCCGAGTCGCTACAGCGTGACCGGGTACATGGGTGCCCAGCTGATTGTCAAAGCGGTTCAGTTGCTGAAGGGAGATCTGAAGAATCGAGACGCGGTCGTTCGCGCCCTCAAGGAGGCGGCCGGCCAAATCGAGTCGCCGAGGGGTCCGATGCAGTTGGACAAGTATGGCCAGGTGATTCCGACCCTGTATGTGACTCGGACCGAGCGCAAGGGCGGACGGTTGGTCAATGTCGTCGTTGATGAGATTCCGAATGTCACGCAGGAATCCACCTGGGGCTGGTGGATGAGGGACAAGTAGGTCGCCCGCGATTCAGCGGCCGTAGGTCGGGTGGTCTACAAGCGCTTCCGGCGCAAAGAGGTCTTCGAGTTCGAAGCGGCGCTTTGAAAGGCCCTGTTCATAGTGATACCGCACGAAGGTCTCCAGGGCCTTTCTGTTTGGCTCCAATCCATACGGCCACAGATCATCCCCCATGAGTTTTCGGTTTTCCTCTCGATGCTCTGTCAGCCATGGAACCATGAAGAGTCGATGCATATTTGCTTCCTGGACTCGGTAAAAGTTAATGGCGTGATTTTTTGCCTCTTTGAACGCCTTGTAGAGCGATTGTGCGACCCAGGGATGTCTCTGGTAAATGTCGTTTCGAATGACGACGGTGTGCATGATCGGGAATATGCCGGTTTTCCTGAAATACTCGCGCTCGACCGCCTCGGAATGTTCGAATAGACGCCCGACGTTTTTCGATCCTTTGAGCAGGGACTGTGGGACGACTGCCGAATACAAAGCGTCGATCTCGCCGGCGTCGAGCATGCTGTCCAGGCCCTGATGTGGGGCCAGATAGTGGACTCGGACAGTCGAGGGCGGGGCAAAGGGCACCCAGTCCGACCTCGTCGTTCTATCGAGTCCGCCCACGTAGTATGTCGCGCTCTCGGTGGGCACTCCATAATCGTCGCTCAAGATTCCCCGTGTCCAGACTCCCGCGTCGTGTCCGTAGCAAAAGAACTCTCCGATTTTTTTCCCGATGAGGTCTTTGGGAGACTCAATGCCACTCGTTGTGTTGACAAAGGCAGTGGAATGGCGAAAGCAGCGTAGCGGGAACACAGGGATGGCAATGAACGGCGGGTCTTCCAGGCCAAGCGTACCGAGATAATAGGTCAGACCCAATTCTGACACTTCAAATTCCTTAAACCGTACCATGCGTTGGAAAGTTTCCGCGGGAAACAGGCTCAGATATGTGAGCTCTATGCCTTCGGGACGGACGCTCCCGTCCATGAGCGCCCTCGTACGATCATAATTCCAGCAAGCCAACGTAAGCTTGAGGTCTGCCATTGCGTCCTCCCTTTCAATGAGTCGGCTCGCCCATCTTACACCCGAAGCGGCGCTTCGTGTGTGCCCCCGAGAAGCCCTTGACGGCTCCCGCGATCTTTCCTAGACTGCTCCCGGGTGTCCACACGGGAGCGTCGGGCTGTCGGAGGACCCGCCGTGTCGAATTCGGCCGAAGGAGGGAGCGATGATAAGCGCTAAGGATCTCAGGGGCGTCGTTGCAATCCTGCCCACGCCGGCCAGGGAGGGGGCCGATCGGGCGGATGCAGTCAACACCGTGAATCTCGAGGAAACAGCCCGATTGGCGGAGAGTGTGATCCGTGACGGCGCGACCGCTATCATGGCGCTCGGAACGATGGGAGAATGCGCAACGCTCTCCCACAGTGACTACGAGGCATTCGTAGATTGTCTCCTCACCACGGTACGAGGTCGCATTCCCGCGTTCGTCGGTTCAACTGCGCTGGGAACCCATGAAATCGTGCGCAGGATCCGCTTTCTAAGGGAGCATGGCGCTACGGGAACCCTTCTGGGAATCCCGATGTGGCAGCCGGCGACGGCTGACATGGCAGTGAAGTTCTATGCCTCCATCTCGGAAATGTTCCCGCATGTTCCCATCATGGTGTACGCCAACTCGCGCGCCTTTCGCTTCGCTTTCGGGGTGGACTTCTGGAAGGCGATGGTCGAGAAGGCGCCAACAGTCATGTCTTCAAAGTTCTCCAACAAGGCAATCCTCGTCGAGGCGGTGACGGCGACAAAGGGACGCGTGAACTTCATCCCGCCCATAAGTCTCGCCTACTCCTTTGCCGAGCTATCCCCGGAGACCACCACGACTTGCTGGATCCCCTCGGTTGGGCCCCAGCCGGCGATCGCGCTCATGCATGCCGTAGCGGCGCGTGATTGGAGCCGGGCCAAGGCGGTCGCTGAGGATATCCGGTGGGCGGTCGAGCCCCATCACGTCATCACAGGCTCTCAGGAAGTGTTCGCCTCGTACAACATCCAAATGGAGAAGCTACTGATGGAGGCCTCGGGATACTGTGAGCCAGGACCCATCAGGCCACCGTATGACGTCATGCCGGAAGACTTTGCCGAGGCCGCGCGGGAGTCTGGCCGACGATTCGCGAAGCTCCGCGAGAAATACTCGTCAGTCGTCGGGTCGCTCCGGTAGGCCAGGCTGGCGTAGAAGCGCTCCGTCAGAGGACCCCGGTCGGCGCGCGCCGCGTGGCGAGTGACAGGCGCACGGGCGGCCGCGCGCGTCTCCGCGCCCCGGCCGCCCGATGCTGCAGAGATGCTACTTCGGCTGCGGCACGACCCGCAGGTACGGCTTGTGCGTCTTCCACCCGCCCGGGTATTTCTGCTTGGCCTCGTCGTCGGACACCGAGGTGAGGATGATGACGTCCTGCCCAGGCTTCCAGTTCACCGGCGTGGCGACCTTGTGCTTCGCCGTGAGCTGCATCGAATCCAGCACCCGTAGCACCTCGTCGAAGTTGCGGCCCGTGCTCATCGGGTAGGTGAGCATCAGCTTGATCTTCTTGTCGGGCCCGACCATGAACACGGAACGCACCGTGGCGTTGTCCACCGCCGTCCGCGTAGACGCGGCGCCGCTGGCGTTGGGGTGGATCATGTCGTAGAGCTTCGCGACCTTGAGGTCGGAATCCCCGATGATCGGGTAGGTCGGCGCGTGGCCCTGGGTCTCCTCGATGTCCTTGGCCCATTTCGCGTGGTCCCCGACCGAATCGATGCTCAGGCCGAGGATCTGGCAGTGGCGCTTGTCGAACTCGGGCTTCAGGCCGGCCATGTACCCGAGCTCCGTGGTGCACACGGGCGTGAAGTCCTTGGGATGCGAGAACAGGATCGCCCAGCCGTCCCCGATCCAGTCGTGAAAGCGAATCGTTCCCTGCGTGGTCTCGGCGGTAAAGTCGGGTGCCTCGTCACCTATGCGTAGCGGCATGGTTCACCTCCATACGGTTTCAGAAGGGGATAGAACCTCTCACGATTCCTATTGGCGGATAGATGCTACAACGTGGTGAAACGCGTGTCAAGAAGGGCACTGGGAGGCCGCGCTCACCGCGGGCGCGTCGCCGCGGCGTGCTGAGCAAAGCGCGGCATCACCTCTGTCGCGAGCAGCTCCATGGAGCGGCGCCAGAGCGTGGGCCGGTCCCAGTCGTGGCCGGCCATCAGCAAAGTCCCGAAGTGGCCGATCTCGTCGCGCAGGGCCACGAGCTGGTCGAGCACGCGGCGGGGGCTGCCGGCGATGACCAGGGCGCGCTTGACCGTGTCCACGGTCACGTCCTCGTCGGGCAGTTCGAGGTCGGGCTTGAGCATGAAGAGGGCTTTGCGGGCGTGGGAGAAGTTGTAGTGCATGAAGCTGTAGTAAAAGGAGAGCGCGGTGTCGGGGGCGGCGAGGTAATCCTCGGTCTCGGCCTCGGTCTCCGTAACGAGCACGGTGCGCGCGACGCGCCACACGTCGGGATCGGGGCGCCGGCCGGTCGACTCGCAGCCCTCGACGTACTTCTCCCAGTGACCGCGGAGGTAGCGCCGGTGGAAGAAGTTCCCGGAGACGGGGATCCAGCCGCGTTCCCCCGCGGTGCGGGCGCTGGGCGAGTTGGGCGTGAGGAGGGAGAGCGCGATGGGCGGGTGCGGCTGCTGGAAGGGGCGCGGGACATAGCCCACCTTGAACTCGGGCCAGATGTTGTGCTTCACCGAGATCTTCCAGAACCGGCCGTCGATCTCGTAGGGCGGGTCCTGGGCCCAGAGCTGGAGGATCGCGTCGATGGACTCGAGCATCATCTGGGGGCGGAGCTCGGCCTGGCCCACGTCGAACAGCTCGAAGTCGCTCACCAGGCCGCCCGGCCCGATGCCCAGGATGAAGCGGCCGCGGCAGAGGTGGTCGAACATGGCGACGTACGCGGCCACCGCGGCCGGGTGGAGCTGGGGCAGGTTGATCACGCCCGTGCCGAAGCGGATCTGACGGGTGCGATTGATGAGCGTGGCCAGAAAGATCAGGGGCGAGGTGATGCGCTCGCTCCCCGAGCTGAAGTGCTCGCCCACGAAAGCCTCGGTGAAGCCGAGGCGGTCGGCCAGGACGATGGCCTCCTGGTCCTCCTCGAGGATGGTGACGTAGTCCCGGGCGGGGTGGTGGAAGGGCATCGTGAACAGGCCGAGCTTGACGGCCACCGGGAGCCTCCCTTCGATTGCCAGCGAGCATATCACAGCGCCGGCAGGACGGCGGAAGCAAGAACCTGCTATAGTAAATGGAAGGGCTTCGTCTCTCTGGAATGAGATGGTTGACAAAGAGACGGAAAAGGGACGACGGATTCTGGTGGCGGATGACGATGAAGGGATCAGCCGCCTGCTCACCAGGATATTGCAGAGGGCGGGCTACACGGTTATCACGGCCGTGGATGGCGCTCAGGCCGTATCGCAGGCTCAGCAGGAGAGCCCCGATCTCGTTCTGCTCGATATTCTTATGCCGGGAGGCGGCGGCCTCCTGGCCCTGGCTCGCCTGAAAATGTCCGCGAAGACCGACAGGATCCCTGTCATCGTCCTCACCGGCGCCGCCAGCGCCGAGGAGGAGGCCAGGGCACTTGCAACCGGAGCAATCCGGTCCTGCGGAAGCCGTTTGACACCGCCACCCTGTTGGATGCGATCAGGCAGGCAATCGGCTAGGAACAACTTCCGTTTCTGGACCCGCGACGGGCTCCGCGCTTTCTCTCCTCAGAGCCCGAGCAACGCCGACGGGTTGCGACGCGTCATTCGGTCCAGGTCGGCCTCGGTGACTCCAAGCTCGTGGAGGCGTGTGACGAAGGCTACGAAGCCATCCGCGGGCTTGTCGCCCGATCTTGTCGGATCCACCGCCGCGGAAATTCGCCATGGCCTCGACCCCTGCGGGGTTGATCCCGCCGCTCGGCTTGTTCATCACCAGGCCTTCATCCAAAGAGACAGAGGCGCCCGCGCACTGTTGACAAGGGGAGGCGAGGCCGCGATAATCCGCGTGGGGTGATTCGAGAGAGGAGGCCTTCCATGGTGAGGATGGCGTCGAAACTGACATTCGGCACGGCAACGGCGGACTGGCAGGAGCGGATCAATGTCGCCCGCATGCGCGAGGAAAGGATGGAGCGGGCCCGCCACGCCATGCGAAAGCACGGCATCCCAGCCGTCCTGGCTGCCCGGGCGGACAACGGGCGGTATCTCACCGGCCTTCGCGGGCCCGAGTTCATGCCCCAGCTCTGGTACGTGCTCTTCTTCGCCGAGCACGACCCGGTGGTCTTCGCCCACGCGGGGTGGCTGCGCCAGATGCCCCCCGATGCCCCCTGGATCAAGCACTGGCGGCTCGCGCGCTCCTGGCTGGGCGGGGCCGCGGGCCCCGGGGCCACGGCAGAAGAGGCGAGGCGGTTTGCCACCGACATCTATCAGGAGCTCCACGAGCGCGGTCTCGCGAAGGAGAAGATCGGGATCGTCGGATTCGACGGGGTGACCTGGGAGGCCCTGAAGGGCCTGGGCATCACGCTGGTGGACGCCTGGCCCCTGATGCTCGAGGCCCGGATGATCAAGACCGAGGACGAGATCAACTGCCTCAAGACGGTGGCCGCGATCTGCGAGGCGGCCTGGTACCGGATCTGGGAGACGCTCAAGCCCGGGGTCCGCGATACCGACATGACCCGGATCACCGTCAATGCCCTCTACGAGGCCGGGGCGGACGACGCCCCTCCCGTGGGATTCCGCTCGGGGCCGGCGTCTTTTGACCGGGGGTTCGACCGGCCGGGCCGGCTGCTCCAGCACGGCGATCTCGTCTATGCGGCCGTGTGCGGGGTCGGCTACCTGGGATACCGGAGCTGCACGTATCGCACGTTCATCGTGGGCCGGAAGCCCAACGACAAGGAGAAGGGTTGGTACTCCATGCTCCGCGATCGCGTCGACGCCATGATCGAGGCCATCAAGCCGGGCGCCACCACCGCCGACGTGGCACCGCACTTTCCGCCGGCCAGCAGTTGGGGATACAAGGACGAGGCGGAGGTGCTCACGATGGAGATCGGCCACGGCGTCGGGCTCTACCAGTACGAGATCCCCATCATCAATCGCCAGTGGTCGTTCAACCATCCTCAAGTCTTGGAGCCCGGGATGGTCTTCGCCCTCGAGAGCCGGGAAGGGGAGTTTCGCGTCGGAGGCGTCAGGCTCGAGAACATGGTGGTCGTCACGCAAGACGGGGCCGAGGTCCTGGACCACTTCCCGCGGGAGGAGATCCTCGAAGCTCCCAGATAAGGCGGCGCGGCCTGCTCCGACGAATCGCGATGATCAACTTCGACGCCGAGCGGCGCACGCCAGCACGACCCAACGGGGCGAGGGGGACCTCGCGCCTCGAGGGTGAAGGACTGCTCGACCGGCCCAGCGCCGACATCCCGAATGCCCATAGCGAAGGAGGCCCTCATGCGTATAGGGTTTGCATTACCGCAGCACGGTGAGGCCGCGGGCCCTGAAGGAGTGATCGCGATCGCGAAACGCGCCGAAGCCCTGGGGTTCGACAGTCTGTGGGTGTGGGAGCGATTGATCGCTCCAGTGACCCCCCGCGCCCCGTACCCGATGGGTGACGGCACCCACCCGGCCGTGTTCCGGTCGGTCCTGGACCCACTGGAGACGCTTACGTTCGTCGCCGGACACACGAAGCGGGTGACGCTTGGGACCAGCATTCTGGTCCTCCCCCTGTACAACCCCGTCCTGCTCGCGCGTCGGCTGACCACGCTCGACGTTCTCTCGAGCGGGCGCCTCCGGGTCGGGCTCGGTGTGGGCTGGCTGTCCGATGAATTCGAGGCCGCTGGGGTTCCCTGGGGAGAGCGGGGCAAGCGGGCTGACGAGGCTTTGCAGATACTGAAAGCCATCTGGACGACCGACCCCGTCGAGTTTCACGGGACCTACTATCAAGTCCCCCGATCCTACATCGGGCCGAAGCCGGTGCAGAAACCACACCCGCCGATCTACATGGGAGCGTTTGTGCCCGCGGCGATGGCGCGGATCGCCCGCGAGGCCAATGGCTGGACTCCTGTCGGAGTGCCGCTCGCCGCGGTTCCGGAGATGTTCCGCACGATCAAAGCGATGGCGCGAGACTGTGGCCGCAACGCTGACGCTCTGGAACTGGTGGTGCGGGCGAACGTCGTATTCGCCGAGCGGCCACTCGGCCCAGACCGGAGCGATTACCACGGGACGCTGGAACAGATCGCCGAGGACGTCGCGAAGACTCGAGCAGCCGGCGCCACCGAGATGTTCTTCGACCCCTGGATGGCCCACCCGAAGGTGAACTCAGTGGAGGATTGGTTGACTCGGATGGAGCAACTCTGGAAGATCGCGAAGGCGGCCTGAGAGGCGCGCGAAGCCATACAGCATGGAGGAGGAAACCTCATGATCAGGATGTTCGTTCGACACAACGTCTCCGAGAGCCGGTAGGTCAGACCTGCCCGGTGGCCGGTGACGCGCGGGGATCTGCGTGCCGTGGCGAGAAGCGAGCGTCCCAAGGCCCGAGGGAGGAGCCAACCGGAGCGTACGTGGTTGGTACGTGAGGATTGGCGACAACCGAGAACGTAGGGAGGCGACGCTTATCGCCACGGCGCCCTAGAGCGGGTAGAGCCTCCGGGCATTCTCGCACAACATCTTCTCGACGACGCGGCTCGGGATGTCCTCGCGCGCCCGCAGGGTCGCTACCAGCTCCGCCTCTTCCGATGGGTCCTGGTGGCCGTAGTCGGAGCCGATGATCAGGTGGTCCTCGTCGATGTAGTTGAGGAGCATCGGGAGGTCCTCGTCGGCCTCGCACGCGATGTAGATCCGGTAATCCCGGAAGAGCTTCGGCCCCCACCCGCGCCCGCCCTCCAGGCGAGCGCCCGGCCCGCCCATCTTGATCGTCGATTTGACCTGCCGCCTGAGTACGTGGAGAAGAAACGGAACCCACGACGCGGCCGCTTCGATGAACCCGAACCGGAGATTCGGAAACTGCTCCGGGATCCGGTGGCCCACGAGGTCGCGAAACGCGATCAGCGGCAAGAGCCGAACCTGGGGGAGCGAGCTGCTCATCTGCCAGTCGAACGCGCTGGTGATCGCGGGAGAGCCCGCTCCTGTATGGATGCAGATGGGCAGGTTCAGGTGACTGGCCTCCTCGTAAATCGGGAAGAAGTAGCGATCGGCCAGCGAGCGATCCCGCTCGACCCCCCGGAAGAAGACGCCGACCGCCCCGTGCTCCTTCGCAACCCGGATCTCCCGGATGGACTCCTCGATGGATCGGAGCGGAGGGACGACGACCCATCGGAGTCGGCCGTGGCCTCGGGCGCAGGCGGCAGCCATCCAGCGATTGTACGCCCGGCATAACGCGATCTCGAGCTCCACATCGTCGGTCAGGTAGACGAGAAAGAGGGTGGGATAGATGACCTGGGTGTCCACGCCTCGCTTGTCCATGTCTCGGAGGCGGGCCTCCGGATCGGTCAGCTCTCGGCAGCCCAGCTCGATGTCCCGCCGCGCCTGCTCACGATCTGCCGCGGACGGCGTGTGCAGAGGGAAACTGCCCTTGCCGCCGGGCTTGGGAAAGATGTTGCCGTCGATGAGCCAGAAGGCGTTGAAGCTCCCATACAGGGTGTCGCCGGGGACCTTCACCAGGACCGGCCTTCGAGGATGCATCTCCTCGTTGATCAGCTCCCACATTCCCGCCGATTCGATCACGTGAGTATCCGCGTCTATGACGCTCGCCATGGTGTCCTCCTTGGCCCTCGTCCCGGCAGCGAGGATGATAGCATAAGTTAAGTCCCGTTTGAGTGAAGGCCTCCGCGCCTTGACAAGTCAGCAAGGGCGGGCATACAGTGCTGGTGCCCGATAGGATGATGTGACCCGTCCAAGCCTAGGGTGGAACGCACAAGCGAAGCGAAAGGAAAGTGATGTCACAACCCCGCGCGGTGGCGGCGGGCGCGCCGATCGCCCGCTCGCGCCGCAAGTCGTGGCTCTCCATCAAACCGTCCGCGTGGCGCGGCGCCGCATCCATCCTGTCGGTCATCATCCTCTGGGAAGTCGCGGCCCGGACCATCGTGAACAATCCGTTGTTCTTCGCCCCGCTCTCAGCGGTGGCGAATCGAGCGGTCGAGCTGTGGCGGACCAGCGAGCTCCAGACGCACATGTGGACGAGCGTGCAGGAATTCCTGCTGGGGTTCGTGCTGGCCTCCGCGCTCGGGATCATCGCCGGGTTCCTGATGGCGAGCTCGGCCACGCTTCGGGACTTCTTCGATCCGTGGATCTCCATGCTCTACAGCACGCCGATCATCGCCCTGGGGCCGCTGTTCATCCTCTGGTTCGGCATCGGCATGAGCTCCAAGGTCGCCGTCATCTTTCTGGTGGTTGTCTTTCCCGTTCTGATCAACACGTTTGCCGGGCTGACGACGACCGACCTCAACCTGATTGAAGCGGCCCGCTCGTTCGGAGCGAGCACGACCCAGATCTTCACCAAGGTTCGATTCCCGGCCGCTCTGCCGTTCATCACTACCGGGCTCCGTCTGGGGGTCGCTCGCGGCCTGGTCGGCGTGGTGGTGGCCGAGCTCTTCGGCGCCAAATCCGGACTCGGCTTCCTTATCCTGATCTCGGCTCAGACGTTCGACACCGCGGGACTGTTCGTCGGCGTCATCATCCTCGCCTTCAGCGGGGTCGTCGCCGTCGAGGTATTGAAGTGGATCGAGCGCCGGCTGGCGCCGTGGCGCTTCCAGGAAACCGGAGAGTAACCTCGCCATGTACAAGCTGGAGACGCGTGGGCTCTCCAAAACCTTTTTCAAGGGCGACCTATCCGTTGAGGTCCTCCGCGATATCAACGTCAGCATCAAGGACGGGGAGTTTGTCAGCATCGTCGGCGCCTCGGGGTGCGGTAAGACGACCTTCCTCCGGCTCCTGGATGGACTCATCGAACCGACCTCCGGCACGGTTACCATCGACGGCAATGTGGTGGAGAAGCCGGGACCCGACCGGGCGTTCGTCTTTCAGCAGGACAGCCTCTTCCCCTGGCGCACCGTGCTCGAGAACACTGTCTTCGGCCCGGAGATTCAGGGAAAGGAGATGAATGCCGCCCTCAAGCTGGCCAGAGACCTTCTTCACCTGGTCGGCCTCGACGGGTTTGACAGGTACTATCCCCATGAGCTTTCCGGAGGGATGCGCCAGCGCGTCAACCTGGCCCGGGCGCTCACGGTGGGGCCTGAGGTGCTCCTGATGGACGAGCCGTTCGCCTCCCTGGACGCTCAGACCCGCGAGATCATGCAGGCGGAGCTCATGCGGATCTGGCGCGGGACGAAGAAAACGGTGGTCTTCGTCACGCACCAGATCGAGGAGGCGGTCTTCCTCTCCGACCGCGTCCTCGTGTTCACCGTGCGGCCGGGCCGACTGAAAGAGGAGATTCTCATCGATCTCGCCCGGCCGCGGGAGCTGGCCATCAAGCGCACGCCGGAGTTCGTCCGCTACACGGACAGGATCTGGCGGCTGATCGAGGAAGAGGTCCGTGAGGGCCTGGGGCGGGAGGTGGAGGAGGTTCACGCCCGCCGTTAAACCGCTGGCCCCAATGGGTCGAGCCGGAGGTGTCTTATGCTTAAGTTCGTCAGAGTACTTGGACCGATCGTGATGGCTTTCGTGGTGGCGTCGGTGTTTGTGGCTCCCACGCCGCTCGCGGTCGCGCAGGGCAAGCCAGCCACCGTCACCGTGGGCCTGCTACCGCCGTTTCCGTTCTACTGGGCGAGCTACGTCGCGACCGAGGCGGGGTTGTTCAAAGAGCAGGGGCTCAGCGTGGAGGAGATCCAGTTGAGCCGGCCCAGCGAGGCCGTCCAGGCGCTGGTGGGCGGCTCGGTGAACTTCGCCCAGGTCTCGGCCGACGCGTTCATCAACGCGGTCGAAGCCGGCGCCAAGATCGCCATCATCGGCCAGGCGGCCGGCGATCCCGCCTTCAGCGTGGTGGTCCAGCCGGACTACAAGTCGTGGAGCGACCTCAAGGGCAAGACCGTCGCGGTCTCGGCGCCGAAGGACGGCGCGGCCGTCGTCTTCCGGCTCATGGCGAGAGCGAACGGTCTCAAGGACGGCGACTACACCTTCCTCTCAGTCGGCACCACCCCCAACCGCTACGCCGCCCTCAAGAACCGCTCGGCGGACGCGGCGATCCTCGGACAGCCGTTCGACTTCATGGCCGCGGAGGAAGGATTCCGGCTCCTCGCCCGCTCGGACGCCATCCTCCCGCGCTACGCGTTCATCATGATCGGGACCAATACGGTCTGGGCCCAAACCCACCGCGACGAGGTCACCCGCTACCTGCGCGCGCTGGACCGGGCCACCGACTGGCTCTACAACCCGGCCAACAAGACCGCCGCGATCGACCTCATGACAAAGCGCATGCGGACCATCAAGCGCGACGCGATCGCCAAGATTTACGCGATGTATTTTGAGGAGGGGGCGGGGAAGATCATCACCAGGGGCGCGAGGGCGGATCTGGAGGGCCTGCGGGCTTATGGGCAAGCCATGAAAGACCTGGACATTCTCAAGGGCCCCGTGGATCCCGCGCGCTGGACGGATCTGTCCTACCAGCAGGGCTCGAAATGACGCCGCGGTGGGACGACGAAGTCGACCTGATCTCGGTGGGCTCGGGTCTGGGCGGCCTGGCCGCGGCCGTGGCCGGCGCCGAGGCAGGGCTGCGGGTGGCCGTGCTGGAGAAGTCCAGCAAGGTGGGCGGCACCACGACCTGGTCATACGGGATCGTGTGGGTGGGCGCGAGTCATCTGGCGCGCGCCCGGGGGATCGAGGACTCGGTCGAGGAGACGCGCGTGTACCTGGACTACCTGGGCGGTGGTCGCAACGACCCCGAGGTCACCGGAAGCTTCGTCGAGCACGCCCCCCAGGCGTTGCGCTTCTTCGAACAAACGGCCCAGGTGCCCTTCTACGTGGTGGACGAACTGCCGGACCATTATTATCCCCTCGGCGCCGGCTCCAAGCCGCTGGGGCGCAGCCACCAGGTGCGACCCTTTGCCGCGAAGACTCTCGGGGCGTGGCAGAAGCGGTTGGAGCTCACGCCGTACGGGCACAGCCGCGTCACGTTCGAGGAGATGGCGTCGTGGGGCGGCCGGGCGGGGTACCGCCAGTGGGATCACGCGGTGATCGCCGAGCGCGAAGCCCAGGACGTGCGGACGTTCGGCGGCGCCCTGGCCGGGCACTTCCTCAAGGCCGCGTTGGACCGCGGGATACCGATCCGCCCCGAGACACGCGTGCTCCGTCTGATCGTGGAGAACGGGCGAGTCTCTGGCGTGGAAGTGGAGGCGGAGGGGAAGACGCAAGCCATCCGCGCCGTCAACGGCGTCCTCCTGGCCACGGGCACGTACGATTCCAGCCCCCGCCTGATGGCCTGGTTTGACGAGTTCAACTCCTGGCCTCCCTGCGGCGCGCCCAGGAACCAGGGCGACGGCTTCGTGATGGCGGCCGAGCAGGGCGCGGCGTTCATGGTCACGCACTGGAATCTGAGCCTCAAGCTCGGCTACCACGTCAAAGGGGAGACCGCGGATGGGCAGCCGCTTACGCGCGGCGCCGGCTCCCGCGAGGTCGCGTACCCGCATAGCCTCCTGGTGAACCGTGCCGGCTCGCGCTTTGCCGACGAGTCCTCGTTCGGAGATGTGGCCACCAAGCTCCGCCACTTCGATCCCTGGACCCATCGCCTCATGAACGTCCCCTGCTACCTGATCTTTGACTCCCAGTACCTCACCAAGTACGGCCTCCCGCCCCTGCCGCCTGGCGCCAAGTCTCCCGACTGGTTGCCGCGGGCCGACACGCTCGTCGAGCTGGCCGAGCGTCTCGGAGTGGATCCCGCGGGATTGGCCGAGACCGTCGAGCGCTTCAACGGCTTCGTGAAAGCCGGCGACGATGCCGACTTCCAGCGCGGGCGGATGCCCTGGTCGCGCCAGGCCGCCGGGGATTCGACGCAGAAAAACCCGAACCTGGGCTCCGTGTCCGAGCCGCCGTTCTTCGGCCTCGAAATGCTGCCGATCCAGGGCAACGCGGTCGGGCTCGTGACCGACGGCGTGGGGCAGGTGCTTCACCTGCGCGGCCATCCGATCCCGGGCCTTTACGCTTGCGGCGAGGTGGCGGCCTGGCAGCATGTGGGCGTGGGGTATCAGGCCGGCCTGAGCCTCGCCGGCGCCATGACGTTTGGCTGGCTCGCCGCCCAGCACGCGGCCCAACGATCCCTGGTCGCACCCGGCTGACCGCTGATAGCTGACGGCTGATCGCTTACTGGAAAGGAACTCGCGATGCCATTCGATCTCGCCATTCGCGGCGCGACCATCTATGACGGCTCGGGGATGCCGGGGTACATCGGCGACCTGGCCGTCCAGGGGGATCGGCTCGCCGAGGTCGGGGGAAACGTCGGACCGGCGCGGCGCGAGATCAGAGCGAACGGGCTGGCCGTGGCGCCCGGCTTCATCGATAGCCACACCCACCTGGACGCCCAGGTCCTCTGGGACCCCTTCCTCACCAGTTCCTGCTTCCACGGCGTCACGAGCGTGGTCCTGGGCAACTGCGGCCTCACGCTGGCCCCGTGCAAGCCGGAAGATCGGGAGACCCTGCTCCGCACCTTCGTGCGCGTGGAAGGGATGGAGATGAGCGTGCTCCAGGCCGCCGTTCCGTGGAGCTGGACCGACACCGCCGGCTACCTCGACGCCGTGGAACGGGCCAGGCCCGCCCTCAACGTCGGGATGCTGGTCGGCCACTGCGCGCTCCGGCAGTATGTCATGGGCGAGGACTCGGTCGAGCGCGCCGCGACCGTTGATGAGATCTCCGCCCTCCAGTCGCTTCTGCGCGACGCGATGCACGCCGGGGCGCTCGGGTTTTCGACCAACCGGAATCCGCGCCACATGCGGGATGACGGCAAGCCGGTGCCGAGCCGGCTCGCCGCGCATGAAGAGATCCAGGCGCTCGGGCAGGTGCTCTCCGAGCTGGGCCGCGGCGTGGTTCAGGTGAGCTCGGCGAGCGGCGGGCTCGCCAGGATCGACGAGTTGGCAGACTTCTCGCTGGCCATGGGCCGACCGGTCGTGTGGAACTTGATCGTTCACATCTGGTCCAACCCCGGGTTCTGGCGTGAGCAACTGACCGCCACCGAGCGCGCCTTCAAGCGGGGGGCGCAAGCGTGGGCCAACACCAACGCGCGGGCATTCAATAACCGCTTCACGCTCCGGAACGCGCAGGAGTTCGACGAGTTTCCCACCTGGAAGACCCTCATGTTTCTGCCTCTCCCGGAGCGGAAGCGGGCGTTTCGGGACCCGGAGGTGCGCGCCAAGCTGCGCTGGGAGGCGGTGGAGGATCTGAAGCCCGGCACCTTCCACAAGCGGTGGGACCTGGTGTACATCATTACGCCGGCGCTCCCGAAGAACGTCGGCCTCGCCGGCATGAGCGTGGCCGACCTCGCCCGTGCCCGCGGGAAAGACGTCCTCGACGCCTTCCTCGATCTGGCCCTGGAGGAAGACCTGGAGACGCTCTTCCAGACTGCCCTCACCAACGGGGATCCGGACGCGGTGGCCCAGATCGTCGCGAGCCCCTACACGGTGATCGGGCAGTCCGATGCGGGGGCCCACCTCGCCATCGACGCTGGATTCGGCTACTGCACGGCGCTCCTGGGGACGTTTGTCCGCGAGCGTCAGGCGCTCCCGATGCAGGAGGCGATCAGAAAACTGACCGGGATGCAGGCGGAGATCTTCGGCATCCGGGACCGCGGACGCCTCATCCCGGGAATGGCGGCGGACGCGGTGGTGTTCGATCCGGCGAGAGTCGCCCCACGGGAGCCCGAGCTGACACACGACCTCCCCGGCGGGGCCGCGAGACTCGTCCAGCAGGCCGAGGGCATTCGCCTCGTCATGGTGAATGGCGAGGTGGTGCTGGAGGACGGAGCGCTCACCGGCGCGCGACCGGGGAGAGTCCTCCGCGGAGGGATTCCCTCTCCCTGAAGGGAGAGGGCGGAGACCTTGAAACGGAGGTACGATGGCCGAGCGCCAGCCCTTCATCATCGGAGTCGATACCGGGGGTACGTTCACGGACATCGTCGTGCTCACGGCCAGAGGGGAGGTGGTCATGTCGAAGGCGACGACCACCCCCCGGGACTTCTCCATCGGGGTCCTGAACGCCATCGGCGAGGCCGCCGGTCAGATGGGCCTCTCGCCCCGCGATCTTCTGGGCCAAACGGCGATGGTCAAGCACGGGAGCACCGTGGCCACCAACGCCCTCATCACCCGGAGCGGCGTCCGCGTGGGCTTCCTCACCACGAAGGGATTCGAGGATACGACTCTCATCATGCGGGCCATCGGGCGCGTGGACGGGCTCCCGGAGCACGAGGTGCGCCACACGATGTTCGTGACCAAGCCCGAGCCGCTCGTGCCCAAGGAGCGCATCCGCGGCGTCAAGGAGCGCGTGGACTACCAGGGGGGGGTCCTGGTGCCCCTCGACCGGGAGGGGGCGCGCCAGGCGCTGCGCGAGCTGGTGGAGGAAGAGAAGGTCGAGGCCCTGGCCGTGAGCCTGCTACACGCCTGGGCCAACCCGGTGCACGAGCAGGCGATCCGCGATCTGATCCAGGAGCTCTATCCCGACGCGAGGCTCTACTCGTGCTTCGGGTCCGATCTCTCGCGGCAGGCGGGGGAATACGCGCGGGCCAATACGGCCATCCTCAACAGCTTCGTCGGTCCGACGGTGGAGCGTTACCTGAGAAGCCTGGACGCGAAGCTCAAGGAAGGGGGCCTTGCAGGCCACCTCCTCATCATGCAGGGCAATGGCGGCGTCGCCCACCGGGAGCGCGTCACGCCCATCGGCAACCTGCAGTCCGGACCGGCGGGGGGGATGATCGCGTCGGCCCACGTCGCCGGCCTCATGGGGCACAAGAACATCATCACCACCGACATGGGGGGGACGAGCTTCGATGTGGGGCTGATCACCGAGGGCTACTGGCGGTACGCCCAGGAGCCGATCTTCGAGCGCTTCCGGATCCTCCAGCCGATCATCGACATCGAGTCCATCGGCGCGGGCGGCGGGACGATTGCGCGGGTTGACCCCGCGACCGGCCGGCTCCTGGTCGGCCCCCAGAGCGCCGGCGCGAGCCCGGGGCCGGTCTGCTACGACCAGGGTGGGGAAGAGGTCACGGTCACCGACGCCGACCTGGTGCTCGGGATCATTGACCCACATTATTTTCTGGGGGGCCGGCAGATCCTGAACAAGGTCAAGGCCGAGCGCGCCATCGAGGAGAAGATCGCCCGCCCCCTGAAGATGACGGTGGTGGAGGCCGCCGCGGGGATCCACGACATCATCAACAGCAAGATGTCGGATCTCATCCGCCGGCAAGTGGTGAGGACCGGCTACTTCCCCGAGGAGTTCGTCCTCTACGCGTTCGGCGGCGCCGGCCCGGTGCATGCCGCGGGTTTCGCCGCGGAGCTGGGGGTCGGGAAGATCTACGTCTTCGCCGGCTCTCCGGTCTTTTCCGCCTTCGGCGTCGCCGCGGCCGACATCATCCACACCCGCGTGGTGAGCTGCCAGTACCGCCTCCCGGCCAAGCCCGAGGTGGTGAACGAGCGGCTCTCAGTCATCGAGGAGGAGCTTCGGGACGTGATGACGGCGGAAGGGTTCCGCCGCGACGACGTGAGCTTCCGTCGCTTCTTCACCATGCGCTACCGCCGCCAGACGGCCGGCGTGGAGATCCCGATCCTCTGGGATCGCTTCTCCGATCTAGAGGTGGGCCAGCTCCAGCAGATCTTCGAAAAAAAGTACGAGGAGCTGTACGGGACGGGGGCGGGCTATACCAAGGCCGGGATCGAGATCAGCGCCATTCGTGTGGATGCCGTGGGCGCCGTGGCGAAGCCGCCCATGAAGCCGCAGGAGCGGCAAGGGGAGCGGGCGGACGCCGCCATCAAGGGACGGCGCCAGGTCTGCTTCACGCGGCCGGAGAGAACGCTCATCGAGACGCCGGTGTATGACTACGACCGGCTCGCGCCCGGAAACATCGTCCCAGGCCCGGCGATCATCGAGCTGCCGTTCACCACCACCCTCGTCACGCCCGGCTCCCGCGTCACCGTGGACGAGTACCGCAACCTGGTCATGGAGGCGCGGTAAAGCCTTCGGCGCGGCGACACGAGGACTCGTGAATTCACCAGCGACGATTGATCCCGTCAAGCTTCATGGGTATCTCCTCTCGCCCGCACATCCTGTTGGCAGGTTTAAAGAGAGATTCTTTGCAGCCTTGGGTTACACGCCGGACAACTGGCGGCGGCTCGAGGCCGACCTTCGAGCCGAACATCTTTCCCAGGAGGCGGAGCTTGGGGCGGTATCATGGTACGGGCAGAAGTACGAGATTCGCGCTATGATGGCTGGACCGGCCGGCCGCTCGGCCGAGGTCGTGAGCGTGTGGATCGTGCTCGCGAACGAAGACATCCCACGGTTTTTGACGGCGTATCCGGGAGGTGCCAGATGAAGTTTCGGCCGCTTGATACGGTCGTTTTGGAAACGGACCTGCCTGTCCACGGCTTGAGGAGGGGCGACCTAGGGGCCGTGGTCGCGGTGTACGAACCCGACGGGCTGGAGGTGGAGTTCGTGACCGCTTCGGGCCGAACCGAGGCTTTGGTGGCGCTCAGCGCCGCAGATGTTCGTCCGATTGCCGATACCGACCTGGTAACAGTTCGACCTTACACGCGCTCGGCGTGAATTGAGGCCGAGACAGGTCTAATTCTTGTCAGGCGGCACATGGCCAGGCCGGCTTGAGAAGAAGTCGCAGGTAGGCGAGCCCGGGATACTCGCACGTCGTCCCCGGCCCGGCCATCATCGAGCTCCCCTTCACCACGATCTCGTCACCCCCGGCTCGCGCGTCACCGTGGACGACTACCGGAACCTGGTCATGGAGGAGGTTCAGGGCCCGGCGGCGGCCACAGTCATATAGGCCTCCTGATGGGGAGTGGACCCAATTTGTGATCGGCCCAGGAGCACTATTAAAGAAAGGAGAGGACAATGGCAGAACAAGACCTGATCAGGTTAGCTCGCGAAAACGTAGAAGCATTCAACACCGGTGACTGGCACCGGCTCAAGGCGCCGTTAGCACCAGATGTGGTCTATGATGAGGTGGGGAGCCAACGGCGCGTTCAGGGAGCCGACCAGTTGGTCCAGGCGTACCAGGGTTGGAAGCAGGCTCTTCCTGACGGCAAAGGGAAGATTAAGAACGCTTTCGCCAGCGGGAACCAAGTGACGATTGAAGTAACCTGGGAGGGGACCCACAACGGCCCGCTAGTAGGGCCAGGCGGCACCATTCGTCCCTCTGGCAAGTCCATCTCGGTGCCGGGAGCTCAGGTGATCACCTTTCAGGGCGACAAGATCAAGGAACTTCGTTAATACTTTGACCTGCTGACCTTACTCCAGCAGATCGGGGCAGCGCCCAAATAGCCGAGATAAGTGCCGTTCACCACCACGTTGGTGATGCCGGGCTCCCGCGTCACCGTGGACGAGTACCGGAACCTCGTCATGGAGGTGTGGTGATCGCCAGACGGGCATTACGCTACAGCATTTCTCAGCGGTCAATGTGTTATACAGAACGGCCTATTTGCAGTTAGGCGCGGCGAAGGGATCTTCACATGAAGCGGGATATGGAACTCATTCGAAAGATGGTCCTTACGCTAGAGGACACGTCGGGCGGTTTCGCGCCAGCCGAACTCCACATTGATGGATACACTGACGAGCAGATCGGGTATCACGCCTACCTCATGATCCAGGCTGGCCTGGCCACGGGCAGCGACGTGACAGACATGGGCAGCAGCGGGCCCGAGGCCATCTTGACAAGTTTGACGTGGGCCGGCCATGAATTCGCGGATGCTGCTCGGGATGAAACGCGATGGAAGAAAGCTATGGGTATCGTCAAGGAGAAGAGCGAGTCCGTAACGCTCGCCGTGCTCACGCAGCTTCTGACTGCACTGATGAGAGGGGCATTGGGCTTACCGTGAACGATCGAACCGATCGCCTGCCATCGCGTTGCAGCAAACGCCTTTCGCGCTCCACTGATCACGACCGTTGGGCGTCATATCCGCTGAAGGAGACGCGACGTCGCCGGCGGGGCACTGCGTTACAGCGTTTTGCGGCGTTCGATGTACTGTGCGGAACTGTCCATTTGTAGTTAGACCGCGAGGTCGAGGAGGTTGATATGTCACTTGACGGAAAACACGCACTGATCACTGGAAGCTCGCGTGGCATTGGCAGAGGCATTGCGCTGAAACTGGCAGAGAATGGCGTCAAGGTCGCTGTCCATTACTACCAAAACGAACCTGCCGCAAACGATACACTTGCGGCGGTCCGCAAGCACGGTTCCGATGGGTTGGTGGTGCAGGCCGATGTCTCGCGCCCAGAACAGATCACCCGTATGTTCCGCAAGGTTCAGGCTGAATTTGGTAAGCTCGACATCTTCGTAAGCAACGCACGGCCCGAGGTCCCCGCCTTTTTCCAACCGCCTATGGACATCACACTCGAACAGTGGGATACGGCGTTCGATTCGCAGGCGAAGGCGTTCCTCGTCGGGGCTCGCGAAGCGATTCCCCTCATGGGTAACGGAGGGAGAGTCTTCGCCATTACCTACGCGGCCGGCAGCCGCACAGGCGGCCTGCAACCCTGGGTAGGCATGGGTTCAGCCAAGGCGGCGCTGGAGTCACTCGTTCGTTACTTCGCGGTGACGCTCGCCAAACGCGGCATTACGGTGAATGCGATCAGCCCCGGGTGGACCGAAGACAGCGTCTTGAACACGCTGCCGCAGCAGGCACAAGACCTCATCAGGAACTGGCACGCGCGCGGCTGGACTCCAATGGGACGCTTGGGAACGCCAGAAGACATCGGAAACGTCGTGGCCCTGTTCTGTTCGGATCAGGCGGGCTGGATCACAGGACAGGTGATTTATGCGGATGGCGGGGCATCATTGATGAATCCAGAGGTCCCGCCCGAGATACAGCTAGGGTAGGGACTAGCGACGGTCCGACAGCGCGCTGGAGCTGACGGCGCCGGTACCCGGGTGAGCCGGGGACAAGCACGAACGGGCGCTGCAGGATGCGGTGAAACCGAGTCATCAAGAAGGAGCGGCCATGAAGCTGAACAGGTACGTCATCGAATTGTGGCACGAGCCCGGCATTTCTCCGCTCGGGAATGCGGCCTACCGCAAGAAGGCCAGCAAGACGCATGAGGTGCTGCCCGGTCTGATGGAAAAGCGCGGCATGAAGGTGATCGGCGCCTATCACCTGGATCCCGAGCATCGGTCGATCCTGATCTGGGAAGCGAAGACCGTGGAAGATGTCCGGGACGTGCTCTACGAATCAGGATTCATGCACTGGTGTGACGGCCGCATCTTCCCGACAACGCCGCTTTCGGAGATGCACAAGTGGGCGGTCGCCCAGGAGGCCGTCTAAATTCGTTCGCAGGAGAAGGGCATGTCCAGCGATGTCATCGAGGCAAAGTGGATCGACTGTTTCGTGAGAGCCTTCGAGTTGTGTAAGGTGAGGGAGGGCGAGGTCGCTGCGATCCTTTCGGAGACCCAATCCCGCGCCATCCTGGTGAAGCTCGCGGAGCTGGCCCTGCTGCGCCTCAAGACGCGCCCGTTCCATCTCGTCGTCCCGACGCCGGCGGTGAATGCACCGGTCCCCGTCCGTTCGACGGGGCATTCCATGGCGATTCAGGAAAACCCGGCTGTCATCAAGGCATTGGCCTCGTCCAGCTTCGTCGTCGACACGACCGTCGAGGGTCTCCTTCAAGCCACGGAGCGCGGTGAGATCCTCGCCGGCGGGACGCGCGTCTTCATGATCAGCAACGAGCATCCCGAGATCCTGGAGCGCCTGCTGCCAGACCCCGGCCTGAAGGCCAAGGTGCAGAAGGGCGTCGCCATGGCCAAGGCGGCCAAGGAGATGCGCGTGACGTCGAAGGCGGGAACCGACCTGACTGTTGACATGGCTGAGGCTAATGTCGGCGGCGGGTGGGGCATCTCGGACGAGCCCGGCCGCATCGACTACTGGCCAGGCGGGCTGTGTGCGTTCTATCCTCGGGCAGGAGCCGTCAACGGTGTCATCGTCATGGACGCCGGCGACGTCAACCTCACGTTCAAGCGTTATCTTCAAGATCGGATTCGCTTGACGTTCGAGCACGACTACATCGTCGACATCCAGGGGCCGGGGCTGGACGCCGAGCTGATGCGCAGCTACTTGGAGGCGTGGAACGATCGAAACGCCTATGCGATCTCACACCTGGGTTGGGGCATGAACCCGAAGGCGCGGTGGGATTCCCTCACCATGTTCGATAAGAACGACGTGAACGGGACCGAGCAACGGGCGTTCGCGGGAAACTTCCTGTTTTCGACCGGATCGAATCGTTTCGCGAAACGTTTCACCGAAGGGCATTTCGATCTGCCCATGCGTAACTGCACGATCGCGCTCGACGGCCGCATCATCGTTGACGCGGGTAAGCTCGTCCCCGAGTTGAGCTGACGGATGACCGGAGGAAGAGCTTCGACCGCTGGAACTACGGAGTCCGCCTGAGCGATGCCGAAGCCGCGACACGCCGAGATTGCCGGAGCCGGGTTTGGCGGTCTGGTCGCCGCGGTCGCGCTCGCCGAGCGCGGGTGGACTGTTCGCGTGCACGAGAGGACGCCGATCCTCCGGGCCGAAGGATTTGCGATTGCGATGCAACCCAACATGCTGAAGGTTGTGGAGTCGCTCGGGGCGCGCGACGAAGTATTACGCGGTGGTGTCCGCATTCTCCGTCGCGAGACGCGCAACGGTCAGAATCGGCCGAGGATGGTTCTCCGTGGCGGCAGCGGTTACAGGATTTCCCGGCAGCACATCGCCACCGCGCTTGCCGACCGAGCGGCGCGGCTTGGCGTCGAGATCGACTTCGATTCCCCGATCGCGGGCGCGGACCCCTCTGGCGAGCTCGTGCTGACGACGGGTCGCCGGCTGAAGGCCGATCTCGTCGTTGGAGCCGACGGAATCAACTCGGTCGTAAGAGATCGTCTGGGTCTTCTCGCATCGCGCCGGGTGCACCCCGACGGCGCCATGCGGCTCGTGGTCTCGCGTACCCCGGAAGACGTGGCTGAGGACAGCGTGCTCGGCCCGATGACGTGTGAATATTGGTCCCTCACTCGCCGCGTGCTCACAAGTCCGTGCGGCGCGCAGGAGCTCTACGTCGCCATGAGTTGCCTCGCGGGCGACGGTGAAGCTCGAGCCGTTCCCATGAATGTGGAGTCCTGGTCGCGGTCCTTTCCGCACCTGGGCGATCTGTTTCGGCGAATCCGGGCCGAGTCGGAGTGGGGCCGGGTGAGGTGGGCTCAATTCCAGACGATCAAGTTGAAGCGGTGGCACGCCGGACGCGTCGCGGTCTTGGGCGATGCCGCGCACTCGATGCCGCCCAATCTCGGCCAGGGCGCCGGCTGCGCGATGATGAACGCGCTTTCTCTCGCCGCGGCCTTGGAAGAAACGTCGGACGTGCGTGCAGCGCTGTCGGCCTGGGAGGAACGCGAACGGCCGCTGACGGAACACACGCAGCGTTGGTCGGAGATTTATGGCCGCTTGACCACCTGGCCGGAGCAGATGCGATCGCTTGCGTTCACCGCGCTGGGTCGGGTCAAATGGCTCCGCAGCCGATACCAGAGAACGGCGAACCACGTTCCGACGGGCTACCGGCCTATGCCGATCGAGGCGGAACCATGATGTCGATCAACACTGCGCGCATTGGGCCCCGTCCACACGTCGCGGTCGATCATTGTGGTTCCGGCCCGCTCGTCGTCTTTCTGCACGGCATCGGCGGCAACCGATGGAACTGGCGAGAGCAGTTGCCGGCCGTTGCGCCGTACTTTCACGCCGTGGCGTGGGACGCCCGCGGCTATGGCGGCAGTGACGACTACGATGGCCCCCTGGATTTCGCGGACTTCGGTCGCGACCTGGTTCGGGTGATCGACTACTTCGGTGAAGGATCTGCCCATCTTGTTGGATTGTCAATGGGGGGTCTCATCGCGCAGGATGTTTATCGACGGTATCCGGAGAAGGTCCTGTCGCTGGTGCTCGCCGATACGCGAAATTCCTTTCAGCGCTTCAACAACGAGGACTTTCTCAAGCGAAGGGAGACTCCGCTGGTTGCGGGACTCACGCCGCGCGATATTGCGCCGGAGCTCGCCCCGACCCTGGCCAGCCCACGCGCGTCGATCGCGGTGATCCAGCGCCTCGTCGAAAGCCTCTCAGCCCTTCGTAAGGAGTCCTACCTGAAGACCCTTCGGGCGGTGATGCTGTACGGGGAAACCCCAGAAGTTCGTGATCTGGACGGGTTCGTCGACTTGAAGGCCGTCGGTGTGCCGACGCTCGTGATATGCGGCGCCGATGATCGGGTGACGCCGCCCGAGACGTCCATCGCCATGGCGGCGGCGATTCCGACCGCTCGGCTTCACATCGTGGACGGCGCCGGACATGTCTCGAATATCGAGAAGCCTGACGAGTTCAATGACGTGCTGTTGACGTTCTTGCGGTTAGAAGTTCCTATACCATAGTCGAACACCGCGACGAAGGGAGAAGATGTGCACGGCATCCCACAAAGACATCGTGCGGCGGTATTTCTGTGACAACGAGGAGGTGCGCGTATGGAAATTTTGTGGCTCATCGTGATCGGTCTGGCTGCGGGATGGCTGGCAGGGCGACTGATGACCGGCGGGGGGTTCGGCCTGATTGGAGACATCGTCGTGGGCGTGATTGGCGCGTTGCTCGGCGGTTTTCTCTTTCGCACCGTGGGCGTGTCGGTGGGAGGTGGATTGTTTGGCCAATTGATCGTCGCGACGGTTGGCGCCATCGTCCTCGTATTCCTGTTGCGCCTGATCAAGAGGGCTTAATAATGCTCTCGTCAAGGAGGATGACGTGACCTCACAAATGATCCGCCCGCACAACGTTAAGGCAGCGGCGACCTGGGATTCCGGTGGGCTGAACTATGACAGGGTCAGTCAAACTATCGCTGACGCGATAGAGCATTGTGTCATTCGCCTTGGTCCCAAGCCTGGCGAGCGCATACTCGATGTCGCAACGGGCACGGGCTGGGCCGCGCGCCGGATAGCAGCTCGAGGGGCCAGCGTCATCGGCATTGACTTTGGCAGTGATCTGATCGACGCCGCAAAGGCTTGTGCCGCTGAGGCTCGGCTGACGATCGATTTTCAAGTTGGCGATGCGGAGGCTCTTCCCTTCGCAGATCACAGCTTTGACGCGGTCATTTCGACCTTCGGGGTGATGTTTGTAAGCAACCCCGAGGCTGCCGCCGCCGAGCTGGCTCGGCTCTGCAAAAAGGGCGGCAAGGTTGGATTGACGACGTGGCCCACCGATGGAACGATTGCCGGCCTTTTCAAGGTCATGAGGCCGTACATGCCGCCACCCGCCATGTCGTCACCAGCGTCGCCATTCGAATGGGGTAGGAGGGAGCGCGTGCAGCAGCTCCTCGGCTCGGCCTTTGATCTGCATTTCGAGACAGGGACCACAGTCTTGCGCGAGCCAAGCGGCCTGGCGGTGTGGGAGCTGTTTGTGGGGGGCTATGGCCCTACCAAAGCATTGGCAGCGGCTCTTGACCCGCAACGCCGCGAGGGCTTAAAGCGTGATTTCATCGCGTACCATGACGGCTTTGGCTCCGAACTTGGGCTTGCGATGCCGCGCGATTATCTCGTGACCATCGGTACCCGTAAGTAGACCTTCATCCAGATCAGAGAAAAGGAGGGAATGAACGATGCGACATGTACCAAAAGCATTTCTGGCTCTTTCCATAGCTTTCACGCTGTTCCTCAGCGGTGGGTCTGTGGCCGCTCAGCAAAGTGACGTTCGCGCGGCAATTGAAGCGGGAAATAAGCAGTTTCTGGCCGCTTTGAGCCGCGGCGATGGCGCCGGGATGGCCGCCGTCTACGGCACAAACGCGCAAGTCTTCCCGCCGAACAGCGACATCGTGAGTGGGAGGCAAGCCATCCAGAAGTTTTGGCAAGACGTGGTAGATTCCGGGGTCAAAGGGGCGACGCTGACGACTCTAGAAGCGGAGGGGCAGGGCGATACGGCCTATGAGGTCGGGAAGTACACGCTGACGGGGGAAGCTGGCAAAGTGCTCGACACGGGCAAGTACGTGACCATTTGGAAGCGAGAGCAGGGACAGTGGAAGCTGCACCGCGACATCTGGAACACGAACACGCCAGCACCCGGCCACTGAGACAAAGTGACGAGCGGAGGGGAGAAAAACTCGACCCCATTCCACAAGGCCGTCGTGCGGCGGTTTTTTGCTGAAGCGGTGGATCAGAGGAACGGGGAGGTCCTCGACGAATTGATGACACCCGACTGCGTGGTCCATCGGCCCGAGGTACCCGAACCCATCAGGGGGCTGGAGACTTTCAAATGAAACTCGATCCGGTGAGATACGAGATGTTCCTGCATCGCCTGTGGGCGATCGGGGAGGAGGGGCGGCTCGCGCTCCAGCGGGTGACCGCGTCGCCGATCGTCTCTCAGGGCGGGGAGTGCATGAGCTCGTTCTACACGCCCGAGGGCGTGATGATCCAGGCCTGTTCGGGCCATCTCCGGTTTGCGGCGGCCACCTCGGACGCGCTCAAGGTCCTGATCGACTGGTATGGCAAATCCCCGGGCTTCCACGACGGGGACCAGATATTCTTCAACGACCCGTATGTGGCGGGCTCCCACACCTATGACATGATGGTGATCAAGCCGATCTTCTACCGGGGCGAGCTGATCGCCTGGACGGCCACGAGCACCCACACGGCAGACACCGGCGGGCTCCTGAGGGGCGCGGCGACGGAGGTCTACCACGAGGGGATTCGCATCCTGGGCCTGAAGATCGTCGAGCGCGGCGAGTTCCGAGACGAGGTCTTTCGGACTCTGACCGAGCAGTGCCGGGATCCGCAGTACGTCGGGCTGGACGTCAAGGCGATGATCGCGGGCAACAACGTCTGCGCCCAGCGCTTTCTCGGCCTGGTGGAGAAGTTCGGCCTCGAGTTCGTGGAGGCGGCCGGGGCGAAGATCATTCGCGATTCGGAGGAGATGGCCCGCGCCAAGCTTCGCTCCCTGCCCGATGGGCACTGGCGCTCCCGGATCTATCTGACGTCCCTGAATCGGAAGGAGCGCAAGTCAATGCCCCTTCAAGTGCTCTGCGCGCTGACCAAAGAGGGCGACGAGCTCTCCCTGGATTTCACGGGCACGAGCCCGCAGCTCGAGAACGACTACAACTCCACGCTGCCCGGCAGTCTCGCCCACGTCGCCGTCGCGCTCACGAACACTCTCTTCTGGGACATCCCGTGGAGCGATGGGAAGCTGGCCCCGGTCAAGGTCTCGATACCGGAGGGCTCGGTCATCAACTGCAGGTTCCCCGCGGCCTGCGGGTTCGCCCCGTGGGTGGGCCAGATGCTGGTGGCCTCGGTGTGCGAGAACGTGGCGAAGATGCTTTTCGCCGCGGGCCGCCATGACGATATCAACGCCACGTGGTACGCGCTCTGGTATCAGGGGGGGCCTGGCTTTGCGTATGCGGGACGCAACCGGGAGGGGATCATGACGGCGCAGGGCATCTACGACATCCACGGAGGCGGGCTTGGCGCCACGCCGTACCGGGACGGGGTGGACAGCGGCGGGCACATGAATATTCCCTCGGGCGGGATCAGCGACGTGGAGCGGGTCGAGATGCAATACCCGCTTCTCTACTTCACCCGCAACCACAATACGGACGGCTCGGGGTTCGGAAGGTTTCGGGGTGGCCTCGGGAGCTTCCGGATTTTCATGATTTACGGCTCGAAGGATTTCTCCGTGAACTACAACCCGTATGGCGGCATCCCCCAGGCAAGCTTCGGGCTGTTCGGAGGGCACCCGGCCGGCGGTGGCGGACTCAGGGCCATCTTCCTCACCTCCCAGGATCTCCTGGAGAGGATGAGAAGCGGGGACTACCCCACCGACCTCGACGAGATCACGACTCGAGGCTGGGGGAACCTCCATCTTCCCCACGGCTCCCCGGAGCGTGTGTCCCTGCCCGAGTTGACCCTGATGACGGACTTCGTCGCCGGCGGAGGTGGCTACGGCGATCCCCTGGGCCGGCCGCCCGAGGCGGTGGCCCGCGATGTAAGGATCGGCGCGACCTCGGTCGAGATCGCCCGGAGGATCTACGGCGTCATCGTGGACGAGAAGACGTTCTCGCTGAACGCTGCCGAGACCGAGGCGCGGCGCCGGGAGATCCGCGAGCAGCGCCTCCGGGAAGGCAAGCGCCTCGCCCCGCCCCGGCCCCAGGACGGCAAGGACCGGCCCTGGAGGCGAACCCTCCGCATCCACGAATCCCTGGAGATCGCTCAGGATCGGGGTGAGTCCGTGATCCGCTGCCTCCGCTGCGGCTATCTCCTTTGCACCCCGAAGGAGAACTACAAGAAGCACGCCCTGAGGCGGACTGTCGAGCTGAGTGAAGTCGCCCTGCGTCCGCTGCCGTCGGGTGACCCCTACTTCGGACACTATCACGAGTACATCTGCCCGGGCTGCGCGACCCTCCTCCAGGTGGACATCTACTGTCCGTCCCTCGGCGGGGAGGAGGATCTCTGGGACATCGCCATCCGCCTGGACTGAACGGACCCGCGGGCCGACGAACATCGAGGAGGAAGACCATGAGACAGTTCGGATGCGTGAATAGAACTCTTCTGGTGCTGCTCTTGGTGGGAGCCATCCTGGCGGTCGGTGTGCCCGTCTCCGGTCAGCGTCCCGCCATCCTCCGCTGGGCGACCTTCCCGGCAGGTTCGCTCAACCACGTGATGACGAGCGGGATGGCGAGCGTGGTGGACAATCAGATGAAAAGTTCTTCCCGGGTGGCGTCCTATACTGGGTATCGCGACTACGTGCCGCTGATCGACAAGGGAGAGACCGACTTTGGGATCCTCAACGCGCTGGACGCCTGGGGCGCCTATCATGGCAACGCGCCCTTCTACCAGGCGAAGCACAAGAACCTCCGCGCGCTCCGCTCGGCTCCGGCGGGGAAGGTGGCTATCCTCGTCCGGGCCACCTCCCGGTTCAAGTCTGTCGCGGACCTCAAAGGCGTCAGGGTCGCGGGCGGCTACGACGCCCACATGGTCTGCCGCTATCTCGCGGAGGCCGTGCTGGCCACGGGAGGACTGACGTGGAAAGACGTGACCGTGCTCCCCATGGCCACCGTGGTCCCGGGCATCCAGGCGCTGATGGACGGCCGGGTGGAGGCGTCCACGTGCGCGGCGCCCGGAATGCCGATCATCCGCGAGACCGACGCCCGGGTGGGGGTGCGCTGGCTCCCGATCCAGACCTCCCCCGAGGCGGTGAGGAAGATGAAAGAGATCTTCCCCGGCTCCTTCGTGGACACGCTCAAGCCGGGAGAGGCGCCGGGAGTCACGGAGGAGATTCCCGTGGGGGGCTACCACTACTACCTCACCGCCTCGACCCGCACGGACGAGAACACCGTCTATCAGGTCACGCGGACGCTCTGGGAGCACACGGAGGACCTCTTCAAGATCAACCAGCTCAAGTCCTGGACCGACGAGGAGGCGGTGCAGGCCGGCGTGGCGATCCCCTATCACCCGGCGGCGATCCGCTTCTACAAAGAGAAAGGGGTCTGGAAGCCGGAGATGGACAAGCGCCAGCAGGAGCTTCTGTCCGAGAAGTAAGGCCTCGTGGAAGAGCCGAAGGTCTCACCGGACCTGATCGATGAGTATCAGGGACGCTACCGGCAGCTCGCGGGATGGGCCAGGAGGTGCGAGCGGATCGTGCTCGTCCTGCTGCCCGTGGGCGGTGCTGTCTATATCCTGAACCTCCCCGCGTACTTCGGCCTGCTCGTCTGGAGGGAACAGTACCTGGGGTTCTTCCTGGGCTTCATCCTGGCCGGGATCTACCTGATCGTGGTCCCCACCAAGGGAAGTCCCCGGGACCGCCTTCCCTGGTACGACGGGGCGCTCGCCGTCCTCGGGCTGGGTTCGGGTCTCTACATCATCGCCTTCTACCCCCGCTGGGCCCTGGGCGTGAAGACCTCCTACGAGCCCTACCTGGGAGCGCTGGCCATCCTCCTCGCCCTCGAAGCCACGCGCAGGCTGACGGGCTGGAGCCTCGTCCTCATCACGGGCGCGTTTCTGTTCTACGCGCGGTTTGCGCACGTCTTCCCGGATCTCCTCTACAACGAGGGAGTCTCCCTCGAGCGCCTGGCCACTTACCTCTACCTTGATGCCAACGGGATGCTCGGAGACGCGCTGGAGACGGCGGCGGTTCTGGTCACGGCCTACGTCTTCCTCGGCAACATGCTCTTCGCGGCGGGCGGCGGGCTCTTCTTCACCGACCTGGCCCAGGCGCTCATGGGACGGTTTCGCGGCGGGCCCGCCAAGATCTCGGTGGTCGCCAGCGGGATGTTCGGCAGCATCAGCGGCAGCGCCGTGGCCAACGTGATGGTGGACGGCTGGATCACGATCCCCATGATGATCAGAATCGGGTATCGTCCCCACGTCGCGGCCGCCATCGAGGCCTCGGCCTCCACCGGCGGGATTATCATGCCGCCCATCATGGGGGCCGCGGCGTTCCTGATCGCAGAGTTCCTGGCGATCCCATACTCCCAGGTGGCGCTCGCCGCTTTGGTCCCGGCCATCCTCTACTACCTCGTGCTCTTCGTGCAGGTGGACCTGGAGGCGGCCAAGTTCGGCCTCCGGGGACTGCCGCGCGAGCAGATCCCTCCGCTCCGGCAGGCGCTGCGGGGAGGCTGGATCCCCGTCCTCGCGCTGGGGACGCTCATCTACGCCCTGTTCTTTCAGAACATGGAGGCGTCTATGGCCGGGATCCTGGTCGCGTTCCTCCTGATCTGCCTGGCGTTCCTGCAGCGCCACCTGCACTTCACGCCGGGCCAGCTCGTCGATGCGCTGGAGAAGACCGGGCGGGCACTTCTGGATGTGGGCGCGATCACGGCCGCGGCCGGCCAGATGGTCGGCGTTCTCGCGCTCATGGGGCTGGGTTACACCCTCTCCACCTTTCTGGTGCAGCTCGCCGGGGGCAATGCGTTCCTGCTACTCGTGCTGAGCGGGGCCGCGAGCTTCGTGCTGGGACTGGGGATGCCCGTCGTGGCCGCTTACGTGATCCTGGCCGTGCTCGTGGCGCCGGGCCTCACGCAGCTCGGTCTGGTCCCACTCGCCGCTCACCTCTTCCTCTTGTTTTTCGCCAAGGCCGCCGGGATCACTCCCCCGGTCTGCGTGACCGCGTATGCGGCCGCCTCCATCGGGCGCTGCGACCCCATGAAGACCGGCTGGACCTCAACCCGGCTGAGTCTGGTCACCTTCGTGGCGCCCTTCGTCTTCGCCTTCTCGCCCGCCTTGCTCCTCATCGGGACGCTCCACGAGATTCTCCTGATCATCCTCACGACGGTCATGGGGTCGGTCTGCCTGGCCGTCGCGCTGGCCGGCTATCTGTACCGCCCGCTGTCGGTTCCCGTCCGGCTCGGGCTGGTCGTGAGCGGGCTCGCGCTGCTCCTTCCCCCCAATGCTGGGGTCCCGCTCGGCTGGGTTATCATTATCAACATGGCGGGCGGGGTTCTGGCCGCGGCCCTGTGGCTCCGAGAGTTCAGGGCACGCCGCGTGGCCCGCTTTCCCGTTGAGGCGGAATCCCAGCGGGCATAATAGGACCCGGCGCAGGGAGGATCCATGCCAGGGGCACTCGACGGTACACAGATTCTGGAGTTGGGTAGCTATGTCACAGGTCCGTTCGCCGCGATGCTCTGCGCGGATCTGGGCGCCAGCGTCATCAAGATCGAGGCCCCGGGGCAGGGGGATCCGTTCCGGGGCTGGCAGGATGTCGGCTACAGCCCGACGTTTTGCGCGATGAACCGGAACAAGCGGAGCCTGACCCTGAACGTCCAGAGCCCGGAGGGGAAGGAGATCTTTCTCAGGCTGGCCAGAGACGCCGATGTCATCATCGAGAACATGAGGCCGGGGGTGGTGGATCGGCTCGGGATCGGATATGGGGCGATCCACGCGCTGAACCCACGGATCATCTACTGCTCGATCTCGGGGTTCGGCCAGGATGGGCCGTACCGGGACCGGCCGGGATACGATACGATCGGCCAGGCCATGGCCGGACTGCTGAGCGTCCTCACGGATCTCGAGGCGCCCAAGGGGGTCGGCATCTCGATCTCCGATCACATCACCGGCGTCTTTGCCTGCTACGGGATCCTGGCGGCGCTTCTGGCCCGTGAGCGGACCGGCAAGGGACAGAAGGTGGAGACCTCGCTGATCCAGGCCTCCATCGCCTTCGCGGCGGAGAATGCGGCGCGCTATCTGGCCACCAGGATCTCACCCCGACGGGCCAACCGCCTCAGGCTCGCGCAGGTGTACGCCTTCGTGGCCGGTGACGGGCTCCCCTTCGTCGTTCATCTCTCGTCGCCCCAGAAGTTCTGGCACGGGCTCGCCGAGGCCGTCGGCCGGCCGGAACTGAAGGAAGATCCGCGGTTCGTCAACAAGGAGGCGAGGGAGAAGAACTACGACGCGCTGAGCGAGCTGCTCACGGAAATCTTCCGGACGGGGCCGCGCGCCGACTGGCTCTCCCTCTTGGCGACGCGCGACGTCCCATCGGCGCCGCTCTTGACGCTGGATGAAGTCTTCGCCGATCCCCAGGTGCGTCACCTCGGGATGGAAGTCGAGCTTCGGCATCCCAAGATGGGGCCCGTCAAGCTTGCGGGGACCGGGGTTCTGCTGAGCGGGACTCCGGTTAGAATGGAGCTGGCCCCGCCGCTCCTCGGAGAGCACACGGAGGAGATTCTCCTCGAGGCAGGGCTCGGGCGCGAGGAGATCGAGGCGTTGAAGGGGAAAGGAGTGGTCTGATGTCGGCGACCCTCAGGGACAAATACGCGATCGTAGGGGTGGGGCAGAGCCCCATCGGAGAGGTTCCCGACATGGACAGCCTCTCCCTCCTCGCCCTTGCGATGAAGGCGGCGATTGAGGACGCGGGGCTCACCAACAAACACATCGACGGGATGATCACGCGCGGCCCGGATGATGTCTACACACATCACCAGCACATGGGACAGATCCTCGGCATCAACCCGCGCTTCAGCGCGAGTCTCGCCTCCGGCGGGGCGAGCCAGTGCGCCGCCGTGGCGATGGCGGCCATGGCGATCGAGGCCGGGATGTGCGAGACCGTGGTCACGGGCTATGGGCGGAACACCTGGTCACGGACCCGGAAGCGCGGGACGCGGCAGGGGAGCGAGCGAGGGCTACGCCTGCCAGGAGAGCCCCAGGAGTTCGCTCCCGAGTTCGGGCTCTTCGGGGCCACGGCGATGCACGCGTTCGGCTGCCGCCGCCATATGCACCTCTACGGCACCACGAAGGACCAGATGGGGGCGGTGGCTGTGGCCTTCCGCCGTCATGCGTCGAAGAATCCGCTGGCCCAGATGCGCGAGCCGATCACCCTCGAGGACTATCACCGCGCAAAACCCATCGTGGAGCCCTACAACATGCTGGACTGCAGCCTGAACAGTGACGGGGCGGGCGCCGTGGTCGTGACCCGGGCCGAGCGGGCCCGGGACCTGCGCCAGAGGCCGGTCACCATTATGGGCTTCGGCCAGAAGAATAATCTCAGGGGGTGGTTTCACGACGACAACATGGTGACCCTGGGAGGGTTGGAGAGCGCGGCAGTGGCCTACCGAATGGCGGGGATCGGTCCCGAGGATGTGGACGTCGCCCAGATCTACGACTGCTTCACCTATATCGTGCTCGCGACCCTCGAGGACTACGGGTTCTGCAAGAAGGGCGAGGGTGGCCCGTTCGTGGCCTCCGGGGCGCTGGAGCTGGATGGCGCGCTTCCCACCAATACGTCGGGGGGACAGCTCTCGGAGGGGCACATCGAGGGCATGCTCCAGATTGTAGAGGCGGTGCGCCAACTCAGAAGAGACCACCCTCCGGACCGTCTGGTGAAGGACGCGGAGATCGCCATCGTCAGCGGCCACGGCGGCAATACGGTGTGCCATTCCACGCTGATCCTGAGGAGGGGCTGAGATGGCCGAAGTAGCATACCAGAAGCCCCTGCCGATGCCCTCGGAGCTGTCGGCACCCTTCTGGGAGGCGTGCCGACGCCACGAGCTGGTCATCCAGCGATGTCAGAACTGTAGGGCCCTCCGATTCCCCCCGGCGATTCTCTGCCCCGAATGCCTGTCGGCGGTAGTCGAGTGGACGCGGGTGAGCGGGGGTGGAAAGATCTTCTCCTTTGTCGTTTTTCACCGTGTCTACCACCCGGGCTTCGCGACCGATGTTCCTTACACCGTGGCGCTCATCGAGTTGGAAGAGGGACCGCGGCTCGTCTCCAACATAGTGGACTGTCCGCCATCCGAGGTCGCCTGCGACCTGCCGGTGGAGGTCGTCTTTGAGGACGTGACCCCGGAGGTGACACTGCCCCAGTTCCGACTCCGGCCCGCTTCTGGAAAGGTCTGAGACTCGTCGTCCGTGAGGAGCCATCTTTCTGACCCGGATTTGTGATTTTGACAGGTGAACGTGGCAGGGTATGATTACGATCACCAGGTAAGCTTAGCAGAGGCGGAGGTTCAGAATGAAGGCTCAGGCCGTATATCCCGACACCGAGACCACCTTTTACGAAGAGGTGAAGCGGGCCCACCTGCTTCCCCTTTGGAAGCTGGGCACTCTTCTCACCACCGAGCCCTTAAGCACTGTCGCGCCATACATCTGGCGGCGCAGTCGGTATCTTCCGCTGCTGCTCCAGGCGGGGGATCTTGCTCCGGTCGAGCGGGGCGGTGAACGAAGAGCGCTTCAGCTGTCGAATCCCGGACTCGGTGGCGACTGGGCTACCACGCACACGCTGGTGGCGGCCGTTCAACTCCTCAGGCCTGGGGAAACGGCGCCGGCGCATCGGCACACCCCGGCCGCGATCCGGTTCATCATGGAGGGGCAAGGGGCCTACACGGCGGTCAACGGCGAGCGCTGCTATATGAGCCCCGGCGACCTCGTGCTGACCCCCTCCTGGGAGTGGCATGACCACGGCAACGAGACGGCGACCCCGATCATCTGGATGGATGGGCTGGACGTGCCGTTGGTCCGGGCGCTTCAGAGCATGTTCTTCCAGCCGTACGGGGAGAACGTCTATCCGGTCTCGAAGCCGGCCAACGACTCCCTCAAGCTCTTCGGCGCCGGGGGCGTGCGGCCCACATTCACGAAGCCGAAAGGGATGAACTCCCCGCTCCTGATCTATCCGTGGGACCAGACACTGGCGGCGCTCGAAGCGCTGGGCGACCGGGAGGGGAGCCCGTTTGACGGGCTGATTCTGGAGTACACGAATCCCGTCACCGGCGGCCATGTGATGCCGACCATGGCCTGCTACATTCAACTGCTCCGACCCGGCGAGCGCACGCGAGCGCACCGTCAGACGACCAGCGCGGTGTACTACGTCCTCCGGGGCGAAGGGCAGACCGTGATCAACGGGCTCCGGCTTCGCTGGGGGTCCGGGGATCTCATTGCGCTGCCGCCCTGGGTCTGGCACGATCACGCGAACCTGTCCCCCGGGAGCGATGCGGTTCTGTTTTCAATTCAGGACACTCCGACCTTTGAGGCTCTGGGGCTCTATCGGGAGGAAGCGCACGAGAGCCCCCAGATGATCAGGGGCGAGTATCAGGACGACTGAGCCAACCCCGCCGGCGAGAATAATCCAGACCCCGCCGCCTCCTCTTCCTGAATTCCCTGCGGTCGTTGACCGCTGCGCGACGGCCCCGGTGCCAGCCTGCGCCGCTGGGCGGTGGGATAATGGTAAAATACGGGATATTTTCCGGGCAGCCCGGACGCAGCCGAATCACCACGAGATTTGATGAGGAGTGTGGAATGAGAGATATCCTGCTGGACGGCCCCGCGAGTCCGATCAAGATCCAGGACACCACATTGCGCGACGGGCACCAGTCCCTCCTGGCCACCCGGATGAGGGTCGAGGACATGCTCCCGATCGCGGAGAAGATGGATCAGATCGGTTTCTGGGCCATGGAGGTCTGGGGCGGCGCAACCTTCGACGCCGCGCACCGCTTCCTGGCCGAAGACCCGTTCGAGAATCTCAGGACGCTCAAGAGGATCATCAAGAAGACCCCGTTGTCCATGCTGCTTCGCGGCCAGAATCTGGTGGGCTACCGCAATTACCCCGACGATGTCGTGCGATTGTTCGTGGACAAGAGCTGCGAGGTGGGCATCGATATCTTCCGGGTCTTTGATGCCCTGAACGACTTGAGGAATCTCGAGACCTGCGCGGAGCGCATCAAGGCCAACGGGAAGCACTTTCAGGCGGCCATCTGCTACTCCCTCACCGAGCAGGCCCTGGGGGGGGACGTGTTCAACATGAACTACTACGTGGAAAAAGCCGGGGCCCTGGAGGAGATGGGGGCGGACAGTCTGTGTATCAAGGACATGGCGGGGATCATGGCCCCCTACGACACGGCTCGGCTCATCCTGGAACTGAAGCAGAGGATTAAGATTCCCCTCCACCTGCACACGCACTACACCAGCGGGATGGCCTCCATGACCTATCTAAAGGCGATCGAGGCCGGTGTAGATATCATCGACACCTGCCTGGCACCCTTCGCCTTGAGGACTTCCCAGCCAGCGATTGAACCCCTGGTCGCCACCTTGAGGGGCACCCCCCGGGATCCAGGGATCGACCTCGGTGCCCTTCTGGAGATGGGAGAGTACCTGGAAGCCATCGCCCCCAAGTATGGGAGCCATCTGGCCACGAACCGTTTGGCGGTTATCGACACGGCCGTCCTCTTCCACCAGGTGCCCGGAGGGATGATCTCTAACCTCGTGAGCCAGCTCAAGCAGGCCAAAGCGTTGGATCGCCTCCCGGAGGTCTACGCGGAGATCTCCGTCGCCCGGAAGGAGCTGGGGACCCCGCCCCTGGTGACGCCTACGTCCCAGATCATCGGCGTGCAGGCGGTGCTCAATGTCCTGCGGGGCAAGTACAAGATCGTCACCAACCAGGTCAAGGATTTGGTGTACGGCCTCTACGGAAAGACACCGACCCCCATCGACCCCGAGGTCCAGAAGCAGGTCCTCAAGAACTACCCGCGGGGCCAGACGCCGGTCACGGGTCGTGGGGCGGACTACCTGGGCCCGGAGCTGGAAGGGGTGAGGACGAAGGTGGGGGATCTGGTCAAGGACGATTACGACCTGCTCATTTGCGCCCTGTATCCCACCACCGGCGAGGAATTCTTGAAGGGGAAATACGGGTTCGGATCAGAAGGGGAACAGCTTTCGGACAGCTAGACGGGGCGGCTCATCAATTGTGGGCGATAGCCTTCGGGTAATTTCCCGCTTCGGGGTTCGAGAGGCCTGGGCGGGCAGCGTCCGGACAGTGTGGTCTACGCGTCTCTTTGTCGCTGCGCTGTCGGGAACGGCCGTTCTGACCGGCATCCTCACCGCGCGCTCGCTCTCCTGGCCGATGGCCCACGACGCCCCGCTCATGCACTATCTGGCCTGGCTGATTCGCCACGGGGTCGTTCCGTACCGGGAAATCTTCGACATGAACCTCCCCGGGACGTATCTGCTTCACCTCCTGGCCCTGGGCCTGTTTGGCCCCTCAGATTTCGGCCTCCGTCTGTTCGATCTCTCTGTCCTCGCCCTGACTTCGATCGGCATGATCGTCGCCGCAAGGTCCTTCGGACGATGGGCCAGCCTCTCCGCAGCTCTCATCTTTTGGCTGTACCATGTTGCTGGCGGGGCCTGGCAGACCGGGCAGCGTGACTTCCTCCTCACGCTCTTCCTTGCCTGGGGCACGGCCCTTGTCATTCTCGCAATCTCCGGAGGCAAGAACCGGCTGCTGGTCGGTGCAGGATTGTGCCTCGGCTTCGCAGTGTGGATTAAACCTCATGGGATCGTGTTCCTCCTGGCCACCATGCTTCTTCTCTTCGTAAGGAGGGGAGACGGGGCGCTTCGGAGCCTCGGTCTTCTTCTTGGCGGGACCTTTCTCTCGACTGCCGGCATCCTCGGGTGGCTTGCCGGCGCCGGGGGACTGGGCGCATTTTTCGAGCTGGCGAGCGGCTATCTCCTTCCGCTCTACTCCCCCCTTGGCCGGGGCGCCATGGGCGAAATGCTGCGGTGGCACTCCTACGGAGGAGTTCTGTGGGCGACCCTTGCCCTGCTCATCGGGCTTTCAGTCTACCAGGTCCTCAGGGATGGAGCGTTTGATCACCGACATGCTCTTCTCGCCTTCGGGCTTCTTTACGGCCTTGTCCACTTCTTCGGACAAGGGAAGGGATGGGAGTACCACCTCACCCCTCTCGCTCTCTTCGCCTCGCTCCTCGGGGCTTCGGCGCTCGACCGAATCTTTCTCCAGGGCTCACAAAGCGTTCAGACGGCGGCAGTTGGCCTCTTTGTCCTGCTCTCGGCTGTCCTCGGCATGAAGGGGGCCGAGGCCTTCGATGCCCCGTGGTACGTGGCAAAACGTCAGAGGGCCATCGAGGTGGCCGAGACGCTGAAGTCCCACCTGCGCCCCGGAGACACGGTGCAGGTGATGGATACGACCGATGGCGGAATCCACGCCCTCTTCCTTCTCGGCGTGCGGCAGCCAACCCGCTTCCTGTATGACTTCCACTTCTATCACGACGTGGAGCATCCAACGATCCAGTCCCTCCGGCGCGAGTTTGTGGAAGGGCTGCGCGGGAGGCCGCCGGCGTTTATTGTCCTGTTTGAAGAGACGTGGCTTCATCCGGGGTATGATCGCGTGCGGGCATGGCCAGCCCTCCGGGATGTGATCGCGGGGGCGTACATCCTTGACCGGGAAGGCGCCGGCTACCGAATCTATGCAAAGCGAACCGATTCTTAGGGTCATCCGCGCCTACGAGGACTGGATCGTCCGAACCTACTGTTGGGTCCGGTTCTGGATCCTTCGCCAACGGTTTCTCGACGAGATCGGCCAGTATCTCCCGGAGCGGGGGACCATCCTGGACCTCGGCTCCGGGTTCGGTCTCTTTTCCCTCTATTACGCCCAGATCCTTCCCGACGCCCGCTTCCGAGGCGTGGATCTGAGTCGGCGGCGGGTGGAGATGGCGAAGCGAGCCGCGGTTCGTCTAGGTCTCGCCAACGTGACCTACGAGGTGGGCGATGCCACGGCCTGGCGCGCGGATGACGAATATGCGGCGGCCTATATGCTCGACATCGTTCATCACATCGATGAGGAATGCGTTCGTCCCTTGGTCGAACAGCTCCGGAAGGCCCTCCGACCCGGCGGCCGCCTCATCGTGAAGGACGTGGACACGCGCCCCTCGTACAAGCGGTGGTTCACGTACCTCCTGGATCGTCTCATGGCCCCCCGGGGAGTGATCCGCTACTGGTCGGCAGACGAGCTTCAGCGACTCCTCGAGGAAGTCGGCTTTCAGGTGCACCGCCACTTGATGGTGGACTCCCTTCCCTATCCCCACGTCCTCTATATCTGCCAGCGGGAGGAGTGATGGGTACCGACGGGAGAGCCGTCCTCGCGGTTGAAGAGCTTTCGGCCGGCTACGGGAAGGTCCGGATCCTCCACGGGGTCGCGCTGGAGCTTCGCCAGGGCGAGCTGGTGACGATCATCGGGCCGAACGGGGCAGGGAAGTCCACGGCCTTCAAGGCGATCGTGGGGCTCGTCAGAATTTGGGCCGGGCGCGTCCGTTTCGGCGGGCGGGAGATCACCGGGCAGCCGCCGGACGCGGTCCTTCGCGCCGGCCTGGCCTATGTCCCCCAGGGGCGGATTGTCTTTCCCCAGATGACCGTCCTGGAGAATCTCGAGATGGGAGCGTATCTCATCTCTGATCGGGAACAGGTCGGAGCGGCTCTGGACCGCGTCTACGCCCTCTTCCCGATTCTCAAGGAGCGGCCGCGGCAGAAAGCAGGGACACTCTCAGGGGGGGAGCAGCAGATGCTCGCCATCGCGCGCGGACTGATGACGGACCCCAAGGTGATTCTTCTGGATGAGCCCTCCCTGGGCCTCTCCCCGAAGAACGTCGGACTCATTTTTGACAAGATCGTCGAGATGAAAGCGGCCGGTCTCACGATGATGATGGTCGAGCAGAATGCCGCCCGGGCCCTCGCGGTGGCCGACCGCGGCTACGTCCTTGAGCTTGGACGAAATCGCTTCCAGGGGACCGGACCCGACCTCCTCCGCGATCCCGAAGTCAAGCGCCTCTACTTGGGGGGATGACCGCAAGGGAATTTGACCCTAGGGGTGGCGGCCACAAGGGAGAGACCCGGGGTTCCCTCACCGCCACGTGCTCGACGGTTGGGATAGGTCCAGTGAGGAGGATGGCTCCGCCCCCTCAAACCAATCTGGCCTCTCATGACTTGACGAGGGAGCCGACCCGTCGCCGCCAGATCGTTCACGGTCGTCGAGCACCTCCGCGAGACGAGTCGGCTCGTTGGTGAGAACCAGAAGAGGGTTCATATGCCGGCCATCGCGCCACACCTCGAAGTAGAGGTGGGGTCCGGTGGTCATGCCGCTCCGCCCTACAAGGGCAATCTTTTGGCCGGCCCGGACCGCATCCCCTACCTCAACCAGATTCTCAGCGGTGTGGGCGTAAACTGAAGCAAATCCATCCCCATGCTCCAGGATTACGACACGTCCTGCCTGGGGCTTCACGCCGCTGAAGATCACCCGGCCCTCTCGCGCAGCGACGATCGGGGTCCCGCCCGAGGCGGCGATGTCAATTCCCCTGTGAAAGTGGAAGCGTTTCAGGATGGGATGCGTCCTCGGGCCATACCCGGAGGTGACTCGTCCCGTGACCGGCCAGAGAAATCCGGGGAAGATTTCTGATTCCTGGGTCCGCGCAGGAGTCCCGGACTTGACGGACGGTGCCTGCGGTCGCCCGCCCGGGATGACGAGACGCCGGCCGATGGCCAGGCGATCCGGGTTCTCGAGTCGGTTGGCCGCGGCGAGGGCCTGCATCGAAACGCCATGCTGGCGGGCGATTCCTTGGAGGGTCTCCCCGGAACGGACAATGTGGGTGACCGAGTCCGCATACGCGGCGAGCGGCAGATGGAGCAAGAATCCAAGAAGAACGACGCACCCTGTATAGAGAAGCCTCATCGTTGCCTCCCCTGAACATCGCCCCGCAGTGTTGCGGGCGACCGCAGAGATCAGTCTTTCTGAATCGTTTCGAGTTGTGGGGGAACCCGACCGCTCTCGGTCGGGCGCGGCGAGATGCTAGCTAGCCGGAGGAGATCGGCCTCCCGAGGGGGAGGGGAGTGGCCTGGTCGGAGAAGGATCCGCCCCGACGATGACCCCCGCCCGCGGAAAGAAGGGCGGCGGCAAGCCGATGGCGGCCGGAAGGGCGTGCTGCTGGGACACCTGGGCGGTCTGCGCCGAAGCCTCGTCGTAGAGGGAGGCGCCGGGATCTGCGTGGGCAATCAGGATGGGAAAGAAGAGCCCGACAAGGATGCCGGCGATGAAGGCCAGCTCCAAGAAGAGCTGGCACGCGCGTTGGAACTTTGCCTTCCGCCGTCCTGGGGGCTTGTAAGTCTCCATCGGTTCTCAGTCGCGTTGATTCTACTCGGTTTTGCGGGAGAGGGTCAAGCACTTTGGTGGACCGGGCCCCGCCTCACGAGAGAGACGCCTGCAAAGAAAGCGAGGGCGACCAGGACGATGGCCCCGCCCGCCGCCAGGTTGAGGTAATAAGCCGCGATGAGGCCGCCGAGGACGGCGGCCAGCGCAAAGGCCACCGCCATTGAGAGGGCTGATCGAAAGCTGCGCGAGAGCTGAAGGGCGGTGACCGTTGGGATCACCAGCAGGGCGCTTACCAAGAGGATCCCCACGACGCGCATCGCGATCACCACCGTCAGCGCCGTGAGGAGGGTGAGAAGCAGGTTGATGGCCCCGACCGGAATCCCCGCGACACGCGCCAACTCCTCGTTGAAGGTGATGGCAAACAGTTCCTTATAGAAGAGGACGACGGTCCCCCCGACCAGGGCTCCCAGTCCCAGGATGAGAAGGAGATCCAGCGGGCTGACAGTGAGGAGGGAGCCGAAGAGGTACGCGAAGAGGTCGGCGTTGAATCCCCGCGCGAAGCTCAAGAGAACGACGGCCACCGCAAAGCCGCCGGAGAGAAAAATGGCCAGGGCCGCCTCGCCGGGCAGGCGCCCCGACGCCCGGAGCCTCTCGATTCCCGCGGCTCCCACCAGGGCAACTCCCAGGGCCCCGAGGGTGGGGGGGAAGCCCAAAAGTAACCCCAGGGCGACCCCGCCGAGCGAGACGTGGGCCAGGGTGTCGGCAATGAGCGAGAGTCGCCGAAGGACGAGAAAGAGGCCGATGACCGGACAGATCGCCGCCACGGCAAGACCGGCGATCAGGGCACGGAGCATGAAGCCGTACTGAAGAAACTCAGGCATCGGCGGCCTCTAGCAGTCTACTAAGAACATTTCGCAGGCTGAGCAAAAGGGTCCAGATGCAAGGCGGCGATTCGAGCGCCGGCTTCGCCGGCGCAACCTCTGGGGGGAGGTTCGGAAGGGGGCCGTCGAGGCCCCCTCCGAGGAAAGCCTTCGCCGCAGATGGGCCCTTTTCATCAGCCTGCTAGTGGCGATGGGAAAGGAGGTGCACCGGGGCGCCATACAGACTGGACAGCGCCGCGTCGCTGAGAAATTCCTTCGGTTCACCGTGGAAGACGAGCCGACGGTTCAGGCAGGCCAGCTTCCTGACAGCGGAGCCGACCACCGCGATATCATGAGTGACGAGAATGAGGGTGACCGCGTGTGAGCGATTCAATGTCTGGAGGAGCTCATAGAACTGTTCTTGCGCCTCTGGATCAATTCCGCCTGTCGGCTCGTCAAGGAAGAGCAGTTCGGGGCGGGTGACGAGCGCCCGAGCAATGAGGGCCCGCTGCTGCTGTCCCACGGAGAGGCGCCCCACCAATCGTTGCCGGTGGTGGGCCATCCCGACCAGCTGGAGCGCCTCCTCCACCGCCCGTGAAGCGTCGGGGCCTGGCGATCGGAAGAGGCCGGTTCTCCCCGTCAGGCCGGAGGCGACGACCTCGGCCACGGTGGCCGGGAAGCGGGGATCCAGGGCCACACGTTGGGGGATGTAGCCAAGGCGTGCCCAATCTCGGAATGCTTCGACCGGCTGGCCGAACAGGATCACCGTCCCCGATGACAGGGGTTGGAGCCCGAGGATGATTCTGAGGAGCGTTGTCTTTCCGGCCCCGTTGGGGCCAATGATCCCCAGAAAGTCTCCCTGCTCGACCCGGAGGTCGATCCGGTCGAGGATCACCTCGCCCTCCCTCTGCAAAGAGACCTCTCTCAGCTCCACCAACGCGCTCATGTCTACTAGGCGCATCCGAGGCCGGCCCTCAGGGCTTCCAGATTCGCCTCCATAAGTTTCCAGTAATCCTTGCCTTCTCGTGCCTCGGCGTCCGTGAGTCCTTCGATCGGGTTGAGCACACGGACCTCGGCTCCAAGCTCTCGCGCCAGCGTCTCGGCCAGGCGCGGGCTCACCAGGCTCTCGACGAACACGGTTCGCGCATTCGTGCGCCGCGCCGCTTTCACCAGGTGGGCCAACTGGGCCGGGCTGGGCTCCACATCCGGAGTGAGTCCCGCCAGCGTGATCAAGGTCAGGCGGTAGCGCCGGGCAAGGTAGGTGAACGCGTCGTGCGAGACCACCACCTCGCGGCGCTGGCAGCTCACCAAGCCCTCGCGGAAGCGACGGTCCAGCGTCTCCAGACGAGCGCGCGCGGCGCGGGCGTTGGTATCGTAGGTGGCCGCGTCGGCCGGGATTGCCTGCGCGAGGGCGGTCCGAATGGTCTCCACTTGTTGGGCCACGAGGACCGGGTCGAGCCATACGTGGGGATCGGGTTGTCCGTTCCGCCGGATCAGATCGATTCCCTTTATCGTCTCCACCTGATGTAGCGAGGCGGGCGAGCCATCCACCACGCGCGAGACCCACGGCTCAAGGCCGGCTCCGTTATAGAGGAAGAGGCGGGCCCGCCGCAGATTGACCAAATCTCGAGGGCTCGGCTCCCAACTATGGGCCTCCACCCCGGGGGGGACCAGGAGCGTGACTCGCACGCCGTCACCGCCCACCCAGCGGGCGAACTCGGCAACCGGATAAACCGTGGCGACCACCTCGAGGGCGGTGGGGGTCGCCGCCTGGGAACATCCCGCGAGCAGGAGCGCGAGCATGAGCCGCACGATCACCTCACCGCCTCCGGCAGTCCTGGCATTGGCCGAAAAGTTCCAGCCGGTGCCCGAGAATGGCCATCCGGGTCGTGCGGGCCACGCGTCGGGTCAGGTCCTCCAGCCCGCACGCCTCGAAATCGAGGATGCGCCCGCAGGCCATGCAGACGGCGTGGTGGTGGTGGTTCGCCTCGCAAGCGAGGTACCGATGCTCTCCGTTCTCCCGATGGACCTCCTGGATGAGCCCGTGGCGGACGAGAAGATTCAGTGTGCGATAAATGGACGTCAGGCCGATGCGGATCCCCCGTCGCCTGGTCGCCTGATACACCTGGCGGGCGGTGAACCCCTCGGGCGAGGCCTCGATGACCCGGAGGACGGTCTGGCGCGGCCGGGTCAGGCGGTGACCCCGCTCGGAGAGCGTTGAGAGCATTTGGCGGACGAGGGTGGGCCCCATAGCAATTGAAAAAGTTTTCAATAAGATTGTCCCCGATCTGGCCGCGCCTGTCAAGGGGTGTGGTAGCATAACTCTTGTGAGTGTTCGTGCCGTGCTCTTTGATGCGGGGAATACCCTACTCGAGATCAATTACCAGGTGATCGCGAACGGCCTCGGGCGGGGAGGGGTGGAGGTTTCCTCCGGGGCCCTGCGGGTCGCCGAGCAGAAGGCGCGAATCCGGCTTGACGACGACCTTCGCTCCTTGAAGTCCACTGAGGCCGCGGAGACGTTTCGTCGGTATCTCGGGTACATTCTCGAAAACGCGGGGATTTCCTGGGACGAGAGGGCCGAGGCCACCTGGCGCGCTCTCAGAACCTACAACCCCCCGGTCGGAGTCTGGCACTGCCAGATGCCCCAGGCGTCTCTTGTGCTGGCTCGCCTCCGGGAAGAGGGGCTCGTGGTTGGCTGCATTTCCAATTCGAATGGAAGCGTGGCCCAGGCCCTGGAACAGGCGGGCCTGGCCTCCCACCTGGACTTTATCCTGGACTCGGGCATTGTTGGGATCGAGAAGCCCGACCCGCGCATCTTCCAGCTCGCCCTGGACACGGCAGGGCTAGGTCCCGAGGAGGTAGTATTTGTTGGCGACCTCTACAGTATCGACGTGGTCGGGGCGAAGGGGGCCGGTCTCAGGGCAATCCTGCTCGATCCGCTGGGACTGTGGCCACAGAATGACTGCCTGAAGTGCCGCGACCTCGTCGAGGCGGCATCTCTGGCCACGCGGATGTAAACTCTACAGGGTGCGGAAACTTTGACCAGGCCCAACCTCACGGATGGACCACGGCTCGCTCGAGCGCGGGCTTGGCCCGCGCAACCTTGGGGGGAGGTTCGGAAGGGGGGCGTGCCCCCCTCCGAGTGATCAACAGGAGGTCAACGATGACGACGGAACGCCATTATGCCGAAGAGGACATGGGGAACATCGTGTCGATGGAGCACGTCAACGCGACCATTCCCGATCAGGGGACGGCTACGCTCTTCTACGTGCTCGGACTCGGATTTACTCGAGACCCTTACATGACCGTTGGCCTGGACAACATGTGGATCAACGTGGGGGAGCAGCAGTTTCACCTGCCGACCAGGGAGCGGGGGCAGGTGATTCCGGGCCACATCGGGCTGGTCGTTCCGGATCTGGACCGGCTCCAAACGCGGCTCAAGGCCGTCCAGGACCGGCTGGTGGGCACTCGATTCACGTGGGCCAGCGAGGGAGATCATCTCGCGGTGACCTGCCCCTGGGGCAATCGGTTCCGATGCCACGCGCCGGGCGGGCGGTTCGACGACATGGCCCTCGGCATCCCGTACGTGGAGTTCCCGGTCAGGCCGGGTGCGGCGCAGGGGATCGCGCGTTTCTACGAAGTCGTCATGGGGGCGCCCGCCAAGGTCGAGCGGGAGCATGGGGCCCCGGTCGCTCGCGTGGCGATGGGTCGTAATCAGTGGGTTGACTTCCGAGAGACCACCGAGGCGATCCCGCCGTATGACGGCCATCACATCGCCGTGTACGTGGCGAACTTCTCCGGCCCCTACGGCTTACTCAGAGAGCGAGACCTGATCATGGAGGATGTCGCGGGCCATCAGTTCCGCTTCAAAGAGCTGGTGGATCCCGAGAGTGGCGAGCGGCTCTCCGTGCTTGAGCACGAGGTGCGGAGCATGCGCCACCCGATGTACCGTCGAGCGCTTGTCAATCGAAACCCTGTCCAGATGCAGAGCGACTACGCCCGCGGGCAAGACGCAGCGGGCCCGTTCCGAGGCTGACCCGAATGAATCTCCCATGTTCACCGTAGATCGGAGGGTCCCGGTGAATGCCGACGCGGGGGAGCCCACGCTCACGCGGGCACAGGTCTGGCGCGGGCTCGTCATGAAGGCCGAAAACGCCGTGCCGTTCGTTCCGGCCATGACTCTCTGCGAGGTCGTTGAGCGGCGAGAAAACCAGCTCGTGCGGGAGATCGTCCTCAGGGGGCAGCGCCTGACGGAGCGCGTGACGTTCTATCCGGAGCGGATGGTGAAGTTCGAGCGTCTGTCGGGGGGCGCGATGGGAACGATCCTGAATGAGATCGCGGAAGACGAACGCGACGGGCTCTGTCTGCGATTTACGTTCACGCTCGGGGTCGAGAGTCTCGCCCCGGGAAGCGCGGAAGAGAAAGAGTTCGCCAAAGTCATGGAGGCGGATTATCTGACTACGATGAGCGCGACGGTGAGGATCATCCGGCACCTGGTCAGGGAGGGGGGCTGGCCGGCGGATGATGAGCGACACCCTCATACTGAAATCTCCGCGCCGTTGTGAATCACTCGCCCCGAGACCGGAGTCGGGTTTCTGACCGTGTTGATCGTGTGGCATCCCTTCTCGATCAACTGTACCATCGCCTTGACCTTCTCCGGGGGCGCGGGGCTCTTGATCTCGAAGACGTACTCGACCCCCTGGGCCCCTGGTGAGACATCCGCCAGAAGCAGCTTCCCCCGCGTGTCATAACTCATGCGGATATCCATTTCCGCGTCCTCGATTGGCACATCCAGCTCCGACGCGTACCGCGCCAGTTGACTGAACATTCAAAACCCGATCGCCGCCACAAAGTATTGTAGCGGCGAGGGGGCCGTCCCCCCGCCCCTCCGCGCCCTCGCCTCGTCACAGAGAATGGTGTATTCTCCGACTCGCGCCTCTTTGAGTTGGTTTTCGATGAGTCGGATCCTCGCCCGCTGGACGAGGGTGTAACCCTCAGGGCCCTTTCGGGCCGCCTCCTGCTGTTCCTTCATGACCTCGCGAAACTTGGCCAGATCAATCTTTCCCTTTGGGGCCGGAGCACTCATCTCTGCCTCCTTCATGGTTTTCGTTCCCGGGGCATGCCTGTTCCTCTCATTGCGTTTTCTAGGATTTCCCTTAAGCTAGGGAAGCCAGGACCGCCTGTCAACATCTGAATCGGACGGGGACCATTGTGGATAGGGTGCTAGAGATCGCCATCGAGGCGGCGCGGGCTGCTGGACAACTCGCCCTCCACTACTTCAGCGGCACCTTCCACGTTGAGCGGAAGGCAGACATGAGCCCGGTCACCGAGGCGGACCGGAGGGCGGAGGAGACCATCGTCTCGATGCTTCGCTCGGCCTTTCCCGACTTCGGATTTCTCGGCGAGGAGTACGGAACTCAGGGGCCTCAGGATGGCACCCGATGGATCATCGATCCCATCGACGGCACGCGGAACTTCGTCCGGGGGATTCCCTACTGGGCGACGCTCCTCGCGCTGGAGGAGAGCGGTGAGCTGACGCTCGGCGTGATTCACGCCCCCGCGACCGGGGAGCTGTTCTACGCGCGAAAGGGACAGGGCGCCTTCGCCGACGGAAAGCGCCTGCGCGTCTCAGACGTCGACCGGCTGGACCAGGCCTTCCTGGTCCACGGAAGCCTCAATCTCCTCCATCAGACCGCGCACTGGGACGGCTTCATTCGCCTCGTGGACGCGACCGAGCGCCAGCGCGGCTACGGGGACTACCACGCCTACACCTTCATCGCCCGGGGCCAGGCGGAGCTGTGCGTGGAGGTGGACGTGAAGCCCTGGGACCTTGCCGCCGTGAAGATTGTCATTGATGAAGCTGGCGGCCGCTTCACCGACCTCGAAGGCACTCCGACGATCTATTCGGGAAACGCCCTCGTCTCGAACGGCCGCCTCCACGACCAAGCCCTGGCCCTGCTTCGGGGCCGAGAGGCTTAGGGCAGCAAAGAGCCTCGCCTCACGGAAGCGGTCGTCCCCGCGACTAAGGCTACCTGATTCTTGGCGCCGCTGAGACGCGGAAGCCCTTTCGAAGCTCCTTGTCGCCACGCTCGCGGACGTCCTCGCCGCGGACCATGTAGATCACGTCCTCGGCGATGTTCGTGGCGTGGTCCGCGATCCGCTCCAGGTGCCGGGAGACCAGGATCAGGTTCAGGGCTCGTGGGATCGTCGAAGGATCCCCCATCATGTAGGTGAGAAGCTCCCGGAACACCTGGTCCCTCAGGGTATCCACCTCATCGTCCGCCTCGATGACGCTCCGGGCCAGATCAGTGTCTCGACGGACAAACGCATCCAGGCTCTTTCGGACCATCTCCTGGGCGAGCCGGGCCATCCGGGGGATGTCGATGAGCGGCTTCACCTCGGGCTGAGTGATGAGCGACCGGGCCCGGAGCGTGATGCTCACCGCCTGATCGCCGATCCGCTCAAGGTCGCTGTTGATCTTGATCCCGGCCACGAGAAACCTGAGGTCGGAAGCCATCGGCTGGCGAAGGGCCAGGAGCGTGAAGCATCGGTCATCGATCTCGATGCAGAGGAGGTCCATCTCCTCCTCGAGGGCGAGGACCGCCTGAATCAGCGGGTCCTCCCGGTCGACGAGCGCCTTGACGCTCTTGTGGATCATCGTCTCGGCCAGCCCCCCCATGATGAGGAGGCGCTCCCGAAGCGTTTCAAGCTCGCGTTCGAAGTGGCGTTCCATGACTGCCTCCGCCTAGCCGAATCGGCCGGTGATGTAGGCCTCCGTCTTCTGGTCCTTCGGGGTCGTAAACAGTTCCTTCGTCACCCCGAACTCTACCAGCTCGCCGAGGAGCAGGAACCCCGTGTAGTCGGAGACCCGCGCCGCCTGCTGCATGTTGTGAGTGACAATGACGATCGTGTAGCTGTCCTTCAACGTGAGCATCAACTCTTCAATCTTCGCCGTGGCGATGGGGTCGAGAGCCGAGCATGGCTCGTCCATCAGGAGCACATCCGGCTCGACGGCGATGGCCCGGGCGATACACAGGCGTTGTTGCTGTCCTCCCGAGAGTTCGAGGGCGCTCTCGTCGAGCCGGTGATTGACCTCCTCCCAAAGAGCGGCCGCCTTCAGGCTCCGGGCGACGACCTCGTCCAGGTCCCTTCGGTTTCGCAGTCCGAGAATGCGCGGGCCGTAGGCGACGTTCTCGTAGATCGACTTGGGAAACGGGTTCGACTTCTGGAACACCATCCCGACGCGCTTTCGAAGCTCCGTCGGATCCATGGCCGGATCATAGATGTCCGTGCCACCGATCCGGACGATGCCCGCGATCCTGACGCCGTCCACGAGGTCATTCATGCGGTTGAGGCAGCGGAGGAGCGTCGTCTTTCCGCATCCGGACGGGCCGATGAACGCGGTGATCCGATGCTTCGGGACGGACATGGAGACATCCTTGAGGGCGAGCTTCTCTCCATACCAGAAGGAGAGATGCTCGATCTCCACCATGGGCATTTCCATCACCGCTCCAAGCTGCGCGTGAGGATTCAGGGACTGGGTCAAGCGCATACCGATGCTCACATTCTACCTCCTCGCAGGCTGATGAAAAAGGCCCATCTGCGGCGAAGGCTTTCCTCGGAGGGGGGCACGCCCCCCTTCCGAACCTCCCCCAAGGATTGCGCCGGCAAAGCCGGCGCTCGAATCGCCAACTTGCATGTGGACATTCTTGAACACCCTCCTACAGGGCGGAGACCGCGTATTTCTTTCGGAGCCGGTTCCTGAGCGCGATGGCCGTCAGGTTGAGGATGACCACGATCGTTAGTAACAGCATCGTCGTGGTGTAGACCATCGGTCGCGCGGCGTCCACGTTTGGGGACTGAAATCCCACGTCGTAGATGTGGAAGCCGAGGTGCATGAACTTCCGGTCGAGATGCAGGAATGGCCAGAATCCGTCCAGGGGCAGGGCGGGGGCCAGTTTCACCACGCCGGTGATCATCAGGGGCGCGACCTCTCCGGCCGCGCGGGCCATCGCCAGGATCAACCCGGTCAGGATGCTGGGCATCACGGCCGGGAGCACCACCCGCCAGGTCGTCTCGAACTTGGTGGCGCCAAGCGCGAGGGACGCTTCGCGGATCCCTTTGGGGACGGCCGCGAGCCCTTCCTCGGCCGCGACGATCACCACGGGCACGGTGAGAAGCGAAAGCGTGAGTGACGCCCACAGGATCCCTCCGGTCCCGAAGGTCGGGGTCGGGAGGGCCTCGGGAAAGAAGAGGCGATCGATCGTCCCGCCGACAAAATAGATGAAGAAGCCGACCCCGAAGACGCCGAAGACGATGGACGGCACGCCCGCCAGGTTGTTCACGGCGATCCGGACCGCGCTGACGAACGGCCCCTGCTTCGCGTACTCTCGGAGATAGAAGGCGGCCACCACGCCGAGCGGCGTGACGGCGAGGCTCATGATGAACACCATCATCACGGTGCCGAAGATGGCGGGGAAGACGCCGCCTTCGGTGTTGGATTCCCGGGGGTTATCGGAGACGAACTCCCACACCTTGCTGAGATAGAATCCCGACTTCGCCGCGATCCCCATTGTATTGGGACGGTAGCCCTCGACGACTTGGGACAGAGGCAGATCCTTCTCCTTGTCGCCGGCCGCGGAGACTACGACGCTGGCGGTCAGGCCCCGTCTCAGCTCGGCCACTCGAGCGGCCTGGATGTCGTACTTGGCCTGCCACGGGGCCGTCTCCTGCCTGAGGCGCTCGACCTCCGGCCCGTCCTTCACGCCTCGAAGCTCCAGCTTCTTGAGCTGGAGACGAATCTTTTCCTGGGCATGGTTGATCGTGCCGATCTCCTTCAACTCGATCCGACGGATCTCGCGGACGACGCGCAAAGTCTCGGGCAGTCGGGCCTGGAGGGCGCTCCAGCCGATCTCCGGCCCGCCCGCCACGACCCGGTCCCCCTCCCTGACCTCCTTGATGACGCCGTAGAGGTTCCCCCACTCGCGGCGCTCGATCACCAGCACTTCGGGAGGCGCCTCGCGCTTGGCGATCTTTGCCTCATCGACCCAGACGAAGTCCGCGCCGTAGAGATCGCGGTTCCCCTGCTTCACCTGAATCCGATACTTCCGGGGCGTGCCCGGTGGGGCTCCCGGTTCGGGGATGACTTCACGCCCCATGATTTGCCCTATGATGACCTTGCCGTCAGTCAGCGTGAGTCTGACCACACCCTCCGGCCAGAAGAAGCCCATCCCGTTCACGAGGACGAGAAGGACGAGCCCCGCCACCATGATCAGAGAGAAGGCAAGGGCCCCGCCGGTGAGCCAGATGAACGGGTCCCCACTCTTCCAGAACTTCCTCATAGCGACTGGTACTTCTTTCTGAGTCGGAGTCGAACCAGCTCGGCAGCGGTGTTGACAAGGAACGTCATTGCGAAGAGCAGCAACGCGGTGAGGAAGAGAACGCGATAGAGGGTGCCTCCCTCGGGCGCCTCCGGAAGCTCGACAGCGATGTTGGCGGAGAGCGCCCGGAATCCGTTGAAGATCGACCAGTCCATCACCGGCGTGTTGCCCGTGGCCATCAGGACGATCATGGTCTCGCCGACCGCGCGGCCGAACCCGATCATGATCGCCGAAAAGATCCCCGGGCTCGCGGTCGGCAGGACGATTCGCAACGCCGTCTGCCAGCGTGTGGCGCCGAGGGCCAATGAGCCGGCGGTGAGGTGCTGGGGAACGTTCGACAGCGAGTCTTCGGCGATCGTGAAGATGATCGGAATGACCGCGAAGCCCATGGCGAAGCCCACGACCAGCGAATTCCGCTGGTCATAGGTCAGCCCGAGCGCGCTCAGGAGCCAGCCGCGGTAGTCACCCGCGAGGAGCGCGTTCTCCAGAAGACCGCCGAGGTTGAAGGCCAGCCACCCCCCGACCAGGACGATCGGAACCAGGAGAAAGACCTCCGTGCCCGCCTTGAACCACTGCCTGAACCTCGCGGGGGTCAGGCGCCAGAGGGCGAGCGCGATCAGGACCAGCCCGGCCACGACCCACGGCATGAGGAACATCCCCGGGACGACCTGTTCGATCATCGGGGCGAGCCAGAGGCCCGCGATGAACCCGAGCACGACGCTCGGGAGGGCCGCCATGATCTCGACCGTTGGCTTCACGTATCCCTTGATCGTCGGGTGCATAAACTGCGATGCGTAAAGGGCGCCAAGCAAGGCCAGGGGGATGGCGAAGAGGAGGGCGTAGAAGGTGCCTTTGAGGGTGCCGTAGATGAGCGGCGTCAGGCTGAGCTTGGCCTCGAAGTCGTCCGTCCCCCCGGTGGACTGCCAGACATAGTCGGGCTCTCGATATCCCTCGTACCAGACTTTGCCAAAGAGGCTTCGCAGCGTCACCTCCGGGTGAGGGTTATCCAGCGCCCACTGCGAAAGACGTCCCGTGGCGTCAACCGCGACCAGGCCGTCGACCTTCGGGGCAACCCCGGCCGCCGTGATGCCCTCTGCTTGCGCCTTGACGGTCACGAGCGTCTCTCCCGTCGTCCCGTAGTGAAGGCGTATGGTTCCAGAGGCGTCCGCCGTGATGAATCCCTTGTTTCGACTTGACGGCGCCAAGGCCACCACGGGCCTCTCATGGGGCGCGAAGTCGTAGATCTTGTTCAGCCGGCGGTCGCCGCCGTCCTGAAGGAGCTGCCAGGAGCTGACACGACCCGACTCGTCTCCTATCACGAGGGTCCGATCCCCGAGCAGGAACCCCATTGCGCTGATCCCGGTTCCCGCACGGCTTGTGGCGACGGTAGTGTCGGCGACCCGGGGAGAGGCCGGGTCTCTTAGATCAACCCTCGCGATCTGACCCGAGGAGATGCCCACGAAGAGGTCCTCGCCCCGGCCATCGAGGACAAGCACGCTGATCTCCCCGTCAAGCGGCAGGGAGACGGTTTGACGAGATTCTTCCCGGGTAGAAGGGCCGATGAGGGCCTTTCGCTCCCTCGTCGTCACGAGCGCCACTTCTCTCGGGCCGATGGCGCCCACGGTCACCGGACCGACTGGTCCCTGGATGTAGGCGAGCTTGCCGACGGGGCGTCCGGCCGGATCGAGGACGATGGGGTTCCCCACGACGAGCTCCGGCTCAACCCTTCGCCTCCCCTCGGGGAACGACACGTTGAACTTCACCTCGACGGGCAGCACGCGTCCGTTCGAGAGCCCGAGGGCGAAGGGTCCCCGTCCGGCGGCGGACGTTCCGACCACAGAGGCCCCGCTGAGCCCGGAGAGGGTCGGAGTCGCGAGGGTCTTCCCGGTGGCCAGCGAGACGAACTGGATTCCGGATGGCGTCACCAGATGAGCGATCTCGCGATACTCATCCACCCCGACTTGCAAAGGCGCCGACGTGGCCCCGGTGGAGATCATCCCGAGAGATGTGGCCGTGGGCCCTTTGAGGAGGGGGTAGACCTCCGCGGCAATCACGACGAGGATCGCGAGAATGGAGATGATGATCGCCAGCCCGCCAAGGGTGACGAGACGCCGGGCGAGACGGTCCACGAGAAGCCGGTGCCCGACGGTCGTCCGTGAAGTATCGAAGGGGCGGGCCGGGATCGCTGGCCCGCCTGCCTCGATGTGTTGTCCCTGTTCGATCATTCGCGAGATCACAAGATTTTGTTCAGCTCTTCTTTGGCGATGCTCGCCGGGATCGGGAAGTAGCCATCCTTCACGACCACCTCCTGGCCCTCCTTCGAAAGGATGAGCCGCGCAAATTCTCGGGTGAGGGGGTCGAGTCCCCGCCCAGGGGCCCTGTTGACATAGACGTAGAGGAACCGTGCGAGCGGGTATGCGCCGCTATAGGCGTTCTCCGCGGTGGCCTCCTCGCACTTGCCTCCCTGCTTTTCTGCGATCGGGACCGCACGGACGCCCGCCGTCGCGTAGCCGATGCCGCTGTAACCCACTGCGTAGCGGTCCACCGAGACACCTTGGACTACGGAGGCAGAGCCAGGCTGCTCCTTGACCTCGTCCTTGTAGTCGCCGTTCTTGAGCGCGTGCTCCTTGAAGAAGCCGTAGGTGCCCGAGGCCGAGTTGCGGCCGTACAGGCTGATCGGCCGGGACGCCCAGTCGCCGGTCAGTCCGAGCTGTCCCCACGTCCTCACGTCTTGCTTGTACCCGTAACGGCGGGACTTCGAGAAGACCGCATCGACCTGCTCCATGGTCATGCACTTGATGGGGTTGTCTTTGTTCACGAACACGGCCAGCGCGTCCACAGAGGTCCGGATGGCCGTCGGCTTGTAGCCGAACTTCTTCTCGAATGCGTCAATCTCCGTGCCCTTCATCGGACGGGACATGGGGCCGAGTTGCGCGACCCCGGCGATCAGGGCAGGAGGAGCCGTGGTCGAGCCTTTTCCCTCGATCTGGATCTTGACATTCGGATAGGCCTTGTTGAAGGTCTCGCTCCACAGGGTCATGAGGTTGTTCAGCGTGTCCGAGCCCACGCTCGATATGTTCCCGCTGATGCCGCTCACCGGCTTGTACGCTGGCAGTTGCGGGTCCACCTTCACGACCTGCGCCCAGGCCGTGGCGAGCGTGGCAACCAGGATGGTCACCCCGATCGCTGCAATGGCCGTCCCTCTTCTCAGGTTCTGCGTCCTATTCATTCTCTTTCTCCTTCTGTTGTGGCTTCTGTTGTGGGAGTTCTCTGAAGTGAGCCAGCGCCGTCCCTGAATTCTTCGACGGCGAACAGCTTCTGCTCGTCCCATGCGCGGCACAGCCGATCGCGTTGATACTCGCATCGCCGTATTGCAGACCGATGACCGACCCAATACGTTTCCACTAGAGGTTACCCTTTGTCGGCTCTCGAAACCGGTACCCGACGCCTCGAACGCTCTCGATGCCTGGGGCCGGGAGCTTTGCCTCGAGGAACTTTCCGCGAAGGCGCGCGAGGTGGACATCCACGGTCCGGGGTTCGACGAACTCGTTCTGGCCCCAGACGAGGTCCAGCAGCTCCTCTCTCCCGAAGACCCGTCCCGGCTCCGAGGCCAGGGTGACGAGCAGCTCGAACTCCTTGCGGGTGAGATCCACCGAACGCCCCGTCATGGTGACGCCGGCGCCATCGAACGCCAATTGGATCTCATAACCGTCCTTGGAGAGGTGATAGCGGATCGGCTCGGCCACATCGCGCTCGTCTTCCACCACGAGGACCCAGCCGAGACGTCGACGGGCGGCGTCGCCGGACCGGCTATGTCGTTCCATTATGGAGGTGACCTCCAGATCTGTACTCATCCTGCCTGGAGTGTCGCTCAGTGGGATTACAGTTGGATTACGAGCAAGTAAATTTTCGGTGACGGACCGAGGGGGGCCAGCGGCTTCGTCAAAAAGTCGCTCGTCCCCTGCTTCATCGTCTTGACCACCACCCCCGCCTCCCCATTGCGTCTGCAGATACCCCCTCGCTTCAGCCCACGTTCAATTGTCCTAGCTTGTATCGTTCGACTGAATCGGGAGCCTGGCGGTCTCGACGTGGCAGACGAGGTCGTCGAGACCGTCGTCGTTCACGTCTTCCTAGCCGCAGGATGGCTGACGGTTCCCCCGCAGTCGAACCGGCGCCCCCGCGAGCCGAACGGTCCCGGGATCGACGGTCGTCGCATCGAAGAGGCCGTGGCTTAGGATCGCGACCGGCCCGACGCGCGCTACGTGCCGATCACGCCCCCGTCACGTTTGCGGATCACGATCGTGGCCGAGCGAGGGCGACCACCGGCGGGGCCGTCCGGCCACGCGCTTACCGCCGTCGGCTTCGCGGGATCGCTCCTGGGGCCGGTCAGAAATCGACGCACCTCGCCCGTCGCCGGGTCAGCGGCAAGCATCTGGTTGTTTCCCATGGTGGCGTGATCCCCCTTGTAAAGCACACTCGGGGACACGTCCGTCTGAATCCAGAGCGCACCCCGATCGTCGAACCAGAGCCCGTCCGGTGAACCGAAGATGTCCCCCTTGATGTTGCCTTGCTTTGCCTCCTGAGGGTTTGCGGGATCGCCACACAGGACGAAGATGTCCCACTCGAATGTGGTTGCCGAGGGATCGCCGCCCGTCTCTCGCCACCGGACGATATGACCGAAAACGTTGTTGCTGCGCGGATTCATGGACCATCTTTGTGGCGCCGACTCGATCGCCCGCGGCCCTGCTGTTCACGAGCACGTCAGCCTGACTGGAAAAACCCGAGGCCTGATCGAGGCCGTTGACACCGTGGGTCAGCTCACGCCAGTCGCCGCCGCCGTCAGGATGGAATCTCGCCACGTAGAGCGTTCCCTCCTCCAGGAGTCGCCTATTAGTCTCGCGGTCCGCGTGGGCGAAGGCCTTGCGGCTTACGAACTTGTAAATGTACTCGAAGCGCTCGTCATCGCCCATGTAGACGACGACCCGGTTGTCGGGCGCCAGGGTGACCGTGGCCCCTTCGTGCTTGAAGCGCCCCAGCGCAGTTTGCTTCACCGGCTGGCGGTTCGGATCGTACGGATCAATCTCCACGACCCATCCGAAGCGGTTCGGCTCGTTGGGGTGAGCCGAGGCGTCGAAGCGCGGGTCATGCTCGTGCCAGCGGTAGCCGGCCCCGCGTTCGTTGATCCCGTAGCGGCGCTGGCACGGAGGAGTGCTCGCAGACCGGTTCACGAAATAGCGGTTGAAGTTCTCTTCGCAGGTGAGATAGGTGCCCCAGGGCGTGGCGCCGTGGGCGCAGTTGTTCATCGTTCCCAACACCGTGAGCCCCGTGGGGTTCAGCCCCGTCTTCATCATCGCCTGGCCAGCGGCCGGCCCCGCGAGCCGAATCGGTGTCCGCCCGGTCAGGCGCTGCGCAGAGCGCGACGGCCTGACGATGCGCCACGTGCCATCGTTCAAGACGACCTCCACAACAGAGACCCCGACCGCGGCCTGGGCCTTGGCCACCTTCTCCGCGGTCCACGGCTCCATGCCTCCGACGTGGAGAAGGCCGTCATCCGTATACTCGTGATTCACGGCCAGGAGCCCTCGGGTCGAGCTGCCCGAGCCCAACGGGAGCGGGAAGAAGTGGAGGCCGTCATGGTGCATTCCGGCCTGCTGTTCCTGCTCGGCCGCGGTGTTGCTCGCGTCCGCCTTGAAGGCGGGGCCTTCGGAGATCGGATCCCCCCAGGCGTAGAGCACGTCCGCGGCATAGCCGGGCGGCACGGTCACGACGTCTCGCGTGGACACGGGGACACCGGTGAAACCGAACAGGGACGTGTTGGCCTCGGCTCGTGGCGCCATCGGGGAAGGGGCCCAGCCGCCGAGCAGGGCGAGGGCGGCGGCGCCAAGCCCGCCCTTCATCAGGTCTCGGCGCGCCAGGCGTTGACTGAGGATCTCTTCGAATGCCCAATTGGCTGACCGATTGCAGGTTTCGTCGTCGATCTTCGATTTCATTTGCCGCTCCTTTCCTGATCGATCGTTACTCGGTCGCTTCTCTCTTGTCCGGGAGCGCCCGCCACTCCCCCGGGCGATTCCAGTCATACACCCTCCACGTGCGGATCACGCGCCCGCCCCGAGTTGGCGTCCTCGGACCCATTGCGGAAGCGCCCGAGGATCACGCCCTTTCTTCGTTGGGCGAGTAGACATGTGCACCTCCTCGTTCACCCAGCGACCAACGCGAAGCTATGGCTTTGGGGGTGCGGGACAGCAGGGCGATGGCCCGACTACCGCCTGGTGAGTGATTCACGAACTGGGGCGAGGGCCATGGCCAGGCACTCCGCGCTGGCGAGATTCGTGGCCACCGGGACGTTGTGCACGTCGGCCACCCGCAGGAGCGCTGTGATGTCGGGCTCGTGGGGTTGGGGAGAGAGCGGGTCTCGCAAGAAGATCAACGCGTCGATCTCACCAGCGGCAATCTCCGCTCCAATCTGGATATCCCCACCCCACGGGCCGGGCAGGACGCCTCGGATCTCGAGGCCCGCCTCCTGTCTCAGTAACTCTCCGGTCGCATTGGTGGCGACGAGGTGCCAGTTACGGATCTCCTCGCGGTGCCGGAGGGCGAATGAAACGAGATCGTGCTTCCTCGCGTCGTGAGCGATCAGCGCCACTCGCCACCGGCTGCCGTCGCCTGCGTCTTCGTCGAACATCTCTTTCTCCTTTCCTGAGTTTGACCTCGGTCGTATTGCCCAATCCGAGGATAGTGGCTTGAAATGACGAACCAATGGCGGAGAGGTTAATAGTGTGTAACGCCGGGGTCCAGGGATTTAGTCTTTGAGAAGCTGGTACGTAATGGCACCGGCAACCGCGCCGGTCAACGGGAGATGTCGATCCGTTTCTCCCGCATCACCTCCACCGCGACCGGATGAAGCCCTTTCGGCTCCATGCCGGCGCTGGAGGCTTCGACGCGCTCTTGCCCGCAGGCTCGAGCGAATCCCTCTGCCATTTGACTCCTGGCCGAATTGCCGGTGCACACGAAGAGGACTTTCCTTTTCGTCATTCTCAAAGCTCCCTGCGGCCTGGGAACGTGAGGTAGATCGTGGTTCCTTTTCCTACTTCGCTCTCGATTCGGAGGTCGGCGCCGTGGGCCTGGACCAGGTGCTTGACGATGGCTAGGCCAAGACCGGTTCCGCCCAACTCTCGGGAGCGGGCCTTATCCACGCGGTAGAACCGTTCGGTGATACGGGGGAGGTCGGTGGAAGGGATGCCGATCCCGGTATCCATGACCCACAACTCCACCATCCCGCTCGCCGCCGGCGCCGCCCCGAGCGTCACCCGCCCCCCCTCGGGCGTGTACTTGATTGCGTTATCCGCCAGGTTTACCAGGATCTGGACCAGGCGATCCCGGTCAGCCCGGACGGTGAGATCGGGGGGCACCTGGTTCAGGAGGACGAGCTTCTTTTGCGTCGCCTGGCTTTCGAGGATGGCGATCATGTCCTGGGCAACCTGGTGGAGCCGAATCGGCACAGGCTTCAGGATCATCTTCCCGGTTTCGATATCGGAGAGCTGGAGGAGATCATCCACGAGCCGTCCGAGGCGCTGAGCGTGGGTTTGCGTCACGGCGATGAACCGGCGCCTGGTTGCGGCGTCGATCGCGGGGTCGTCGCGTAGCGTCTCGAGATAGCCCCGGATGGACGTGAGCGGGGTGCGCAGCTCGTGGGAGACGTTGGCGACGAACTCCTTCCGCACCTGCTCGAGACGACGCAGCTCGGTGATGTCGTGAAGAACGAGTAGACTCCCCGTCCCCCCGGGGTCGAAGACCACGGGCGTAGCGTGGGCCTCGAGGACGCGACCGATCGGCGGCCCGAGTTCTACCTCCCGTCGACAGCGTTCTCCGGGGTTGCAAGCGCGACACGTTTCAACGAGGTCGAAGAACTCCTTGTGCCGGACGACCTCAAGGATCGGCCGCCCTTCCACCCCCTCTCTCCGGAGCCCAAAAATCGCGCGGGCACCAGGATTCATGAGCAGGATCCGGCCTCGGGAGTCGAGGGCGATGACTCCCTCCACCATGCTGCCCAGAATCGCCTCCACGGTCGCATGCTCCCGGCGCAGGTCTTCGATCTTTTCGTTCAGGCTCAGGGCCATGCGGTTGAGGGCGCGCCCGAGTTGTGCGATCTCGTCTCGGCCAGCGGCCGGCGCCCGCTGGCTGAAGTCCCCCTCCGCCATGCGATGGGCCGCGGCCCGCATCTCTGCCACCGGGCGCGTGACCCGCCGACTGATGAAGATCCCGACCGCGAGGGCCACCGCCAGGGCGAGGCCGGCCCCGGCGAGCACCGTGCGGCGCACGGACGCGATGGTCCTGGCCACCTCGGTTACCGGGACGGCCAGGCGAAGGACACCCCGAATCCCGGTCGCATCGCGCAACGGGGCGGCCACGTAAAGCAGCTCGACATTCACCGTTTCGCTCCGTCTCCTGTCACTGCCGATGCCTCCGCTGAGGGCGACCTTCACTTCGGGTCGGCCCGCGTGATTCTCCATCTGCCCGACTCCGGCGAGGTCGCGGTCGGAGTCCGCGAGGACAGTTCCGCTCGCCGCGATAATCGTGACTCGCGCCCCGAGGAGGCTGCGGTACTTCCCGGCGCGCGTCTGCGCCTGGGCTGAGGGGGTGTTTGCGGAGACGAGAGGAAGGATGTCATCGTGGATAAGTCTTGCGGCGGTGGCAAGGCTGGACTTCAGGTTCTCGACCGAATGGGCTTCGAGCACGCTCGAAGTGTACAGCCCCATCGCCAGCATCCCGACGGCGCTCACCGTGACGAGGATCAGTGCCAGCTTAACCGCCAGCCGGGATCCGAGGGCCCTGACCACCTCTACGGCTACTCCATGTCGAAACGATACCCGATGGTCTTTACCGTCACGATCCGCTTGGCCTCCGCCCCCAGCTTCTCCCTGAGGCGGCGAATATGGACATCCACGGTACGGGACTCGATCTCGGCGGCGTTGGCATACCCCCAGACAGTATCGAGGAGCTGCTCCCGATTGAGAACGCGCCCTCGGGCAGCGATCAGGGCGGTGAGGAGGCCGAATTCCTTGGCGGTTAGCTCGACGGGAACTCCCTTGACGGTGACGTGGTGTCTCTCCTCGTCGACGTCCAGGTGGCCGATGCGCGTTGCCGACGGCGCGGGTTCCTGTACGCGGCGGAGAATCGCCCTGGCTCTGGCCACCAGCTCACGGGGGCTAAAGGGCTTCACGACGTAGTCGTCGGCCCCAACCTCCAGCCCGACCACCCGGTCGACCTCCTCGGCCCGCGCCGTCAACATGAGGATGGGGAGGCGCGCCGTCTTTGGGTCACGACGGAGCTGTCTGCAGACCTCGAGACCGTTCAGGCCAGGGAGCATCAGGTCAAGGATGAGGAGGTCCGGACGGTACTCTCGGACGAGCTTGAGGGCGGTCGGGCCATCGGCCGCGTGGCGGCACTCGAACCCTTCCTTCTCCAGATGGTAGCGCACCAAGTCCACGATGTCCTTTTCATCGTCGACAACGAGGATTTTGGTAGCCACCGATCTTCGGCGCCCGTGCCGACATTCAGGGGGGGACCGGGAGCCAGGCCTGCTCGTCGGCGGACTGGAGTACGGTTTCGGTCACCGCTTGGGCGCGGAGGCCGTCGAAGAAGCTCGGGGAGACGTCCCGGCCGTGTTCCACACCATCCAGCAGGATCCGCACGAGCGGGGCAAAGGTCGCGCGCCCGGTCCGCTCGGAAAAATCCGAAGGCGCAGGGTCGGACGAGGGCGGGGAGAGTGGGACCGGTTCCCAGCGGCCACCCCCGTGAGCAGAGAGAAGCTGTCCTGTGGCCCATCCGGGCTCGTCCCGTTGGAACTCGTAGCTGAGGGCCCCCTCGGTACCGAAGAGCTGGAGACGGTGGAAGGTCGTCCCCCGGGCCACGCGGCTCAAGGTGACGGTGGCGTGGGCGCCCGACTCGAAGACTCCGAGGAACTCGCAGTAGTCGTCGGTATCGACGCGCTTCCCCGGGGCCAGCTCCCGGTCGGGGTGGGCGATCCCGGTCAATGCGCTCACGCGGCGGAACTCGCCCCCCAGCCATCGGAGGAGGTCGATCACGTGGACGCCGATGTCGCCGAGGGCGCCGAGTCCGGCCAGCTCACGCTCGTTCCGCCAGCCCAAGGAAGCGCTGGCGTCGGCGTAACGCGTCCCGTACCAGGTCCCGGTGGCGTGGAGCAGGCGACCGAGGAAGCGCGCGTTCACCAGGGTCTTCATCTTCTGCGCCCCCGCCGTGAACCGCCAGTTAAAGCCAGTCATCGCACGGCTGGAAGCGCGCTGGGCGAGGCGGGCCATGAGTCGCGCCTCTTCGAGCGTTCGCGCCAATGGCTTCTCGCAGATCAGGTGCTTGCCGAGCGCCAGGGCCCTCTTCGCGATCGGAAGGTGGAGGTGCGGCGGGACGGCGATCGTGACCAGGTCCAGCTCAGGAGCGGCGACGAGGGCCTCCCAGTCGGAGAAGACCCGTGGAACGCCGTACTGCTTGGCGATTCCCCGGGCGGTTTCCTGGTCGCGCTGACAGAGTGCGACCACCTCCACGCCGGCCGCCTGAAGACCGATGATGTGGACCTTGCCGTAACTCGTGCCGATGACCCCGGCCTTCATGATGCGCGCCCTGAGCCATCACCTTATCACACCCAGGAGAAGATTTCCTTGCAGCAACGGATGTGAAAGGGTAAGGAGGAGGACATGAGCCGTGGTCGGTCGGTCCCCTGGGCCATCTGGGCTCTGGTCTGCACGAGGCTCCTCGGCATTGCCGGGGTGAGCTGGGACGTAGCGTGGCACCGCACGATCGGGCGCGAGAGCTTCTGGATTCCACCCCACCTCATGGTGTATTCCGCCGTCACCGCCGGGGCCCTGATTGTCCTCGTGGTCTTCCTCCAGGAGCAGTGGACGCTTCCGCGCGGCTACGGGATCATGCTTTGCGGGTGGGCTGTGATCGTCCTTTCCGCCCCGTTCGATGAGTGGTGGCACCGGAGGCACGGCCTGGATGTTGACGTCTGGAGTCCACCGCATCTGATGGCCGTGGCGGGGTCGTTGGTCTCGGGGCTTGGCCTAGTCGCCACGCTGATGGCAGACACCGGACGAAGCGCGGCAAAGCATCTGATTCTGGTCTGCTTCGGCCTTGCCCTCTGGAGCCCGATGTTTGCCCTTGGTCGGTTTACCATTGTCGCCTGGACGCGGGACGCCGTCCTCTATCCGGCCCTGGCCTCGCTCCTGGTTCCCTTCGTCCTGGTCGCAGCGATTCAGGCAATGCCTCTGCGCTGGGCCGCGACCGTGACGGCCTCGGTCTACCTCGCGCTCATGTTGGTGATGGCCTGGATCCTCGGCTCCGCGGGGTTGAAGCCGACCTCCCCCCCGCCCCTGCTTCTGGTTCCGGCCCTCGCGCTCGATGGGATCGCGCTGAGTCTTGGGCGGGGCCGTTTCTGGTTTGGCCCGCTCACAGGGATCGTCTTTGCGCTCACGTTCTTTGGAACCGAGTATGTCTGGACCTGGATGGTGGTCGGCCACGCCTGGTTGACGGATCGGCTGCTCCCGGGGATCGCGTGGTCAGTGCCGGCCGGGGCGTTCAGCGGTCTCCTGGGAGACCATCTCGGCCGGCTCCTCGCGCGCGCCACATCGCAACGCTCGCAGACCGATCAAAAAGGTCCAGATGCAAGGCGGCGATTCGAGCGCCGGCTTCGCCGGCGCAACCTCTGGGGGGAGGTTCGGAAGGGGGCCGTCGAGGCCCCCTCCGAGTGATCTAAAGGACGAAGATCCATTCCCACGCGGTCAACTCCTCCGGTGTCCAGAGGCCGCTCTCGGTCACCCAGTCGAGCGCCGTCGCCCGGTCGGGCGTGGCCATAGTGAGAAGGGTCCGGTGGCCGAGGAAGCCGCCGAAGGTCATGCGCCCGCGCCCCCTCAATTCCACCATCACGAGGCCGGAGAGATCAGGGTCCTTCGACGGCCCCTCCACAAGCGTGACGATCCGTGAGCCATCCGGCTTGGGCTCGGCAGGCTCCCAGGGCTCGACGAACTGGGTGAAGGGCCGAAGCTCGTAGCCGACCCAGACCTTCTCCCGGTAATAGGCATCCTCGGTGATCAGCCGCTCTACCTCATCGTGGCTCGACCCCCGGTAGAACATATCGGCCCGAGACTCCTTGGCCCGCGGGCCCACGGCGACGACATTCCCCCGCGCGCGGAGCTCGAGGAGGCGGGAGAGGTGCGCCTCGCGAAACGGCTTGCGCCGCTCGGCATAATCGGGAGCCAGCTCTGGGATCGCGTGGAAGACCATCATGGCGTGGATTTCCTCTCACGGCGCGTAACGGATGCGGTAGATGATGCCCTGACGATCATCGGAAAGAAAGAGACTCCCGTCGGGGGCCGTGAGGAGATCCACGGGCCGCCCCCACGCCCGCGTCCCCCGAAGCCAACCGGTCGCGAAATCTTCCATCTTTTGGACTTCCGCCCCGTTGAGCTTGATCCGGATCACCTTATACCCGGTGGGGACAGAGCGATTCCAGGAGCCGTGGAGCGCCACGAAAAGGTTACCCCGGTACTCCTCGGGGAACTGTCGGCCCGTGTAAAGGGCGAGGCCGAGCGGGGCGGAGTGGGCCTGAATCTCCACCGTGGGGAGCGCCATCTGGCGGCAGCGGTCAGCCTGGCCAAATTCAGGATCGAGGATCACCTTCCCCTGGTGGGCATAGCAGTGGGGCCAGCCGTGGAACGCCCCCTCCTTGACGATGGTGACGTATTCGGGCGGGAGGTCGTCTCCGAGCCAGTCCCGACCATTGACCGTGGCCCAGAGCCGTCGCGTTTCCGGATGCCAGAGGATGCCCACGGCGTTCCTGAGACCCGTGGCGAAGAGCTCCTCCCCCGAGCCATCGGCATTGTATCGGACAATGGCGGCCCGGCGGGGGTCTTGCTCGATGCAGACGTTGCAGGAGGAGCCCACCGAAAGATAGAGCTTACCATCAGGGCCGAAAACAATCGTGCGGGTGAAGTGACCCCGCCCCTTGGGAATCGTGGGGACGATCACCTGGGCTGGCCCCTCGACTTTCATCTGCTCGGTGTCATAGCGATAGCGAATCACCCGCCCAGTCTCGGCCACATAGAGGAAGCCCTGGTGAAACGCGAGCCCGTGGGGGAGGTCCAACCCTTCGGCGACCGGCCCGACCCGGTCGGCGCGGCCATCCCCATCGCGATCGGGCAGGGCCAGCACTCTCCCCTGTCTGGTGATCGAGACGAGAAGGTCCCCGCGCGGGCTCAATGCCATGAAACGCGCGGAACCGAGGCCCGAGGCGAAGGTCTCGAGCCGGAACCCCCGCGGGAGGACAATGTCGGCCTGCCCGTGCGCCGTGCCGGAGAACCCCAAGAGGAGAAGCAGCAAGGCGGCGCCTTGAGCGGCTCCCCTCATCCCCTCTGGTCTCCTATCCCTGGTCCGCCACCGCGCTGATGACGTAAGTCCCGCTCTTCTGATCTCGCTCGAGGGTGACGAGCTTCTGCTTGGCCGCTTCCTCGAGCAGCTTCGAGAAGGTGGAGTACCCGTAGTAGCTCTCGTTGAAGGCGGGATTCTTTCGGATCATCGTCTGCTTCACCATCGAGCCCCAGAGGACCTCCTTGTTCTCCCGCTGGAGGGCTTGAATGGCGTCGTAGAGCAGAGCGAAGGCCTCCGCCTTTTTTTCCGGGAGGCCCCTCAAAAGGGTTCCTCGCTTGGCCTCCCGGATCAAATCCTCATAGAAGATGAACTCGTCGCAGTTGCCAACGAGAAGCTCTGATGAAGAGGACTTGACGCCCAGGCCGATGACAAACTTGTTGTTCTCCCGGAGCTTGGAGACGAGTGGGGAGAAGTCCGAGTCGCCCGAGACGAGGGCGAAGGCGTCGATGTGCTCCTTGGAGTAGGCCAGGTCCATGGCGTCCACGACCATGCGGATGTCGGCGGAGTTCTTTCCGCTCCATCGGGTCTGAGGGATGTCGATCAACTCGATCGCGGACTCGTGAAACGGGCGCTTGTAGTCCGTGTAGCGGCTCCAGTCCGCATACGCCCGCTTGACCATGATCTTGCCCTTCTCCACGAGCCGCTCGAGGATCAGCTTGATCTCGAACCCCTTGTACTGGGCCTCCTTCACCCCCCGGGCGATATTCTCGAAGTCAACGAACAGGGCCAGCTTGCGTTCTTCATTCATCGCGCACGTCCTTTTAGAGTGTGGTCCACTGTGAGGTTGATGCCCGCGTCTTCCATCCTCCTCCGGGATTATACCCCCCTTCAGCACTTCGGCGCTCGCCCAATCTGCGTGACAACACCCCTCCCTTTCGATAGACTTGGGACATTCCCGCTGAAGGAGGGCACGAGATGACGCGTTTGAGCGAAGTGGAGCAACCGGGATGGATTCTGCGCGCGTGTTACAGGATCGGGGAACGGATATTCGGGAAAGTCCCAACGCCAACCCGTCTCATGGCCCATCGTCCCCCTCTGATGTTCGGGCTCGGAGCGCTGTACGGGTCAATAGAGTGGTTTGGGAAGATTGACGCCCCACTTCGCGCCCTCCTGAACGTTCACGTGGCGGCTCTATACGGGAGCCCGTACTGAACGGATATCCGCCACGCCGTGGGCGTGAAGGTCGGGATCCCCGAGGAGAAGCTTGCCGCACTCCCGACGTTCGAGGGGAACCCGCACTTTAGTGAACGGGAAAAGGCTGCCCTCCAGTATGCCACCGAGATCACTCGCGTTGGTGGCCCCGTCTCGGACGTCTGCTTCGACCGCCTCAAGGAGAACTTTTCCGAGCCCGAGATTCTCGAGCTCACATTCATCGTGGGATATCAGACCTTCGCCAGCAAGTTTGCCAAGGCGTTCGAGATTCGGCCCCAAGGGTTTTCCACAGTCCGAGCGGCCTGAGATCGAGGGGAGGGTTCCGTCTGAGCGCTCGCCGCGACGATCAGGCGGGGCGCCTCCCCTCGTTCTTTGCTCGCAGTGAACGCGGGCGGACTTGAGGTAGACACGGCGCGCCACATGGCCGTGCGCACGGACCGGCTCCTCCTCATCAACGCGATGATCGGCAGCTTCCTCGGGGGTCTCTCTGCCCGGATCTTCCTGATCTCCCTCCCGACCGTCGCCGCTGGCCTCGGGACCGACATCATCGGCATCTCGTGGGCCCTCATCGCCTATCAGCTCGCGAGCATCAGCCTCTCGGTCGTCTTCGGCCGGCTGGGGGATACCTACGGGCGCTACCGGATCTACGGCCTCGGCTTCGTCGTCATGACCATCTTCTCGTTCTGCTGCGGGATCGCCGAGAACGTCTCCCAGCTCGTCGTGTTTCGGTTCTTCCAGGGCGTGGGGGCTGCGATGAACGCCTCCGCCGCCCGCGTCCTGGCGATGGACGCCATGCCGGAGGGGTCCGAGGGGCGGGCGAACGGGTATATGACGCTTTCGTTTCATTCCGGCTTCCTCGTCGGGCCGCCGTTCGGCGGGCTCGTCATCGACTACATCAGCTGGCGGTGGACGTTCTTCCTCCTCGTGCCGATCGGCCTGGCTGGCATCATCCTCACGGCGATGCGGTTCAGGGAGAGCGAGACCGCGACCGCGCGGCGACGGCATCTGTCGATCGATCACCTGGGCGCCGCACTTCTGATCGCGCTCACGATGATCCTGGTCCTGCTCCTCGATCGGAGGAGCGCGGAGTGGGTCGGCGTCGGCCAGAAGGGGATGCTAGCGCTGGTCTTTGTTGCCACCCTCGCCGGGTTCCTGGTCCACGAAGCCCGGGTCCCGAACCCGGTGATGAATCTATCGCTCTTCCGGATCCGGATGTTCACCTTCACCATTCTGAGCCTCGTCATCATCTCCGTGACCTATAGCCTCCTGAGCTTCCTCATACCGTTCTACCTCCAGGACGTGCTTCACTTCTCGCCGTCGTTCATGGGAGTGATCTACCTCCTCGCCCCGATGTTTACCGTCAGTCTGGCCAACTTGAGTGGGCATCTCACGGATCGTGTGGGGCCGCGGCTGCCGGCGTCGATCGGGGTGGGGATGGTCGTGCTCGCGTGCGGGATCGGGACCATCCTGAGGGTGGATTCCCAGTGGGTCCTCCCCGCGGCGATCATGGCCCTCCTGGGGCTCGGCTCGGGCTTCTTCAACACGCCCAACCAGGCCGCGATCATCGGCTCCGTGCCCAGGGAGCACCGGGGGTTCGCAACCGGGATGGCGAACACGATGTTCGGGCTCGGGCATCTCGTCGGCGTCTCGCTCGGCGGGGCGCTCCTCACCGTCATGTTTCAGTACTATTCGGGGATTCCCGGTGCCGCGCCGACCCCCGAAAACCCTCTCGCCTTCGTGTCTGCCATGAACGCGACATATCTGGTGTGCGTTGGGGTCAGCCTCGTCGGGTTGTTTTCCTCTCTCATGAGGGGGGGGCACAAGATTGGGGCCCCGAGGGAGATCCCGCCTGGGGCATAACACGCGAGCGATTCCTAGCAGGCTGATGAAAAAGGCCCATCTGCGGCGAAGGCTTTCCTCGGAGGGGGCCTCGACGGCCCCCTTCCGAACCTCCCCCCAAAGCTTGCGCCGGCGAAGCCGGCGCTCGAATTGCCGCCTTGCATCTGGACCTTTTTGAACAGCCTGCATTAGCAGGGCGTTCTTCAACACCCTGCTAGGGAGATGCTGAACGGGGGTCCTCTCGCGCATTGACAGTTGCGCCCTTCCCGTGATAGGTGGTGGGACGATGCGGATCGATCAGTGGAGGTGCGTGGCCTGCGGTAACTGTGTAGCGGTCTCCGGTGGGAGCGATCCACATTGACCCGGGGGTCGGACGGGCGGTCATCAACGAGGATGCGTGCGTTGAGTGTTACAACTGCTTCCGGGGGATGTCCAAGGAGCACCTCTTCCCTCCCATGGTCCGGGCCATCCGACAACAGGCAGAATCTTGTCGCCTTCCTCGAGGAGTTGAAGGAGGCGGATCTTGGACTCTCCATCAACATCTCCGGCCTTATGGATGAGGCGAATCGTTGCTGCCAGGATGCGGGGATCACCCGGCACAGCGTGGAATACTCGCTCGGCTTTCGCGGACAGATGGACCGCCTACCCGAACGGCCGGTGTTGGAGCTTTCCACTATGTGCGGCCACGGGATGATCTCCGCCAGCTTCGCGAAGAAGATGATGGACTGGGTCAAGGAAGGCCGGCGGACTCCTGCGGAGGCCGCTCGCTCCGCGGCCCGATTTTGTGTCTGTGGAGTCTTCAACATGACGCGCGCCCAGCGGATCCTGGAGCGGGCTCGCCACGGCAATCCGTAACCGGCAATCACACACGGGAGGGATATCATGAAACGCTGGCACATCGCGACTCTACTCACGGTGATCGTGCTTGTGGTAGGAGTGGGGGGGTGGCCTCAGTCCGCGGCGGCCCAGGTTACCACTGTCCGCTTTGGTCACGTGGGGTTTCCGGGCTCTCTCTTCGACCTCAACGTCAACGAGTACGCCAAGCGGGTGAACGAGGCCCTGAAGGGACGGGTGGAAGTCAAGGTCTTCCACAGTAGCCAGCTCGGGACCGACGAGCAGATGATCAAGGGGATTCGGGTCGGAGCCCCGGAGATGTTCCTCCCCTCCACCATCATGAGCACGGTCGAGCCGAAGTACGGCGTCTTCGAGATGCCCTACATCATTGTCAACCGCGCACACATGAAGCGGGTCTCCGAGTCTGCCGCGGTGAAAGAGGCCCTCCTCGCCCCGCTCCCGGCGAAGGGGGTCAGGATTCTGGCGATCTGGGAGAACGGGTTCCGCCACGTCACCAATAACGTGCGCCCCATCCTTAAGCCCGAGGATCTCAAGGGGCTCAAGCTCCGGGTCCCGGGTGGGGTCTGGCGGGTCAAGATGTTCAGGGCCTATGGGGCGAACCCGGCCCCCATGCCGTTCGCCGAGGTCTACTCGGCGCTCCAGTCCGGCGTGATGGACGCCCAGGAGAACCCCTTTCCCCAGATCTGGTCGGCCAAGTTCCAAGAGGTGCAGAAGCACCTGTCCCTCACCGGCCACGTCTACACCCCCGCGTACCCGATGGTGAACGAGGCGTTTTGGCAGAAGCTCCCGGTTGACGTCCGGGCGACGATGGAAAAGATCGCGGTAGAGATGGGAGACGTGGCCCGTCAGGAAGGGGAACGGCTCGACAAGGAGCTTCAGGAGAAAATCGCGCAGAAGCTCAAGGTGAACGAGGTCGATAAGGAGGCCTTCATCAAGGCATCCGCCTCGGTCTACGAGGAGTTTGGCAAGGAAGTCCCCGGGGGGGCTGAGCTGATCCGAACGATCCAGACGCTGCGCTAGCGCCGCGCCGATATGCGTCGCCTCACTGCGTTCTCAGTCGTCGCCGTACCTTTGCGGGCACCCGCCGTCAGGCGGGTCGTTACGCTCCCCACCCATCTTCGATGGGTACCCGCTCCTCCCTCGGGCCTTGTGACGCTCGCATCTCGGCGCGGCGCAAGTGCGCTTCATCCAGAGTCTGACAGAAACGTGCAGACTTTGGCCCGACAAGCAGTCTAGCCCGCATGCTCCTGCGGGCGTATCGAGGGCTCGTCCGGCTGCTTGAGTGGTGGATGAGCCTCCTCCTGATCTTCATGGTCGTTCTCGTCTGCCTGGGGATCTTCTATCGCTATGTCCTCAACGCCGCGCTGCCGTGGTACGACGAGTTTGCCTCCTACCTCCTCGTCTGGCTCACCTTCTACGGGGCGGTGGTGGCCTCGGCCCACCGACGTCAGATCGGCTTTGACACGCTGGTGTCGCGCCTGGCTCCCCGTCCACGGAGGAGCCTTGAGATTGCGGCGGAGCTGTGTGTCATCGCATTCCAGGCCGTCCTTCTCTGGAGTGGTTGGGTCCTGACGGCCGCGGTCCACGGCGACACTGCCGTCTCGCTCCCCTGGGTGCGGATGAGTTGGGTGGTGAGTGTCCTTCCCGTGAGCGGGGGCCTGATGCTTCTGACCAGCCTGATTCACCTCGTCGCGCCGACGCCCGCCCCCCGGGGTGGCCGGGACGAGGTGGCGTGATGGAATGGCTGATCATGGCCCTCGTCATCGCGCTCACCGCCATCAACGTCCCCATCGGCTTCGCCCTGGCCCTCACGACGATCATCTTTTTGCTCTGGACCGGCGCCGCCCCCCTCACCGTGGTCCCCCTGAACCTCTTCTCCGGGGCCAGTAGCTTCCCCCTTCTCGCGATTCCCCTTTTTATCCTGGCCGGCGGCCTCATGGAGACCGGTGGGATTTCTCTTCGTCTCGTGAACCTGGCCCAGAGCTTCGTGGGGTTCATCCGAGGGGGGCTCGCCATGGTGACCGTCGTGGCCACCATGATCCAGAGCGAGATCTCGGGCTCTTCGGTGGCGGACGCCGCGGCCATCGGGAAGGTCGTGATCCCGGCCATGGCCCGCCGGGGCTACCCTCGGCGCCTGGCCGCTGCCATCGTCAGTAACGCCGCCTCCGCGGCGATCCTCATCCCGCCGTCCATCCCCATGATCATTTATGCGTGGATGGCGGAGGTCTCCGTGGCCAAGCTCTTTCTCGCGGGGTTTGCCCCTGGCTTTCTCGCGGGCGGGGCCATGATGGCCCTCTGTTACTATTACGCTCGGAAACTGAACCTGCCGGTGGAACAGGCCTTTTCCGTTCGCAGTGTCGGTCGGAGCCTCAAGGATGCGACCTGGGCACTCGCCATCCCGGGAGTCATCTGGGGGGGCATCCTGGGGGGGATTGCCACCGCCACGGAGGTGGCTGCCCTGGCGGCCGTGGCCGCCTTCATCATCGGGGTGGGGATCTACCGGGAGCTTCGCTTCGGGGATGTGGCAGGGATCCTGAAGGATTCGGCCATCCAGACCGCCATCGTCATGGTCATCGTGGCGGCCTCCGCGGTCCTCGGCTGGTACCTGACCAGCGAGCAGATTCCCCAGAAATTCGCCCGGGCCATCCTGACGACCACGAGCAATAAGTACCTGATCCTCTTCTTCCTCAACATCTTTTTCTTTGTGGCCGGGATGTTCCTTCACTCGGCCGCCGCCATCATCCTCATCGTGCCCATCGTCATGCCGCTCATCCGCCAGATCGGGATCGACCCCATTCACTTCGGGATCATCGTTACCATCAACCTCGGGGTTGGCCAGCAGACACCACCCGTGGCCACCGTCCTCCTGACCACCTCCGCCATCGCCAACCTTCCTTTCTGGGAGGTCTTCAAGGCGGGGTGGCCCTTCACGCTCGTCCTTGCCCTCGTCACCCTGTTCGTGACCTACGTCCCTGGGCTCAGTCTCTTCCTGGTGGACTGGCTCTATTAGTAGTGCGGCTCCAACTGACTTCGCCATACTGCGTTCTCGGTCGTCAGGCATCCTCATGTACCAACCACGTACACTCCGGTGCCTTCCTCCCTCGGGCCTTGTCTGGCTCGTCATTTGGACCCGCACCCCGGTGCTTGCCCCGGTGATTCGCTTCATTTTGTCGGAGCAGCGCGAGCAGTAGCGAGGGCTTCGAGCAACGCCTGATGGATCTTGCCGTTGGTCGCGAGAATCCCGGGTCCGTCCAGATGAAAGACGCCACCGCGAACCGTCGTGACGGTTCCCCCTGCCTCGGTGACCAAGAGCGACGTCGGCGCCATGTCCCACGAACCGAGGGCCAGCTCCCAGTAACCATCTAGCCGCCCCGCGGCCACGTAAGCTCCGTCCAGGATGGCGGAGCCGAGGCGGCGGACCGCCTGGGCCTTCAGGCTGAGCGCGGCGAACTCGGGGAGGTTCGTCACCCCGCTCTCGCGGATGGTATAGGGAAAGCCAGTGGCGAGGAGACTCTGATCGAGCTGCGTCGTCTCCGAGACACGGATGGGTTTCCCATTGAGTAGGGCTCCCTTGCCTCGCTCGGCCACGAAGAGTTCCTCCAGGTTGGGATCGTAGGCCACCGCGAGGATGATCTCTCCCTCGGCTTCGAGGGCAATCCCGACGGCGAAGACGGGGAAGCCGTGGGCGTAGTTGGTGGTGCCATCCAGCGGGTCAATGATCCAGCGGTAGGGGACGGTCCCGGCTCGGGCACCGCTTTCCTCCGCCAGGATCCCGTGGTGGGGGAAGGCCTCACGGAGGCGTTCCATGATCAACCGCTCGGCGCGCCGATCCATCTCGGTCACCAGATTAGTGGCGCCCTTGAAGGAGATCTGACGGGCGCGACCGAGCTCTTCGCGAAGCATCTTTCCTGCGGCCGTGGCGACCTCGATCGCGACTGTCAGGGAGGAGTTCACAGTGCGACACCTTACCACACCTGTCCGCCCGGGGTCAGTGGCCGCTTGACCGGACGGGAGCGAAAGTGATATGAGGAAGGCGGTGTCTTAAGAACCCATGGCCGTCCCCAATCGCCCCATCCTGATCGTTACGGCCTGCTACATCACGGGAGGCCCCGGCCCCGGCGCGTGGGGGTACGTGGTGTGTTTGCCGAGCGGCCAAGAACGGGAGGGGAGTGACGTCGTGGAAGAGACGAGCCTGAATCGGCTCGAGCTGACCGCGGCTATACGGGCCCTTCAAACTTTGGGGACAGCGGATCGTAAGACACCGGTCCGTGTCGTGAGCGCCAGCCAGTATGTGGTGCACGGCGCGGAAAGCGTGGGGGAGCGGAAGACAAATCTCGACCTGTGGGAACGCCTCAACGGGCTGACCAAAGGACTAAAGGTCGCGTGGGAGTGGGAGCCCCAGGGCACCATGGCGTATCAAGAGCAGGCCGGGGAGCTTGCCGCCCAGGCCCTCAGACGCATGGAGTGAAGGTGAACTTTTCGGTTCGCGGGCGCTTGAGGCGAAGCCGCCGCGGGTATCGATCAGCCCAGGTGGGGCGGGCCCCGCTCCTTCGAGCGCCGGCGTTGCCGGCGCAACCCTCGGGGGGAGGTTCGGAAGGGGGGCGTGCCCCCCTCCGAGTGACGGAGGAGTGGGTGGGACTCCCCCCCTGCTAAATGAATCCGATGAGGCTGGCCGTCATCGGGGCAGGTGGAATCGGCGGTTACTTCGGCGCGCGCCTGGCGCAGGCCGGGGAGGACGTGAGTTTCATCGCGCGCGGCGAGCACCTTCGGGCCATCAAGGCGCGCGGCCTCCGGGTCAGAAGCCCAAGTGGCGACTTCACGGTCAACGTTCCCGCGACAGATGATCCCCGAACGATCGCCCCGGTGGACGTCGTCCTCTTCTGTGTCAAGTCCTACGACACAGAAAGCGCGGCCGAGGCGATCCGCCCCCTCGTGGCCCCGGATACCGACGTCCTCTCCCTCCAGAACGGCGTCGATAACGAGGAGAAGCTTGGCCGAATTGTCGGTCCGGGCCACGTGCTGGGCGGCGCCGCGTACATCTTCTCCTTCATCGGAGAGCCAGGCCTTATCGAACACACGTCCGGGGGGCGCATCGTCTTCGGCGAGATGAACCAATCGCGCTCAGAGCGGTGTCACCGCCTCGTCACCGTTCTGGAACGCGCCAAGATCAACGCTCAGGTCTCCGAGGACATTCATCGAACCCTCTGGGAGAAGTACTGCTTTATCTGCGCTGGAGCGGGGTTGACCTCGTTGACGCGCCTTCCGATGGGCGCGATCCGCGCCTGTCCCGAGACGTGGGAGCTCTATGGTCAGGTCGTGGAAGAGGCGATCACGGTTGGGCGGGCGTCAGGGGTGGCCCTTCCGCCCGATCTCCTCGATCGGACACTGGCCATGGCTCAACGTGTTGACCCTGGGGCCTACTCTTCCATGCATTACGACCTCACCCACGGGAAACGGCTGGAGTTAGAAGCCCTCCACGGCCATGTCGTCCGCCTTGGCCGGCGGTTCGGCTTCCCGACTCCAGCGTGCTTCGCGATCCTCGCCGCGCTGAGGCCGTACATGAACGGCCCACCGGCCTAAGGTGCCGTGGCGATAAGCGTCGGCCCTGCGCGCTGGAGTGCCTATGCGGTGGGCCGGGCGGCCTGGATCAGCTCGAGGACTTCCTCAGGGGTGTCCGCGATCTTCAGAATGGCCAGCTCTTCGGACGTGACCCGCCCCTGCCGGCAAACGGTCTCTCTGAGCCAGGAGAGAAGCCCGCGCCAGTAGTCGCTCCCGACGAGGATGACCGGGAAGGGGCGAACCTTTTGTGTCTGAATGAGCGTGAGTGGCTCAAAGAGTTCATCCAGCGTCCCATAACCACCCGGTAGGAAGACAAAGGCGGTGGAATATTTGGCGAACATGAGCTTCCTGACGAAAAAGTAGCGGAAGGTCAAAAGCTTGTTCACATACGGGTTGGGCGTCTGTCCCTGTGGGATATCAATGTTGAGGCCGATGGAGAGACCCCCCGCCTCGCTTGCGCCCTTATTCGCCGCTTCCATCACCCCGGGGCCGGCCCCGGTGATGATCGCGTAGCCGGTCTCCGCCAGGAGCCGCGCGATCTTTTCGGCACTCGCGTAGGCTGGATCGTTCTGAGCCGCGCGTGTGGAACCGAAGACACAGACGGCCGGAGGGATATTGGCCAACGTCTCAAACCCCTCCACGAGCTCGGCGAGGATCTTGAAGACGCGCCAGGTATCTTGTGCGCTGGAGGGAAGCTCAATGGACATCGTGTGCGGCTCTCTATGTGGAAAACAGACTGTACCGGCTCAGGGAAGGGATGTCAAGGTAACGTGCCGTGCCGAGAAGCGAGCAGATCGAGGCCCGAGAGAGGAGGGCACCGGAGGTGTACTGGGTTGTACATTGAGGATGCCAGACGACCGAGAACGATGAGATGCGATGCTTATCGGCGCGGCACCAGGCGTCAGTTGAGCTGGCCAACAAGCCGATGCAGCTCCCGGCGGGCGAGGGTGTAGCCGGGCTCGATCTCCAGGGCTTTCTTGATCTCTCTGATTGCTTCGTGAGTCTTTCCCTGTTTCACCAAGACGCGACTCAGGTTGAAATGTGGATAATGTCGCGCCTCGTAGCGTCTGGCCGTTATGGCCTTCTCAAGCCACGGGATGGCCTCGTCGTGACGGCCGATTTCGATCAGGTAGGCCCCGATGTCGTTGTAGGGGTTCCCGAAATCCGGGTCTACGGTAGTCGCGACTTCGCATTCGCGAATGGCGTCGTCGTATCGACCCTGAAAGCTGTAGGTCCAGCCGAGGAACGTATGGGCCTCGGCAGTGGGATAGATCTCCAGGGACTGTTTATAGTGGGTGATCGCGGCATCGAGGTCGCCGGCCATCTGGGCTTCGTATCCCTTTCTGAAGAATTCTTCGGCCTCCTTGGGCCAGGCCGGCTCACTCATCACTGCTACTGTCGGGATGCTGGCATGCTTGTTCGCCCAACATCTGCACGTTTCTGTCGACCCTGGTCTGGACACCCCCTCGTGCCGTGGTGAGAAGCGAGCAGATCGAGGCCCGAGGGAGGAGCCGACCGGAGCGTACGACCACGCCGGCCTTCGGCCGGACGCGGTGCCCGCAAAGGTACTGGCGACGACCGAGAACGAAGAGATGCGACGCTTATCGTCACGGCGCTAGGAGCTTTTCCAGCGTCCTCCGGTACTCTCCGTACGGCACGGCCCCCACGATCTTTTGCCCGCCGTCCAAGATCACCGTAGGGATCGCCCGGACCTGATGCTCCTGCTGCGCGGTGGCGTAGTCTTGAAGAACCGCAGCCCGAGCCCGTCCCGAATCCCAGTCAGCGTGGAACTGATCCATGTCGAGCCCGGCGGCTCTGACGATGGGGAGGAGTTCTTCTCGCAGGGCGATGTTCACGCCTTGGGCGAAGAAGGCCTCGTAGAGCGAGAGGTGGAGCTGCTCAAAGGATGCCTCCCCCTGGAAGCTGGCGCACTTACCGGCCTCGAGGGCGGGGAGGCTCCAGGTCGGAAAATCGGCCCGCTCCCACAACCGGTAGGTGATGCCTTCCGAGGCCGTCATCGCGGATACGCGACGCCATCCTTCCTCGCGGTAGGTTCCCTTGAAGGCAACCGTGGGATCTGGGACCGGGCGAAGCGGGAAGCTTCTCCACTCGATCCTGACGGCATCGCCAAGCTCAGCCCCGAGGCGCCGGAGGCGGACCGCCGCCGGGTAGCACCACGGTCAGAGGTAGTCCGAGTATTCGATGATGGTGATTGGTCGTTCTCTCATGGGCGTTCTCTCATTCTAACCCCCGCTCTCATCCCCGGTCAACGGCGCCCGGACAGTCAGGAGGAGCGCGCCAAGCAGAAGCACCGCCCCCACCAAACCCAGCGCGCCAAGTCGCTCACCGAAGAGAAGAAATCCCAGCGTGGTGGCGGTCAGGGGTTCGAGGAGGGTCGCGATGCTGGCGACGGTCGCGGAGGTCGTTCTGAGCCCGAAGATGTAGAGGATGTAGGCGAGCGCGGTCGGGATGACTCCGAGATACAAGAGGAGTCCCCACTGGGTTCCGGTCTGAGGGATCGAGGAGGAGTGCAGCGCGACCGGCGAAAGCAGGCCCGCCCCGATGGGGAACGAGAGTCCGACGATAGCCAGGGGGTTCATTTCCAGGAGGAGGCGTTTTGAGAGGACGACCACGAACGCATAGGCCAGGGCGGCCCCAAGGGCCAAGAGAGCGCCAAATGCGAACTCGCCCGCGAGTCGGACACGCCCTCCGGTTGGCCCGACGACAAGCATGACGGTTCCCGTGATGCCCACGGCCAAGGCCAGGAGCGTGATTCGGGCGAACCGCTCTTGGAGGAGGAGGCGTGAGAGCCCGGCGACCATGAGCGGGGCGGTACAGATGGCAAGGAGAGCCGTCACCGCCACGGAGGTTCTCGGCACCGCGGAGAAATAGCAGACCTGGTAGGCGGCCAGCGCGATGCCGATCCCGAGCGTGTTGAGTCCGTTCGCCGAGGATCCGACCCGCCACTGCCCGGTCGCGAGCGCGGTCGCGAAGAGCAGAGGCCCCGCGAGGGCGAGGCGGACAAATCCCACGAGAAACGGGGAAAGCGGGGTCAGGAGCCGCATCGTCGCCCCCGTGGTTCCCCAGGAGATCGAAGCCAGCGCGATCAGGAGAAGGCCGAGACGCGATGGGGCCGGAGGAGTCATCGCAGTATCGTAGGAATCTCGTCGGTGCCTGTCAAGGTGGATGAGTTTGGAGTTGCCTTGTTCTTCAAAGTGACTATCATGGAGCATTGGATCAAGAAGATGATTCATTCTAGGATGACCCGTGCCTGATGAGGCCACAGAGCAAGGAAGAGATCCGAGAACTGATCTGGAGACGGATGGAGCGGGAGCGGGTGGCCCGTTTTCCGGGGACCCGGGGCCGGATCCCGAACTTCGTCGGCGCAGAGCGCGCCGCGCTTCAGCTCCAGGCCCTCCGGATCTGGAAACAGGCCAGGGTCATCAAGGTCAATCCTGACGCCCCCCAGCTCCCGGTCCGCCGGATGGCCCTTCGGGAGGGGAAGATCGTCTACATGCCCGTCCCCCGCCTCCGGGAGAAGGCATGCTTTCTCCAGCTGGATCCGGCCCTGCTCGGCGCGCACCTCGCCCAGGCGGCGAGCATCAAAGGCGCAGATCGATTTGGACGGCCCGTGACCCTTGAGGAGCTTCGCCCCCTGGACCTCATCATCTGTGGCTCCGTGGCTGTCAACGTGCGGGGAGCAAGAGTGGGAAAGGGGGGCGGCTATTCTGACCTGGAATACGCCCTGCTGACCGCGCGCGGGGTAGTCTCCTCGGCAACACCGATCCTCACCACGATCCATTCGCTCCAGCTTCTCCACGAGGCGATCGAGATGCGCGTTCACGACATCCCCGTGGACTGGGTCGTCACCCCCGAGGGTGCGACGAAGCTCCCGATCCACTACCCCCGCCCGAAGGGAATTGTCTGGGAGCTTCTCGCCGCTGAGAAGATCGAGGCCGTCCCCGTGTTGAAGACACTCCTCGGGAGCCGTTGATGGATGCGCCGGTTGGCCTGGTCCGGTCCGCCCTCCCGAGCCTCGTTCACATCCATACGGTGGTGCCGCCGGAGCACCCATCGGCGCGGCTCCTCGGGGAGGAGCGGATGGGGTCGGGGTGTGTCGTTGACCGTGAGGGGCTCATTCTCACGGTGAACTATGTCGTCATGGGGGGGGACGAGATCCTCGTGACTCTGCCAGGTGGGCGAGAGGTCCCAGCGGAGATCGTCGCCCAGGACTTTGAGATTGGCTTGGCCGTGCTGCGCGTGAAGGGGGTTCGCCTCACGCCTCTCTCGACCGGGACATTCGATTCCCTCCGTCTGGGGGAGCCTGTCTTCGTCCTTGCCGCCTCCGGTCCGGAGGAGCGTCGAGTCGCCGGAGGGTGTGTCACATACCTCGGCGAGTTCGACGCCTACTGGGAGTACTGGATCGAGCACGGGATCATGGCCTCCGCCTTTAACCCGGGCCTTGGAGGCGGAGGTCTCCTCAATCTCCGGGGGCAACTCCTCGGCGTGGTCTCGCTGAGCCTGAACGAGCTGTGCCACCACTCCTTCGCGATCCCGGCGGATTACTTCACGCAGCACCGGAAGGAGCTGCTTCGCTACGGGCGGGTGACAAGCCGTCCCCGGCGGGGGTGGATCGGCTTCTTCCCTCACCCCGGCGAAGACGGGCTTGTCGTGGCGGGGGTGATCCCCGGCGGACCGGGGGAGCGCGGGGGATTGCAGGAAGGGGATCTCATTCTTGCCATCGATCACCGGGAAGTGTCCACGCGCAAGGAGCTGTATCTTGCTCTTTGGGAGCACGAACCCGGGGAGCGGGTCCAGTTCGATCTCGTCCGAGGCGACGACGCGCGAAGGGTGGAAGTCGTCTGTGGGGATCGAGCCGCGTTCTATGCGTGCGGAAAGAGCGAGAGGCCCGAGTCGTGAGGGGGGTCAGCGTGAACTTCGCGGGTTGGCTGGCGATGCGCGCCACGGTCATCGTTCTCTTCGTGGGAAGCCTCAGTGTCCCGGCGTGGACCTCGGAGCATCTGGGGCGCTGGGGCGCCAAGACCCAGATGCCCTCGTCACGCACTGAAGTCGCCGTGGCTCAACTCGCAGGGCGCATCTATGTGATCGGCGGCTTTGGCAGTGGCGGTGATCTGGTCGAGGTCTATGACCCCGCCACCGACCGCTGGGAGCGACGGGCCTCCTTGCCCCAAGCCCTTCATCATTCCGGTGCCGTGGCGGTGAATGGAAAGCTCTATCTTGTCGGCGGGTACAGTGGGGGCTTCGGTGCGGTCGGGGTTCTCTATGAGTACGACCCGGTCGCTGACCACTGGAGGGAGCGGCGCTCCCTGCCGACCCCCCGTGGCGCGCTGGCCGTGGGACTTCTCGACGGAAAGATCTACGCGGTCGGCGGCGTCGGCGCGGATGGTCGAAATACCGGAGCGGTGGAGGCCTATGACCCGACGACGGACCGCTGGGAATCTGTGGCCCCGCTGCCGACCCCGCGCGACCACTTGGCCGTCTCGGTCGTTGGCGGCCGGCTCTTCGCGATCGGGGGACGGATTGAGGGGAGCTTTGCCCGAAACCTCGGGACCAACGAAGCGTACGATCGGGCCATGAACCGCTGGTCCTCTCGAGCCCCGCTTCCGACTCCACGGAGTGGGATCGCGGCGGTGGTCCTCGAAGGGCGGATCTACGTCTTCGGCGGGGAGGCGCCCGCAGGAACATTTCCCCAGAACGAAGCCTACGACCCCGTGACCGACCGGTGGGTCGCTCTTGCCCCGATGCCGACCGCCCGTCACGGACTCGGAGCCGCGGTCGCGGGGGGAGCCATCTATGTTCTGTCAGGGGGTCCCCGTCCGGGCGGGTCCTACAGCGGGACCAATGAAGTGTTTTATCCGCCTCGGGCCCCCTGACTCGGCGGCCGAGATCATCCGATGCTGAAATATGCCGCCAACCTGACTCTCCTGTTTACCGAGGTCCCGTTCCTGGAGCGTTTCGGTAGGGCGGCGGCCGCAGGGTTTCGGGCCGTGGAGTTTCTGTTCGCCCACACCGAGGACGTGGGAGCGGTCGAGCGTGAGATCGAGCAGCACGGCCTGGAAGTTGTCCTGTTCGATCCGGAGGCGGGAGATTTTTCGTCGGGAGACCGAGGCTATCTCTGCGTCCCGAGTCGGCGGGATCATTGCTTTAAGACCATTGAAGACGCCGTGGTCGCAGCGAAGCGGCTCGGGGTGCGACGCCTCAATGTCCTGGCCGGGAATCGCGTGGAGGGTCTGAGCGCCGAGGACCATCGCCGCACCGTCGTCGAGAACCTCAGACGGGCCGCGCCCCTGGCCGAGCGCGCCGGGATCACGCTCCTCATCGAGGCCCTCAATCGCTTCGAACATCCCCGGTACTATGTGGATCACTCGCGGCTCGGACTGGAGATTGTTCGCGAGGTGAATCATGCGAACGTGAGATTTCAGTATGATGTCTACCATACGCAACGCATCGAAGGGAATCTCATCGAGACCTTGCTGGGCAACCTTCCATTGATCGGACACATCCAGATCGCCGATGTGCCGGGGCGCCATGAGCCCGGGACGGGAGAGATCAACTTTCCCCTTCTCCTCCAGGCCATCGAGGGCGCCGGCTACAGCGGCTACGTGGGTCTCGAATACCGCCCCTCAGGACGAACCGAAGATTCGTTCGCCTGGCTTCCACGAAATAAGAGGTCCCCATAGCGGCTTGCTCTCGGGCAGCCTCCGGGGCACCTTTCAACAGCCTCGCGAGACACGAGTCTTTGCACCGGGAGGTCACTTGCGGCGATTTTGGCGGGGCGTGAGCCGCGCGCTCGGTGGGTTCTTCTCCCACAACGGTTTCTTTCTCGCGGCGGGCATCTCCTTCTATGTTGTCATCTGCCTCGTCCCCTATCTCTTTCTCTTGATCGCCCTGGCAGGCTTTCTGCTCTCTATCGAGACCGCCTCTGAAGAGGTGATTGCCCAACTCATCGAAATCATCCCGGTCTACCAGGAAGAGATGGAGCAGCTCCTTCATTCCATCGTCGAGGCCCGAGGAGTCTCCGGCATCCTGGGCACGCTGATCCTCCTCCTCTTTACCTCCCAGCTTTTCGCCTCGCTCCGCCTTGTCCTCAACCAGGTCCTCGGCGTGGTGAAGGGTCGAGGATATGTTCGGGGAATGCTCTTCGACCTCGGCATGATTATCTTCTCGAACCTCTTGTTCCTCGCGACGATCGGCGTGACGGCCGCCATCACGTGGCTGAAGGTGTCCTTGGGCGTCTTGCGCGAGCCTTCCCCATTCCTTCCTCTTGTCGAGGTGGTTGGTCTCGTCGCCGGGGTGATTTTCTCAGTCGCCCTCTTCTTTCTTCTCTATCGGTTTGTCCCGAGCCGCCGTGTCCCCAGTCTTCGAGCGTTGCGCGCAGCGGCCTTCGCGGCGGTCCTCTGGGAAGTGGCCAAGCAGCTTTTTCGCTGGTACGTCACCGGCGTGGGTGTCTATGGTCAGGTCTATGGGCCGCTGGGGGTCCTGGTGGCGCTGGTCATGTGGATCTACTACTCGGCCGTTGTCTTTGTCCTCGGGGCCGAGATGATCCGGTCCAGCGAAGAGAGAACCTGATATACTTTCCGCGTCGTCTCAATGTTGGATCGCCCCTCTCGCGGGTGGTTTCGGATCATCCCCCGAGACGGGGAAGGAGGGGAGATGGCCGAGATTCGGCTCACGACACTCAGCCACGGAGCTGGCTGAGCCTGTAAGATCGGTCCGGAAGACCTGGCGCAGGTCCTGCGCCAACTACCGCCCATCGCGGACCCGAGGGTGCTGGTGGGGGCCGAGACGTCTGATGACGCTGCGGTCATCCAGCTCACGGAAGAGCTGGCACTCGTGCTGACGGTGGATTACTTCACCCCCATCGTGGACGATCCGTATGCGTTCGGTCAGATCGCCGCGGCCAACTCTCTCTCCGACGTCTATGCGATGGGGGCGGAGCCGCTGGCGCTGCTCTCGATCGTGGGATTCCCGAAAGACAAACTCCCGTTCTCGATCCTCTCAGAGATCCTCCGGGGAGGGGCAGACAAGGCCCGCGAGGCCGGGGTCAGCGTGGTCGGCGGGCACACCATCGACGACGCCGAACCCAAGTGCGGCTATGCCGCGGTGGGAACGATTCACCCGAAGCGCATCTTGAAAAACGTCGGCGCGAGGCCGGGGGACTGCCTCCTCCTCACGAAGCCTCTCGGCACCGGCATCATCTCTACCGCGATCAAGCGGGAGAAGGCATCGCCTGAGGCGATTCAGGCCGCCGTGACCACGATGGCCACGCTGAATCGGGACGCATCTCTGGCGGTGAGAGAGGTCGGAGGCGTTCACGCGATGACCGACGTGACGGGATTCGGCCTGCTTGGGCATCTCAGAGAGATGACGGCCGGGAGTAAGGTCCGGGCGCGCCTCCGGGCCGGGGCGGTTCCACTCCTTCCCCAGGTTCGGGAGCTGGCCCTCCAGGGATTTATTCCCGGGGGGACCCAGAGAAATTACCAGTCGGTCGAGGCCTGGGTCCGTTGGGATCCATCTCTGGCTGAGCTGGACCGGCTCATTCTTTCCGACGCCCAGACCTCTGGTGGCCTGCTGATTGCGGTCGCCCCTGACAGAGCCAGCCAACTGGTAGGCGCGCTGCTGGCACGAGGCGTGCAGGCCTCTTCGATCGGAGAAGTGATCGAGGAGGATCCCCTGGGAGGGATCGAGGTTAGTAACTCAAGCTAACCGACTGCCAGCATTGGCCTTTCTCGCCTGATCCTTCCTGAAGCTTCTTCATCTCTGGTCTGGAGCGTGTTTTATTTACATGGCATTTAATATGCAACAAATCGAATGTGTTTTCATTACCCCTTGACACGGTTTTGATGAACGTGGTAAGAAGCGCTCACCCCTTCGTGGGACTGACAATGTCGAAAAACCAGGTACGTATGGCCGCGGGTGTCTTCCCGAAAGGCGATGGCTAAGGCGCACGGCTCGCGAGCGTCTGCTCCACTACCCCCTCTGGGAGAAACCCTCCGGGTTCTGGTTGTCGACGACGATCCCCTTGTCCTGCGCGTTCTCCAGGATGTTCTCCAGGCGCAGGGGTGCGTGACCTCCACAGCGGGGAGCGCTGATCGGGCCCTCGCCCTCCTGGACAGTAACACCTACGACCTCATCGTTTCGGATATCCGAATGCCAGGCCCTTCCGGGCTGGACCTCTTGCGAATCGTCCAGACCCGTCAGCCGGGCATCCCAATGGTTCTCATTACGGGGTATGCGTCGGTCGAGACCGCGGTCGAGGCGCTTCGGAACGGGGCGGTAGACTACCTTACCAAGCCCTTCCGCCTCCATGAGATCGAAAAGGTGTTGGCCCGGGTCCGAGAAGCTCGAGGCCAAACGATTGCAATCCACGGGGACGGAGGCCGTCACCACACCGGGGTCCTCGGGCTGATTCAGATCGCCGAGGCGACCATTGCATCTCGGGACATCCCGCCCGTTCTCGAACTCGTACTGGAGTGTTGCCTCAATGCGCTGGGAGCTGACGGAGGACGCATTCAGCTCCGGGAGTCGGAAGGCCGACCGCCGTTGAGCGTCCATAGCGGCGACCCTCCTTTGCTCGAACGTCTCCGGGAATGGGGCGCGACCCGGGACCGGGGCCGAAAGACCCGCGCCACCGATGAGTGGTATGGCCTGGAGCTTCCCATCGAAGGAAAGCGCGGCCCCCTTGGGCAACTCGCCGTTGCCCGTTGGGTCGAACGTGGGGTGTTCCTGCCTGACGAACAAGATCTGGCCCAGGGCTTTGCCCGGCACGCGGCCCTGGTAATCGAGAATCTCGCCCTTCACGCAAGCCTCCAGTCAAACCTCCTCAATACCATCCGGTCGTTTGTCTACGCGCTGGAGGCGAAGGACAAGTACACCCAGGGCCACTCCACCCGTGTCTCCCTCTACGCCTCCGAGCTGGCGCAGATCCTGGGGGTGCCGGCCAACGTGGCTGCTGTGATCCGGTACGCCGCACTCCTTCACGACCTCGGCAAGCTGGTGATTTACGAATCCATTCTAAAAAAGCCTGCCCGGCTGGTCCGCGATGAGTACACGATCATGATGCAACACCCCCTGACGGGCGAAGGGATCCTCCAGCCCCTCGGATTTCTCGCAGAGGAGGCCCGCGTCGTACGTCACCACCACGAGCGCTATGACGGGAAAGGATTTCCCGACGGTCTGGCTGGAGAGGCCATCTCCCTCCCGGCGCGGATCGTGACCGTCGCCGACGCCTTTGACGCGATGAGCTCAGATCGCCCCTACCGGTCAGCGATGCCGTTCGAGAGCGCGCTTCGGGAAATTCGAAAGGGGGCGGGAACTCAATTCGATCCACAAATTGCGGAGGCATTCGCCGACCTTGCGCTCCCCCGGCTGGTCGAGATCAGTCTGATCACGCCAGGAAGCCTGGATTTCCTGGAATAGGACGAGCCCTCTCGTCTTTCTCGATTAGAAGGTCGTTTCTCCGCCACTCCCTTCTCTTAGGGTCAGCCTGGCAGCACGGTTGATCCACGGTCCGCGTTGTGGCACCCTCCTTCTGGAGCCGTGAGATGAAGCGATTCAGGGAGTGCCGCCACGCGACCCTTCTCTTGATCTTCGTTCTCGTCGTGCTCGCCCCCTTCGTCGGGTGGGGTTCAGACCCCGCCGTGATCGTGACGATCGGTGAGGTGGGAGACAGCAGGGCCGTGATCTGGGCCAGATGGGACAGGGGCCGGGTGATCGTCGAGTATGGCGTCGGGCTCGGTCGTCCGGGGGAGATCAAACGGGCGGAAGCCCTCGCGACGGCGTCCACGGACTTCACCGTCAAGATCCCGCTCATGGGGCTCAGCCCTTCCACTCGTTATGACTATCGGGTCAGCGCCGGTGCCTCCAGTGTGGTTGGCGAGTTTCGAACTGCGCCGCCTCCCGCGAAGGCGGAGCCGGTCACGTTCGTTTGGAGCGGGGATCTGGGGGGGAGCGGGAATTGCCGCGACCCCGTAAACGGCTATCCCATCTTCGCCGCGATGACCCGGCTCGCGCCGGATTTCTTCCTCTTCGTCGGTGACACGATCTACGCGGATCATCGCTGTGGCCGAGGGGCGGTCCCGGGAGCAGACTTCGTCGCGACCACCCTCCAGCAATTTCGGCTCAAACACCGCTACAACCGAGCTGACCCTGTGGTCCAGACATTCTTCCGGGGCACGTCGGTCTATCCGATCTGGGATGATCACGAGGTCCGGAACGACTTCGACCCCTCTGACCCCTTGATGCCCGTCGGCCGCGAGGCGTTTTTCGATTATTGGCCGATCGTGCCGCCTCCTGAGGAGCCGCATCGCCTCTATCGCCGCGTCCGCTGGGGACGGCTCCTCGAACTCTTTGTCCTCGACACCCGTCAGTATCGTAGTCCCAACAGCCAGGCGGATGGTCCGGGGAAAAGCATGCTCGGTGAGAGACAGCGGCGATGGCTGCTCGAGGGGCTGGGGGCTTCAGACGCCGTCTGGAAGATCGTGGTATCGAGCGTCACCCTTTCGGTCCCGACGGGGAGGGTTCACCGGGACGGGTGGGCGAACGGAAGTACCCCATTTTTCCGTGAGGGGAGCTCGACGGGATTCGAGCACGAGCTTCAGGGCGTCATCCGGAGCCTGGGAGAGCGTGGGATCAGGAACATTGTGTGGCTGACCACCGACGTCCACCACGCGGAGATCATCCGCCACGCCCCGAGGCCGGACCTCGCGTTCTACGAGTTTATTGCCGGCCCGCTGGGCGCGAGCCGGGGCCGGCCCCGCCAGCTTGACCACACGCTCAACCCCGTGAGCCTCTTCGCTCAGGGCGATTTCCTCAACTTCGGCCAGGTCGCGGTTGATGCGCAGGGCTTGACGGTCAGGATCTACGATGAGCAAGGGAAGATCCACTTCGAGCGGACCTTTCCTCCTCAACCCTAATGCCGTGCCGATAAGCGCCGCACGACCGACTTCGTGGGTCACCGAGGCGGTGGTTCGAGCGCCGGCTTCGCCCGACCCGCCTCACGGCGGGTGCCCGCAAAGGTACGCTCGCTCCGCTCGCAACTTCCGCGAAGAGAAGCTGGGGGAGGTTCGGCCATAGGCTGGCCGGTCTAAGGCCAGCCGAGATCAAGGGGGCCGTCGAGGCCCCCTCCAAGGAAAGCCAACCCCCCAGGCCGCCAGGCTCAGGATCGTCAGCGAGAGGCCGATCCATTCCACCGCGCCTTCCCGATAGCGGAGGGTCGCAACGACATCCCTTCCCGGGGGGACCAAGACTTCCAAGAGGCGCTCCGGACTTTCCCGTACCTGGAGCGGGCCCTGTGGCCCGACCGCGCTCCAGAGCGGATAGGCAAAGAGGCCGGTCTGGACCCACTCCCCCGAGGAGCTGGGCAAGAGAAGCCGGAGCGTTCGATCATCCTGCCGGGTGGGCATCTCTGTCGGCGCGCGGCGCGGGAACAGGCGAAACGGCCCGACGGCGACCGGGGCGTTGAAGAGACGGCTCGCCTCCAGCGTGGAGATTAAAGAGGAGTCCGTGTTCGGGACGACCACCGTTGAAACCTTCAAGATAGTGAGAAGATAGTCGAGGCGGGCTGGATCGAGATCGGCGAACGCCTGGCCAAAGAGCCGGCGACCGTCAAGCTCCTCGACGAGCTGAACGACACCGCTGGCGCGCGCATTGCCCGTATACACCAAACCGGCGATTGGTGAAGGGTGCGTGAAGGTGCCATTGATGATCTCCCGATTGAGCTGGATCGGGATCATCGCCAGCAGGTGACTGTGCGGCAGGAACCACGCCTCCCCGTCTTCTAATCGAATGCCCGAGGTCGAGAAGAAGATGCGGCCCGGGGGCGCGGCTCGCAGGGCTTGCCGCAACGCCGGGAGTTGGACTCTGGTCTCAACCTGACGCGCGGTCGGCCAGGGCTGCCGGACCGGCCAGAGTGTCAGGTCAGGGTTCCGGTCATTCTGAGGGATGATCGCCAGAAAGAAAGAAGCCGCCAGCCCGGCTCCCCAGGCCCGGGATCCTAGAATCCGACGGATCCCCCACGCCCAGCCGAGTCCGGCAGTCCAGAGGCCGGCATATACCACCCCGTCCCTGAGCCGGTCCGGATCGAGCGTCAAGATTCCCCACATCTCAACGAGGATGACGCGGTCAAGCCCCACGGCCAGGAGAAGGGTGGGAGGGAGGAGTGCGACCGCGACGCGAAGGGGCCAGAGCTCGTCGCGGCCCCGAAGGGCAACGGCGACTCCGAGAAGATAGATGGGTAGGAGGGAGAGGAGTATCGGCCGAGCGAAAAGGAGCTGCCATTCTCCATGACTCCACACCATGGGCAAGGTATAGGTGAGGCGGAAGAGAAGAGGAAGGAGCCAGAAGGCCGCCAAGCCGAGGGCCAGCGCGATCAGGGCGATGGTTTGGGCGGCGACGCGGCGCTGACGCCGGGCCCAGCCACAGCGCGCGAGCCCCGTGAGGAGGACGATGAGCAGAGCGGGAACGAACTGATAGGGGTGGGCGAGGAGTACGGCCGCGAGGACTGGGGGGCACCAGATTGGCCAACGACCATCCCGCACCCAGGGCAATAAGCTCAAGACCAGAAGAGGGAGAAGGCCGATTCCCAGGCGGGCCCCGATCATCCCCCAGCGCATTCCCTCTTCGACTCCGCTCGGTAATCCCGCGCTCAGGGTCAGGGCGACGAAGGCCGCTGGAAGCGCGGCCCATGGGGAGGAAGTGAGGGTTCGTAACAGGAGAAAGGTGGTGAAGCCCGGGAGGAGATAAATCACCCAGAGGAGAAGTTGATAGATCGTGTCCAGGGGAAGTTGCGCCAAAGTGATTCCGTGGATGAGAAGTCCCAGAATGACAAAGCCTGGAGGATAGAACTGGAGCTCGGGGTAGCCCGCAAACCATTCGGGATGCCAGTCGGCGGTCCAGGCTCCATGGCGGAGGCTCTTTAACCCCATCCAAAGCCGGACAAACTGGCCGGGATGGTCGTCGTAGGCGAGCAGTTCCCTGAGACCGAACGCCTGAGCCGCGAAGAGGGTCCCATACGCCAGGAGGCACGCCAAAGGGATCCAGGAACGCAGCCGGCTCACGCGTTTCAGGGTCGAAGAACGCGTGCCCCATGTCAACGGGAAAATGCCCCGGTCCCTCGGGTCGCTGGTCTTGACATTCTCCAATATCCCGCCTACAGTTCACTCGATCGAGTCGTTAATCGTCGGGCCCGGGGCATTTATCTGCTCGTGGCGCGCCGTGACCTAAGTTCCAAAGGCCTGCCCGTACAACATTCACGACGCCAAAGGAGTGAGCCATGAGACGAAGGACTTTCATCGCATTCGCCCTGATGCTTGGCTGGGGGATCCTGGTCGCGACCGCTGTGGCCGAACCCCTAAAGATCGAAATGAATCTCTCCAACCCCCAGCAGCTCCGGATCGACTTCCCACTGGTCGGGGCAGAGAAGCACTTTGGCGTCTACGTGAAGCGAGACGGTGTGGTCGCCGCGGGGTCCACCTGGGCCGGGGCCAAGGTCCAGGAGGTCGGCGTACATGACATCTTCCCCGGCAGCAATGTGTGGGGGACGGGGTACATTACCTTCACGCTGCCGAACGGGGATTTGGTCTCGATGAAGCACGAGTTCATGGCGCGCTTTCTCCCGACGCCCGCCGGCCAGTTGGCCCCGGTGGATCACGGGATCTGGACGATTATCGGTGGGACCGGGAGCCTCGCCGGAATCCGCGGGGTCGGCAGGTTTCAGTTCAAACCGACCCCGGCAGATCCGAACGTTCGCATTTGGGAGCTGACCGGCGATATGGCGGTCGTGAAGCCGTAATCGCCTTCGCGTCCTCGTCGCTAGCGGCTGCCCCGTAGGTCTTGGAAAGTGGTAAGTCCTTCTCTCCACTTGACATTTTCACGGTTTGGGTGGTAAATGGTGAGAATCTTCCGCATCACAATGGGGCTCAAATCCCCAGGAGGAGCTCAAGATGGAGAAGATCAAAGGACTGCGCTGTCGGGAATGCGGGCGCGCCTCCCCGGCGGCCCCGCACCATGTCTGCGAGTTCTGCTTCGGCCCCCTGGAGGTGGATTACCATTACGAGAACCTCCAGCGGATCGTCACCCGGGCTCGGATTGAGGCGGGCCCACCGAGCATCTGGCGCTACAAGGACCTCCTTCCGATTGACGGCGAGGTGACCCTCGGCCACCACGTGGGCTTCACCCCCATAATCCGCTCCCGCAACCTGGCCGAGGAGTGGGGGCTCAAGGAGCTATGGATCAAGAATGACTCGGTCTGCCACCCCACGTGGTCGTTCAAAGACCGGGTCGTTTCGGTGGCGGTCATCAAGGCCCAGGAGTTCGGCTTCGATACCGTGGCCTGCGCCTCGACCGGGAACCTGGCCAACTCCGTCGCGGCCCACGCCGCCGAGGCCCGGCTCCGGAGCTACATCTTTATCCCGGCCGACCTGGAGCAGGGGAAGATCGTCGGTACCCTGATCTATAATCCGACACTCGTGGCGGTGGAGGGCAACTACGACGAGGTCAACCGCCTCTGCTCCGAGGTGGCGGACAAATATCACTGGGCCTTTGTGAACATCAGCATCCGCCCCTTCTATTCCGAAGGCTCCAAGACGTACGGCTTCGAGATCTTCGAGCAGCTCGGCTGGCGAGCCCCGAAGCACATCGTCATTCCCTGCGCGGGAGGCTCCCTCCTCGCCAAGGTCTGGAAGGCCTTGAAGGAATGGAAGGCCCTGGGCCTGATCGAGGACGCCGGAACCCGGATCCACGCCGCCCAGGCGCTGGGGTGCGGCCCCATTGTCACCGCGATCAAGCACAAGACCGACGTTCTCGTTCCCGTGCGGCCCAACACCATTGCCAAGTCTCTGGCTATCGGGAATCCTGCCGATGGATACTACGCTGTCAAGGCCGTGAAAGAGTCCGGGGGCTGGGCTGAGCACGCCAGCGATGAAGAGGTGCTGGAGGGGATGGAGCTTCTTGCCAGAACCGAGGGGATCTTCACCGAGACGGCTGGCGGGGTGACCGTGGCCGCGACCAAGAAGCTCATCGAACAGGGGATCATCCCGCGAGACGAGTCCGTAGTCCTCTCCATCACAGGGATGGGCGCCAAGACCCAGGAGGCGCTCTCGGGGCGCCTGCCCGAGACGATGACAATTCGACCATCGCTCGCGGCCTTTGATCAGGCGTTGGCGGAGTGGAAGACCAAGCACTAACAGGCTGATGAAAAGGGCCCATCTGCGGCGAAGGCTTTCCTCGGAGGGGGCCTCGACGGCCCCCTTCCGAACCTCCCCCAAAGAGGTTGCGCCGGCGAAGCCGGCGCTCGAATCGCCGCCTTGCATCTGGACCCTTTTGATCAGCCTGCACTCAAAACGGAGTTTTTCAGCATCCTGCTACATCAATTAAGGAGGGGCACATGCCGGTTCGCGTTCGCATTCCAACGCCCTTGCGCACGATCACTAAGGGGGCGGCCGAAGTGTCTGCCAAAGGAACGGATGTGAGGGAGTTGATCGAAGACCTGGAGCGGCAGTTCCCCGGCCTGAGAGAGAGGATCGTTGATGAGGGGGGCGAGATCCGCCGGTTCATCAATGTCTTCATGAACGACGAGGACATCCGTTTTCTCAAGGGCAAGGAAACATCGCTCAAAGACGGCGACGAGATCTCGATTGTGCCTGCCATCGCCGGGGGTGCCGCTCCAAGTGACGAGCCAGAGTCATTGTTCGAGCGTCGGCTTTGCCGACGCAAGCTCAGGGGGAGGTTCGGAAGGGGGGCGTGCCCCCCTCCGAGTTCAACAAAGTGAGGCGAAGTCAATTGGAGCGGCACTAGCGTGGCCAAGATGCGGGTCTACTTAACCTTCCCGACGGATCTAATCCAGGTTCCGGTCATCTATCACCTCGGCAAGGACTTCAACATCGTCACGAACATCCGCCGGGCTGACGTCACGCCGACCTATGGCTGGGTGGCGCTCGAGCTGGAAGGGACCGACGAGGATCTACACCGGGGGATCGCCTGGCTCCGGGAAAAAGGGGTGAAGGTGGACCCCATCGAGCGCGACGTTGTCCTTCCGTGAAGCTTCCCCTCACTGAAGAAGAGATCAGGCGGTACGCCCGTCACATTGTCCTCCCCGAGGTGGGAGGTGTCGGCCAACGGAAGCTCTTGGCTGCCAAGTCCCTGATCGTTGGGGCCGGGGGGCTGGGCTCTCCCGCCGCCCTCTACCTGGCCGCGGCCGGCATCGGAACCATCGGCATGATAGACCCTGACGCCGTGGACCTCAGTAACCTCCAGCGCCAGATCCTCCACTCTATGAAGGACTTGGACCGCCCCAAAGTCTTCTCGGCCCAGGAGCGGATGGCGGCGATAAACCCGGGGGTGAAGGTGGTCCCGTACCATGCAAAACTCTCGACGGAGAACGCCCTGGAAATCCTCCGCGAGTACGACGTCGTTTTGGATGGGAGCGACAACTTCCCCACGAAGTTCTTGGTGAACGACGCCTGCGTCATGCTTGGAATCCCCGCGGTCATTGCCGGGATCCTTCGCTTTGATGGCCAACTCTACACGATCATCCCGAAAAAGGGCGCGTGCTATCGCTGCCTGTTTCGACAGCCCCCACCCCCGGGGCTCATCCCGTCCTGTCAGGAGGCCGGGATCCTCGGGGCGGTGGCCGGAGTTCTCGGGTCGCTTCAGGCCCTTCAGGCGATCAAGATCCTCCTCGGGATCGGGGAGCCACCGGCGGGCCAAGTCCTTTTCTTCGATGCCCTCCCCGGAGAGTTCAAGACGATTCGTGTGGGACGGGACCCTGCCTGCGCGCTTTGCGGTGACACCCCGACGATCACTGAGCTCAGAGAAGAGGGGGAGGTCTGTGCACTTACAGGTCATTGATTTCGTATGGATGGCCTGGCCTGTGTTGCCCCGGCGAGCGCCTCATGGCGAGCCGTGTCGCCGTGCGCAGCACAGGGCGGGGCGGAGCGCGCCGGCCCGGAAGCGCTGACCTCTGGTCGGGTCCAAGACATACCCCCTCAGGGGGATGGGGGGTCGCGTGGAGCCACGCCCGAGCCAGCTACGGCGAACTAGGCGCAGCCATTGAAGCGAGCGGGGCTCACAGGCCAGGACATCTCAACCAAGCCTCGCCACGAATGGAGCCGTTACTAGCATGATCTCGAAGCGGGTGCAGGGATTCACCGAGTCCGTGATCCGGGAGATGACCCGGCTCAACAACGTCTACGGCGGCGTGAACCTGGCCCAGGGGATGCCAAACTTCCCGCCGCCGAAAGAGCTGCTTGAGGCGGCTCACCGGGCCCTGGAAGGTGAGTTCCATCAATACGCCATCACCTGGGGGGCCCCAAGTCTCCGAAAGACCATCGCGGTCAAGTTCGAGAAGTTTTACGGTATTTCGGTTGATCCAGAGCGGCAGGTCACTGTCTGCTGCGGCTCCACCGAGACGATGCTGGCCACCCTTCTGGGGATTCTGGACCCCGGGGACGAGATGATCGTCTTCGAGCCGTTCTACGAGAACTACGGGCCGGGGGCCATCATCGCGGGGGCGGAGTCGGTCTTCGTCCCTCTGGAACCCCCGGATTTCACGTTCAACCCGGATCGGCTGGCCAAGGCCTTCGGCCCGCGGACGAAAGCGATCATTATCAATTCCCCCAATAACCCCGTGGGAAAGGTGTTTAGTCGAGAGGAGCTTGAGATCATTGCCAATCTCTGCATCCGGCATAACGCGATCGCCGTGACGGACGAGATCTATGAGCACATTGTGTTTGATGGTCTCCGTCATGTCCCCATCGCCACCCTCCCGGGGATGGCGGACCGGACCGTGACGATCTCCGGAATCTCAAAGAGCTACTCGGTCACGGGCTGGAGGATCGGCTATGCGATCGCCTCACCGGAGATCACCCTGGGGATTCGACGGGCGCACGACTTTATCACGGTCGGGGCGCCGCACCCACTCCAGGAGGCCGCGGTGGCGGCCCTGACCTTGCCCGACAGTTACTACGCCTGGCTCAGGGAGATGTACCAGGCCAAGCGCGACTTGCTGCTCGGCCTCCTGGAGAAGGCCGGATTCAAGTGCTTCAAGCCCTCGGGAGCGTATTACATCCTGACAGATGCGGCCCATTTCCTCCGGGAGTTTGACTGCGCCGACGATACGGCCTTCGCTACGTATCTCGTCAAGGAGATCGGGGTCGCGACCGTTCCCGGCTCGTCGTTCTATGCCCACCCGGAGCTCGGCCGGACGGAGATCCGCTTCTGCTTCCCCAAGACGGATGAGACCCTCCGCGAGGCCGGCCAGCGTCTCCTCAAATTGACCCACCGCTAGCCCATCGTTTGGCCCGTTGGGGCGAGCACTCGCATCCCGTGATTCAACAAACTCTGTTTGACCCTCGCGAGACGGCCACGTTGATCTTCCAAGAGGCCCTCAAGGCCGGCGATGTCCATACCCTCGTCCCCGAAGCGCTTCACCTGGACGGCTCTCGGCTGACCGTTCAGGGACGCACTTTCGATCTGGAAAAGGTCGACCGGCTGCTGGTGGTCGGGGGAGGGAAGGCTTCCGGGGCGATGGCCGAGAGCGTGGAGGCCATCTTGGGGCCCCGGGTTAGCGAGGGCATCGTAGTCGTGAAGGCTGGAGACCCGAGCCGGACGAGCCGAGTGCGCCTCGTCCACGCAGGTCATCCGATTCCGGACTATGCCGGCCTCCAGGGGGCTCAGGAGATTCTTCGTCTGGTTCAATCCGCAACCGCCCAAGACCTGATCATCTGTCTTCTTTCCGGAGGCGGGTCAGCCCTTCTTCCCGCTCCGGCTCCGACCATCACCCTTGGAGAGAAGCGTGAAGTGACCCGGCTACTCTTGGAGGCTGGAGCGCCCATCGGGGAACTCAACGTGGTTCGCAAGCACCTTTCCACCCTGAAAGGGGGACAACTGGTCCGGGCGGCCTCGCCGGCCCCACTCCTGACGCTCATCTTGTCCGACGTCATCGGAGACTTATTGGACGTGATTGGCTCCGGGCCCACGGTCCCCGATCCCTCCACGTACGCTGAGGCCGTCGGGATTCTCAGGAGGTCCGGGCTCGAGGCACGAACGCCACCGATGGTTCTGGCTCACCTCAGTCGGGGGGCTGGCGGGATGATTCCCGAGACTCCGAAGGCCTCCGATCCGGTCTTTGTCAATGTGACAAATTGTGTCATCGGCAACAACTCGTTACTCACCGATCGCGCAGGCGAGGTGGCTCGCGGCCGAGGGCTGACCCCGATCCTTCACTCGGTTGGACTTCAGGGTGAGGCCCGCGAGGTGGGGAGGCAGTTGGTGGCAACTGCCCGCAAGATTCGGGATGGGAAACCTGAAGCGTTGCCGGCCTGTCTCATCGCAGGGGGCGAGACCACCGTAACGGTACGAGGGGCTGGCAGAGGAGGGCGATGTCAGGAATTTTGTCTGGCCGCGGCGATCGAGCTTCAAGGAGAGTCGGGCATCGCAGTGCTCGCGGCGGGAAGTGATGGCAGTGATGGCCCGACCGACGCCGCAGGCGCCATCGCCGATGGGACGACGATCACCCGCGCTCGGAAGATGGGGCTCGATGCTCAATCATTCTTGGAACAGAACGACTCGTACACATTTTTCTCTCAACTCGGCGACCTCATCATCACGGGTCCGACGCGAACCAACTTGATGGACCTGTATCTTTGTCTCATCACCCGTCCGAATGCTCATTGAATAGACAATCCGCTCATCGTGACGATCTCGCCATCAGTTTTTGTTTCCGTCCACAGGGTTATCCACGATCTATCCACACTTTCCGTGGATATGTGTCGGGCGATAACCCCGCTTGAAATTGACTCTTCCTGGACGTTCGGGTATTCTGAGGGCGCGATGCATCGGATGAACCTTCTCGATCTCACACCGAGAGACCTTGAGGCCCTTGTGATTCGTTTCGGGGAGCCAGCCTACCGAGGGCATCAGCTTGCGCGCTGGATCTTCGGAAAAGGCATCACGGCGTTTGATTCTATGACGAATCTCCCTCGACGATTTCGCGAGCGACTTGCTGTGGAGGCTCACGTTCAGGCGCCAACGATCGCCGACGTCCTGCCGTCGCGTGATGGAAGTCAAAAGTTTCAGATTCGCTTCGCTGATGGCGCCGAGGTTCAGGCCGTCCTCATGCCCGACGATGACCGGCTGACACTCTGCCTCTCTACCCAAGTGGGATGTGGGTTCGGCTGCCGGTTCTGTCTCACGGGGACGATGGGCGTGACGCGAAACCTGACCGCGGGTGAGATCGTCGGCCAGCTCCTGGCGGTTCGCCACACACTCAGAGAGGACGAGCGGGTGACTCATCTCGTCTACATGGGAATGGGCGAGCCCTTGGCGAACTATCAGTCCACGGTGAAGTCGCTTCGCATCTTGACTGATCCAGAGGGCTTCGGCTATGCGCCCCGCCGGATCACCGTCTCCACTGTCGGCCTCGTGACAGGGATCGAGAAGCTGGCGAAGGAGGATCTTCGGGTGAATCTTGCCATTTCACTGCATGCCACGAGCAACCAGGCGCGGGGGGAGCTGATGCCGATCAACCGCGGGTGGGGGTTGGAAGACCTCCTGTCAGCCTGCCGACGGTTCCCCCTTCCGGTGCGCCAGAGGATGACGTTCGAGTATGTCCTCCTGGCTGAGGTCAACGATACGCCGGAGGATGCCCGTCGTCTTGTCTCACTCCTCCGGGGGATCCGGGCCAAGATCAACCTGATTCCCTTCAACCCCTGGCCCGGCTCTGGATTCCGTCGCCCGTCGCGCGATCGGATCGAAACCTTCCAGCGGATCCTTCTCGAGCGTGGGATCACGGCGACGATCCGCTGGTCGAAGGGGGAGGACATCGGGGCCGCGTGCGGGCAGCTCGGCCCTGAGGCCCCCATGGCCCGTACGATCGAACTTGCCTATGCTCGCTGAGGCGGCGCCCCTTCGAGTCGCCTTCACGACTCTCGGCTGCAAACTCAATCAGTACGAGTCCAACGAGCTTCAATCCCTCCTGGAAGGGGAAGGCTTCCAAGCCGTACCCTTTGACGAACCGGCCCACCTCTATGTCATCAACACGTGCACGGTCACATCAGGGGCGGACTATTCGGATCGTCAGATGATCCGCCGGGCTATTGCTCAGAACCCGAAGGCGGTGGTCGTCGTCACCGGCTGTTACGCCCAGACGAATCCGGAAGCCGTTGCCGCGATCCCCGGGGTGGATTACATCCTGGGTAACCAGGAGAAGTACGAGCTCGTCGAGTTGGTCACCTCGCTCAGGAAGCGAGCCCGCCCCCTCGTCGCAGTCGGGGAGATCGTGAAGGCCAGGACGATCCCGATCTTGCCGGTCAAGAAGTTTGCCGGGCTCACGCGCGCCTTTGTCAAGATCCAGGACGGCTGCCAGCATCGCTGCGCTTTCTGCATCGTCCCCTACGCGAGGGGCGGAAGCCGGAGCCAGCATCCCGAGGTCGTGCTCAACCAGGTGCGCGAAATCGTGGAGGCGGGGTATCGGGAAATGGTCCTCACCGGGGTGGACCTGGGGCATTACGGCTGGGACATGATCCCGCGCACCACCTTGGCCGCGCTCCTCCGGCAGATGATGGACCTCCCCGGACTCAGGCGGATCCGTCTCTCTTCGATTCTCCCAAAGTACTTTACCGATGAGCTGATCGAGATCATTACCGGGTCGCCGAAGATCTGCCACCATCTCCATATCCCGCTCCAGTCAGGAAGCGATCCGATCCTCCGGGCCATGCGCCGCCCCTACACCGCGGGGATGTACTGCCGCCTCGTGGAGCGCTTGGCTTCTGCCCTTCCTGACCTGGGACTCGGAGCCGACGTAATCGTTGGCTTCCCCGGCGAAAGCGATGAGGACTTCGACGCCACGTACCAGTTGGTGGAAGAGTTACCATTCAGTTACCTCCATGTCTTCCCCTACTCAGTCCGGCGAGGGACCGAGGCCGCCCATCGGCTGAATCCGGTGCCGCCTGGCTTGATCAGGGCGAGGGCAAAACGCCTGCGCACGCTGGCTCAGGCCAAGAACCTCGCCTTCAGGCAGCGATTTGTCGGCAAGGCGGTAGAGGTGTTGGTTCTTGAGACGCGGGACAAGGCCACAGGACTGCTCAGCGGGTTGACGGACAACTACGTCGAAGTCCTGTTCTCCGGCGGAGACGATCTCATGCGCCGCTACCTCGCGGTGGGCGTGACAGATGCCGCCCCCGACCGGACTCTCGGTGAGCTTGTCGATGCCGATATCGCGGAGCCATGTGAAGTGAGGGGTACCCCGGGCCGGCGGACGTGTTAGACAACGTCGAGAGAACTTCGGAGATATGAGCGATATTACGATTGGCGTTATCGGTGGGAGTGGGCTCTACGAGCTGGACGGGCTCACCGATACGCGCTGGGAGACCGTCTCCACCCCGTTCGGCGATCCCTCCGACGCCTACCTCATTGGTCGTCTGGCAGGACGCGCCGTGGCCTTCCTCCCGCGTCACGGCCGTGGCCATCGGATGCTCCCCTCAGAGCTTCCGTACCGCGCCAACATTTATGGGTTCAAGCTCCTGGGATGCGAATGGGTCATTTCAGTCAGCGCGGTGGGGAGCATGCGCGAGACCATCCACCCCCTCGACTTGGTCATCCCCCACCAGTTCTTCGACTGGACCCGCCGCCGGGCCTCGACATTTTTCGGGGACGGAGTCGTTGTCCACATTGGCATGGCCGATCCCGTCTGCCCCCATCTCACTGACCTCTTGGAAGACGCGGGCAAGACTACGGGGGCCACGGTTCACCGGGGGGGGACGTACCTCTGTATCGAGGGGCCGCAGTTCTCCACCCGGGCGGAATCTGAGATCTATCGGCAGTGGGGAGTGGACGTCATCGGGATGACGAACATGCCGGAGGCTAAACTCGCCCGTGAGGCCGAACTGTGTTACGCCACCCTCGCGCTGGTGACCGACTATGACGTCTGGCACGAGGAGGAGGCGGCCGTCACGATGGAAGCCGTCATCGAGAATCTCACCCGGAACGTCAAGACCGCCAAAGAGGTCCTCCGCCGCTTGATCCCTCGAATTGGGCCGCCGAGAAACTGCCCCTGTCCGACCCTCTTAAAGAACGCGATCCTGACTCCTTCCCTATCCATTCCTGCGGACCAGCGAGAAAAGCTGAAGCCATTAATTGGCAGGTACTTAGAGTCAAAGAGTTAATGTCAGATCTCCTGGTGGTCGGCTCGGTCGCGCTCGATAGCGTCAAGACCCCATTCGGGGAGGCAGAGGAAGTCCTCGGCGGCTCGGCCACGTACTTTTCTTATGCCGCGAGCTTTTTTTCTCCGGTGCAGCTTGTCGCGGTCGTAGGAGAGGACTTTCCCCAGGCCCACTTGGATCTCTTGAAACGGCGCCAAGTGGACCTGACCGGTCTCCAGGTGGCCAAAGGGCGAACCTTCCGCTGGGCAGGGGAGTACGGCTATGACCTCAATGAGGCCAAGACCCTCGACACCCAGCTCAACGTGTTCGCTGACTTCCGCCCCGACCTGCCGGACAGTTACCGCCAGCCCTCCTTCCTCTTCCTCGCCAACATTGATCCCGACCTCCAGTGGGAGATTCTCCACCAGGTGGAGCGACCACGCCTCGTGGCTATGGACACCATGAACTTCTGGATCAATGGAAAGCGGCAGGCCGTGGAGAGGATCTTGAGCGAGGCGGACGCCCTCATCATTAATGATGGCGAAGCCCGCCAGCTCACCCAGGAGCCGAACCTCGTCAAGGCCGCCGAAGCGGTGCTCGCCTTCGGCCTTCAACTGGTCGTGATCAAGCGGGGAGAGTACGGCGCGGTCCTCTTCGCTCACGGGAACTTCTTCTTCGCCCCCGCGTTCCCCCTCGCGGCCGTCCTGGACCCAACCGGAGCCGGGGACAGCTTTGCCGGGGGATTCATGGGTGCCCTGGCGCGGGATGGCGGGATGGATGAGGCAGGCCTCCGCCGGGCCGTGGTCTATGGCTCGGTCATGGCGTCCTTTGCTGTGGAGGATTTTTCGCTCAGGCGTCTCACGCGCCTCCGTCCCGAGGAGATCGAAGAGCGCTTTCGGGCATTCCAGGAAATGGTCACCTTCCGGTGAGTCACAAGAAATACGAGCGCCTGCTGGAGGTTCTTCGCGAGTTGGGGTCCGTGGTCGTTGCGTTCTCCGGCGGAGTGGACTCCACCTTGCTTGCCAAGGCGGCCAAGGATGCCCTGGGGGACCGCGCCATCCTGGCCACGGCCGACTCTGAGAGCTATCCCTCTGAAGAGCTTGAGGAGGCGCGGCGCCTGGCCGCCTTTCTTGGGATGCGCCATCGGGTGATCAAGACTCTTGAGATGCAGAATCCTGAATACACCAGCAATCCTCCGAACCGCTGCTACTTCTGCAAGGACGAACTCTTCACCAGGCTTGAGCCCATCGCGCGTGAAGAAGGCATGGGACACCTGGTCTACGGCGCCAACATGGATGATCTCGGGGACCACCGTCCCGGGATGAAGGCCGCCCGCGAAAAGCAGGTCAGGGCGCCGCTGATCGACGCCGGGCTCTACAAGGCTGAGATTCGGGAGCTCTCCCGCCAGCTTGGACTGCCGACCTGGGACAAGCCCTCCTTTGCCTGCCTTTCTTCACGCTTTCCCTATGGCGATGCCATCACCGCCGACAAGCTTCGCCAGGTGGAGCAGGCGGAGAGGGTCGTGCGCTCCCTCGGCTTCCGCCAGTTCCGGGTGCGCCACCACGACAAGCTCGCCCGGCTCGAGATCGCCCGCGAGGAGATGCCCCGCCTCTGGGAAGACGGCCGCGCCGAAGCCATCGCCGCCGGCCTCAAGGAGCTGGGCTATCTTTATGTGACTCTCGACCTCCAGGGCTTCCGCAGCGGGAGTATGAATGACGGGCTCAACGTGCTGCAGCGGGGAGTTGGGAACCCATGATTTTAGGAGGGCGACAGATGTCGACACTTAGACTGGCGCCGACATTGGCCCTTTTGGTTCTTGCCGGTTGCGCATCGACGCAGATGACCAGCATCCGCGATCCTTCCGCGCCCGCAAGAACGTACGGTCGGATTCTAGTTATCGCTCCGTTTTCGGATCTGCAGTCTAGAATGCAAGCTTCTCGGGACTCGGAACATAGCAGCCCTTCCTTCCATACTGTCATTTCCCCCGACTAGAGCTTACGGGGAACCCGACATCGCAAGGATCCTAAGGCAACCAGGTTGATGGGGTCCTGGTTCTGCGGCTGACGGACGCCTCTACAGAACAGGTGTACATTCCTCCCTCCGCGAGCACCACGGGGACAACCACAGTCGTTGGCAATACCCTCAACTATTCTGTCCAGACCCAGTATTCCGGCGGGTTTTTCGTGTCTAAGCCACGGGTTCGTTTCGAACTGAGGCTCCTCGACACCTTAATCGGTCAGACAGTCTGGCTGGCCACGTCGCTCACCCGGGGGAATGCTTATGCTCGATTTGATACGCTTATGCAGTCGCTGGCAAAAGCCTCACTGTTGAAGTTGCACGAGGATCGCATGATAAAGTGAGGCCGGTAGCGTCGACCTCCAAGGCTTCCGCAGCGGGAGCATGAACGACGGGCCCACCTTCAGTCGAAGACTGAATCAGCGCTGAGTCGTGCTATCATTCCGATAGTATAGGAGAGTAAACGTATGGCTCAGGTACTTGTCAGGGACCTTACACCTGCCGTCCTCCGACGGCTGAAGCTTCGGGCTCGCCGCCACCGCCGCTCGCTCGAGGCGGAACTGAGGGACATCTTGGAGCAAGCGGCCACCATGAACGTAGCGGATGCCCGTGCCAAGATCGAGAAAATCAGGGCGATGTTTATTGGCCGGAAGTTCACCGACAGCGCCGTGCTCATCCGCCGAGATCGGGCACGGTGAGCCGCTTTGTCGTCGACGCGAGTGTCGCCGTCAAGTGGTTCCTGCCGGAGGTACATAGCGACGCCGCGTTGCGGCTCCTTGGGGGCGACCACGATCTGCTTGTCCCGGATCTCCTCCTTGCAGAGGTCGGGAACGTTCTCTGGAAACGGGTGCGCCGCCGCGAGGCAACAAGGGAAGAAGCCGGCGCGACGCTGGAGGCGCTGCTTTCACTTCCACTACAGGTTCATTCTTCGCGTACGCTGATGCCGCTGGCGCTCGACATCGCCCATCACACCCAGCGGAGCGTGTACGACAGCCTGTACGTTGCTGTATGTCTCCTTCGGGAGTGTCCGATCGTCACCGCGGACCGCAGACTTCATGACGCGCTGAAGAAGAGTCTGCTGGCGCGTCATGTGCTGTGGGTGGAAGATGTCGAGTGACAAAACATCCATCCGATAAGAAATTAGCCGGCACCGTACCGTGGGACGTTATAAATGAGCGGGTGTTCAGCTCGTTTGGCGGGATTTGTCTTCTATGCATGTCGTGTCCAGCCGACACTAAAGAGGACATCTTTGCGAAGGCGTTGGGTGGTAGGGTTTATCTCAAGCTGCTTTGCAACAAATGTAATAATCGTGTTGGTGGAAAACTGATCAACGCGATGAAGCGGGACGCACGACTGGTGATTCCGGTGTATTACCAACTGCGCCCAAAGCTGCCCGAGGTCGCACATAAGTTCTTGCGTGGCCTGCCATTGGTCGGCTTTCGCAACGGGGATCGACAAGCGCTTTCGTATGGATCAGCAGGTATTGAATTTCCTGAGGGGACGACCAAAGCCGACTTCACAGAGATCCAGCCGAACTTGAGCGCTCCCATGGCCCCTGATGCTGCATTCCTGCTGGTCGCCTACGAGATGGCCGCTCTTGCTTTGGGTGCGCCCATACTGGATCCTTTGCTCGACCCTCTGCGTGCGGAAATCTTAGCGATGGCGGATTCCACGGGGAGGGTGAAGTTTGCACATCAGCCGACTGGCCGACTGTTTCATGGAGCGGCCATTCGGTGGCTCGATTCAGTGCTGACCGTCGCGGACCGGTCTACCGCGAGTCCGAAGACTCAAGAAGACATGAGGCAGGGCGCAGCGATTCCATGAAGCAGAAGGCCGATCGGTCAAGGCGGAAGCTATGGTAAAGATGGCCCGCGCCCGCCTCGCCCTCGTGATCCTTCTTTTCATCGCTGCGAATCCCGGGAGGCTTGCGGCCCAAGAAAGGAAAATCACGCTGGGGGTCACAAGCCGAACCGGCGTCACGTCTCTGCCCTTCGTGATTGCCGAGGAGAGGGGACTCTTCAAGGCGGAAGGGCTCAACGTCGTCGTGGTGCAGATGCAAAATCAGGTCGTTGTCCAGGGAGTCCTGAGCAAGCAGGTGGATTATGGGGGGACGTTTTCCAATTTTGTCGGCGCCGTCCTTGCGGGTCTGCCACTCCGCGTGGTCATGGCGGTCATGGAAGGTTCAGATCATGTGCTTGTCACGGCCTCGACTGTCAAGAGCGTCCAGGACCTCAAGGGAAAGATCGTGGGGATCAGTAGCTTCGGCGGCACGCCTCACAGCGAGGCCATCCTGGTGCTGAGAAAACATGGCCTGGACCCCGAGAAGGACGTAACGTTTCTCCAGATCGGCGGTAGCTCGAGTCGCTATGCGGCGCTGGAGGCCGGCACGATCCATGCGGCCATGCTGGAGCCGCCGTTCAACAAGATGGGTCGGAAGCGGGGGTTCAATGAGCTGGTGGCGTTCGACGATGTTCTGAAGATTCCCCTGGCCGGGCTGGGGGTCCATGTGGACACGATCCGGGACCGGCCGGGAGAGATCGTCAAGATGATCAAGGCGGTCCTCAGGAGCCTGGATTTCATTCGGAGCCAAAAGACCGAAATCCTCGCGGTGATGGAGAAGAGTTGGGGTGTCAAGGACCCCGATGTTCGGGAGGGGCTCTACGCGGACATTGTGGAGTTCTACACTCGCACGGGGATCGCGTCAGACGACAAGATGAATAACGCCGTCCGACTGGTTCAAGAGGGCCGAAAAACCGGGGCGACCGCGCCCCTGTCTCAGATCGCGGACTGGAGCTTTGCCAAGAAGGCGAACGAGGAGATGAAAGGGCGGTGAAGCCGGCGCTAGTTCTGCCAGCCTTTCTCTGACAGAACGAAGAGATTGCCCTCGGGGTCACTGACCCGGACCTCGGCTTCTGCGCCACCGGGCGCCGACAATTCCATTCCCAGTTCTCTGAAGCGTGCTCTGGTTGAGGCCCAGTCCGGAACGTGGACGCCGAAGTATTGGATCCCTGATTTTCCGATCGCCTGGTCGGGTGTAAGGGCCAGGCTCACGTCCCCATCGCTGAGGACGATGGTTCCATCCGCGCCTCTCCTGACCTCTCGAAGATCAAGGGCGGATTTGTAGAAGTCCGCCGCGAGATCCGGGGCAGCCGACTGAACGACCACGTGGCGAATTCCCGGGAGCCTGCGTTCCTCCCGCCCGAGAAACCCTTTGGACGCGAGATCAAAGTTGTTTCCCCAGGGATCGATGATGCGCATCTCGGCCGGGCGGCCGTTCTGCGGGCTTCGGCCCCGTTTGACCGAGGCGTCGAGCCGGCTGAGCACGCTCTCCAAATTGTCCACCACGAAGCCGTAATGGTTGATCCCCTGGGTCTGGTTCACCTCATGCCCGTCAGCCCGGTGGGTATTGACGACTTCGGCCGCGCTGTTCGTCTGCTGAAGGAACGCCAGGTTGAAGAGGCCGTCGATGACGTGCACCGAGCCGTTGGGGCTGACGCGGACCTGCTCGAGACCAAACAGGTGGTGGTAAAAGTCGTAGAGCTTCTTGGGGTTTTTGACAATAAATGCGATATGTCGTAACTTAGCCACGCGACCCGTCCGGGACGAGATGCTTGGGGGTATTCTACCTTTATCGCTGGAACGGTGTCAAATGCACCGGGGACAGGGAGAAAACAGTCGGGCAAGGGTGCGATGACTCAAGACGTGACGACCGACATCAGTTTAGATGACCGCTACCTTCGTGAAGAGGGGGTCGTCTATCTCAGCGGGCTCCAGGCGCTCGTGCGCCTGCCTCTAGATCAGAACCGGCGGGACCGGCGCGAGGGCCTCCGCATTGGGACATTCATCAGCGGTTATCCGGGGTCGCCGCTGGGGGGGTACGACCTGGCCCTCCGCCAGGCGAGGAAGCTCCTCGAAGAGCACGGTATCATTCACGTCCCCGGCGCCAACGAGGAGCTGGCCGCGACCGCCCTGAGCGGCACCCAGATGCTGGACCGGTATCCCCACACGCGCTTCGACGGGGTCGTCGGCATCTGGTATGGCAAGGGACCGGGCGTAGACCGGAGCGGCGATGCCCTGAAGCACGGGAACTTCGCCGGGACCAGCGAGCATGGGGCTGTTGTGGTCCTGAGCGGCGAGGACCACGAGGCCAAGAGCTCGACCATGCCCTACCAGGACGATTATGCCTTCATGAGTGCCGGCATGCCGATCGTCTACCCGGCGTCTACGGGCGAATTCCTCGAGCTGGGCCTCCATGCCATCGCCATGTCTCGCTTCAGCGGCTGCTGGGTGGCGATGAAGTTGGTCGGGGCCCTGGCCGACGGCGGCGAGACGGTCATTGTCGATCCTGATCGCCCGTCGATCATCCTCCCCGAGCTCGCCTTGGAGGGGCGCCCCTTCAAGAAGTCCACGGACTTCACCTTCTTTCCCGGCCTGAACATCGAGACCGAGCGACAACTTTTCTACGAACGCCACCGGGCCGCGCTCGCCTACGCCCGGGCCAACCGGCTCGATCGAATCATTGTGGGCTCATGGGGCGACCGGCTCGGCATCATCACCGCCGGCAAGAGCCACGCGGATACCCGTCAGGCGCTCCTGGACATGGGGCTGGACGACGCCGCGCTCGGACGCCTTGGCGTCCGGCTGCTTCGCGTCGCGCTCCTCTATCCGGTCGATGCCGAGCTGATCCGGGAGTTCGCCCACGACCTTGACGAGGTCGTCGTCATCGAGGAGAAGCGAGGCTTTCTCGAGACTCAGGTCAAAGAGGCGCTCTGCGGGCTTCCCCGCCCGATCCGCGTCGTCGGAAAGTTCGACGAGGTCGGGGCCCCGCTCTTCCCGATCCAGGGCGGGATGGATAGCGACGTCATCGCAGAGCGGTTGGGCCATCGACTTCTCGCGTACACCGAAGATCACCCGGGCATTGTTGGGCGCCTCGCTGAACTCAAGGCGATCCGCTCACGGACCTACGAGGCGCTCCCCGGGCGCACGCCGAACTACTGCTCGGGATGTCCGCACAACATCTCGACCCGACTGATCGAAGGTCAGGTGGCCTGGGGGAGCCCCGGCTGCCATTCCTTTGCGTCCATCATCGAGCAGCCGGAGCGACACATCGTCTCGATGACCCAGCTCGGCGGCGAGGGTCTGCCCTGGATCGGACTGGCGCCGTTCACCGACCGGCCGCACATGGTCCAGAACGTCGGCGACGGCTCGCTCTTCCACTCGAGCTATCTGAACATCCGCTTCTGCGTCGCGACCGGCGTCGACATCACGTTCAAGATCCTCTACAACGGCTACATCGCGAACACCGGCGCCCAGGACATGGTCGGCGGGAAGCCCATCCCCGAGCTGACCCGCCTCCTCGAGATCGAGGGCGTGCGGCGGATCGCCGTGGTGACCAAGAATCCCGCGGCGTACCGGAAGGCCACCCTGGCGTCCAATGCCCGCGTCTACCCGGTCGAAGAGCAGGACCGGGTGCTGAAGGAGTTGGCGGAAGAACGGGGCGTGACCGTGTTCATCTATGACGGGACGTGCGCCAACGAGCGGCGCCGCCGGCAGAAGCGGGGTAAGCTCCCCCTCGCCAACACGTTCGTCGTGATCAACCCCGAGGTTTGCGAGAATTGCGGCCACTGCGGCGCCCTGACGAACTGCATGTCTCTCCACAAGGTGGAGACGGAGTTCGGTCCGAAGACGCAGATCCACACCTCCTCCTGCAACCAGGACTACTCCTGCATGGACGGCGACTGTCCCTCCTTCGTGACCATCGAGACCGAGGAGGGGACCGGTTATCGCCGGCCCAAGCCGCCCGTCCTGGACGGGAACGCCATCGCGGAGCCGGCCTCGAAGGTGGAGCTGGAGCGGCCGTACCACATCTACATCCCGGGTGTCGGCGGGACCGGGGTGATCACGATCAACGCGGTTCTGTGTTATGCCGCGCTGATGGACGGCAAGCGGGTCCTCAGCTACGACCAGACCGGCGCGGCTCAGAAGTGGGGGCCGGTCCTCTCGAGCCTCGCGATCGGGACGGAGGACCAGCCCCTTGCGGCCAACAAGGTGGGGGCTGGGAAGGCGGACCTCTACCTCGCCTTCGATCTCATGGCGGCGTCGACCCCGGTGAACCTCGATCGCTGCGATCCCGGCGGCACGGCTGCCGTCGTCAACACCACGCTCTTGCCCAGCGGGGAGATGGTGCGCGACGTGTGGTTCTCCCCGCCGGTCGAGGCCATGGAGGCGACCATTGCCCGGTTCACGAACCCGGAGCGGAGCGTGTGGGTCGACGCGCGTCGCATTGCGGAGGCCCTCTTCGGCGATTACATGACCACGAACCTCTTCGCGCTCGGCGTCGCCTATCAGGCCGGCCTGCTCCCCCTCGAGTCTCGGAGCATCGAGGGCGCGATTCGCCTCAACGGGGTCGAGGTGGAGCAAAACGTCCAGGCGTTCCGTTACGGGCGCCTCTCCGTGGCCGATCCGGCCCGCGTGCGCACGTTGGCTGAGGCGCCCCGACTAACCTTTGAGGAGGAACGGGCCGGGGTCCTGGCCCATCTCTCAGGCAAGAAGGCCCGGGCCTACGTCTCCTTGCTCGACCGCTCGGCCCACCTCGACGAGGAGTCACGCCGGATGCTGGCCATCCGGATCGCCGAACTGATCGACTACCAGAACGTCCGGTATGCCACGATCTACGTGGAGTTCGTTCTGAAGGCGGCCGAGCTTGAGCAGGTCCGAGTGGGTGAGGGGCAGAGAGAGGTCACCCACGCGGTGATTCGCCATCTTTACAAGCTCATGGCCTACAAGGACGAGTACGAGGTGGCACGCCTCCACCTCAAGCCCACGTTCCTCGCCGAGACGCAAAGCCTCTTCAGTGCGCCGCGCCGCCTCGTCTATCATTTCTATCCCCCGTTACTCCGGGCGTGGGGGCTCAAACGAAAGCTGGCCTTCGGTCCATGGTTTGTGCCGGTCCTCAGAATGCTGCGGGGGATGCGGAGGCTCAGGGGGACACGGTTGGACATCTTCGGATACGCGGCGGTGCGCCGGGAGGAACGGCAACTGATCGCATGGTACAAGACCTTGGTCGAGGCCGTCCTGGACCGCCTCAGTCCAGCCACCCATGCCCTGGCCATCGAGATTGCCGGGCTCCCCGATGGGATTCGGGGCTACGAGGAGATCAAGCTCTCGAATGTCGTCGCGGTCGGGAGACGAGCCGGAGAGTTGATGAGACGCCTGAGAGCGCCCGTCGAGCCCGCCCATCGGGATGCGTGAAAGCCGCGGTCTCCGGTCGCAGGTGCTCACCGACGGGGTGATCCGGGTCGGAGATCTCTTGCAGGACTGCCACCCCTTCCCCTAGAGGAGACGTATTTTGCCCCCAAAAAGTTTCGAGGTCATTGTGGTTGGTGGAGGGCCGGCAGGCGGCACCGCGGCGTACTCTCTGGCTTCGGCCGGCGTGAACGTGGCGATTCTCGACAAGGCGACCTTCCCCCGTGACAAGTCCTGCGGCGGTGGGCTCATCGCCAAGGTCTTGCATGATCTTCCGCTGGACGTGAAACCTGTAATTCGCAACGCGATGAACGGAATGTGCTTCACCTATCGGTTCGGCGGGCGATTTACCAAGCGTCACTACGAGCCGGTCGTGTACGGCACATTGCGAAGGGAGTTTGACAACTACCTCGTGGAGCAAGCCGTCCGCCAAGGCGCAACGCTGATTGACGGCACGGGGGTTGAGGGCTTTGAGCAAAACGGCGACGGAGCCGTCAATGTTCTCACGCACGCCGGCTCGTTGTCCTGCCGGGTGCTGATCGGCGCTGATGGAGCCAATGGAGTCGTCCGGCGGACGCTGAACAACGAACAGGCGTTTTTCAATCAGGCCGGGCTCTCCTTCGAGATCGAGCGGGAGCGGATCATCGAAGATCGCGTCGACGGCGCCCTCATGCGCGTGGACTGGGGGACTCTGCCGAGCGGCTATGCCTGGATATTTCCAAAAGGGGATTTTCTGAATATCGGTGTTGGAGGCCCGGTCGCGATCGGCAAGCGCCTGAAGCCGTACCTCCATGAGTTTCTTGTGAACGAGAGAATCTTGCGGACTGACCGCGTCTCTCTCGACGACTTGAATGTGTCCGGACACAAGCTTCCCACTTTTACGGAAAGAACGACGCTCTCCGATCGAAACGTTCTCGTCATCGGCGACGCGGCGGGCCTCATCGAGCCTCTCACGGGCGACGGGATCTCGTACGGAGTGCAGAGCGCCAGGCTGGCTGCGGACGTGGTCCTCCATTGGCTGAGCGGGGCGTGTCGCGATCTTTCGGAATATCGGGAGGCCGTCCTGCGCGAGATTGTTCCCGAGATCGTTTACACGAGAAAGTTTCTGGCATTCTTTAACGCCTTCCCCACGCTGGTCCATCAGGTGGTCAGTCGGGATGACCGGGTCTGGCAGGCTTTTTGCCGAGTGTTGAAAGGGGAGGAGGCGTTTCACCTTCTCCGCCGGAAGAAGATGGGGCGCTTGTATGGTGTCGCCAAGTATGTTGACCGCTTTGCATTCTACTATGAGGCGAGACGGCTCGAACACCCTCAGGCCTCAGAGACACTGTTTCAACGGATGGTGGGGCGGATGTTGGAGCGAATCGGGGGACTGATTTAGCGGGCTGCGTTACTTTTAGAGATCATTGCACGGGCGATTCCACAGGACGCAATGTCGCAGCAGCACATCGGGCGAAGGAGGGGTATGCGGGGCTTTTCTCCAGGAGCGGAGAAAATGTCACCTTTCGCGGTGCCGCGGACACCTCCCGCTTCTCTTCGTAAGTCAGCCTCGTTACCGAGCCGCGCTTCTCGTGCTTCGTGCCGCAAGGCTTTGTTTCGGCTTGCCGTCGTTAGGGAGGTTCCATGAAGCAAGCACTCACGCTCATTGTGGCCGTACTGACGGCGCTTGCCGTCACCGGTCCTGCATCATCACGAGGGGCAACGCCTGTTGTATTCCGTGAACTATTTGCGCGAGGGACTGATCCCGTTGTGCACGAGGGTACGGATCGACTCTGTCGACCGGGAGCGCATGCTGTTCACGCTCACCGAGAGTGGACACCAGTACACGTGGGCGTTCCATAGATCCCTACCCGACCCGATCGCGAAGCACCTTGATCGCTTTTTCGGAAAGACGTGCGATAAGAAGAGGATCGAAGGGCTGCGCAAGGCCGACAGGGAGGGGGTCCTTCAAGGTAGGGTCTTCCCCGGAATGACGAAAGAAGCCGTAATTCTGGCCATGGGGTATCCACCCGAGCACGCCACGCCGAATCTTGAGGCAAATGCCTGGAAATATTGGAAGAGCCGGTTCGACACGATCCTCGTCCACTTCGTTGACGGGAAGGTCTCACGGGTCCAAGACTAGCAAGGCCGGGCCTTCCAGATGCCGGTCCTCAGTTGACCACGGCTGGGTCGATGGTGGGTCGCTCCCTCCCATCAACCGCTGCCGCGCTGCGTGAGAGAGTCTCGCACTGGTGGCGCGTCTTTCGAGCCGGGCTGGCCTTCGGAGTGTTCGGTGTTGGCGCTCTCGTCATCGGGCTTGTGGTCGTTCCCATCCTTCGCCTCATCCCAGGACCGAGGCGAGGGAAGGAGATACGCACTCAGACGCTTGTCCATCTCGGCTTCCGGACATTCGTGTGGTTCATGGAAGGTTTGGGACTCATTCGGGTATCCCGGATCGGTACGGAGCGCCTGCGGAGGAAGGGCCCGTACGTGGTCATCGCCAACCACCCAACGCTCATTGATGCCGTGCTCCTCTTGGCCTGCATGCCACAGGCGGACTGTGTGGCAAAGAAGGCAGCATGGAACAACGCGTTCCTGCGCTGGGCGGTCCGGGGAGCGGGCTACATTCCAAACGACGAAGGCGAGGCCTTGATCAACGGGTGCGCAACGCGATTGGGGGAGGGGCGGTGCCTTCTCCTTTTTCCTGAAGGGACCCGCTCGCCGATGGGGCAGCTCGGGCGCTTTCGCCGGGGGGCCGCTCGAGTCGCGTTGAAGACTGGCTGCGACGTCGTTCCCGTGGTGATTACTTGCGACCCCCCGTTCCTGGTGAAAGGACAGAAGTGGCATCAGCTTCCGGATCGCAGGGTCTGCATCACACTCACGGTCGAGGAGCCCATCGTCTCGAAGGATTACGCCAATCGGCACGAAAACGTCGCGATGGGGGCCCGGCGGATGACGGCCTCCATCCGAGCCTTGTATGAACAGAGCCTCGGTTATGCCCGCGTTCACACGCCCGAGGTGGAGGAGAGGGCTCGCCGGTGAGTGAGAGGATAGGGGTGTTGTCGAAGGACGAGGTCTTGGAGAAACTCAAAGACGTCCTCGCCACGGGGTTTGGCCTTCGCGGTGAACAGGTGGTGCCGACCGCTCGTCTGGTCGAAGACTTGGATCTGGATAGCCTCGACTCGTTTGACCTGGTCGTAAGACTCGAGCAAGAAACGGGGGAAGAGATTAAGGAGGATGACCTGAAGTCCATTCAGACGATCCAGGACATTGTGGATGTGATCCATCGAAAGCTGGAGTCAAGGGAGTCGAGGCAGGTCTGATGTTCAGTGAAGGCGCGCCGCATTGACGGGTTTGTCTTCGAATGGTTACGATGCTTCTGTGACGTCACCCGATCTGCTCGAAGTCATGGTCGCCGACGGCTTCTGTGAGAGGAAAGTGAAGGTCCCTGAGAACCTTGGATGGTTCGAGGGACATTTCCCGAACTTTCCGGTGGTTCCCGCAGTGGTGCAGGTCCAATGGGTGATGGACGCGGCCCGGGAGCTTTTGGGGAAAGCGGTAGTCCTCGAGAGGATTGAAGCTCTGAAATTCAAGGAACCCCTCCGGCCGGGACAGGTCTTCCGATTGAGGGTAGAACTCTCGGCGTCTCGAGACCTCCTGGAGTTCCGTCTTTGGGAGGAGGGCCATCTGTTCTCTTCAGGACGGTGTCTCCTGGGGGCAAGCGGAAGGTATCGTGGATGAATCCCTGCCTTCTCATCCCCATCTACAATCACAAAGATACCATCCGAGACGTGTTGAAGTCACTCGCCTACGTGAACCTTCCCTGTCTTGTGGTTGATGATGGGAGCGATGCGGAAACGCGGGCGGTTCTCGATCAAATGGCGCAGGAGTTGCCGTGGGTCGAGATCCAACACCTTGCTGTCAACGTGGGACGCGGCGCCGCTCTGCGCCACGGTTACAAGGCGGCGGGGCAACGGGGTTTTTCACACGCCGTGCAGCTCGACGCTGATGGACAGCATGATCCTGGCGACATTCCCAAGTTTCTTGAAAGCGCTCGTCGCGCCCCCGCCGCCCTCGTTCTTGGAGACCCCATCTTCGACGGGAGCGCTCCGAAGAGTCGCCTCTACGGGCGCAAGTTGTCCCGGCTTGCCGTGTGGGTCGCAACACTCTCCTTTTCGATTCACGATCCCCTGTGCGGGTTTCGGTGTGTTCCGCTTGAGCACACGGTCAACTTGATTCGTCGGAATGGGTTGGGCGATCGGATGGAGTTTGACCCGACGATCGCCGTACGACTCGCCTGGGAGGGAATTCCCGTCGTCAACGTTTCCACGCGTGTGAGGTACTTTCGGGACGGTCTGTCTCACTTTGATCTGGTTTGGGATAATGTTCGGCTTGCGCGGGCCTACATCAAACTGTTCTTCGGTATGTTGCTTCGACTGCCCGTCTTGCTGTCGCGGAAGGGGTGGAGATCCCGATGAGGACGGGCGCGGGCTGGATCTGGGCGGGTGAACGGGGTTCCCTGCGGGCGATGCGTTTTGCGGTGTGGTGCTATCGTCTTTTCGGCCGGCGCCTGATCGCCTTTTTCATCCTCCCCCTCGTGAGCTACTTTTTCCTGACCGATCGGAAGGGGAGACACGCTTCGTACCGCTACCTGAAGAGGCTGTATGCGTTGCCTGAGGGACGGCAGGCCCTTGGCCATCCGCCGCGCACGTGGGACTGCTTCCTCCATTATCGGGAGTTTGGCCTTAATATCCTCGATCGGCTGGTCCTCTGGAGCGGAGAAGGCGATCAGTTCGAGATCATCGTTCACGGGCGTGAACACTTTGCTCGGCTCATCGAGGAGAAGCGCGGCGCCATCCTCCTGGGTGCCCACGTCGGTAGCTTCGACGCGCTTCGCGTACTTGCGCAGAAGGCGGGGATGCCCGTCAAGGTGGTGATGTTCACCCAGCAGGCCCAGAAGATCAATCGGATCTTCAATGAGCTGAGCCCGGAGATGGAAATGCGGGTGATCAATCTCGATCCCGGGTCCATTCAGTCGGTCTTTGACATCAAGGCGTGCGTTGAACGAGGGGAATTCGTGGCGCTTCTGGGTGACCGGGTCGGGATCGGGGAGCACAAGAGAATCTCGTGGGTCCCTTTTCTGGGGGCGATGGCGCCATTTCCCCGGGGCCCGTTTCTTCTGGCAAGCGCCCTCCAGTGCGCGGTGGTGTTGATGATTGGCCTCCGCGTGAACAACACGACCTACGAGGCGTTTGCTGAGCCGCTAGCCGATCGCGTGGTGTTGCCGCGCACGACGAGGGACAAGACATTGGATGAACTTGTGGGGAACTATGCGAAGCGGCTTGAGGGGTATTGCTTCAAGGCGCCGTACCAATGGTTCAATTTCTACGATTTCTGGGGCGATGACGCCGGGGCAGACAGTGGCCGGGCCTCTTTCGATTCCCTGGCCTGGAGCTCGGCGGCAGGCGAGCGGGATGGATGAGGTCGGTTATCCCGAGATTGAGAAGGCGATTCCTCACCGGGGGCGGATGATCTTGCTCGCTGGTATCGTGGATCACACCATGGACAGCACCACCTGTGTCGTGGAGGTGGGTGAGAATGCCCTCTTCCGAGAGCCTGGCGGCCTGGTTCCTGCGTGGGTCGGTCTGGAGTACATGGCCCAGTGCGTTGCCGCTCACGGGGGCTTGCGGGCCAGGGCGACAGGGCAGCCAGTCAAGGTCGGGTTTTTCGTCGGGTCGAGGCGGATTGATGTCCACACGGAGGGCTTCTCTCCCGGGCAGGTGATCGAGGTCAGGGCCAAGCATCTCCTGGGGGAGAGCGGTTTCTTCTCCTTTGCCTGTTCTCTCCGGGATCGGAAGAGCGGAGCGCTCTTGATGGAGGGCAACCTCAACGTCTTTTTATCGGAAGATCTCAGGGCGGCGGAGGCAAACCCTTCGTGACCGACATGGGCAAACAGGCGCGGGTGGTGGTGACGGGCATGGCGGGCCTGTGTGCCCTCGGACAGCATTGGAAAAGCGTTCGGGAGAAGCTTCGTTCGGGCATCTCGGGTGTCTCGTTTATGCGGGAGTGGGAGAAGTACGAAGGGCTGGACACCCGTCTGGGGGCGGAGATCAGTGAGTTTGTCGTGCCCGACCACTATCCGAGGAAGAAGATTCGCACCATGGGCCGGGTCTCTCTCCTGGCGACGCGCGCCACCGAACTGGCCCTGGAGGATGCCGGCCTCCTCGGAAACCCAGTGGTGACGGACGGCTCGACGGGCATCTCCTACGGCTCGACCTCGGGGAGCCCGCCCGCGATGGAGGTCTACGCGCGGACCTTCTACGCGAATCGTACCATCAAGGGGATCGCGGCCACAGATTACATCCACTTCATGAGCCACACCTGCGCGGCGAACCTCGCCCAGTTTTTCGAGATCAAGGGGCGGCTCGTGCCGACCTGTAGCGCCTGCACCGCGGGAAGCCAGGGGATCGGGTACGGATACGAGGCCATCCGCACGGGTCGGCAGCGGTTGATGGTGACGGGTGGCGCCGAAGAGCTTCACGCGGTGAATGCGGCGGTGTTCGACATCATGTTCGCGACGTCGAAGTGGAATGATCAGCCCGAGCGCAGCCCCCGCCCCTTTGACGTCCGCCGGGATGGGCTCGTGGTAGGCGAAGGCGCGGGGACGTTGATCCTCGAGGATCTTGATCACGCCCTGGAGCGCGGGGCGAGGATCCATGCAGAGGTCGTCGCGTTCGGCACCAACTGTGACGGGCACCACATCACGAACCCTGAGACCGGGGGGATGCGGAAGGTGATGGAGCTGGCCCTGGCCGACGCCCGCTTGGCCCCCTCGGAGATCGGTTATATCAATGCGCACGCCACTGCAACGGAACTCGGAGACATCGCCGAAAGCCATGCGACCCATCGCGTGTTCGGCAGCGGCGTCCCGATTAGCTCGCTCAAGAGCTACTTCGGTCATACCCTCGGCGCGTGCGGCGCGCTGGAGGCGTGGATCACGATCGAGATGATGCGTGAAGGATGGTTCGCCCCGACGTTGAACCTTGATGAAGTGGACCCGCGATGCGCGGAGCTTGATTACGTTCGGGGGGAGCCGCGCGAGTGTTCCGTGGAGTACGTCATGAGCAACAACTTTGCCTTCGGAGGTGTCAACACGTCGCTGATCTTCAAACGTTGGCCGGGCGGGTGATAAGGCGCACATGAGTCGTTTGGCAGCACGCGTCAATCGGATTGCCATCGTCGCTGCGGGGGTGGTGACGCCCATCGGGGAGGGCCTGGAACAGTTCTGGTCGTCTCTTGTGACCGGCGTGTCGGGGATCTCGCCGATCGAGCGGTTTCCCGTCGCGGATTTTCGTGTTGGGCGAGGTGGAGAGATCAAGAAGATCACCCGCATCAAAGATTGGAGTCGAGTCCCCGAGTGCCGCGCGACTCGCCTTCTGGTTTCAGCGGCGGATGAATTGTGTGCCGAGGCGGGCTCGCGACCCCTCCCGGGCGATCCTGATCGCGTGGCGGTGGTGGTTGGCACGGCGCTCGGAGGCGTCGAGGAGGGGGAAAAGGCCCTCGCGGGGGGGCGGAGGCTCCAGCGGCTCCGCGGCGCCCTCTACGACTCGCCAACTCAGAACTTGGCGCGCTGGCTCGGGGCCCGAGGCCCTGCAATCACCGTGTCGACCGCGTGCGCTTCCAGCGCCACGGCCATCGGCGTCGGCGCGGACCTCCTTCGCCAAGGAGTCGTGGATGCCGTGGTGGCTGGTGGTTACGATATCTTGTGCCGTTTCGTGATGCGAGGGTTTGATGCGCTTCGCTCGCTGACGCGTGAGGAGATGCGGCCATTTGACCGACGTCGGAGTGGACTCCTCTTGGGTGAGGCGGCGGCGCTTGTGCTCATGCGGCGCGAGGGCGACGCGGGCGCCCGACGCTTGGGCATGCTACTGGGGCATGGGAGCGCGAGCGACGGATGGCATATCGCTGCTCCCGAGCCCGACGGGCGCGGTCTCGAGCACTCGATTCGAGCGGCCATGAGGGAGGCCGGGGTGGAACCCCAAGATGTGCATTTTGTGAGCGCCCACGGCACGGGAACCCCGCTGAACGACCGGATCGAGACCGCGGTGCTGAAACGGGTCCTCGGGCCCAGGGCCCATCAAGTTCCGGTAAACTCGATCAAAGCGGGAATGGGGCACACTATGGGGGCAGCTGCCGTTTTGGAAGGAATCATGTGCCTCTTGGCTTCCCGCCATGGCCAGATCCCGCCGACTCTCAACCTGGAAGAACCCGACTCCGAGTGTGACCTCGACTACGTGCCGGGTGAGGCGCGGTCGGCTCGCCCCGAGATCAGCCTAAGCACGTCCCTTGGTTTCGGTGGCTGTAACGCCACTCTCGTGCTCGAAGGGGGGACATCGTGAGGGCCCCGGCACTTCGGGCACTGGGCCTCATGACCGCGTGGGGGCGTGGGGCGGCTGCCATTCCAGAGGACGCGCTGAGCGCCGCCGACGGTCGCCACCTGCTTTCGCTGGGCCGGCCATCCCACGAGGGCGAGCGGTTCCGCCGCGCCACGCGGGAGTGCGTGCTGGGCATTGCCGCTGTAGAGACCATGCTAAAGGATGCCTGCGCTCCCCGTGAGGCGATCGCCGGGGAGCGCACGGCGCTTCTCTACGCGGCGGCCGGAAGCTACGCCGCTTCCAACCGACTTTTCATCGAGCGGGGCATCGGCGGCGCGTACTTCCCTTACACGGCCCCGGCTGCGGTGCCGGCCGAGGTGACCATCGAATTCTGTCTGACGGGACCCTTTGCGATCTTCATCGGGGGTCCACCTGCCACACTTCGGGCGATCTGGTATGCGGCGACGCTCCTCGAGGCGGGCCTGTGTGATCGCGCTTTGGTACTTGCCGTGGAGACCTTTGAGGAGTGTGCGGATCTCTATACCGTTTCCGACCGGCGCACGGGGCATCCTCTCGTCGAGGCTGCGGCGTCCCTGTGGCTTGAACCGGGGGTGGGGGCTCTTTCCCTCGAAACCCATCGGGGTGGGCCTGATTCCGACCATTGTGAAATCCGCCGGCGGCTCGGCGAAACGTTCGCGTGTGAGCCGTTGGCCGTCTTGGATCTCTGGCGTCATGGCAATGTCGGAGTGCCACTTTCTCTCCGCGGCAGGTGGCGAGGGGAAACGGCGCGCCTGTCGTGGACCGATGCGATGGTCCCCCGGGACCGGGCGCCACGCTCGCACACCGCTGGCGCATCATGAGACGCGTGGGGTCGCGGTCCTCGAAGAATGGCTGACGGAGGAAGGGTTGGCGTGACGCAGAAGGAGGTCCTGGACGAGCTGAAGGCGATTCTCGTGGAGCGCCTCATGTTCGACCCGAGCCGTGTCGCCGAAGTGACGTCTGAGACCAGGTTACCCGCAGGTGTCGAAGGATCTCTCGGGCTTGACTCACTGGATTTTCTCGAGTTGTCGATTACAATCGAACACCGGTTTGGGATCGTGATTGACGGCGAGACACAGGATTTGACCGAAACGTTTTTTTCCCTGGACAGCCTGTCGCGGTTTGTACTGGGCAGGATGGGTGTGGCGTGATCCTGGCCGTGAAACCATGACCGGAATCGTTGTGAGCGGTCTCGGTGTGGTGGGCCCTTACGGGGCGGGCGCCAAGACCTTTTGGGCCGGGCTCGCAGCGGGCGCCTGTCCTATTCGACCCATCACCCTCTTTGACACTGATGGGTTCCGTTCCCGCATCGCCGCTGAAGTCCCTGCCGACGTCGTGGCTGGGCTTGTTCCCTCCCGCCGGCGGTCTCGCGCTGATCGTCTTGCCCTGGCGGCAGCGCACGAAGCCGTGGCAGATGCCGGACTCTCTCCCCGAGACCTGGCGAGAGCGGCCCTCATTGTCGGCGCCATCGGGGGTGGCATGCTCGAGGGCGAGGACTGGTACTGGGAGGAAACCCGGACCGGCCGGCCATCACCCGGTATCGGAGCGCTCCGCTCAATCCTGCCATCGACCCACGCCGAAACATTGGGCCATGAGCTCCGTTTGGGGGGACCAAAAGAGACCGTCGTCATGGCGTGCGCCTCCGGAGCTGCCTCCATCGCCCTGGGCGCCGACCTGATCCGGGACGGTGTCGTCCCCCTGGTTCTGGCCGGGGGAGTGGATGCCCTCACCCGGATCTGTTTCATGGGTTTTAACGCGCTCAAACTCCTTGATCCTGAGCCGTGTCGCCCGTTCGACCGCACTAGGCGAGGCATGTCCATTGGGGAAGCGGCGGCCTTTTTGGTGCTCGAGGATGCAGAGCACTGTCAGGCGCGCGGCGGGCGGGACTATGGAAAACTCCGAGGCGCGGGGATAACGACGGATGCCCATCACATTACCGCCCCCCATTCGGAAGGGGAGGGAATGATCCGCGCGATGACGTTGGCCCTGGATGCCGCGCGCGTCACGGCGGCCGAGATCCAATATGTAAATGCGCACGGTACCGGTACGCAGCAGAACGATCGCACAGAGGCGCTCGCGCTTCGTCGCGTCTTCGGCGACGGCGGAGTGCTTGTGAGTTCGATCAAATCGATGGTGGGCCACACCATGGCCGCTGCTGGCGCCATCGAGGCGGTGGCCACGCTGCTCACACTCCAGCACGGCGTGATTCCCCCAACCGTCCATCTCACCGACCCCGATCCTGAAATCCCCTTCGACTGCATTGCCGGCGTGGCGCGTCCCTCGCAGATTGAACTGGCGTTGTCCAACTCCTTCGGGTTCGGCGGCCAGAATGCCACCCTGGTGTTTCAGAAATGAATGAGCAACGCCGAGTCGTCATTACCGGGATGGGGACGGTGAACGCGTCAAGCGCGGGCGGGACGGACGCAGTACTGAGTTCGCTGGCGCTCAGGCGCTCGGCTATTCGCACAGTGCGTACGTTTGCCACTGACGGCTGTCCAAGTCGTCTCGGCGCTGAAGTGGAGGAGTTGGCGTTAACAACCCGGCTGCATCCGGACGTGGGCCGACGGCTGCCCCGCGTCTGTCAGCTCACGGTGGTCGCTTGCCGTCTCGCCGTAGAAGATTCAAGGATCGAGGGGGGTCCCCAGCTCGGTGTCGTCGTCGGCACGGAGTACGGTGATATCCGCTCGACCGTGGATTTTGTAGAAGGGTTCATTCGATATCGTCACTCGGGTCTCTCTCCTATGACTTTCCCCAACGTGTTGATGAGCTCGATGGCTGGAGCCGCTGCGATTGCAATTGGGGCAAAGGCGCCGTCGGTGACGGTCAACCAGGCGACCGTCGCAGGGGATTTGGCGGTGGCGCGCGCGGCCGCATTGGTGGCCGGAGGACGGGCAACGGCCGTAGTCGCTGGAGGCGTGGACGAGCTCTGTGAGGCTCTATATCGGCGTCTGGCCCAGATGGGGGCCCTCTCGCCGATGCGCGGAATGGGGGTAGAAGGATGCCATCCCTTCGCTCCGGATCACAACGGCCCGGTGCTGGGGGAGGGAGCCACCTTCCTCGTGCTGGAAGATCTGGCGTACGCGCGAGCGAGAGGCGCGACGATCCGCGCGGAGGTTTTGGGTGCCGCGTGGGGGAATATCCCGACCGCGCCTCACACGGCGCGCCGGTCTCGAGCCGACGCTCACTCTCCCGTCCTTCGTCTCCTGGATCATTCGGGGATCGCTCCACGCGCTCTTGCCCGATGCTACGGATCCGGAAACGGAGACCCTGAGGTCGACGACTGGGAACGCGCCCTGCTTGCCCGGGACCTTCCTGATGACTCGTGCCGGCCCGGCCTCTGGCCGCCTGTCTCCCTGGCGCCGCTGTTTGGCCAACACGCCGGGCTTGGTGCCCTCCGGGTGGCGGCGGGAGCGCTCGACGTCACTCAAGGGACAGGGCCGGTGCTCGTGCATGGCATCGCGCGGGGCGGCTGTCGCACCGCCATCCTCGTTGGCTCTCCGGTATGAGTTCCTGTTCCCGGTGGTGGCGACAGTTCACCGCGATCGCGAAGGAGTCGGTGCGCTCCCTCACTGGCTCCCGCCGAAGAGCGCGCCACCGGGAATTAGCCGAGTTTACCGTCCCCTACCGGTATAGCCTCGCCGCGCTCGCGACGGCGGTCGGGGTCTTCGTTCTCCGTCGCGCCGTGGAGACGTGGCGAGGCCTGCGTCCCGCGAAAGGCTTGGCGCCCCATGATCTGGGCGGTGAGGCCCGAGCGCTCGTCAATCACCAACCGCGTGAGTCTTGCGGGAATGGCGAGTACGATGTGGTAGTGATCGGTGGCGGCCCTGCCGGATCCACGGCTGCCACCTTCCTCGCGCGCGCGGGCCTCTCCGTGGCGATTGTAGAACGGGAGCAATTCCCCCGGTTCCACGTCGGCGAGTCACTGCTTCCCGCGAACTTGCCTGTGCTTGATCGGCTGGGGGTCCTTGATCGAATCGTGGCCCACGGGTTTCTCACGAAATACGGTGCCGCGATTCACGATCAGGAGTCGGGGCTCGAGCATACGTTCTATTTCCGCAAAGACAAGCCGTGGCCCGACTACAGCTTTGAAGTTCCACGTGCCGAGTTCGATAGGATCCTGCTCGACCATGCGGCCCGTCAACCCGGGGTAAGGCTTTTTCAGCCCGCCACCGTAGAGCGTGTCAACTTTCACCCGGAGGGTGTTACGGCGCAGCTGGCCGCCGACGATCGGGCAATCCGAGCGCGCTTTCTGGTTGATGCCAGCGGGCGTGATGCCTTCCTGGCCGCGCGCCACGGATTCCGCCGGGCGATCCCGGGGCTCGGTAAAGTGGCGATCTTCGCGCACTTCAAAGGGGCGCGACGGTGGCCGGGGCGTGACGAGGGCAATATCCGGGTCTTTATCTTTGAAGACGGCTGGTTTTGGTGGATCCCCTTCGCGGGTGAGGTCACAAGCGTCGGGTGTGTGCTTCATGCCCGGACGGTGCGCGGGCGGGAAGGGTCGCTTCCAGAGCTGCTTGACCTGATGATCGCCCGTTGCCACCGAGTCCGGGAGGGGCTCAAGACGGCGCTGCGCATCACGCCGGTGTATTCGGCGGCTAATTTCTCATACCGTGCCGAGCCAGTGGCCGGCGATCGCTTTCTTTGCGTCGGGGACGCCGCCACGTTTGTGGATCCGATTTTCTCGTCCGGGGTCTTCATTGCCATGCAATCAGCGGAGCTGGCATCTGCCGCGATCCTGGACGCCTTCCGGGCGAATCGCTTCGAAGCGGCCAGTTTCGCCAGGTACGAGCGCGATGTGCGAAAGGGCGTGCGTCCGTTCTTCCGCTTTATCAGACAGTACTACGATCCATCCTTTCTCGATATCTTCCTCAAGCCCAAGGAGACGGCCGGAATGCTCGATAGTGTGACGGCGGTGCTCGCGGGTGGGGCCTTCCTGTCTATCCCCCTCCGGATGCGTCTATCTCTCGCCCTGTTCTTCACCATTGTTCGGATCAACCGCTGGGTTCGCTACCGCGCGGGGAGGTCCGTAGAGTCGCGGCTGGAATGGTAGCTGAGGCACTCCGGAGATGACTCTGCCGAGGCTGCTTCTGCGAGGTTATTTCTTCAGCGTCCTTGGCATCGGAGTCGGGGTGGCTGGGCTCGTCGCCTTGGGCGCCATGGCAGAGCGGATCACCCGATTCATCGAGGGCGGTGACCGCTTCGTCCTGGGCCAGATCTCGGTGGCCGGTGAAGGGATCGGAATGGGCACCGGTTTCACCGCGGGAGGTCTTCTCACAGCATCCAAGATTGCCGAGATTACCCGGGTCCCTGGAGTGGCCGGGGTTCAGGCGCAGGTGATGCTGCCCCTGAGTACGACCACCTCTCACTTCCTGACGCTAACGCAGGAGCTGGTCCTGGGCATGGACCTCGCGGCTTCGATGCCGGGTCGTTACTATCAAGGACTGCCCGTCCGGGCCGGGCGATTCTTGCATCCCGGAGACCGTGGCAGCGTGGTGGTCGGTGCCGATTTCGCGGCTGCTCGTCGGCTGGGGGTGGGCGGAAGATTGCGACTCGGTGGGATGGAGTTCGCGGTCATTGGAATGCTCGACAAGACGCTCACCGCGCCGGACCGGTTTGCCATCATTGGCATTGAGGACGCCCGAGAGCTGTGGCTGCAAAGGGACCCGATGCTGGTACAAGTGCTGAGGGGGAGCGCCGCGGCTCTGACCCAGGGGGATCTCAATACGGGTGCCCTGGTGGTTTGGCATTCCGGGGAGGATCCGGACGGGCTCGCGCGGCGCATCAAAGGAGTGGTTTCCGGGATCAACGTGACAATCCCGAGTGAACTGAGTCGGCTTCTTCGAACCTCGACGGCTTTTTTCTCCGCGCTCTTATTCGGCATCGGTTCGCTGGGACTCGTCATCGGAGGTCTGACTCTCTCCAACACAGTGACGGCGGCCGTGTTCGAGCGCATTCGCGATTTTGGCATTAAGCGCGCCCTCGGGGCCACGGATCTCCAACTTCTCCGCGAGATACTCAGGGAGGCGTTGGTGGTGAGCATGGCGGGCTGTGTCGCCGGAGTCGCGCTGGCCCTGGTCATCGGGTGGGCGGTGGAGACGCGTGTTGTCCACGAAGGGCAGCAACTCTTCGTGTTCTCGCCTCGCCTTTTTCTCTTTACCCTCGCGTTCTCCCTTCTTCTGGGATCGATGGCAGCAACCTACGCCACCATGCGAATCGTCCGAGTCTCGCCGGCTGAGGCCATTCGTCGTGGGGCTTGAAAGGTGGTAGTCCGCGCCGCGGGACTCCGGAAGACGTACCATGGCAAGGCCGGGGAGCCGGTGCCGGTGCTGGGAGGAGTAGACCTCGAGGTCAAGGCCGGCGAGTTTGTGGCCGTGGTTGGGGCGTCGGGGTCTGGCAAATCCACACTGCTCAACCTGCTCGGTCTGTTGGAGGGGGCCGACGCGGGGGAAATCTGGTTTGACGGTGAGCGGGTCAGCCATCTTTCGCGCCGAGCCCAGTGTCGCGTGCGTGGAATGTCGATCGGCTATGTCTTCCAGTGCTTCTTACTCATCGAGGAGATGACCGCCTTGGACAACGTGCTCCTGGCGGCTCGGTATGTCGCCCGCGACGAGCGCCAAGCCGAGCGCGAGGCCATGGCTCTCATGGAGCGGTTGGGCGTGAGCCACCGGCGGAATCACTACCCGAGCCAGCTGTCAGGTGGCGAGCAACAGCGGGTGGCGTACTGCCGCGCCGTATTGAACGATCCGCCACTCGTGCTTGCTGACGAGCCCACGGGGAATCTTGATGAGGAGCACGCGCAGGTCATCCTGACCGAGCTCCAGGGACGGGTCCGGGAGCGTGGGACATCTGCTATTCTCGTGACACACCGACCCGAAACCTCGGCGCTGGCCAACCGGGCTCTTCGACTCCGTAACGGGCGGATCGAACCCTCATGAGGAGAACACGATCACGCGAACGTATAAGACCATTGGGCTCCTAACATGCCTCGCCGTGTTTGTCGGGTTGTTGCTATGGGCCGCGTTGCCGGGTCTCGGGGAGTGCGCGGAGTTGCCGCTTTGGGAAGCGGGCGCTGGACTCGCGGTCCTCAATATTCCGGAGTATCGAGGTTCGGACGAACAGCGGTTTTACGTGTTCCCCATCCCCTACCTCATCTACCGTGGAGAAGCCTTCCGCGTCGATGGACAGAGGGTTCGCGAGTTGCTATTCCAGAGCGAGACCCTCCAATTGGACCTCAGCCTCAACGCATCGGTGCCGGTGAACAGCGGCAGGAACAAGGCGCGCCAGGGGATGCCCGACCTTGATCCGACTGTCGAAATTGGACCATCACTTGAGATCCTGCTTGCGCGAAACCAAGAGAGGGACTGGAAAGTCACCGTGACAATACCGGTCCGCGCGGTCTTCGCCGTGAACCTCTCCAGGATTCGGGGAGTCGGGTGGATCTCCAATCCAAGAATCAACGTTGACTTCTTCAACGTCGGTCCTGGAAAGCTGGACGTCGGTCTGGGGGTCGGTCCGGTCTTTGCGGATAGACTATACCATCGGCATTTCTACGGGGTGGAGCCCGCCGACGCCTTGCCGGATCGGCCCGTCTTTTCCCCGAGCGGCGGGTACAGCGGTGCCCAAATCGCGCTAAGCGTGACTCGGCGCTTTGCAAAGATGCGGTTCGGGGCGTTTGTCCGCGTCGACGCGCTGGACGGGACGGCGTTTTCGAAAAGCCCGTTGCTCAAGAGGAGGGAGTCCGTGATGGGGGGAGTCGCCCTCTCCTGGATCTTTGCTGAATCAAAAGCCCTCGTCAAGGTTGACGAATAGGGCAGGGCCCATGGTAGATCTTCAGGGCGAGGTGGGGTGGCGCGATCACCTGAGCCGAATCGCGGTCGATCCAGCCCGGGTGGCGCGCCCACGTGCCACTGATGATGAGCAGACGGTATCGGGCAGACGCGTCAGGCGGTTGATTCTTTGGTTCGCTTTGGTTGCTCCATTCATCGCTGTCTTCGTGGGGACCCGTTCGATGACGTTCGCAATCGGTATCGTTATCCTGTCTCACATTCTGGTCCTCTATCCGACGTTGGCCGCAACGTCACAGTGGCTGGGGCCTGTTGTGACGCATTTTTCGACCGATGAAAGAGAAGTGTGGTTGACTATTGATGACGGTCCCGATCCAGTCGATACTCCCCGTATCCTGGACTTGCTCGCGAGATACGGGGCTCGAGCAACGTTTTTTGTGAAGGGAGAGCGTGTCCGAAGGTATCCGCAAGAAGTCGGAGCAATTGTTCGCCAGGGGCACTCGCTGGGGAACCATTCTGATGCGCATCCAAGCGCTCGCTTCTGGTGCTTTGGCCCAAGAAGGATCGCGCAGGAGATCGATCAATGCAATAAGGCGATCCTGGATGTCACCGGAAACCCCACGACGTGGTTTCGCGCGCCCGTTGGCATGAAGAATCCTTTTGTTCACCCGCTGCTTGGTGCGCGTGGAATGAGCCTCATTGGATGGAGCGCGCGCGGATTCGATGCAGTCAAGAATGAGTGCTCTGCGGTCGTAAGACGGATCTGCAAAGACATCAAGCCCGGAACGATTATTCTTGCGCACGAGGGTAGGGGCGACGGCGGGTGTAACTGCATCGAATTTCTGGTCAAAAGACTGTCTGAGGAAGGGTTCTCATTTGTAATACCGAGCCAGGACAAATTGCGATCGAGGGCGCCGGGGCAGGGGGGGATGCTACGACAGTGGGGAATACGATTTCGGCTGTGATGCCGCGAAGGTCAGCATTCTGAACCATAGTAGAATTCAAGCGGGTGGAGGATGAACCATGCCGCAATCGCCGCACGTCGAGGGGCACTTTACGGGGAGCGCGGTCGTTCGCGACATCGTGATTGGGACGTCAGACGGGTTAACCGTCCCGTTCGCGCTCGCGGCCGGCCTGTCAGGCGCAGTGGTTTCCACGGGCATCATCGTCACCGCCGGTCTCGCCGAGATCGTGGCCGGCTCAATTGCGATGGGCCTCGGCGGCTACCTTGCGGCCAAGAGCGAGGCCGAGCACTACGCCAGCGAGCACGCGAGGGAGCACCGGGAGGTCGCGGAGAAGCCTGAGGTTGTCGCTTTACGGGGGCTCGGCCTCTCCGTAGCGCGCTCCAAACCGCCCTGATCGGCGGACTGGCCGCTAGCGCCGCATTTCTCATCGCCAAGGCGATTTCATAAGAGCAGGGAGGCTGGCTGAGGAAGGGCTGAGGGAGACGCCGATGGCCGTAGGCTAATAGGGGAGCGGAATAGTTAGGGGGGCGAGGTGGACGAGGAACGACTCCGGAGACTCATTGACGCGCTCCAGCGAGGCGAGGTGACGGCGGCGGAGGCGCTGGCCGAGCTGCGACGGCTTCCGTTCGCCGACCTGGGGTTTGCAAAGATCGATCACCATCGGGCCCTCCGAACGGGGAGTGCGGAGGCCGTCTTCTGTCAAGGGAAGACGGTCGAGCAAGTCGTTGCGATCGCTGAACGTCTGGCTCACGCCCACAAGAACGTCCTCGCGACGCGCGCGACCCAGGAGATCTTTGTGGCGATCCAGGCGGCGGGACTTCCCGCGGAGTATCATGCGAAGGCGAGGGTCGTGGTGGTCAATCCGAAGCCGCAGGAGGGCGTGGGACTCATCGCCGTCCTCAGCGCCGGGACCGCGGATCAGGCCGTGGCTGAAGAGGCGGCGGTCACCTGTGAAGCGCTGGGCAACCGGGTGGAGCGAATCTACGATGTCGGGGTGGCGGGGCTCCACCGTGTCCTGGAGCACTACCCGCTCATGCAGGAGGCCAACGTCATCATCGTGGTGGCGGGGATGGACGGGGCCCTCCCCAGCGTGGTCGGCGGCCTGGTGGACCGGCCCGTGATCGCGGTACCGACCAGCGTTGGGTACGGGGCCAGCCTCGGGGGGATTGCGGCGCTCTTGGCGATGCTGAACTCCTGCGCTCCCGGCGTCTCGGTCGTCAACATCGATAACGGCTTCGGTGCCGCCCAGCAGGCGAACTTGATCAATAAACTGATCGCCAAGATCCGGTGACCATCGAGCGAGCAGGGTACCCTCTCGTGAGATCAATTAATGAAGATCGCGTATTTTGACTGTCCGTCCGGGGCGGCGGGCGACATGATCCTCGGGGCCCTGGTGGACGCGGGCTGCCCGCTCGAGCTCCTGCGGGCCGAACTCGGCAAGGTGGAGGTTCACGGCTATGAGATCAGCGCATCCGAGGTGAGGCGCGCCGGATTCCGAGGGATGAAGATGGAGGTCGCCGTTCCACCCCACAGCCAGTCCCACCGCCGCCTCCCCGAAATCCTGTCGCTGATCGAGAAAAGCGGTCTCAGCTCTCGCGTGAAAGGGCAGGGTGCGCGCATCTTCCAGCGCCTGGCCGAGGCCGAGGGACGGGTCCACGGCGAGCCGCCTGACCGGGTAGAATTTCACGATGTGGGAGCCGTGGACGCGATCGTCGATGTGCTGGGCTCGGTCATCGGGTTGGAGGCGCTGGGCGTGAGCGCCGCTCACGTCTCACCAATCCCAATCGGGCAGGGGATGGCCAGGGGACCTCACGGGCCGCTCCCGGTACCAACGCCGGCGACCCTCGAACTCTTGAGGGGGTTCCCAGTTTTTGACAACGGGATCCAAGGCGAGCTCGTCACCCCGACCGGAGCGGCCATCCTCACGACGCTCGCTGAGGGTGCGGGGAGCCTTCCGCCGATGCGCCTCGAGGCGGTCGGGCTGGGAGCGGGGAACCGAGAGCTTCCCATTCCGAACTTCGTCCGGCTTCTTCTCGGAGAGGGCGATGCGCCACTTTCGGAGGAAGCGGTCGAGCCGCTCACCATGCTAGAGACCACGCTTGACGACATGACGCCCCAGCTCTTCGAGCCATTGATGGAGCGGCTCCTGGAGGGGGGCGCGCTAGATGTCTACCTCACGCCCGTCATCATGAAGCGAAGCCGGCCCGGGGTTGTCCTGACGGTCTCGTGCCTGCCCGACCGCGTCCCCATCCTGACCGACCTGATCTTTCAAGAAACCACCACCCTCGGCGTGCGTTGGCACGAGCATCGGCGGGTGCGGCTCGCCCGAGAGTTGGTCCGTCTGCCAACCTCTCATGGTTCTCTGACATTTAAAGTGGCCCGCCGGGGAGGCCGGGTAGTCCAGGTGAGCCCGGAGTTTGAAGAGGCCCGCCGGCTCGCCCGTGAGCGAGGGCTTCCGTTGGGCACCCTCCTCGAAGAACTCCGCCGGGACGGATGGGCCGCGTTTCGAGATTCGCCTTGACAGCCACCGAGATCAAAGGGTATAAGAACTCCGGATATTTCTCCCGCTCAAGCACTTCCGCAACCTCGTTGGTACAGGGAGACCCCTGAGTGAAGATCTCGGGCGAGCATCAGCTGAAGGCGCCGGTTGAAAAGGCGTGGAAGGCCCTGACTGACCCGGCCATCCTTCAAAAGATCACGCCCGGATGCGAGCGTCTTCAGCCTGTCGGCCCGGACGAGTTCGAAGCGACCCTCAAACTCGGCGTTGCCCTCGTCAAGGGCACCTATAAGGGAAAGCTGGCCCTCCGCGAAAAGACCCCGCTCGAGTCGTACCGGCTGGTCGTGGAAGGCAGTGGCGCTCCCGGCTTCGTCAAAGGAGAGGCCACCTTGCGTCTTACGAAGCAGGAGGGGGGGACGCTCGTCAGCTACGAGGGCGACGTCCAGGTCGGTGGGGCGATCGCCTCGGTGGGGCAGCGTCTCATGGAAGGGGTGGCGCGCATGGTTCTCTCGCAGTTTTTCAAGAATCTCGAGAAGGAGCTCGGACGGAAGAAGGAGGCGAAATCGTGAATCGAGCGATCAGCGTCACAGTGAACGGGAAGACGCGCAAACACGAAGTGGAACCCCGACTGCTCCTCGTCCACTACCTCAGGGAGGTCCTGAATCTCACCGGGACTCACGTGGGGTGCGACACGAGCCAGTGCGGGGCCTGCACGGTCATCATGAACGACATGGCAGTGAAGTCGTGCACCATCCTCGCGGTCCAGGCCGACGGCAGCAAGGTTTTGACCATCGAAGGACTGGCCCAGGACGGACAACTGCATCCGATCCAAGAGGGATTCTGGGAGGAGCACGGCCTCCAGTGCGGGTTCTGCACCCCCGGGATGATTATGCAGGCGTTACAGATGCTCCAGCGGAACCCGAAACCGACCGACGCCGAGATCCGTCACGGACTGGAAGGAAACCTCTGTCGCTGCACCGGCTACCACAACATCGTCAAGGCGATCCAGTACGCGGCCAAAAAGATGGCCAGGAAGTGAGGGCGCGCCATGGCGACCGCGACGAAGCTGTTCGGCTCCAGCATCAAGCGCCGGGAGGATCCTCGCTTCATCACCGGCAAGGGGATCTACACGGATGACGTGAAGCTACCCGGGACGACCTGCGCCGCCTTCGTCCGGAGCCCTCACGCCCACGCCCGAATCAAGTCCGTCAACGTGGTGAAGGCGAAGGCCAGTCCCGGCGTGGTCGCCGTGTTTACCGGGAGGGACCTGGCGAACGCGAAGGTGGGCGGTCTTCCCTGCGGCTGGCTCCTTCCCGGCATCAAGCTGCCGCCCCATCCGGCCCTGGCCGTGGAGACGGTGCGCTATGTCGGGGACGCCGTGGCCGTGGTCATCGCCGAGAGCGCGTTCGCGGCCAAGGATGCGGTCGAGAAGGTCGAGATCCAGTACGAGGTCCTCCCGGCGGTTACGAATGGGTTGAGCGCGGTCGAGAAGGGAGCTCCAACACTTCACAGCGTCGCCCCGGGAAACATCTGCTTCACGTGGAGCATCGGCGACAAAGAGAAGACCGAGGGCGCCTTCCGAGGAGCCACGGTCGTCAAGCAGCACCTCGTGAATCAGCGGCTCATTCCGAACGCCATGGAACCCCGCGCCTCTCTCGCGAGCTATGAACCGGTAACCGGTGATTTGACGCTCTGGGTCACCTCCCAGAATCCCCACGTCCACCGTCTGCTCATGGCCGCCTTCGTGCTGGGGATCCCCGAGCACAAGATGCGGGTCATCGCCCCGGATGTGGGCGGCGGGTTCGGGTCAAAGATCTTCGTCTATCCCGAGGAAGTGGTGGTGACGTGGGCCTCCAAGCAGCTTGGCCGGCCCGTCAAATGGACCGCGGAGCGGCGCGAGAGCTACATGACTGACGCCCACGGCCGGGACCACATCACGGACGCCGAAATGGCCTTTTCAAAGGACGGGAAGATCATCGGGCTTCGAGTGAAGACACACGCTAATCTCGGGGCCTATCTCTCGACGTTCGCCCCCCTGATCCCGACCTATCTCTACGGCACCCTCCTCTCCGGCCTCTATGCGATCCCCGCCATCTACTGCGAGGTGGTCGGGGTCTTCACCAATACAACCCCGGTGGACGCGTACCGGGGAGCCGGGCGCCCAGAGGCCACCTATGTCCTGGAGCGGCTCGTGGACCTGGGGGCGCGCGCCCTCAAGACGGATCCGGCCGAGATCCGCCGCAAGAATTTCATCCCCGCAGACAAATTTCCGTACCAGACCCCCGTGGCGCTTGCTTACGACAGCGGAAACTACGGGCCGGCCCTGGACCGGGCCCTTTCTATGGCTGACTACCGAAAACTCAGGGCCGACCAGGAGCGGCTTCGCAGAGAGGGGCGGTATCTGGGGATCGGCTTCTCAACGTACATCGAGGCGTGCGGTCCGGCCCCGTCGCAGGTGGCCGGCGCGCTGGGGGCGCAGGCCGGCCTCTGGGAGAGCGCCCACGTCCGCGTGCACCCCACAGGCAAGGTGACCATCTACACCGGCTCCCACTCTCACGGCCAGGGACACGAGACAACCTTCACCCAGATCGGGGCCGACGAGCTGGGGATCCCGTGGGAGGACGTCGAGCTGGTACACGGCGACACCGCCGCCATTCCGTTCGGCATGGGCAGCTACGGAAGCCGAAGCACGGCCGTCGGGGGGAGCGCGATCGTCATGAGTCTGAACAAGATCAAGGAAAAGGGCCGCAAGATTGCCGCGCATCTCCTCGAGGCAGCGGAGGGCGACGTGGTCTTCGAGGATGGAAAATTCTTCGTCAGAGGCGCGCCCTCCCGCGCCAAGACATTCCAAGAGGTTGCCCTGATGGCCTATCTCGCTCACAACCTGCCGCCCGGGCTCGAACCGGGCCTCGAGGCCACCAGCTTTTTTGATCCCCCGAACTTCACCTTCCCCTTCGGGACCCACATCGCCGTCGCGGAGGTCGATCCGGAGACGGGACAGGTCAAGATCCTCCGCTACGTGGCTGTGGATGACGTGGGGCGGGTTGTCAACCCAATGATCGTGGACGGAATGGTTCACGGCGGAATCGCCCAGGGTGTGGCGCAGGCCCTCTGGGAATCGGGGGTCTATGACTCGTCGGGTCAGCTCCTGACCGGGACGATGATGGACTACGCGCTGCCCAAGGCCGACCAGCTTCCGTTCTTTGAGACGGACCGCACCGAGACGCCATCCCCCGTCAATCCGTTGGGCGTGAAGGGGGCGGGGGAGACCGGGACGATCGCCTCGACCGCGGCGGTGGCCAACGCGGTCATGGACGCCCTGGCCCCGCTGGGGGTGAGCCATATTGATCTGCCACTGACACCGGACCGGATCTGGCGAGCCATCCGGGGCGCCAAGAAAGGAGGGAGAGCCTGATGTACCCTGCAGCCTTCGAATACCACGCGCCGGCCAGTGTCAAGGAAGCGCTGGCCCTCCTGTCGAAATATAGGGGGAGCGCCAAGCTCCTGGCGGGCGGCCATAGCCTGATTCCGACGATGAAGCTCCGTCTGGCCCAGCCCAAGCATCTGATCGATATCGGCCGGCTCAAGAATCTCTCCTACATCAAGGAGAGCGGAAAGGCGATTCTCATCGGAGCCGGGACCACGCACTGGACCCTGGAGTCGTCGACCCTCCTGAAGAAGAAGTGCCCGGTCCTGGCGGAAGTCGCGGGCCAGATCGGTGACGTTCAGGTCCGAAACAAGGGGACGCTCGGTGGCAGCCTCGCCCATGCTGATCCAGCGGCCGATTATCCTGCCGCGATCCTCGCCCTCGCCGCCGAGTTTGTGGCCACCGGTCCCAAAGGGCAACGGAAGATCAAGGCGGATGATTTTTTCGTGGATCTGTTTACGACCGCGCTCAAAGGGAATGAGATCCTTACCGCGGTTCGCATCCCGGCTCTGCCACCCAAGACCGGCACGGCCTACATGAAATTCCCTCACCCGGCCTCTCGCTTCGCCATCGTGGGCGTGGCCGCCGTTCTCACCATGGACGGGAATAAGTGTAAGGCGGTCCGGGTGGGAGTCACCGGGCTCGGCCCCAAGGCCATTCGCCTCACGACCGTGGAGGCCGCGCTGGCTGGGAAGACTCTGGACGCCGCGACCCTGAAGGCCGCTGCCGAGAAGGCCTCCGGCCAGGTGGAGCCTACCGCCGACCTGACAGGGTCAGTCGAGTACAAACGCCACTTGGCGGCAGTCTTCACACGGCGCGCCCTGGAGCAAGCCCTGGCCCGCGCCAAGTAGGCACGACGCCCTGGGTTTTTCTGGGCGACTCGAAGAGCTCCTTATCGGGGCGCGATTTTTCTGCCGCCTGCCGTCGTTTCTTCGTCATCCGGTCACGGTTGAGGAGGCGCACGCCGTTCTGCGGGGCCGCCTCGAACGGCGTGAAGAGGACTTTCTCGCTCTGGTCCGCCGAAACATCTACGAGCACCCTCAGAGCCCGTATCGCCACCTCTTGAATCTCGCCGGTTGCGAATACGGGGACCTGGAGAAGCTGGTCAGCCAGGACGGTCTAGAAGAGGCGCTCCAGACCGTTTTTCGCCACGGGGTCTATCTGACCGTGGACGAATTTAAGGGTCGGCGGCCAGCCACCCGAGGAAGCGCCACGATCGCCGTGGACCCGAGCCGACTCCGCAACTCATCTTCGGGTTTCCAGGTCACGGTACGGAGCAGCGGGAGCCGGGGCGAAGGAACATCGGTGCCGACTGATCTCGGGTCCATCCGGGACCATTGCGTTAATCAATGCTTGGCCCTGCACGCCCGCGGCGGGATCGGCTGGCGTCACGCAATCTGGGCAGTCCCTGGCGGCGCTGCCGTGCGCGTACTCCTTCGTTATAGTGCCTGTGGCGCCTCTCCGGTGCGCTGGTTTTCACAGGTCGATCCCGGTTCACCGTGGCTGCACCCTCGCTACCGCTGGAGTGCGCGGGTGATGCGCTGGGGGAGCCTCGTGGCCGGTGTTCCACTGCCTCGCCCCACGTACGTCCCGCTCGAGGACCCCCTACCGATCGCCCACTGGATGGCGGAGATCCTCCGGGCCGGAGGCACCCCTCATCTTAATACCTTCGCTAGTTCCGCCGTGCGCCTCTGCAAGGCCGCATGCGACGCTGGTATCGATCTTCGCGGCGCTGAGTTCACGTTGACGGGCGAACCGATCACGGCAGCCCGCCTCACGGTGGTCCGCCGCGCCGGCGCGAAGGGTGTGCCGAGCTATGCGACCATGGAGGCGGGTGGCCGCATCGGCTACGGCTGCCTGACGCCGGAGGCGCCGGACGACTTTCATCTGTTTTCCGATCTCCACGCGCTGGTTCAGCCGGGGCCCGACGGGGAACGCCCGGGCCTTCCTGCGGGAGCCCTTTTGCTCTCCTCGCTCCGGCCGACCGCCCCGGTGATCCTCCTAAATGTCTCGACGGGGGATCAGGCCGTGGTCGCGCACCGGGCGTGCGGCTGCCCGCTGGAGCGTCTGGGCTGGACCACGCATCTCCACACGATTCGGAGCTTCGAAAAGCTCACCGCCGCCGGGATGACGTTTCTTGATATGGACGTGGTCCGCGTGCTCGAAGAAGTCCTCCCGGCCCGCTTCGGCGGCGGCCCCACGCACTACCAGCTCGTGGAAGAGGAAGCCAAGGATGGGCGGCCTCGGCTCCGGCTCCTGATCCACCCGGCGGTTGGGCCTTTGGACACGACGGCGGTGACGGATGCCTTCCTCGAGGCGGTCAGCCAGGGGTCGGGGGCCGAGCGGGTGATGGGGCAGGTATGGCGCGACAGCGGCGTCCTCCGCGTGGAGCGCCAAGTGCCACTCGCTACGGCCTCCGGCAAGATTCTGCATCTCCACGCGGAACGTGTTATCCGAGCCTCGCCCGAGTCCGAGGCCTTGGCCCGGTGATGTCCCGCCAACAGGACCGCGCGGAGTATGTCTCGTTCTGGAGCGCCGTGGGAGAGACCTTCCCGTCCCTCAAGGGGGCGGCGTCGACGGCGTACTACTTCGAGTGTGAACGCATGTTGTGCGAGCAGTTTTTTCCAAGGCTGGGGGATCAGCGGCTGATGAAAACGGACCTCTGGGACGAGGCCAAAAACACCGAGATCCTCCGTTGGGCCGCCGAGCGGGGCGCCCGCCCCTTCGGCATCGACATTGCCTTTGAAGTCGTTCGGGAGGCCAGCAAGATTTTCACGGGGCGCTGTCCCGGGTTTGTCGTCTCGGATCTCCGATTTCTCCCGTTCCGGGCCGACGTGTTCGACCTGATCTACTCCATGGGGACGATCGAGCATTTCCCGGAGTACGAGGTGGCGGTGCGAGAGATCTTCCATGTCTTGAAGCCTGGGGGGACCGCCATCATCGGTGTCCCGAACAAGCTCGATCCGTTTCTTCGTCCCGCGCTCGTCACCGTCCTCAATTGGCTGGGCCTTTATGCGTATGGGATGGAAAAATCATTTACGGCGGGGAGGCTCCGCCGACTCCTGGAACGGGCGGGGTTTCGGGTATTGGCGGAAAGCGGCATTCTCTTCATACCCGGCTGGCTCCGGATGCTGGACCTGGTGTGCCACACTCGATTTCCTCGCGTGGCGAGATTCACGGGCTGGCTTGTCCGCCCCTTTGCCTGGCTCTATCGGCGAGTCCCGGGGGTGCGACGCCACGGCTATCTGATCGCCTGTGTCGTGTCGAAGGCAGATCCTCCACCTGTACGTCAACTATGACGCGGGCTGACGCGCGCGCTCCCGCCGGCCCGCGCAGCCGGGTGTCGGCAATTGTCCTGGCGGCTGGCGCGTCGAGCCGCATGGGGCGGCCGAAGTTGTTCCTCGAGCTTGGAGGGCGGAGCATCATCAGCCGGGTGGTGGAGAGCGCTTCCTCCTCCCGCGTCATGGAGACGGTGGTCGTCCTGGGCCACGGCGCCGAGGTGATCGCTCGGGAGATCGCGGGCTTCCCCGCAAGGGCCGTCCTCAATCCTGACTATGCCTCAGGCATGGCCAGCTCTCTCCGGGTCGGCCTCGGTGCGGTCTCCCCGGAGGCGGAGGCGGCGCTCATCCTCCTCGGAGATCAGCCGCTCGTGACCCCTGACGTGATCAACCGGATCATCAAGACGTTCGAGACCGCGGGAAAACCCATCGTTGCGCCCGTGTATAATGGGGTTCAGGGGAACCCCGTTTGCTTTGCCCGCGCGCTCTTCCCCGCGCTCTCAGCGCTCCAGGGAGATCGGGGGGCAAAGACGATTGTCGGGGAGGATCCGAGTCAGGTTGAGTGGGTCATCTTCGAGACCGACCTCCCGCTCAAGGACCTGGACGTAGAAGAGGATTACGACGCCTTGCGGCGTTACTTTCCATAGGGAGGGAGCCCATCTGATGGAACGGCAGATCGAGCGGATCCTCAAGCTCATGGAGTCGGGGCACTACGTCGCCGACCGTGAGATTGCCACAGCCCTCCACCTGGCCATTGTCCTCGGGAAGCCGCTCCTGGTCGAAGGCCACGCCGGGGTCGGGAAGACCGAGATTGCCAAGGTGCTGGCCCTCACCCTCGAGACCGACCTGATCCGTCTTCAGTGCTACGAGGGGCTCGACGCGTCCACATCTCTCTACGAGTGGAACTATTCGAAACAGATGCTCAGGATCAAACTCTCGGAGGGCAGCGGCCAGGAGACCGCCCAGCGGGAACAGGAGATCTTCTCCGAGTCCTTCCTCCTCAAGCGCCCCCTCTTACAGGCCATCACGCACAACGGACGCCGCCCCGTGCTGCTGGTGGACGAAGTCGACCGTAGTGACGAAGAGTTCGAAAGTTTCCTCCTTGAGGTACTCTCAGACTTCCAGGTGACGATCCCCGAGCTGGGCACGATTCGGGCTACCCACCGCCCGTATGTGATCCTGACCTCGAACCGCTTCCGCGACCTCTCCGACGCCCTCCGGCGTCGCTGTCTCTATCTCTGGATAGACTATCCGACCTTCGAAAAGGAGCTTCGCATCGTCCGCACCAAAGTCCCCGGCATGAACGAGCGGCTGGCTGCCCAGGTGTGTCGCTTCATGCAGGAGACTCGCCGCCTTCACCTCGCCAAGGTCCCCGGGATCGCCGAGACACTCGACTGGGCCTTGGCGCTCACCTCCCTGCACCAAGACGCCTTGGATCCTGAGATCGTCCGAGAGACCCTCGGCTGCCTCTTCAAGGACGTGGACGATCTGACGAAGGTCAAGGGCGAAGCGCTCCCGGGCCTTCTTGCCGCCGCCTCGCAGTCAAAATGACCGTCGCGTCCCGGGATCTGACGACCCACGTCGTGGCCTTTGGCCGCGCCCTTCGGAAGCGCGGCGTCCAGGTGACGGCGGGCGAGGCGACGGATCTGCTCCGCGCCCTTGAAGCGATTGACCTGGGAGACCGGGAGGAGGTTCGCCTCGCGGTTCGGAGTATTTTTGCCACCGGCCGCGACAGCCTGTCAATCATCGATAATCTGTTCGATGCCTTGTGGGGCAGAATAATGCCGTTTCAACAATCAGGCGGGGTCCCCGACGACCTCTCGCCGGAGGGCGCGCTCAGGCGGCCGCCGAGGCCCGAGCCATCGCGGAGAAAGATTGAAGGGCTCGAGGAGTGGGCTCAGGAGTCCTCGTCAGCGGAGGAATTACCGGTTCCCGGGGCGAGCGCTGAGGAGCGCCTGATCGTGAAGGACTTCGGGGAAGTCAATGCTGACGAGGTTGAGGAGATCCGCCGCCTCGTGGCCCGGATCGCCCGGCGCCTTGCCCTCCGTGTCTCGCGACGCAAGCAGCAAGCCCGGCGCTCGCGCTACGTGGACCTCCGACGCACCTTCCGGGCGAGCCTCCGCTTCGGAGGTGATCCGATCGAGCTTGTTCGACGTCGGCGCCGGATCCGCAAGACCCGGCTGGTCTTGCTCTGTGATGTCTCCGGCTCGATGGATCTCTACAGCCGCTTCTTCCTTCAATTCCTCTACGGCTTCCATCGGGGATTCCAGCGGGTGGAGTCGTTTGCCTTCTCGACCCAGCTCACACGCCTGACCCCGGCGCTTCGCGGGGTGAACTTCCCCCGCGCTCTCCGCGAGGCTGCCCGGCTGGCGCCTCAGTGGTCGGGTGGGACTCGCATCGGCGAATCGCTTGAGGCGTTTAACCGTATGTTTATTCGGGCTTTCGTGGACCGGCGCACCATCGTGATCATCGTCAGCGATGGGTGGGATACCGGGGACGTGGCCATTCTGGACCGCGCCCTCGCCGCCATCAAGGCGCGGGCCGCCCGTCTCGTGTGGCTCAATCCGCTGCTCGGGAGCCCGGACTACCGACCTCTGACTCTCGGAATGGCCACGGCCCTGCCGCACATTGACCGATTTGCCCCCGTCCACAATGTGGCGAGCCTACGCGCCCTCGAACGCCACCTGGTGTTGTAATGGAGCTACTCGAGGGCCTGGAGCAGCTAACCGCCCAGGGGGAAAAGGCGGTGGTCGCCACCCTGGTGCGGACGGAAGGGACGAGCCCGCGCAAAGAGGGGGCGCGGATGTGGGTCGGTGCGGATGGGCGGATCATGGGGTCCGTCACGATCGGTGGGTGCGTGGATGCCCAGGTGATCGGCGCGTCCGACGAAGTCCTGACTGGCGAGCGTCCTCGCCTGCTTTCCCTGGCGCTGGGCGACGAAGAGGCATGGGAGCTGGGGCTTTCGTGCGCCGGCCACATTGACGTCTTTGTCGAGCCGGTCCGTCCCGGAGGGGCCTGGGAAGAGAAGTTTCTCACCACGCTGCGCGAGGCCCGGCGTGATGGGCGGTCCCTCGCGGTGGCCACCCTTCTCGCGGGTCCAGGGACGATCGGGGGAAAGCTCCTCCTTCTGGACGGCGAGATTGCGGCTGGAGGACTCGGCGATCCTGCCCTCGACACTGCGGTCGCCGGCGCGGCAGCTCGGCTTCTCGCCCAGGGGCTTTCCCGTACCGTTGAGATTCAGACTCCTCAGGGCGCGGCAGCCGTTTTCATCGAAAGCTTCATCGCCCCGCCGACTCTCCTGGTGGTTGGCGCGAGTCACGTGGCGATCCCCCTGGTGAGCATCGCCCGGACCCTCGGCTACCGGACGACCGTCGTCGACGCGCGGCCACGCTTCGCCACGCGCCAGCGCTTCCCGGATGCGGATCAGCTTCTCGTCGGCATCCCCTCCGAGCTAGTCCAGACGCAGACGCTCGACGAGCGGACCGCCCTCGTTCTGGTCGCGCACGACTACAAGTACGACATCCCGGCCTTGAAGCTCGCCTTACAGAGTTCCGCAGGGTACATCGGACTCCTGGGAAGCCGGAGGCGGGGGAAGGCGATCCTCGACTTCCTCCGAGAGGACGGGGTCGCCGGGGAGGCCCTCGAGCGGATCCGGGTGCCGATCGGGCTCGACATCGGGGCCCAGACGGCCGAGGAGATCGCGATCGCCATTCTGGCTGAGATCCTCGCGACGCGCTACGGACGATCGGGGGGGCCTCTCCGCGGCCGTGCCGAGGGCGGGTGAATTCTATCCGCCCGCAGTTCAGTCGGTCGATCGGTTGTCACTACGGCGATCGATATGAAGATGGAGAATGTTGCCGGACGAGGTCGTGACGGGGGTTCGGCGCTCCACCCGGAGCACGTCCGTCTGAACCCAGTAAACGGACATGACTCTTTCCGCTCCAGACCCTTGACTGATCGCCGTGAGAAATGTGTCGACCACGGCCTTGGGGTCGAAGGGGCCCACCGCGGGATCAACCAGCAGTGTCATGCGGGGTCGGCCGTTTCCATCTTCACTCTCGACGAGTTGATAGTCCGCAGGTCCACCGCCAAAGCGGGCCGGTAGCACTTCCTCGATCACACGGACGACGTCCGTATCGAGAAAGTTCATCCCGCCGGCGGTGAGCTTCTCAAAGCTCCGGATAGTGTGGAGGTGGGTGGTCCACCCGAACCGCTCAAGCGGACAGCCACATACACGCCGCGGCGAAAAAGAATGTGAAGGGCCCCTTCGACTCCGTCCTGATGAACCAGCTTTTCTAGATCCCCGTATTCGCACCCACAGAGCTTGAGGAGCGTGAGATACGGGCTTGCCGGGTACTCGTAGATCGTCTTACGGTCAGACGTTTCCTTGACCCTCTTTTCCTTTCGGCCCTATACTGGTTAAGCTGGATAGGCGACCATGAAGGCGCACACGATCCGCCGCGAGACCTGCAGTCCCGAGTCCCTCTCGGGGCTCGTCCTCACCCGCGATCTCGGGAAAGGGGAGGCGCGTTTCCGAAAGGGGCAGATTCTTTCCCGGGAGGACGGCCCTCAGCTTCTCGGGTTGCCTTGGGACGAGCTTCACCTTCTGGAGCTCGAGCCGGGCGAGCTTCACGAGGAAGAGGCCGGCCGCCGCCTGGCTACGGCCGTGGCGGGCGATGGCGTAGCGGTCCAGGGGATGACGGGAGGGCAGTGGCCGCTGAGCGCGGCGCGGAAGGGCCTCCTTGTCGTGAACACAGAGGGAGTGGATCGGATCAACGACCTCGAGGGATGTTCGCTCTACACCCTCTACGACAGGGTGGTGGTCACTCAGGGGGAATCTGTGGCCCGAGCCAAGATTACGCCGTTCGCCATCGCGGGCCCGCTTATCGAGGAAGCGGAGGCGACCGCGCGGAGTCGCGGGGGCGTGATTCGTGTCGTTCCCTTCCGGGCGCACTCCGTGGGCGCCATCGTCAAGGAGACGCTGGAGCCGTCGGCCAGGGAGCGCTTCCAGGCGGTACTCGGTGAGAAGATCGGGTGGTTCGGCTCCACCCTCCTCCCGGTCCAATACATCGCCGCAACGTCGGCCGCGATTGGCGAAGCCGCCATGATCCTTCGGCAGAGCGGGGCCACGCTCCTCCTCATGGCTGGCGCCAACGCGATGGATCCGCTGGATCCGATCTTCGTCGCCCTGGAGCAGCTCGGGGCGCGGATGGAGAAGCACGGGGTCCCGGCCCATCCCGGCAGCCTGCTCTGGCTGGCACGCCTAGGCGACGTTCCGATCCTCGGCGTGCCCACCTGCGGGATGTTCTCCCAGGCCACGGTTTTTGATTTGATCCTTCCTGAAATCCTGGCCGGACTTCCGGTTGACCGCTCAAGGCTGACACGCTTGGGCGTTGGAGGATTCCTCACCCGGGAGTTGGCCTTCCGCTTTCCCCCGTATCGTAACCGGGCGCCCCGAGGCGAAGTTGAAGCCGGCAGTGAGTAGACTTGAAGCTCGCAAGTGGATGAGCCCATGAGCCCACTCTACTCGCCGGCGCTCCTCCGCCACTGGCGGAGGCCGCAGAACTTCGGAGAGTTGCCTGATCCGGACGGGGTGGCGGAGGAACTGAACCCGCTCTGCGGGGATCGGATCCGGATCGAGGTGAAGCTCGATGGCGAGGTCGTCGAGGCACTCCGCTTCAAGGGCGACGCGTGCGCGATCGCGGTAGCGTCGGCCTCGGTCCTCAGCGGGCTGGTGCGGGGGCGACCGGCCGATGCTGTCCCGGAGTCAGTGATCCTCGCTGAATTGGGAGCCGAGATTCCGCCGGTGCGAATGCAGTGTCTGAGGCTTCCGATCCATACGCTTCGGAAGGCGGTGGCTCAGGCAGGGGCGGTGAAGCATGGAGCATGAGGAGCGAAGCGAAGCTCACGGATTGATCAACCCAGGTGGGGGAGGTCTAGGAGGGGAGCAGTGAGGGCTCACCCCTCCTGGTAAAGGGCCATGGGACTGCCGCCTGATCTTCGGGCCGACTTTCCGATCCTGGAGCGCGTGGTTCACGGCCATCCGTTGATCTATCTGGATTCTGCCGCGACGGCGCAGAAACCCCGTCAGGTGATCGAGGCCCTCTGCCGTTTCTACGAGTCATCCAACGCCAACGTTCACCGCTCGATTCACACGCTGGGAGAAGAGGCGACGGCCCTCTATGAAGCGGCGCGAGACCGAGTCCAGGGTTTTATCCACGCCCGGCGTCGGGAGGAGATCGTCTTCACCCGCAATACGACGGAGGCCATCAACCTGGTCGCTCGAAGTTGGGGAGCAGTTCACCTCCAGCCTGGCGATGAAATCCTCCTCACCGAACTGGAGCACCATTCCAATCTGATTCCGTGGCAGCTTCTTGCGCAGTCGAAGGGGCTCACCCTCCGATTCCTTCCGGTCACCGACGACGGCTACCTCGATCTCGGCGGGCTGCCCCGTCTTCTGACGAAACGCACCAAGCTCGTGGCCCTGGCCCATCAGAGTAATGTGCTCGGAACGATTCTCCCCGTCCGGATGATCGTCGACGCGGCGCACGGTGTCGGGGCGAGAGTGCTGGTGGATGCGGCTCAGTCGGTCCCGCACATGGGCGTGGATGTCTCCGCGCTCGAGGCGGACTTTGTCGTCTTTTCTGCGCACAAGATGCTCGGGCCGATGGGCATCGGCGTGCTCTGGGCCCGGTGGGAGGAGCTTTCCCGGATGGAGCCGTTTCTCGGGGGCGGGGAGATGATCCGTGAAGTCTGGCTCGACCACGCCACCTGGAATGACCTGCCCTGGCGGTTTGAGGCCGGCACCCCCAACGTCGCCGGCGCTGTGGGGCTCACGGCGGCCATTGCCTACCTCGAGCGGGTCGGCATGGGCGCGATCCGGGAGCACGAGCAGGCCCTGACCGCCCTTGCCCTCGATGCCCTCCGCCGCGAGCCCGGGGTGATCCTCTACGGACCACTGAGCGCCGCGGACAAAGGCGGGGTGATTGCGTTCAATCTGGAGGGGATTCATCCTCACGACGTGACCCAGGCGCTGGATCAGGAGGGGATCGCCGTCAGGGGCGGGCATCATTGCGCGATGCCTCTGATGCGCCGTCTCGGGGTTCCCGGGACCGCCAGGGCAAGCTTTTACCTCTATAACACCGAGGCTGAGATCGAGGCTCTGGTCGCGGGCCTGGCCCACGTGCGCCGCCTCTTCGAGTAAAGCAAGAACTATGGCCCGCAAGCATCGAAATATTAGTCCAGAAAGGTACCCCGGGTGCGTTCAGTTCGAGCTGGCGCGGCTGCCCGGGACCGGCCAAGCTGAGGGTGGCTGAGTTTCGCCCCCTCGATCCGTTCGTCTCCCCACGATTCGGCCAGATTCCCACCTTCATGCGCCTCCCGTATTGCCGTGATCCGCAAGCGCTCGAAGCCCCTGGTCTGGTCCGCGCCCTGCGGGGGCTCGACATCGTGGACTTCGATCTTGTGGAGGTCTCGCCTTCGTACGATGGACCGAGACAGATCACGGCGCTCCTGGGCGCGAATCTTCTGTTCGAGTCTGTGTCGCTTCTCGCCCTCGACTCGTAGCTAGCCTGTCCGTTCCGGCCACGGCGGAGAAGGCCGTGCGTTTTCAAGTGAGAGGGGAAATGGTATAGTGGCACCACCGGTAGAGAGAATGCGCGGTCTTGGTCTGTTCCTGTGCCTGGCCCTTTTCGGCCTCGAGGGGGTCTCTCCTATCGTCCCTCGAGCCCAGGCCGCGTCGACCGTTTCGACCATACAGATTGAGGGCGCTATCACCCCGGTGACCCTTCGCCTCGTCGCCACGGCGATCGATCGGGCCAAGGCGGAGGGCGCCGAGGCCCTGATCGTCCTTCTCGATACGCCGGGCGGCCTGGAGCGCTCCATGCGCTCGATCGTTCAGAAAATGCTCAACTCCGGCGTCCCTGTGGTGGTTTACGTCTCCCCGACGGGCGCCCGGGCCGCCTCGGCCGGCGCGTTCATCACGCTTGCGGCCCACGTGGCGGCGATGGCCCCGGCGACCAACATCGGCGCGGCCCACCCGGTGGCGGTGGGTGGCGGCCAGGTGGATAAAGAGTCGATGAAGAAGATCGAGAATGACGCCGCCGCCTTCATCCGTACGATCGCCCTCGACCGGGGCCGGAACGTCGAGTGGGCGGAGCAGGCGGTCCGGAAGAGCGTGTCGGCGACCGAACGCGAGGCGCTCAAGCTCAAGATCATCGATCTGGTCGCCGAATCCATTCCTGATCTGCTGCAAAGAATCGACGGGACGAAGATCAAGACAGCGGCGGGGACCAAGACGCTCAGGACGGCGGGGGCGACGGTCAAGAGCTACGAGATCGGGTTCAGAGACAGATTCCTGGGCGTGATCACCGATCCCAACATTGCGTACATCCTTCTCATGCTCGGAATGCTGGGCCTCTTCTTCGAGCTGGCCAACCCCGGGGTGATCCTGCCCGGGGTGATCGGCGGAATCTCGCTGATTTTGGCTTTCTTTGCGTTCCAGAGCCTTCCCATCAACTATGCGGGGCTTCTCCTGATCCTGTTCGGGATCGTGCTGCTTATCGCGGAGATCAAGGTCGTCAGCCACGGCATCCTGACCATCGGCGGCGTCATCTCGATGATCTTCGGGTCTCTCATGCTCTTCGACGCGCCGGAGGCGGACCTCCGGGTGTCCTGGAGGGTGATCATCCCCACGGTCGCCATGACCGCCGGGATCTTCTTCTTCGCCCTCACCGCCGGGATTCGGGCCCTCCAGGGCCGGGCGACCACCGGCACCCAGAGATTGGTGGGCCAGGTGGGGGTGGCCCGATCGGCTCTGACCCCAACCGGCGAGGTGTTTGTCCAGGGGGAGCTCTGGCGGGCGGTTGCTGACGGGAGCCAGATCCAGGAGGGGGAGCGGGTGACGGTCGTCGGGGCGGAAAATCTTACGCTTCGGGTTAGAAAGGCCCAGGAGGGATAACCGATGGAGCTATCGCTCGGCCTCGTCGCGGCGGTCGTCATCGTGCTGTTCTTTCTCTGGAGCTCGGTCCGGGTGCTCCGCGAGTACGAGCGCGGTGTCATCTTTCGCCTGGGCCGGGTTTCGAAGGCGTTCGTCAACCTCGGGGGGGATGGCAACGGGCCTGGGCTGATCCTCCTCCTCCCCGTTTTCGATAAGATGGTGAAGGTGAGCCTCCGCACCGTGGCGATGGATGTGCCGCCGCAGGACGTCATCACCCGCGATAACGTGTCGATCAAGGTCAACGCGGTGATCCTTTTCCGGGTCGTGGATCCGCAAAAGGCCATCGTCGCGGTCGAGGACTATCTCTACGCGACCTCGCAGCTTTCCCAGACGACTCTCCGCTCGGTCCTTGGCCAGCAGGAGCTGGATGACCTCCTCTCCGCCCGGGACAAGATCAACCAGCTCCTCCAGCGGATCATCGATGAGCACACCGATCCGTGGGGCGTCAAGGTGAGCACCGTCGAGGTGAAGCACGTGGATCTCCCCCAGGACATGCAGCGCGCCATGTCCAAGCAGGCCGAGGCCGAGCGCGAGCGCCGCGCCAAGGTCATCAACGCGGAGGGGGAATTTCAGGCCGCGGCCAAGCTCTCCGAGGCCGCGCAGGTTCTCGCGCAAAACCCGATCGCGATCCAGCTCCGATTCCTCCAGACCATGCGCGAGGTGGCGTCGGAGCGCAACACCACCACGTTCTTCCCGGTGCCGATTGACCTCTTCCAACCGTTTTTGAGTTCCTTAAAGGGGAACAAGCCCACGTAGGGGAGGGGGTTGAGCATGCCAAAACGCATGGCGCCCCTGGGGGATCAGCATGCCCCGTTCACCTTTAAAAAGGGTGACCGGGTGGGAGTGAGGAACTGGAACGGGAAGCCCGATTCGGAGAGCTCCGGTGTGATCATCGGCGGGACGTGCGAGTATGATCCTTCCGACCCGAATTTTTACCGCGAAGAGACGTATTCCGTGAGACGGAATGACGGGCGTTTTTTTCGGATTCAAGGGAAACTGCTCGTCAAGATCAAGTAGCATCAAAATAGCCCACTACCAGGTTTCGGGCAAAGTGGACAAGACTCCAGTGCTCCGTGTATTGTAAGTGCTTGTCGTGGGGGGCTAGCTCAGTGGGAGAGCGCTGGAATCGCACACGAGCGTAACTGACCGAGGCACAGCAAGCCAAACCGCCGGGAATCAAAGGATTCTCGGCGGTTTTTCTTTTCTCCGATGGGCAAAGCCCGACGTTGGTTTTTATTGGGTTTCTGTGAGAGGATTGGAAGCTGGCGGGCAAAGTGCAGGGGGGTCTTCTTTCAAGGCCCTCGCGGGCACAATTTTGGGCACAGCAATAGGGGTTCTCGCCAAGGTAATTTTGGATCGGTGGTGGCTCGCTCATGTTTATTTCCTTGTCACCGTGATCACGTGCATTCAAGTAATGTTTAAAAGCTCACTTGCTGGTGGTGCCGCCGCGCTCGTGGCGTGCGCGTTATGTTTCATTGGCCCGGCAGGTTTCATTGGTTCTGTGCGGGCGAGGCCCGAAAATAACTACTACGCGAAAGCGTTGATTAGGATTACTGCAATTGCCGTGGTGCTGACGACTGCTGGTGTAGCACTTATGATCTGGTCAGGATTTGGACTGAATCTTTTTGGTGTTGCTATCGAAGGCCCCTATTGGGCACTCACGGGGGTGTTCATTGCGCTCATTGTCACGAAAAGAGAGCATGTGCAGTAAGTTAACGCTCACTTTGTTGCACGCGATGCTGTGGAATTCCGATGCGGCAGCCGAGCTTCGAAGAAGACAGGGCAGTTGAGAAGCGAGCGCGGCATTGCGTCAATCGTGACGGCTCCTGCCGAGCAGTGCGCGGGAGGCGACTCCGTTGACTCCCAGGGTCACCAAGTCGGACTTCGAGCTACCGCGAACACAGGTTGAACTCCGCAAATGGGTGGACGACCTTCATTGGACGTTCGGCCAGACAAAGGAGGGCACGCGGGCGGCGCGTCTCAAGCAGGGGAACCTCGTGAAGGTGTTCGTCGAGGAGATATGGCCCCTCGCACTGTTCGCGGATGCATTTTACAAGGGCAGACCCGACGTTCTGTTCAAGCCCGTTGTCGGCAATCAATCCTACGACGCCCTCCTCATCGACGCATCGACCGACCGCGTGCTGCACCATATGCAGGTCACCCAGTCCTTCGATGGGTATCAGAACTACCTTCGGATGCTCCACCTCGAAGAGCACGGCCGGGCTCCTGTCACAGGTCCGGGGCTTAAGAAGGATAAGGCCAGCGGGCGCGTGCAGGAAACCTGGCCAGAGGTGGTACGCCATGACCAGGTCGTAGCGCAGACTTTCGAGGCCATCCAAGCGGCAGTGCGACGCAAGTCCCGAATGCGCTACGAATCAGATACGTCTCTCATTGTTGAGTTCGAAGATAATCACATTCACTCGGAAAGCGATCGGAGAGCCTTGGATGAATTCGCTCGCTCAACGCTTGTTCCGGGCGCTCAACATTTTGTGGCTCTATACCTCGTGAGCGGTCGTGAAGGCCTTGCATTCAAGTACGACATTCGCGGCGGCCGGTTGGTAAAGTGAGCAGATTGCCCGACTTTGTCGCTCCCAGGACAGATGGCACCCTGGCCCGATATCGCTGGAAGGCCATATCAGGCGTGCTATACGCCGTGGACCAAGAACGCTCAGAGGATGTCCTTGCGAAGCATCCTGGCGTGCCGCCGCCCACGCGTGTAGCGCACAGATTTTGGAGTGTGGTCCCGGCTCTGGTCCTAATCGGAGGGTTAGTCGCGCTCGTCTGGTTGCCGTGGTACACACCCGTAATAGGCTTCTTCCTGGCTTACGGTCTCCTTCGCGCCATGAAAGCCGTCGCAGCGAATTGGGTCGCCGACCTGTCTGAGCGAGATCCTGGTTTCCTCGCGCAGATGCTTCAGCTTGCCGTCATTCGAGAGAAGTCCGCCTTCCAGCCAGCGAACGAACGGCCCTGGCCCCCGTAAGAAGCATATGATTCCGAAAGAAGAACTCGGCCAAACTGGTGGCTAGAATAGGATAGTTTGGGGTAGAAATCAGGTCCTCGCGGGCACAATTTCGGGCACAGCACCGACCATGAATTGCATACGTCCCTTAATCGTGGGGGCAGAGAGGTCCGGGGGTTCAGCCGACGCGACCCTAACAGGATTAGACTGACCAGTGTTTGTCGGCCGCGGCTGGGGGTGGACACCCTTTACCCGGTGAGTGATGCGCAACACGAAGACAGACGATAAGAATATCAAGCTCCTGGAACTGATCGCCCAGTTGCGTGACCATATCGACCTCGACCGCATCATCGGATTGAACGTTGCAGCGCTACGCGCCAGCGATATTAGTGACGCCTTCGTCGCCTACCTGCAGAAATCAGCCCTCGAATCGCTCGCCATCTACATCTGCAAGATCTTCGAGTCGTCAACTCGGAACGAGTTGAACTCGATCCCCGGAATAATCGAGTCGCTCCCTTCAACGCGTCTGTCTGATGAGCAGAAGCGAGAGTTCGCCATCTTTGGGAAGAGATACGGGAATCATTCCGATCCCAGAGAAGCTGGGCCTTACCTCACAGCGACGCTTGAGCTCTTTCGTGAGCTCCATTCCGACTCACTTGCTCAACTAAAGGAGTTCAGGGATACAATTGGCGCGCACAGTGATTCGAAGGCGGCCATCCGATCTCTTCCATCACATGCCGAGTTCGAGATCCTGTTCGCCTTCGCGAACGACTTCTACCGACTCGTTTCTGACTCCGTTCCCGCATTGGTCCCCAAAAAGGTGGGCCGCGGCTTCGTCAGGCTAATGAAGTCCATGGGCGTACAGACTGTGAAGTTCGACTTCGATGAAGAGACGTGATTCGCCATGGCCCAGCCTAACCAGCGAGTGGAGCGGGCGCGCCGTTAGACGGGTTGTTCCCGGCGCTACCGAGAGGAGCATATGCCGCTCGCGATGACGAAGCAAGAGCGCGAAGCGTTTCTGGAGGCCGAATCGCAGCGCCTCTACGGCATCGCGGTAAAGCAACCCTCCGCCTCGCATTGGATCGCCGAGCTCCAAGCAACCGACCTCCACGCGATCGCCGCCGTCATCAGCCGTCTCGCGTCCACCGGCACGACTGGCGCCCAGCTCGAAGGCCTTCGCGAATCCGCGCGAGCCGTTCTTGAAGCTCGCCTCGCGGAGAGTCTCGTCTCTACAACAAAGCGCCTTGAGCGGTCCGCGTCTCGATTGGCAGTTGTCGCAATCATCGCCACGGTCGTCATCGGCCTCGCGGGAATCATCATCCCCGTGCTGTGGGGGAAGTAGAGCCGGGCGCGCGGCCCAACAAGACTCTCGGGCCTAGGCGCGGGGATCCCTGTGGTCTGGCCCACGAGGAATTTTCAGGGGGAGCTCCAGACAGGGAGGGAGCGCATGGCAAAGCGACGCCTTCCGAGTACTGATTCAACTCCTATCGTTGAGCGGTACGATTTCTATCAAAACCGAAGTGGCGGTCCTGTGGTTCTTGGGCTCCGAATGGACGACCTCAAGCAACAGTTGATTCGCCAAGAGGCCAGCCGCCGAGGCCGACATGGTGCCCAGAGAAGGCATGAGCCGGCCCAGTCGTTCAAGGAGTTGATCCGTCGAGCGATCATGCGAGTCCAGGACCATCCAGAACCCGGGGCGCATCCCGCACGACCTCCGGCGGACGTCCGTGAGGAACCTCGAGCGGGCCGGCGTGCCGCGGTCGGTGGCCATGAAGATGGTCGGCCACCGGACCGAGGCGATTTATCGGCGGTATGCTATTGTCGATGAGATCATGCTCCGGGAGGCCGCCGAGAAGCTGGCAAGCGCTGAGAGGAGTCAGGTTTAGGGCCTGTCTTGGAAAAAAGAGGCTGAGCGACATGGCGTCGATCGTGCTGGAACTACAGCGAGACGCGCTTGATTCGAAAGTATCGGTGCCGGATCTCCTCCGAAAGGCCCTAGTCGTTTCCCGAAAGCTCGGGCTGGACGAGTTCGGAATCTGGATTAATTACGAACTGAACGGGTATCCCGCCGACAATATGAAGATTCCTGCCTATCGCCACCTGCGAGGTGAGGTGAAGGCATGGAATCCGTTTCATGGGTGGCAACCGGTCTTCTTCGGTGCGAAGGACGCAGAACGTATTTCAACGCGAGCCTGCACGCAGTCGGTTGCCGAGATTCAAAATCTGTTGGAAGATCGGGAAGGATCCCTCGCGATGCCGTTCAATCCAGAGACGGAAAGGGTCATTCAGAAGGCGATCGGAGAAGACCTTCGGGTGCTTGCCTTCGTCTCGCCAGCAGCTCTCGCGGGAATTCTGGACACCGCTCGCACGACTGTTCTCAACTGGACGCTCGAGTTGGAGCAAAAAGGGGTTCTGGGTGAGGGGTTGTCGTTCAGCGAAAAGGAACGGACGGCTGCGGCTCAGGTGCCGAGCATCACGAATCTCTTCGTCGGTCCCGTGCAGAGTCCGCAGATTCAGCAGGCATCTCCGCAGGCCGTCCAAATAGCCCTTGCGCCCCAGATCGACCTGGATCAGCTTCGTAACTTCCTGGCATCCCTCAAGGAAAGCTCCGACCAGTTAAGGCTGTCCTCGCAGCAGGCGGCCGAACTCAGCGCGGACACGGCAACCATCGAGTCACAAGTGGCGTCACCTTCGCCAAAGTCGTCGATCCTAAGGGAGTGCCTTCAATCAATCCGCCGGTTGCTAGAAGGCGCGGCAGGCAGTGCAGCAGGTCAACTCTTGCTCACACAAATTGGTCGTCTGTTGGGGTAGGTAGACAGGCTGTTCGGCCGGAGTGCGGCCCTTCAATACCAGTACCAGCGATGTATGTTCGGGGAGAAACCGACGAACAGGTCTATGGGCTCCGAGACGGCCACCGCAGCGTAGGCCGTGGCTCGCGCGTAGCCTTCAACCAGAATCAAAGAGCCATCTTCGGCTTGGACGACGATCAGCGGCTGATACTCGACGCCGTTGCGAACCCCCTGCATGATGGCCTCAATGATCGACCGGGTCTTAGGGTCCGCACGCCCGATGTTGCGCCCAGCAGCCACCACGGACTGCGTGCCGTCTGCCAGTCGGACCCAGGCTTCCATCCGGCTCGCGTACTTGAGACGGTTCAGCTCATCCGGCCCTAAGCGCGCGCGCCGCCAGGCAACGTCCCCAGGGAACACAAGGAATAGGGCGTTGTCAGGAAATCCACGCACCCGCCTGAGCAGCTCCCAGCGTTGCCGGTTTTGGCCCGCGTCGGTCAGGTCCGCTCGTCTGATCAAGTCTTCCGTTGCACCGAGTTGGCTGAGTGCCGCGCAGTAGTCGTCTCTATAGCGGGAGGAATCAATCTCCGCGGTGAGGAAGGCGAGGATAACCTCCTCCTCGGTCGCCGGCCCCAGATCCTCTATGATTTGGCCTACTGTGGTCTCGAGCCACCTACATCCGTTAAGCGTCCCAGGTTTTGGTGAGGGACATTGGAGCGCCCGACAAAGATAGCATGGGCAAAGTTTGGGGCAAAGTGGACAAGACTCCAGTGCTCCGTGTATTGTAAGTGCTTGTCGTGGGGGGCTAGCTCAGTGGGAGAGCGCTGGAATCGCACTCCAGAGGTCGGGGGTTCAAATCCCCTGCCCTCCACCAAATAGATAATAGAGGATAGATCTCGGGCCCGTTCACGGGCCTCTCGACTTCTCGCCTCGGGCCGAATCTATGGCATGCTACGAATCACGTTTTTTTTTGAAGTTTTTTGATGGACTGCGTATGATCCCTCTATGACGGTACCTAGCTCGAAGGCGGGCTGTGTCATCAGGCTGTTCGCGATCGTCACTCTCGCGTTTGCCACGACGGCCTGCGGGGGGAGGTCAAGTCGCACTACCGGCCCGACCCCAATCTCCATGGACTTCGGGAATAACATCCCCTCCAGGATGACCGCCATTGGGGACAGCATTACCGCCGGGGGGGTGGCGCTTGGCCAAAACGAAACGGGCGACCCTCCGTATCCAGCCCGCCTTCAAAATCTGCTGCGGGCTCGAAATCCTCAGGCCCAGGTAATTAACCGCGGGGCGGGGGGGCAGCGGACCGACGGTGGGCTCGCGACCGTGGATTTCGCCCTCGTCGCCGATCGGCCCGGCTTTATGACGATCATGGAGGGGGCGAATGACGTCCGTCAATTCGTCCCGGAGACGGTAGCCGCAGCAAACCTGAGAGAGATGGTTCGCCGGGCCAAGGCCAACAAAACGGTGCCGATCCTTGCAACGATCCCCCGCCAGTTGGGCAGTTCGACGTTCTTCGCTGATGGTGTGGTGGCCCTGAACTCCATGATCCGCCAGATCGCGAGCCAGGAGAACGTGATCCTGGCCGATGTCTTTGCGGCCCTCCCGGACGAGACATTTTTCTTGAGTGATGGCTTCCATCCCAGCAGCAGGGGGAATGACGCTATCGCAGCCACGTTCAATAGCGCCCTTCTGGTGGCGGGCTACCCTGCTGCTGTACTCGCGCGCCGGCCGAAGTGAGCGTAATCTCGATGGAGTGTATCTTCTGTAAGATTGTGGCCCGCGAGCACCCGGCCGACATCGAGTACGAAGACGATGATGTCGTGGTGTTCCGGGATCTTTATCCCAAGGCCCCAGTCCACCTCCTCATTGTCCCACGGCGCCACATCGAGTCAGTCATGGCGCTCGAGGAGGGAGACGCCGCGCTCGTGGGGCGTCTGATCCTCACCGCGAAGCGGATTGGCGAAGCCAAGGGGTTCGCGGAGCGAGGCTATCGTCTGACGTTCCACTGTGGTGCCGAGGGCGGGCAGGTGATTTATCACCTGCACCTGCACTTCCTCGCCGGCCGCCGCTAGTGCCGTGGCGATAAGCATCGCATCCCGGCGTTCTCGGTCGTCGCCAATCCTCACGTACACACCCAGTACGCTCCGGTTGGCTCCTCCCTCGGGCCTTGGGCTGCTCCCTTCTCACCACGGCACGGCCGTTTGCCGCTATGCATCCAAGGGCTTCCGCAGCCCACCTAGAGCACTAACAGGGTGCTGAAAAACGCCGTTCCGAGCGCAGGCTGATCAAAAAGGTCCAGATGCAAGGCGGCGAGGAGCGAGGAGGGAGGCGTATTCGGTCATACGTTGCACCGACGAGCGACGATGCCAACGTCGCAGATGGGCCTTTTCATCAGCCTGCTAGGCGACTTCGACGCGGTTCCGTCCTTTCTGTTTCGCCCGATAGAGGGCGACGTCCGCCGCGCCGACGAGGAGATCCGGGCTATCGCCATCTTCGGGGAGCCCTGATACCCCCAGGCTGATGGTGAGCCGGCCGCCCGGCTGAGTCGGGCTGCCGGGGAACGGGTAGATCTCCACCTCTCGGCGGAGCTTCTCGGCAACCGCGATCGCCGCTTCCTTAGTGGTCATGGGAAGAATGACCGTCAGCTCCTCCCCCCCGTATCGCGCCACCACGTCGGTCTGTCGGGTGTTCTGGAGGAGTATACTCGCGACCCCTTGGAGGACCGAATCTCCCTGGAGGTGTCCGTATGTGTCGTTGTAGGACTTGAAGTAGTCAATGTCAACCATGAGGAGCGCGATCGGCAAGGCATAGCGGTTGGATCGGCCCACTTCGGAGGCCAGGGTGTCCTGGAAAAAACGCCGGTTAAACAGTCCGGTGAGCCCGTCACGATACGAGAGCTCACGGGTGCGCTCGTAGAGGCGCGCGTTCTCCAGGGCGACGGCCAATTGATTCGCGACCGCCGACAAGAAGGCGACGGCCCGGTCGCTGAACGCCTCAGGGCGCGGGCTGAACACGAGAAGGGCGCCGAGGGAATGCCCCCGACTCACCAGGGGGAGCCCCAGGGCGGATTCGACGCCAGGTGGGAAATCAGGGAGCCGCTCGCCCTTTGACGCAGTCCTCATGGTGCGGTGCTCGACAACCCACCCGGCGAGTCCCTCTCCGCGCTGCAAGATCAGATCCTTGAGTCCCGCGGCCTCGCCTTCGACCGCCCGTCCGACGACCTGCTCAAACGTGTCGTCATGGAGAAAGAGGGCATAGCTCTCCACCTGGGCGACCTCCGCCATGCGCTTGAGGGCCGTCGTGAAGAGCTCCTCGAGGGTCAGGGTGGAGCTGAGAATCTGGGAGAGGTCAAAGAGCGAGTACAGCTCGAGAACGCCTTCCTGAAGGCCTTGGTTGATCCCTTCCAAGGTCTCAATCTTCTTTTGGAAAGCGTGGACCGTGGCAGCGCCGCGGCGCTGGACCACGAGGCTCCCGGCACCCCACCCAAGAAGGGTCGTCCCCAGGAGAAGCGCAACGAAGATCGTCCAGGTGGGCAGAGGACCCAGGACACCCACCAAGACTCCCAGCACGATGCTGATCCCCCCGACCAGGAATGCCCCGAGGGGACCGGGGAAAGTCATCACGCGCCGACCTCCACGCCCATTCGTTTGCGTAAGCCGGAGAGTATCATTTTGGGTTGCTCTATGCCACTCCCATCCTTGGGCCAAATCGCGTCCGTGCGTCGCGGGCAAGGGACCCGTCCCTTGTGAACCGTTGGTCACTCTGTTAGACTCGCCTTGAGAGGCCCGTGTTTCCGCTCAAAGACGACATTCCTACCAGATCCTTTCCCTTGATCACCGTCGGGATCATTGCGGCGAACATTGTTGCCTTTCTCTATCAGCTCTCCCTCAGCCTGGGTTCAGGAAGTGGGGGGGTCCAAGCCGCAAACGTGATCGTGTTTGAATTCGGCCTCATCCCCTGCCGTCTTGCGAATCTGTGCCGGGTCCCGGCGGAACTGCCCAGCCCGTACCTGACGGTGTTCACCTCCATGTTCCTTCACGGCGGCCTCTTCCACATCGCAGGGAACATGCTCTACCTCTGGATCTTTGGAAACAACGTGGAAGACTCCATGGGGCGCGGCCGGTTCCTCGTCTTCTATCTCCTCTGCGGGGTACTCGCGGCCGCCGCCCAGACCTTTTCCGACCCTGCTTCTCGAATCCCCATGATCGGCGCGAGCGGGGCGGTCTCCGGGATTCTCGGCGCGTATCTTCTCCTCTACCCTCACGCGCGGGTCCTCACGCTGGTCACCTTCGGCTTCTTCATCCAATTCATCCACATCCCGGCCCTTATCGTCATCGGCTTCTGGGCGGTGGTGCAATTCCTGAATGGCCTCATTACCTTTACGAGTCCGCAGCAGGGGGGGGTCGCGTTTCTGGCTCACGTGGGTGGATTCGTCGCCGGTCTCCTTCTTATTTCATTCTTCCGCCAAGGGCCACGCGTGTCCTACCGGCGCGACTGACCCCGCAACGCGTTGAATTTCCGGGCCCCTCTTCCTATAATCACCCTATGAAGGCGATCATCATGGCTGGCGGGTTCGGAACCCGCCTCCGCCCCCTGACCGCCCATCTCCCCAAGCCGATGGTCCCGCTCGGCAATAAGCCGATCATGGCGCACACGGTGGAATTGCTCACGCGCCATGGGGTGTCTGATTGCTTGATGGTTCTCTACTTCATGCCAGAGACGATCACCTCCTACTTCGGCGACGGCAGCGCCTGGGGGATCCCCCTCCGCTATGTCACCCCCACCACGGACTTCGGGACCGCCGGCTCGGTCCGCTTTGCGGCAGAGGCCGTCAAAGAGACCATCATGGTCCTGAGCGGCGACATCCTCACGGACTTCGACCTCAGTGCTGCCCTGGACTTCCACCGCAAACACGGGGCGGAAGCCACCATGGTCCTGACCCGGGTGGAGAACCCGCTCCCCTACGGGATTGTGATGACCGACGACTCCGGGCGGATCGTCCGGTTCCTGGAGAAGCCGAGTTGGGGCGAGGTCTTTAGCGACACCATCAACACCGGGATCTACATCCTCGAACCGTCAGTGCTCTCCCTCATCCCCTCGGATCGGATCTTTGATTTCGGCAAAGATCTGTTCCCCCGCCTTCTCGCCGCGGGCCACCCACTGTTCGGCTACATCGCCGAGGGGTACTGGCGAGACGTGGGGGACCTTGTCGAGTACCGGCTTGCCCACCTGGACCTCCTCCACGGAAAGGTGAAGGTGAGGATTCCCGGGAAGAAGATCGAGGGGATCGACCGCGACATTTGGTTTGACGAGGGTGCCCGTGTGGACTTCACGGCCCGTCTCTCCGGGGCGGTCATCGTGGGGGCCGGGACGCAGATTCACGCCAATGCCCGCATTGAAAATTCGGTGATCGGGGCCAACTGCGTCATCGGGGAGGGGGCCACGGTGAGCCGGTCGGTGCTCTGGGACGGGGTTGAGGTGGGGCGCCGCGCGCGATTGACCGAATGCGTTGTCGGCCGGAAGGCCCGCGTCAAGGACGAGGCGTTCTGCGCGGAGGGGGTTGTCGTCTCAGACCACTCCACGATCGGTGCCGGCGCCATGGTCAAAGCCAACGTCAAGGTGTGGCCTTACAAGGAGGTGGAAGACGGGGCGACGCTCGCCGTGAGTCTGGTCTGGGGGGAGCGGTGGACCAGCTCGCTCTTTGGGCGCTATGGGATTAGCGGCGTGGCCAATCTCGAGATCTCTCCGGAGTTTGCCGCCAAGCTCGGGGCGGCCTTCGGCGCCACGCTCGGGAGGCGACAAATGGTCATCACGAGCCGGGATCACCATAAGGCCTCCCGGATGATCAATCGGGCCCTCATGACCGGCCTCCTCTCGGCGGGGGTGGACGTCGCTGACCTGGGGATCGCTCCGATCCCGGTGGTGCGCTATCAGATCAGGGCGTTGGGATTGGCGGGCGGGACCCACGTCCGGAAGTCTCCGTTTGATCCGGTCCTCCTTGACATCAGGTGCTTCGACGAGCGCGGGATGGACATCTCGCCTGAGAAAGAGAAAGGGGTCGAACGTCTCTTCTTTCGCGAGGACTTTCCCCGGGCCACGATGGATGAGACGGGGACCCTGTCATTCCCTCACGCCGGGGTTGACCGATACCGGGATGGGCTCCTCAGAACCGTTGATCGGGAGCTGGTTCGAAAATCCAGGATCCGGGTGGTTCTCGACTATGCCTTTGGTCCGGCCTCTCAGATCTTCCCCGGGATTCTCGGCGCCCTGGGGGTCGAGGTGATCTCGCTGAACGCCTATCTCGACGAAGGGCGCATCACCCGAACCGCGGAGGAGTTCAACGCCTCCCTGGGGACCCTCTCCAATATCGTACGGACCCTTGGGGCGGACATCGGGATCTTGTTTGACACGGGAGGAGAGAAGCTCTTTCTGGTGGACGAGAAGGGGGAGCAGGTCTCTGGCCAACTTGCGCTGGCCCTCTTCGCTCTCCTCGTGATGCGGACCCACCCCCCCGGCATCTTGGCCGTTCCCGTCACCGCGTCTCACGTTTTGGAGCAGCTTGCGGCGGAGCACGGGTTTCAGGTCCGTCGGGTCCGCTCTCTGCCCCGATCGCTGATGGAAACCGCAATGGAACCAGGAGTCGCCTTCGTCGGCGAGGAGTGGGGTGGAGCCATCTTCCCCGAGGTTCAGCCCGCGTTTGACGGGATGGCCGCGGCGATCAAGCTTCTCGAGATGATGGCGAAGCTGGACGTCCGGCTTCATCATCTGACCCGCTCCGTCCCCGAGACTCATCTGATCCAGGTTGAGGTCCCATGCCCGAACGAGAAGAAGGGGAGGGTGATGCGGCAGCTCGTCGAAAGCGCCAAGGGTGAAACGGCCGAGCTGGTCGAAGGTGTCCGCATCCACAAGAACGAGGCGTGGGTTGCGGCCATTCCGCATCCTGACCGGGCCGTCTTCCAGATCATCGCGGAGGCCCCGACCCGGGACGCCGCTCAGCAGTTGGCGACTACCTACACCGGGCTCATCGAGAAGGCGAAGAGTGAAGCGTAAGTGGTTGGGACTCACCCCATGACCGCCATCCGATTCGGGACCTCGGGGTGGCGTGCCCGGGTCGCCGAAGACTTTACCTTTGCGAATGTCAGGCGTCTCACTCAAGCCATCGCCCGATGGCTCCGCGACCACGGGCTCGCGGGTCCCGTTCTGGTCGGCCATGACACTCGCTTCCTGGCCGAGGAGTTCGCCGCGGCGGTGGCGTCGGTCCTGACGGGAAACGGATTTCGGGTCCTCTGTTCTGACCGCGACTGCCCGACGCCGACGCTGAGCCACGCCATCCGCGACAAGAAGGCCTCGGGGGGCATCATGCTCACGGCCAGCCACAACCCGGCGGAATGGAATGGCCTCAAATTCTGCGCCGGGAACGGGGCCCCCGCGCTCCCCGAGGTCACGGCGGCGATTGAAGCGATCGTCGCCAAGGTCGACACATGGCAGGAGCTTCCGGTCGGAGAAGCGGAGCGTCAGGGCCTTTTCGAGTTCACTGACTTTCGTCGTGCCTATCTTGACCACCTCGTGACCCTCCTCGATCGGGAGGTGGTGAAGCGGAGCGGGCTTCGCGTGGTTGTGGACTTCATGCACGGGCCGGCGCGTGACTACCTCGACGCCTTTCTCAGAGACTCCGGCGCGACCGTGCGCGTGCTTCATGGCGACCGGGATGTGACCTTCGGTGGGCATCAACCTGAACCGGCGGCAGAGCAGCTGCAAGAGCTTTGCCGGGCCGTGGTGGAGTGGAAGGCCGACCTGGGACTTGCGACCGATGGGGATGCTGACCGCTTCGGGGTGGTGGACCGGGACGGGAGTGTCATGAACCCAAATCACGTGCTGGGGCTCGTTGCGCGACACCTGCTAAAGCGGCGTGGGTGGCGGGGCCCGCTTGCCAGGAGCGTGGCGACCACTCATCTCTTGGATGCCCTGGCCCAGGCGCACGGAGTTCCCTGCCACGAGACGCCGGTCGGCTTCAAGTACCTTGGAGGTCTCATTGATCGGGGGGAGGCGATCTTCGCCGGCGAGGAATCCGCCGGCTTGTCGGTTCGCGGGCACCTTCCGGAAAAGGATGGGATCCTCGCTGGGCTCCTGGCCGCCGAGATCGTCGCAACCGAAGGCCGCTCCCTCAAAGCGATTCTGGCGGAGACATTCCAGGAGGTCGGGGGTTTTTATCCACTTCGGATCAACCTTCCCCTGACCCCGGAAGGTTCACGGAGCCTCTCCGCGCGTCTGGCCGCGCCCCCCGCGGAGCTGGGAGGGCGCCGGGTCCTCCGCGTCCAAACCCTCGATGGCCTCAAACTCCATCTCGAGGGAGGGGGATGGGCGCTGGTCCGCCCCTCCGGAACGGAGCCCGTGGTGCGTCTTTACGTCGAAGCTCGGTCGGAGAATGAACGCGATCAGCTTGCCGATGCGATTCGTGCCTTCGTCAACGGGTAGCCGAAGAACTCGGTTGGATCACCTGGTGGTCGAACGGGGGCTTGCCCCGACCCGTGAGCGTGCCCTCCGGCTGATTCTTGCAGGGCAGGTCGTCGTGGACGGGGTTGCCGTCTCCAAGGCGGGCCACGCCGTGCCTCTCACCGCGACGGTCGGCCTCCGAGAGCCCGATCATCCGTATGTCAGCCGGGGTGGAGTCAAGCTGGCTCATGCCCTGAAAGTCTTTCAGATCTCAGTGGCCGAGCGGGTGGTTGTGGACGTGGGGGCCTCCACTGGCGGGTTCACCCATTGCCTTCTCCTTCAGGGCGCGCGAAGGGTCTATGCGGTGGACGTGGGACGGGGCCAGTTGGACGCCCGGCTCCGGTCCGACCCGCGCGTGTCGCTCCTTGAGGGAGTCAATGCTCGTGCCCTCACAGGCGAGGCCTTCCCGGAGCCCCCTGACCTGGGGACGATCGACGTCTCATTCATCGGACTGGAGAAGATCATCCCGGCCCTCGTCCCCTGTCTCGCCCCGCCCCGGGAGGTGGTAGTCTTGATCAAGCCTCAGTTCGAAGCCGGGCGGTCCCACGTAGGGAAGGGCGGGGTCGTCCGAAACCCGGACACCCACCGGGCCGTGCTGGCCAGGCTGGCCGGGACCTTGCCGGGCTTCGGCCTCTTCCTCAGAGGGGTGACGGCCTCGCCGATCCTCGGTCCCAAAGGAAACCGCGAGTTCTTCTTCCACCTGAGCGAAGAGCGGCCGAGCCCTCCCCTTGACATACCGCGGGCCATCGAATCAGTCCTGAAGGAGGGGGTCAAGCCGTGAAGCGCATCGGCATCATCGCCAAGCCCGACGCCCCTCATGCTCCTCAGATCCTCGAGGAGCTTGTCACGATCCTCCGGGGTCGTGGCGTTCGTGTCCTGGTAGATCAGGACACCGGCGCGCTGTCCCCGGCGGGAACGGAAATCGTCTCAAAAGCTGACCTGCCTGGGCGCGTGGACCTTTTGATTGTCTTGGGGGGGGACGGGACGCTCCTTTCGGCGGCCCGGCTCGTTGGGAGCCTCGGGGTTCCGATTCTGGGGGTGAACCTTGGCGGACTGGGATTTCTCACGGCCACTCCGGAGGAGGATCTCCCCGCGGCCCTGGAGGCCCTGCTCCAGGGGCGCTATGTCACGGAAGATCGGATGATTCTCTCGTCCCACATCCGGCGAGATGGCGCACGTTTTGGCGACTCACTGGCGTTGAACGACGTTGTGATCAGCAAGGGGACGACGGGGCGCATCATTAACCTGGAAGTGCAGGTGGACGGTCAGTTCGTCACGAGCTACCGGGGGGATGGCGTCATCGTAGCTACTCCCACCGGCTCCACGGCCTATTCCCTGGCCGCCATGGGTCCCATCGTCTTTCCCACGTTGGACGCACTGATCCTGACGCCGATCTGCCCGCACACCCTGACAAATCGCCCGATCGTCCTCCCGGCTCAGGGGCGGGTCGAGGTCCATCTCCACGCCGACGCCCAGGCGGTGACCCTGATGGTGGATGGGCAAGTAGGGTTCCCGCTGGAGGGGAAGGACATCGTGGAGGTGAGACGGGCAGAGTCGCGAATCAAGCTGGTCCGCTTCCCACAGCCTGATTACTTCCAGGTCTTGAGGACGAAGCTCAAATGGGGCGAGCGGTAGTGCCGTGGCGATAAGCGTCGCATCTCTTCGTTCTCGGTCGTTGCCGATCCTCACGTACAACCGCGTACGCTCCGGTCGGCTCCTCCCTCGGGCCTCGATCTGCTCGCTTCTCGCCGCGGCACGAGCGGTAATGGGGTGAGGGTGCTGGCCCGGGAGCGGTGCGAAGCGAAGGGGATCCCCAGGCTCGCCTCACAGAGAGCGAGCGGGGCCCGGGGGTCGGGCCACCTATCATGCTAAAAGAGCTTTCCATCAAGAACATCGCGGTGATCGAAAGCGTTCGCGTCCTGTTCGAACCGGGGCTCAATGTCCTGACCGGCGAGACCGGCGCCGGCAAGTCCATCCTGATCGATGCTTTAACCCTCCTCCTGGGACACCGCGCCACGACAGACGTCATCAGGACCGGGGCAGACTCGGCCACGGCGGAGGCGATCTTTTCCCTTCCGCGATCTGGCGCCCTCGTCCGTCGCCTCGCGGAACTCGGCTTTCCGCTGGAACAGGAGGAGTTGATCCTTCGCCGGGAGCTTTCGCGGTCGGGAAGGAACCGGGCCTATCTGAACGATAGCCCGGCCACCCTGGCCGTCATGGCTGAGGTCGGGGAGGCCCTGGTGGAGATCCACGGACAGCACGAAACCCAGGCGCTTCTCCGTCCGACTCGCCACATGGAGCTCCTGGATGACTTCGGTGACCTCCTGGCCGAGCGTCACTCTGTCGCCGCCGGGCATGAGGAGTGGCTCGCGTGCACACGGGAACTGGAGGAGCTTCGAGCCGAGGCCCGGGAACGGGCCCAGCGTCAGGACCTTTACCAGTTCCAGGTGCGAGAGATCGACGCGGCCACCCTCCGCCCCGGAGAAGAAGAAACCCTTCGCGAGGAGCGGCGACGCCTTCAGCATGCGGGGCGCCTCATCGAAGGAACTGCCCAGGCCTATGCCCTTCTTGCAGGGGAAAACAGTTCTGCCCTGGGGCAGGGGGAGCGGGCGCAGGGTTTGCTCCGGGAAATGACGAAGCTCGACCCGGGGCTCGATCGGATCGTTCAGGATCTTGAGGCAACCCTCATCCCCCTTGACGACGTGACGCAGTCGCTCCGGGCGTATCGCGGCAAGATCGAGGTGGACCCGCGTCGGCTCGAAGAGTTGGACCGAAGGCTGGACGAGCTGATCCGCCTCAAGCGGAAGTACGGGGATACCGTGGAGGCCATCGTGGCCTTCCGGAATGAAGCTGCCCGGACCCTCGAAGAGATCGGGCAGGGGGAGGAGCGCGCCGAGACGCTTGGGCGACGGCTGGTGGCTCTGACGCCTGAGCTTACCGCGGCCACGCTCACCCTCTCTCGTCGAAGGAAGGAGGCGGCGCGAAAACTCGAATCGCTGGTCGCTCGAGAGATTCATGAGCTTGGCATGGCCAAGGCGCGCTTCCAGGTTCAACTGAGCCAGGAGCCGGCTATACCCGATGCCCCATCGGCCAACGGGTCACGGGTGACGGCCAGGGGCGTGGATCTTGTAGAGTTCCTGATCGCGCCGAACCCCGGCGAAGAGCCCCGTCCCTTGGCCCGAACTGCCTCGGGTGGCGAGCTTTCACGCATCATGCTCGCCCTCAAAGTGGTCCTTGCCGCCACGGATCAGGTCCCGGTGGTCATTTTTGACGAGGTGGATGCCGGCATTGGGGGGCGGACAGCGGATACGATTGGCCGCAAACTTCGCCAGGTGGCTCACGGACGCCAGGTCATTTCGGTCACCCATCTTCCGCAGATTGCCTGCTATGCGGACCATCACCTCCAGGTCGAAAAGAGAATCCGGGCTGGACGCACAGCGGTCGGGGTCGTACCCCTCTCCGGGCAGGAGCGGATTCAGGAGGTCGCGCGCATGCTCGGTGGGGAAAGTGTCACCGAGACGAGTCTCCGTCACGCAAGGGAGCTGCTTCGGTCAGCCCGACCTTGAATCTCACCAGATTGGTCAAGATTTCATCAAGCGTGTCGTCTTTTCCTCAATCAGGAGTAGCACGGTAAAACAAGTGCAAGTAATTAACGAATCAAAAAATGGGCGCGCGGGGCACACTTTTCACTTGACGCGCAAGGCGGATTTCTCGATATAATGCCGGCGGCCCGCGCCACTCAGGGGAGGCGCGGAAAATTCCTGACAAGATGGGGAGGATTGTCACGATGGGGAACGTCGGTCGGGTCAAATGGTTCAGCGACGCCAAGGGCTACGGCTTCATCGAGCAGGAGGGCGGAGAGGACGTCTTCGTCCACTACTCGGCCATTCAAGCCGAGGGATTCAAGACCCTGGCTGAGGGGCAGCAGGTGGAATTTGAGGTGGTGCGGGGAGCCAAGGGGCTCCAGGCCACACGGGTGACCAAGGTCTAGCCGGCCAAGCTAGAGATTCCTCATGGCCCCGGCTGCGGAAGTGGCCGGGGCCTTTGTTTTTCGCGCTAGCTCTGGCCGAGGGGTCAGGGTGCGGTCAGCGCGATGCGGGCCGCGGCGGTCCGCGTCTCGACGCCGAGTTGCGCGTAGATTCGCGCGAGGTGGTTTCCCACCGTGCGCGGGCTGAGCCCGAGGATGGTCGCGATCTCGGGGTTGGTCTTCCCCTCGGCCACCCAGGTCAAGACCTCGGCCTCGCGTCGGCTGAGCCCGAAATGCGCCAGGGCTTCGCGGTCCGCCATGATCCGCTCTTTCTGGAGGAGGATCAGGCTCGCCCGCGGCCTCGTGAGGAGGCGGGCGACGAGGCGGGCGCCGTCCCGCTGGGCGACCAGCGGCCGGGGCGGCGGGGGCAGCTCGCCATTGCGCGGGCCCCGCTGGAGCCTTACCCAGTCCGCGAGGATCTGGGGCAGGTGGCCATCGCGGAGGGGGCCGAAGTAGCGCTCCACCCAGCGGCGCGCGAGCCCACTCACTTCTAGCACCCGGCCCCGTGCGTCGAGCTGGATGGCGCCAATGCCGGACGCCTCGAGCCCATCGCAAGTAAGGCCATGCTCCTCGCGCGCGATCGTGGCGGCCTCGGCGTTCCGGTAGGCCTGGATCAGGTGGGGGCGCAGGAGATCCATGAGCCGCCGGTCCCGCTCGGAGAAGTCCCGCCGGCCCCGGCAGAGGGCGAGCCCGATGATCAGGGAGGGCACCCGGGCGACGAGGGCGGACTTCGCCACATACTCGACAGACATCAGGTACTCTAGGTGGTAGAGGCCGAGGTCGTGGAGCTGCGGCTGCGTCAGGAAATCGGAAATCGTGGTGGCGCTGCCGTCCCCCGTGCGCACGAAGTGCTGGTAGATCGGGTGTTCGTGGAGGTGACGCGCGAAGAGTTCGCGGCCTCCCGGGAAGTCCGATTCCTCCGGCCTCACCAGCCACTGCGCCCGAGGCGGGCGGTGCCGGCGATTGTTGACCTCCGTCCAGACGATCTGGTTGCTGGGCACGACGCGGGGCAGCGCGGCGAGGACGTGGCGGGGGAAGGCGTCCAGGTCGTCCACCGTGTGGAGGTCGGCGACGAAATCGAGAACGCGGCGAAGGTCCCGAGCCGTCAGGCGCTCCACCCGTCATCTCTCCCCTGGAGAAGGTGTTAGGTCAAATGACTCATTGAAAGTAAGCGAAATTCCCTCTAGGGTCAAGGTGAATCGCTTCGATACTTGACGCGAAGAAAGGAGGCGTACTGATGAGGAACGTGGCAGGAGTCATCGTGGGTGTGAGCCTGATCCTGGGGGTGCTCGGTCCTGGGGACGCCGGTGCGGCGAGCACCTTCGCCTGCGACGGGCCCATGACCTTCACGGACCCGGCCGAAAATATAACGGGACGGCTATTGGCCTCCGACATACTCGTCGATCCCGCGACCTCGAAACTGAGCGGCCGGGTGACCTGGGTTGGGCCGGATTTCCTTCTTGCGGGCTCTTTTGATGCCGACGCGCAGCGAACGCGGGCCCAGTTCGGCGGGGCGATGCGCTCTGGCGCTCAACCCATTCTTACGCGGAACTTCGCCTTTGAGGGCCCGCCCCTCCCCCCGGACTTGGCGCAAGGACACGCCCTCAACGGTCGGGAGGTCCGCCAGGCGGTCGTGAATAACGTGCTCGTCACTAGCTCCAGGCAGGTCACGCTGACAGTCGACAACTGCGTGGATCCCTGAGCTGATGCGGCAGGCTGGTGTCGATGCGGCCAGTCGGTCCCGGCCGCCAAGGTTAGCCAAGCTCACCGTCACCCCAGGCCGATTCCTTGGAGGCCCCGGCCGCGAATGTGGCCGGGGCCTTTTTCTTTTCCCCCAAGTCCGACGGGGCCGATATCCCTGCAGGCCGGTGAGCTTGACTGCCCCCTGGGGTCTGGGGTTTTCGCCCAGGGCAAGAATCGCCTCGGAAACGTGGTCGAAGAGCTTCCCGCTCAGGCTATCCAGATCTCTTTGCGCCCTGGAGATAATTCTGACCTGATACACGCGCCCTCTTGCCCTTCCCGCGCCGCTCTTTCAGGTATTCCTCAAAGTCGATCGCGTGAGGCTCTTCATGACGATAGAGGGCAAATTCTCTAGCATCCTCCAGCGCCTCCTCCCGCTCCATCTTCTCGAGGAGGGCTTGCTCGACAAAGTGGCCGATTTTGAGCCCCCGCTTATCGCAGAACTCTTTGAGTCTTTCTCGCGTTGCCTCGGAGAGTTTGAGAGCAAAAGATACGATTCCCATGTGCTTAACCTCCAGTTTGATTATGCGCCTCAAGGGTTTTCTTTGTCTCCTAATAAGTTTACTTCTTTAGAAAAAATTCTTTCGAGGAGACAGCAAGGATCCCACGCGGCCAGGCGTGTCACGCCGCCACTCGATCCTCGCTGCCGACCGGGCGGCGCGGCCGGGGCCACGTAAGCTCGGTTTATAGGCGCGTCTGATAGATCACACAATAAGTCATTTCACCTACGATCGCCGCCCCCATCTGTGCTCATAAGGGTCCAGGCTCCGAGGCGAATGCCCCCCTACTGATTGCCCCATTACTTCCTGCTCCTGGTGCCGCTCCAACTAACTTCGCCATACTTCGTTCTCGGTTGTCGCCAATCCTCACGTACACACCACGTACGCTCCGGTTGGCTTCTCCCTCGGGCCTCGTCTGGCTCGTCATTTGGACCGGCACGACGGTTCTTGCGTTACGGTTAGGCCGGATTACTTGAAGGCCCACGTAGGGGGGGTGGTGTAGAATACTTCTTGATGTTTGACGGAATCCTGCGCGCGGTCTTCGGGACGAAGCACGACCGGGACGTGAAGCGAATGCGCCCCGTAGTCGAGGCGATCGGCGCCCTCGAGCCGGAGATCCAGGCACTCGACATGGCCGGCCTCCGGGCGAGGATGGACGACGCCCGCAAGCGGCTGGCGGATGGCGAAGAGTTGGACGACCTCCTCCCTGAGGTCTTTGCCGTGGTCCGCGAGGCATCGCGCCGGACCGTCGGGATGCGCCCGTTCGACGTCCAGCTCATCGGTGGGATGGTCCTCCACCAGGGGACAATCGCCGAGATGGCCACAGGGGAAGGGAAGACCCTGGTGGCGACGCTCCCGGCCTCGCTCAACGCCCTCACGGGCCGCGGCGTCCACATCGTGACGGTCAACGACTACCTGGCCAAGCGGGACGCCCAGTGGATGGGGCCGATTTACCATGCCCTTGGCCTTTCCGTAGGGGTCATCCAGCACGAGGCGTCGTTCCTCTACGACCCGACGTATACCTCGCCCGACCCACGCCTGGCCGCCCTCCGCCCCTGCACGCGGCACGAAGCCTACCGCGCCGACATCACCTACGGGACCAACAACGAGTTCGGGTTCGACTACCTCCGTGACAACATGCGCTTCAGCCTGGAGGAGATGGTCCAGCGCGAGCTTCACTACACCATCGTGGACGAGGTGGACTCGATCCTGATTGACGAGGCGCGCACGCCCCTCATCATCTCGGGCCCGGCCGAGGAGTCCACGGACAAGTACTACAAGATCGACCGGATCATCCCCCGGCTCAAGCGGGCGGCAACGATCACGACCGAAAAGCTCCACGAGGTCGAAGAGGTCAAGAGCGGGGACTACATCGTGGACGAGAAAGCCAAGACCGTCTCCCTCACCGAGACGGGGATCGCCAAGTGCGAGCAGCTTCTCAGCATCGGGAATCTCTACGACCCAACCCACATGGAGACCCTGCACCACATCCACCAGGCCCTGCGGGCCCACGCCTTGTTTAGGAAGGACGTGGACTATATGGTCAAGGACGGCCAGGTCGTCATTGTGGATGAGTTCACGGGGCGCCTCATGCCGGGACGGCGCTGGTCGGATGGGCTTCACCAGGCGGTCGAGGCCAAGGAAGAGGTGAAGATCGAGCGGGAGAATCAGACCCTGGCCACCATCACGTTCCAGAACTACTTCAGAATGTACGACAAGCTGGCGGGGATGACCGGGACGGCCGTGACGGAGGCGGCGGAGTTCGCGAAGATCTACGAGCTGGACGTCACCGTCATTCCGACAAACCGGTCCCTCATCCGCACCAACTACCCCGACGTGATCTACAAGACGGAGGAAGAAAAGTTCACCGCGGTGGTGGAAGAGATCGTCCAGGCGCATGAGGTGGGCCGGCCGGTTCTGGTCGGCACCATCTCGATCGAGAAGTCCGAGCGTCTTTCCCGGTTGCTCAAGAAGCGGGGGGCCCCTCACCAGGTCCTGAACGCCAAGTATCACGAGAAAGAGGCCGAGATCGTGGCTCAGGCGGGACGGCTCAAGTCCGTGACGATCGCCACGAACATGGCCGGCCGAGGGACAGACATCTTGCTCGGGGGGAACCCCGACTTTCTTGCCAAGGAGATTCTCAGGAAGAAGGGCCTGGATGCCTTGCTGGCCCCTGAGGCGGAAAAGCAGAAGGCTATGGAAGAGGCGCGCAGGACCACCGATCCCGAGCACGAGCAGGTGGTCGCCCTTGGCGGGCTTCACATTACCGGAACGGAACGGCACGAGTCGCGACGGGTTGACAACCAGCTTCGGGGCAGATCGGGCCGTCAAGGGGACCCCGGCTCCTCGCGCTTCTACCTCTCGCTGGAAGACGACCTCCTCCGTATCTTCGGCTCGCAGCGGATCTCCAAGGTGATGGAGAAGCTCGGGATGGAGGAAGGGGAGCCGATCGAGCACCGGCTGGTCACACGGGCGATCGAGACGGCCCAGAAGCGGGTAGAGGCCCACAACTTCGAGATCCGCAAGCACCTCCTCGAGTACGACGACGTGATGAACAAGCAGCGCGAGGTGGTCTACGGGATGCGGCGCGAGATTCTGGAGGGCGGAAGCCAGAATGAGACCATCCAGGAGTGGATCGAGGACGTCCTGGAAGGGATCGTTGAAGTCTACGCCCCGAACGGCGTCCACGCCGAGGACTGGGACCTTGAGGGTCTCGCCGAGGCGATGTACCGGCAGTTTGACGCGAAGATCCCGCTCGCGGTGCAAGGCCGGGAGGTGTTCAGTCAGGATGCCTTGCGGGAGCTGCTCCTGGAGGAGGTTCGGGCGCGGGCTCAGGCCCGGGAGCGGGAGCTAGGCGAAGAGATGATGCGGCACCTGGAGCGCGTCATCATGCTTCAGGTGATTGATACCCAGTGGAAGGACCACCTCCTCTCCATGGATCATCTGAAGGAGGGGATCGGTCTTCGGGCGGTCGGGCAGCGGGACCCCCTCGTCGAGTACAAGCGTGAGGCGTTTGATATCTTTGAGGAGATGGTGGGGCGGATCCGCACCACGGTCTTGGAGTATCTCTTCAAAGTGCAGCTCGTGCGGGAGCCGAGCCAGGAGCCTACCGCCGCCCCGGCCTGGCCCACCCGCGGGAGCAGTCCGGTCCAAGAGCTAAGCTCCTCCCGCGCCCCCGAGCGCCCGGCGGAACCCCGCCGGACCGGTCAAAAGGTCGGGCGCAACGACCCCTGTCCCTGCGGCTCAGGGAAGAAGTACAAGCGCTGCTGCATCCCCAAGTTCGGCTAGCCCCTCCGAGGGACGCCCCGCCTGCCGGGTGGCGGCAAAAGTTGGCCACCGGTCATGACCTTGTCAGTCGAAACTCAACCTCACCCGTGTGAAGCCTGTACAACCCGCCGACGACGCGAAGCATTTTCTTCGCCACGAGGTTCTTCAGTACCTTGCTCTGGGCGAGGGCTTGGCGAATCTGGAGCCGGACATTCGCCCTAGTGGCGGCAGAGAGAACCATAGAATGTGTCTGGCGCCCGAGATTGTAACAGTAAAGCCGGCACCTCTCGGCATTTGGTTGGGGCCATGCTGTCTTGGGTGCCGGGACACGGAGTCATTCAAGATCTGGTAGTCCACTCGTTTCCTATCCACCACGCCTTGTGGTTTTTTCTTGGTATTTTCCGCCCTGGTGTGGTATACAAACTTGATGCGTCTCGAGAAGATCATTGTCCACGGCTTCAAGTCGTTCGCCGACAAGACCGAGATCGTGATTAACCCTGGTATCACGGCGGTCGTCGGTCCCAACGGTGTGGGGAAGAGCAACATAGCCGACTGTATCCGTTGGGCTTTGGGGGAGCAGTCCGTCAAGTCCCTCAGAGGCCAGAAGATGGATGACGTGATCTTCTATGGCTCGGCCTCCCGGAAGTCCGTCGGGCTGGCCGATGTCTCCCTTGTCTTCGCCAACGACAACGGCGCGCTCCCGGTCCCGTGGTCGGAGATCCTCGTGTCTCGCCGCCTGTACCGCACCGGGGAGAGCGAGTATCTCCTGAACAAGTCCGCCTGCCGGCTCAAGGACATCGTGGAGCTTTTCGCCGGGACAGGCGTGAGCCCGAAGGCGTATGCCCTCATGGAGCAGGAGCGCCTGAATCACATCCTCACGGCCAAGCCCATCGAACGGCGCATCCTAATTGAGGAGGCGGCCGGGATCACGCGGTATAAGTACCAGCGGGCGGAAAGCCTGGCCAAGCTGGAGGCGACCCGACAGAATCTTACTCGCGTCCGTGACGTGATGGATGAGGTGCGCCGCCAATTAAGCTCACTCGAGCGCCAGGCGAAGCGCGCGCAACAGTATAAGGGGCTGGTCCAGGAGCGGCAGCGGCTGGCTCTGGCCCTCCTTGCCGCCGAATACGTCTCTCTCGTGGCGAAAGAAGAAACCCTCGGTGCTGAGGCAAGCCGTCTCCAGGAGGTCCTTCAGACCCTTGCCGTTCAAGGCGCGGCGGTTCTCGCGGAGACCGAGCGACTTCGCGGCGAGGCGATGACGGCTGAAGGGGCGCTGGCAGCCGTTCGCCAGAACCTTCAACAGGTCCAGGGGAATGCGGCGCGCCTTGAAGAGCGGGCCGGACATCTCGGCTCCCAGCAGGCAGATCTCTGGTCGGAAGCTGATCGCCTTCGCGGGGAGGGGCGGACACTCCGCGAGCGACTCCACGCGCTGGAACAGGAGCGGGCCGCCAAGGTCCTCGCCCATCAGGCCCTCGTCGAGGAAGCGGAAGGGGCAGCCCGCCGGGAGATCGAAATCAATCAGGCGCTGGAGGGCGTCCGGGAGGAGCTTCGACGGACTCGGGAGCGTCTCGAGGCCGGCCGCTTGGCCCAGATGGAGGCTGCGCAGCGGCGGTCTGAGTTGACGTCGGCGGCGTCGGTGATAAAAGAACGACTCCAGGGGCTCAGTCGTCAGGCAGAGCGGATCACGGCCGAAGCCGCGCAGACCCGTGAAGAAGAAGAGTCACTCAGCCGTCGTCGGGCCGAGGGCACGGATCGACAGGCTAGAGTCGCCGCGAGTCTCCAGGGGCTCTTGACCGGAGCCGAGCGCCTCAAGGAGGCAGAGCGGGCCCAGCATGAGAGCTGTGACCGGATTCGCCGGCAAACGGCGGACATCCAGCTTGCGCTGGCTTCCCAGCGCTCCATCCTCGACGCCTTGGAACGGCTGGAGGCCGAACGCGAAGGCTATGGAAGTGGCCCTCGGGCTATATTTGCCGCCGCGCGATCGAACCCTCCACGGGTGAGCGGCTTTCTCGGAAGCGTGGCGGATCTGGTTGAGGTTCCGCCCGATCTCGAGCGCGCGGTTGAATGCGCCATGGGGGATCGCCTTCAATGGGTCCTCGTGGAAAGCTTTGCCCAGGCCCAGACAGCCGTGAGGTTCCTCGAGCGAGAGGGATCGGGTGAGGCAACGATCCTTCCGCTGGATCACCTCTCGGATCGAGTCGGCCGGATGATCGGGAAGGGCGAAGTTCCTCCCAGCGGCTTCCCCTCGCTGGCCAATCTTGTGAGTTCGAGCCCGGGGCTGCGATCCCTGGTCGACGCCCTCCTCGGACAAGTGCTTCTTGTTCCGTCGTTGGAAGTCGCCACCAGGCTCTGGCGCGAGGACGGAGGCTTTAGTTATGTGACAGCCCAGGGGGAGATGCTGACGCCCCTCGGAAGCCTCACCGGAGGCAGACGCGCCGGGGCGAGCGATCACTCGCTCCTCGGCCGGAAGCGACAGATCAAGGATCTTCAAGCGGAGGGCGGACGCCTCGAGACCTCGAGCCGGGAGTTGGCCGAGGCGCTCGGACGGGAAGAGGAGGCGCTCCACCGCCTCCGCACCGAGCGGGAATCGATGATCCAGTCCATCCGGCAGCGGGAAGGGGAGCGTCTCGAGATCTCGAAGGACCTGGAGCAGCTCGAGCGCGAAACCGAGCGCGTCGCCTCGTTTGAAGCGACCCTCGATGTGGAGCTTGCCCAGGTCAACCAGGATCTGGCCCTTGGTCGGGAGGAGCACGAGGCGAGACTCGCGGAGATCCGCGGGGCACAGGAACGGGAGCGCCAACTCGAAGCGGAGGTCGCCCAGGGCTCTTCGAGCATTGAAAGCCTGGAGCGAGAAGACGGGGAGGCCGCGCAGCGCCTGTTGGCCGTTCGCGTAGAGGCTTCCGCCCTTCGGGAGCGCGCCGACGGGCTGGCGCGCGAGTTGGAACACCTGGCGACGATGATTGGCGAGATTCGGGAGCGTCTCGAGCAAGGAGAAAGACGCCACACGACTATTCAAGAACGCCTCTCCCTTTTGAGCCAAGAGCTGGGTGAGACTGAGGCCCAGGCCTTGTCCCTCGTCAAGGAACGCGAGACGCTGGAGCGGCGCTACCGTGAGCAGAACGAGGCGTATCAGGCCCTTCTCCAGCGACTTCAAGGGGACGAAGGAGAGAGCCGGGAGCTGGAGCGTCGTTCGGCCGACCAGACCCGGACCCTCCACCAGGTTGAAGTCCAGTCTGCGGAGGTTCGTGTCCGTCGAGCGGATCTGGAAGCTGAAGCCTACCGGCAGTTTGAGCGAGACCCGTCAGACCTTCGGGCGGCGCATGACCCGAGCGCCGACCCCGAGGTCCAGCGCCAAGAGCTGGAAGCTCTCCAAGTCCGGATCCGCTCCATGGAACCGGTGAACCTGGTCGCCGACGAGGAATACCGCGAGCTTGATGACCGGTTAACTTTCCTCCGATCCCAATACGATGACCTGGCGGCCTCCGTCAAGGACATCGAGAAGGCCATCCGGGGGATGACCCGGACCGCGCACGAGCGTTTTCAGGCTGCCTTTGCAGAAATCAATTCTAACTTCTCCCGCATCTTCGAGCGGCTCTTCGAGGGGGGACGAGCCGAGCTTCGACTGGTTGAGCCCGAAGAGGGAAGCGACGCTCTGGAGACAGGGATTGATCTGGTCGCCCAGCCCTACGGGAAGCGCCTGCAGTCTGTGTCCCTCCTCTCGGGGGGGGAAAAGGCCCTGACGGGTTTGGCCCTTCTCTTTGCGATCTTCTACTACCGCCCGAGCCCATTCTGCGTCCTGGACGAGGTGGACGCGCCCTTGGACGATGCCAACATCCAGCGCTTCTTGCGGGTCCTCAAAGAGCTTGCGCGGGACACCCAGTTCCTCGTCATCACCCACAACCGGAAGACCATGGAAGCCGCAGACGTCCTCTACGGAGTGACCATGGAGGAGCCGGGGCTTTCCCGCCTCGTCTCCGTCAAGCTCACTTAGCGCCGCGTCGATAAGCGTCGCATCCCCGCGTTCTTGGTCGTCGCCAATCCTCACGTACACACCCCGTACGCTCCGGTTGGCTCCTTCCTCGGGCCTTGGGCTGCTCGCTTCTCGCCCCGGCGCCGCCCGACCTGAGCTTCTTGCCCGCCTGAATCGCTTGATCTGACAAGCACTTTGCGTTGACTTTGGTCAGCGCGGTGCATTAGACTAAATCACTCAGGACAAAGCGCTATGGAAAGCCTTGGCGCCTATCTCAGGGCCCGACGCGAGGTGCGAGAGCTCTCTCTCGATGGGCTGCTTCGTGAAACCCGCATCCCTCGTTATGTAGGGGAGGCGTTGGAAGAAGACCGCTATAAGGACCTCCCCGCGCCCGTCTTTACCCGCGGCTTTATCCGGGCCTACCTTCGTCATCTTGGCCTTCCACCAGACGAGGCCCTCGCCCTCTTTCAGGCAGGGATCGCGCCCCCCGCTCCCTCTTCCCCCCCCACGGAACCAGCGACAGATCTCAGGCGACGTTATCTCCCGATCGCCGTGTGTCTTGCCTCGGGCACGGTTCTTTCGATCGGGCTCTATGCCTACGTGGTGCTGACGCGCCCAGTGATGGTGCCTCTCCCCCCGAAGCCGCTCACCGCCCAAGTTCCTGCCGCTCCACCTCTTGAGGCGCCTGGAGAGAAAGCTCCCGCCCCCGAGACGGAAGCCGCCCCTCTCCGCCTCGTGGTTCGGGCCACCGAGCCCACCTGGGTTCGGGTCGAAACCGACGAAGGCGAGCCGATTCAGGAGCTGCTTCCCGTCAGCGCGGTCCGGGAGTGGTCGGCCCAATCACGATTTGTTCTGACCGTAGGGAACGCGGGTGGGATCATGCTGGAGTTGAACGGAAAGCCGCTTCCACCTCTCGGGAGGTCAGGAGAGGTGGTGCGGGATCTCGTCCTCCGTCAGGCGACGCTAGAAGCGGAAGCGGGGACTGACGCGGCCCGCCGATGAGCTTCCTTCGGAATCTTGGTGAGCGTCTCCAGGGAAGCTTGGAGCGGACTCACCGGAACCTGAAACAAGGTCTGGAGTCGCTGCTCGGCGGCGGCCGGTTAGATCCGGCCCTGCTGAGTGATCTTGAGTCACTCCTGATCGGTGCCGATCTTGGTGTTCACACAGCCCAAGAGTTTATCGAACGGCTCACCGCCGGGATCAGGAGGGATGGCGGGCTGACCTCCGAAGAGGTTGTCTCCGCCCTTGCCCGCCATCTCACTGATGCTCTGAAGGGGTCCGGGGCAGCCGTGGATCTCTCGGCCCGGCCCACGGTCGTCTTGCTCCTCGGGGTGAACGGCTCGGGAAAGACCACGACGGCGGCGAAACTCGCCCACCTCCTCAAGGGGAATGGACACGAGGTCCTCCTCGCCGCGGCCGACACGTTCCGGGCCGGGGCGATCGAGCAGCTCCAGCTTTGGGGGGATCGGATCGGTGTTCCGGTGATTGCCCAAAAGGCCGGGGCCGACCCCTCGGCCGTCGCCTTCGACGCCGTCAAGGCCGCCCAAGCCCGAAGGAGCGATGTCCTGATCGTGGATACGGCGGGACGCCTCCAGACGAAGACGAATCTCATGGGAGAGCTGGTGCGGATCAAGCGAGTGATCGCTCGCCAGTGCCCGGGGGCCCCGCAAGAAAGCCTCATGGTCATTGAGGCGCCCACCGGGCAGAACGGAATCTCTCAGGCACGCCTCTTTCATGAAGCGGTCGGGCTGACAGGAATGATTCTCACCAAGCTCGACGGGACCGCCAAAGGTGGCATCGTGGTGAGGATCTACCAGGAGCTTCAGCTCCCCATCAAGTTTGTCGGGGTGGGGGAGCAGGTTGATGACCTCCAGCCATTTGATCCGGAGGCCTTCGTTTCGGCGCTCGTGAGGCCATCATGAGTTTGGAGACTGACTCGCGCTATATGAAGCTGGCCCTGGAGCTGGCGCAGCAAGGGCTCGGCCTGACCTCACCGAACCCGGCGGTCGGCGCTCTCGTGGTCCAAGAGGGCGAGGTTGTCGGTGAGGGGTTTCATCAACGCGCTGGGGAACCTCATGCCGAGGTGCTTGCCCTGAGAGCCGCCGGTCCGCGCGCCGCGGGCGCGACCCTGTACGTCACGCTGGAACCCTGCGTTCACCATGGAAAGACTCCCCCTTGCACCGGAATGATCCTCCAAGCCGGGATCCGACGAGTGGTCGTGGCAGTTCCAGATCCCAACCCGATTGTCAATGGCCGCGGGATTGAGCGCCTCCGCGAGGGCGGCTTAGAAGTGACGGTGGGCGTGGAGGCGGCGGCGGCGAGTCGCTTGAATCGAGCCTTTTTCAAGTACATCACCACAGGGTGGCCCTACGTAACCTTGAAGGTCGCGATGACGCTGGACGGAAAGATCGCGGCCCGGGACGGCAGCTCCCGCTGGATCACCGGGGAGGCCGCTCGGGAACGCGTCCACAGGATGCGCAGCCAGGCTGATGCGATTGTGGTCGGAATCGGGACGCTCTTGAAGGATGACCCGAGCCTGACTGTTCGGCTGGATCCTCCATGGGCGCGAGAACCGTTCCGTGTGGTCGTAGATAGCCATCTCCGCACCCCTCCGGACGCCCAGGTGATCCGGGCTGGTCGCCCTGATCGCGTGATCGTGGCGTGTCTCGAACCTCGACCCGAGCGAGCCCGGCCCCTCGAGGCTCAGGGGGTTCAGATTCTCGGCCTGCCGGGGTGCGACGGACGGGTTGATCTGGCGAGCCTTATGTCCGCGCTTGGCGAGCGTCAGATTGTTTCTGTCCTTGCCGAGGGCGGGAGTGAGTTGAACGCGGCCCTTTTTTCTGAGGGGCTCGTGGACCATGTGGCGTGGTTCGTGGCACCGCTCCTCCTCGGGGGCCAGAGTGCTCCGGGGGCAATCGGGGGCCAGGGCCGCCTTCTCAAAGAGGCCTTCCATCTTCGCGACATCACGTTCACGCAAATTGCTGACGATGTTCTCATCGAAGGCGACGTGGAGCTGTAGATGTTTTCCGGGCTTGTGGAAGAACTGGGGCAGGTTCGCTCTCTGGAGACACATGGTCAGGGCGCGCGCTTGACGCTTGGCGCCGGGTTGACCATGGCAGAGAGTGAGATCGGGGCGAGCCTGGCGGTAAACGGCGTTTGCCTGACCGTGGTTGGGGTGAGTGATCGGACCCTGGCATTTGATCTCGCCCCTGAAACGCTTCGAGTCACCGCCCTCGGGACACTTGGTGCCGGAGACCCCGTGAACCTCGAACGTCCGCTGCGCTTAGGTGACCGTGTCGGTGGCCACTTGATCACCGGGCACATTGACGGTGTTGGGACCATAGAGGCGGTAGCGGAAGTCGGCGATGGACACGAGATCACCGTCGCGCTGCCGTCGCCGGCGCTGGAAGCGTACCTTGTGCCAAAGGGGTCGGTGGCCGTGGATGGAGTGAGCCTGACAATCGCCGCTCTTGTTCCGGGCGGCCTCCGGGTGGCAATCATTCCACACACGGCTCGGGTGACGACTCTGGGACGAAAGAGGCCGGGGGCCAGGGTCAATCTGGAGATGGACCTGATCGGAAAATACGTGCACCGACTGATGGTGGCCTACGGATTCCCTGGCGCGTCTCAGAGCGGCCAGGAACTGTTCGCGGTGACAAAGGAGGGATCACGATGACGGAACACAACGGAGAGGTTCGCTTCGTCTCCATCGAAGGGGCGATCGCTGAGATTCGGACCGGCCGGATGGTGATCGTGGTGGACGACGAGGACCGGGAGAACGAGGGGGACCTCATCATGGCCGCGGAGCGGGTCACTCCCGAGGTCATCAATTTCATGCGGAAGTATGCAGGAGGACTCATCTGCGTCCCCATGACCGGAGAGCGGCTCGATGAGCTGGAGATCCCGCAGATGGTCTCGCACAACACAGAGCACCTGGAAACAGCCTTCACTATCTCTGTCGGGGCCCGACACCGGATCACGACCGGGATCTCGGCGGCCGATCGGGCGAACACGATCCTGACCCTGGTGGACCCCAAGACCCGCCCGAAGGATCTGTCCCGCCCCGGCCACGTGTTCCCTCTCCGAGCGAAGGCCGGAGGGGTTCTCCGCCGCGCCGGTCACACGGAAGCGGCGGTGGACCTGGCCCGTCTCGCCGGCCTCGCGCCGGCCGGGGTCCTCTGCGAGATCATGAACGAAGATGGGACGATGGCCAGGACCACGGAGCTTGCCAGATTTGCGGAAAGGCACAAGCTCAAGCTCGTGAGCATCAAGGCCCTGATCGAGTATCGCATCAGGAAAGAGAAGCTGGTTCGTCGAGTGGCCGTCACCAAGCTCCCGACAGAGTTCGGCGTCTTCACCGCCATCGCTTACGAGACGACCACCGACGAGCGGGTACCGGTGGCCTTGGTGATGGGAGAGATTCAGGAGGACAAGCCGTCGCTGGTGCGCGTCCATTCCGAATGCCTCACCGGAGACGTCTTCCATTCCTTGCGGTGTGACTGCGGCAACCAGCTGAGGAAGGCCCTCCTGATCATCGCCAAGGAAGGACAGGGAGTGTTCGTCTACATGCGGCAGGAGGGACGGGGGATCGGGCTCCTGAATAAGATGCGCGCCTACGAGATTCAGGATCAGGGCAAGGACACGGTGGAGGCCAACGAGCTCCTGGGGTTCCAGCCCGACCCCCGGGACTACGGGATCGGGGCTCAGATCCTCCGGGATCTGGGGGTTCACAAGATGCGCCTTCTCACCAACAATCCCAAGAAGAGAGTGGGGATCGAGGCGTACGGTCTTCGGGTGGTGGATCGAGTGCCGATCGAGATCCCCGCGACGGAAGAGAACAAGGCCTACCTCAAGACGAAACAGGAGAAGCTCGGGCACTTGCTCTCCTCGGTGTAGCTCTGTGCCGCTTCAAATGACGAGCGTCACAAGGCCCGAGGGAGGAGGGCACCGGAGGTGCGACCAAGCCCGCCTTCGGCGGGACTCGGTGCCCGCAAAGGTACGCCCGACGACCGATGCTTGATAAGTGGCCGAAGGCCGACCTTTACGGGCACCCGCCGTCAGGCGGGTCGCGAAGTTAGTTGGAGGGGCACTAGCGGATGGCGGGGCCGGCGGCAAGATTAGAAACCAAGCGCTCAGGGTCGGGGAAGCGGTTTGGCCTGGTGGTAGCCCGCTTCCACGAGGCCATCTCGACTCGGCTCCTGGAGGGCGCTGTCGAGGCGCTTTCCCGCCACGGAGTCCGCGAAAGGGACATCCGGGTGGTTTGGGTGCCGGGATCGTTCGAGCTTCCCCAGGTCGCCCTGACTCTGGCCCGGAGCCGCCGGTACCACGCCTTGATCTGTCTTGGCGTCGTAATTCGCGGGGAGACCCCTCACTGGGAGCATGTGGCCCGGACCGCGGTCGAGGGGATCTCCCACGTCGGGTTGAGCACGGGGATCCCGACGGCGTTCGGAGTCATCACGGCTGAGAATCAAGAGCAGGCCTGGGCCCGGTCCGGAGGAAAGGTCAATCGGGGTGAGGAGGCCGCGTTGGCCGCGCTGGAAATGGTCTGGCTGGCCCAGGATCTGAGCAGGCGTTCGAAGAGGCGACCGCGATGACGGCGCTGGGTAGGAGGATGCTCAGAACCTCGGCCTCCGCATCCTTGACCTCACCGACGGACCTCGGCTTGTTCGAGCGCGGGCTTGGCCCGACCCGCCTGACGGCGGGTGCCCGCAAAGGTGCGCTCGCTCCGCTCGCAACTTCCGCGAAGAAAAGCTGGGGGAGGTTCGGCCATAGGCTGGCCGGTCTAAGACCAGCCGAGATGAATACTGGGCGTGCCCCCCTCCGAGGGATCTAGACATGGGACGGCGGCGGAAATCCCGAGAGCTGGCCCTCCAGCTCCTCTATCAGCTTGATGTCTCGAGCGAAAGTGACCCCGTCCCTTCCTTCGAGGAGTTCTGGTCCCGTCATCCTGTCTCGACAGAAACCAGGGAATTCGCCGAGCTGCTCGTTCGGGAGACCAAAGCGAACCAGACCAAGATTGATGAGCTGATCATCCACTACGCCGACAACTGGGAGCTTTCCCGAATGGCGGTTGTGGATCGGAACATTCTCCGGGAAGGGATCTACGAGTTGCTCTGGCTCCCGGAAATCCCCCCCAAGGTCGTCATCAACGAGGCCCTCGAAATCGCCAAGAAGTACTCCACCGAGGAGTCTACCCGCTTTCTCAACGGGATCCTGGATCGGGTCCAGAAGGAGATGGTGAAACCATAAGGTGCGCCCTCCTCTCCGACATCCACGGAAACGCCGAGGCGCTCATCGCGGTCCTCGACGACGTGGCCCAACGGGGGGTGGGGGGGGTCCTCTGCCTCGGCGACCTGGTGGGGTACGGGCCGGATCCAGGTCCCTGCGTCCGTCTGATTCGGGAACGGGACGCCGCGGTCGTGGCTGGGAATCACGACTATGCCGTGGCGGGCCTCACGTCCCTCGGATTCTTCAACCCCTATGCCCGGGCCGCCGCGGAATGGACCTCAAGGGAGCTTGGCCACGATGACCGGTCTTGGCTTTCGGACCTCCCCCTGAGAGCCACGGTGGGCCCGGCCACCCTGGTTCACGCCTCGCCCCTTCATCCGGAAGATTGGAATTATCTCTTCTCCGCCGAGGATGGCGCGGGGGCCTTCCCGCACTTCTCCACTCCGTTGTGTTTTGTCGGTCACTCCCATCTGCCCGGGGTCTGGGTCCAGGACGGCAGGCGTGTGAGCTATCACCGCGGCTCAGGACGGATTAAGCTCGACCCCTCCTGCCGATACCTGATCAATGTGGGAAGCGTCGGGCAACCGCGGGACCGGGACCCGCGGGCCGCCTATGCCCTCTGGGACGAGGCCGAAGAGTGGGTGGAATGGGTCCGGGTCGTCTATCCAATCCCGCTGACCCAGCAGAAGATCCTCAGGGCCGGACTGCCAAGCGTCCTCGCCGAGCGGTTGTCTCGGGGCGCCTGAGCCGCTGATCTCATGCATCCCCTCGTCCCGGTCGTCCTCGCTGTCTGCTCCGGCCTGGCCCTGACCGCGGCGTTTCCCACCTGGGACTTTGATCTCCTCGCCTGGGTGGCCCTCACCCCTCTCCTCGCCGTCCTCTCCAGGGTCTCTCCGGTCCAGGGACTTGGCTTGGGATGGTGCGCGGGGTTTATTTTCTTCTCAACCCTCCTTCCGTGGCTCACCCACACCATGACCACTTACTCCACCCTCTCGCTTCCTCTGGCGCTTCTGGTCCTGTTTGGCCTCGCCGCGACGCTGGGTGGGTATGTCGCCCTCTTCTCATGGGCCCAAGCGCTCTTGTGCCGTCGCCTTGGGCCGGACGGTCTACTTCTGGCTCCGTTCCTCTGGGTGGCGATCGAGTGGCTTCGCGGTCACCTCTTCACCGGGTTTCCCTGGGGCTTGCTCGGCTACTCCCAGTACGGGGAGCTTCGCTTGATCCAGATCGCGGCGTGGACCGGGGTCTACGGTGTTTCCTTCCTCCTCGTGCTTGTCAATGCCACAGTGGCCCTTGCGGTCGTTCAGGGTTGGCAAGGGTTGAAGGTCGGTGGCGCCCTCACGCTCGTGGCCCTTGCCCTGACCCTGTCGATTGGCACGTGGCGACTTCCTGGAGCTTCACCGTCCACCTTCCCTGTGGCGGTCGCACAGGGAAGCATTGATCAGAGCGTCAAATGGAGTCCGTCCTATCAGCGCGCCACCATGGAGATCTACGTCGGCTTGACCCGCCAAGCTGCCGCGTCTCGCCCTCGCCTTGTCGTCTGGCCAGAGACTGCCGCCCCGTATTTCCTGAGCCGCGAGTCGGCGGTGACGGCGGAGATTTCTTCACTGGCGGCTTCCACCGGTGCCCCCATCCTGGTCGGGGCCCTCGAGGTGGAGCGTCGACCCGAAAGCGCGACCTACTTCAACAGCGCCTTTCTGGTGACCGCCTCGGACGGGATCGCGGGCCGGTATGATAAAATGCATCTCGTTCCGTTTGGGGAGTACGTGCCGCTCAAGCGGCTTCTCTTTTTTGTGGAGGCCATTGCGGCAGAGATCGGGGATTTTACCCCTGGCTCGCGGCCGCTGGTCTTTGATGGGGCGGGACATCGATTCGGAGTGGTGATCTGTTACGAGGGGATCTTCCCTGAGTTGTTCCGGGAGTTCGTGGGAGGCGGGGCAGAATTCATGGTGAACATCACCAACGATGGGTGGTTTGGTCGGACCTCGGGGCCAATTCAGCATCTCACCATGATGCCGTTTCGCGCGGTTGAGAACGACGTGGCCGTGGTGCGGGCGGCAAATACCGGCGTTTCGGCAATCATCGAGCCTTCAGGGGAGATCCGGGAGCGGCTCGGCCTCTTCGAGCGAGGGCAGATGGTCGGGCGGATTCCCTTACGGCGGGGCGTGACGTTCTATACGCGATACGGCGACGTCTTCGCCTGGACCTGCCTCGGGGTGGGCGCGGCTCTCACGGCGTGGGCGGGGTGGAATCGACGGAGGCGACGCAAGTGTTAGGCGATCTCAAGCGGGAATTCAACGAGCTCGACAAGCGGCTGAATGACCTCCGGGGGCATCTTTGACGTCCCTCAGCTGGAGGCTCGCCTCGCCGATCTTGATGGCCGGATGGCCCAACCGGGCTTTTGGAACGATCAGAAGAGCGCCCAGGGTGTTGTCCGCCAGCGGAACGAAATCGCCCGCCTCCTCGGGCGCTTTCGTGAATATGCCGATCGCCTCTCCGACCTCCGCCTCCTCTGGGAGATGGCCGTGGAGGAAACGGACGACAGTGTCGAGCCTGAGATTCTGAATGGGATCCAGGAGCTCGATCAGGCGCTCCGCACGTTCGAGGTCGAGCGACTGCTCTCGGGCGAGCACGACCAGAAGGATGCCATCCTTTCCATCCATTCCGGAGCAGGAGGCACCGAGTCTCAGGATTGGGCCCAGATGCTCATGAGAATGTATCTCCGGTGGGCCGAGGCGAGAGGATACAAGGCCGAGGCCGTGGATCTCCTCCCGGGAGAAGAGGCGGGGATCAAATCGTGCACGATCACGGTTTCCGGCCCCTGCGCCTACGGCTATCTTCGGGGAGAAACCGGCGTGCACCGCCTCGTGCGTATCTCGCCTTTCGACGCGGCGCGGCGACGCCACACCTCTTTCGCCTCCGTGTTGGCGATCCCGGAGATCGAGGAAGAGATTGATGTCGTGGTCCGCGATGACGACATCCGAGTGGATGTCTTCCGATCCTCGGGCCCGGGAGGGCAGGGGGTCAACACCGCGGATTCAGCGGTCCGGATCACCCATCTCCCCACCGGAATCGTCGTCTCGTGCCAGAATGAGCGCTCCCAGCTCCGGAACCGGGAGACGGCCATGCGGATCCTTCGCTCCCGTCTCTACCAGATCTACGAGAAGAAGCGCGAACAGGAACTGGAGGAGTTGGCCGGGGAGAAGAAGGAGATTGCCTTCGGTAGCCAGATCCGGTCGTACACCTTTCACCCCTACCAGCTCATCAAGGATCATCGGACGAACCTCGAGGTCGGCAATGTTCAGGCCGTCATGGATGGAGGGCTCGATCCATTCATCGAGAGTTACCTGAAGTCGGGGAAGTCCGCTTAAATCCAGCATTTTTCTTGACACCCCCTCCGAAAGCCCGTAAACTTTTTTATCGTGTCCGAGCCGACTGATGGAGGGGACCTGGTCCGACGGCGGCTTGAGAAGCTCGACGAGCTTCGCCAGCGCGGGATCGACCCATTCGGCGGTCGCTACCCCATCACTCATCGGGCCGGACTCCTCCAGGAGCGGTTCCGCCCGGCGTCTGACGACGAACTGGAGGGAGCCGGCCCGGTCACCCTGGCCGGGCGGGTCATGGCCCTCCGTCACCACGGGAAGTCCTGCTTCAGTAACCTCCTCGACGGGACCGGCCAGATCCAGCTCTATGCCAAGGCCGATCACCTCGGCCAGGACTATGATCTGTTTACGAGCTTCGACGTCGGGGATTTCATCGGCGTCACCGGCGAGCTGTTTCGAACGAAGACCGGCGAGCTGACCGTCCACGTCAAGGCGTTCACCTTTCTGGCCAAATCCCTCCGTCCCCTGCCCGAGAAGTGGCATGGACTCCGCGACGTGGAGACCCGCTACCGCCAGCGCTATGCGGACCTCCTCGTAAATCCGAAGGCCCGGGAGGTCTTTCTCCTGCGCAGCCGTATCGTCGGAAGTCTCCGTCGCTTCCTGGAAGAAAAAGGCTTCATCGAGGTGGAGACCCCCATGATGCAGCCCGTCCCCGGGGGAGCCGCGGCCCGGCCGTTCATTACCCACCACAATGCTTTAAAGATGGACCTCTATCTTCGCATCGCTCCTGAGCTTTATTTAAAGCGGCTTGTCGTGGGAGGACTCGACCGAGTGTACGAGTTGGGGCGAAACTTCAGGAATGAGGGGATCTCCACGGATCACAACCCCGAGTTCACGATGCTGGAGTTCTATCAGGCCTACGCCGACTACGGGGATCTCATGGAGCTGACTGAGGCCCTTTTCCTCGGGCTCGTCTCGGATCTCTTCGGCGCTTCCCGCTCGACCTACCAAGGGATGATGATTGACTTCACCCCCCCCTGGCCGCGCCTCAGATTCTTTGATGGCATCACCACTGGCCTCGGACTCCCCGCCGCGGCGCGGAACGATCCTCGCGCGCTGATCGAGGCGGCCTCAGCTCGCGGGATCGCCGTGAATCCCGAGGCTACCCTTGTCGCCCTGTGGAAGGACCTTTTCGACGCCTTGGTCGAGCCGACCCTGATCCGTCCGACCTTTGTCGTGGATTTCCCGATCGAGCTCTGCCCCCTGGCCAAGCGACGGCGCGATGACCCCACCTTGGCCGAGCGTTTCGAATTGTTCGTTGCCGGAAAGGAGATGGCCAACGGCTACTCGGAGCTGAACGATCCTTTGGAGCAGAAGGAGCGCTTCCTCGCTCAGCTCCGTGAGCGCGCTCGGGGTGATGAGGAGGCGCATCGGATGGACGAGGATTACTTGCGAGCCCTGGAATACGGGATGCCCCCGACCGCGGGAGAGGGGATCGGTGTCGATCGGTTGATCATGCTCTTTGCCGATCAACCGTCTATTCGGGAGGTCATCTTCTTCCCCCAGCTCCGCCCCGAGGGAGGCTCGTGAACCGCTTCTCCCTCGAATGGTTCATTGGACTTCGCTACTTGACCCGGCAGGGGCGCCGTTCGTTCCTCTCCGTCCTCTCGTGGATCGCCATTGTGGGAGTGACAATCGGTGTCATGGTTTTGATCTGGGTTTTGGAGGTCATGTCGGGGTTCCAGGACGACCTCCGTGACAAGATCCTCGGGACGACCGCTCACATCCTGGTCTTTGAATCGAGCGGGCGGGGCATTGAAAACTCCGCCGATGTCGTCAGGAAGATCCGGGAGGTGGACGGAGTAAAGGTTGCCGCCCCGTTTGTGCTCCAGCAGGTGATGCTCTCATCAGGCTCGACTGCCGTGGGCGTGGTCCTCCGGGGGGTCGAGCCCTCGCTGGAGGGCTCGGAGCTTGCACGGCGGATTCGGGAGGGATCACTCGAGGCCTTGAGCCAGGGCCCCGGGGCGGGCGTCTTGCTCGGCCGAGAACTGGCTCGGAATCTCGGGGTCCTCCCCGGCGAGATGATCACCGCCATCTCTCCCCAGGGGGCCATGACGGCCGTGGGGATGGTTCCGAAGATGCGTCCCTTCCGGGTGGCCGGAGTCTTTGAGGCGGGGCTCTACGAGTACGATGCAGCCCTGGCCTATGTGCCGCTCCAGGCCGCCCAGGAGTTTGTGGGACTCGGGAACCGGGTGACGGGGATCGAGGTGCGCGTCCGCGATGTCGAGCGGGCCCGGATCGTGGCTCGGGCGATCCAGGGCCGCCTCGGGTCTCCCTACTGGACCCGTGATTGGATGGAGATGAACCGGAACCTCTTTTCGGCCCTCAGGCTTGAGAAGACGGTGATGTTTATCATTACGGTCCTGATCGTTCTCGTCGCCGCCTTCGCGATCATCAGCCACCTGATTATGCTGGTCATCGAGAAGCGCAAGGAGATCGGCGTCTTGAGAGCGATGGGAGCCTCGACCAGAAGCATCATGGCCATCTTCATGGTCGAAGGGGTCATCATTGGGCTCGCTGGGACCGGCCTCGGGTGCCTCCTGGGCTACCTTGGCGGCTTCATTCAGACGACCTACCAGATCATCAAGCTTCCGGGCGACGTCTATCTCCTCTCCACGCTACCGATGAAGGTGCGACTGCTGGACTTCGTTCTCGTGGCAGGGGCCGCTCTGATCATTACCTTCCTGGCCACCCTCTACCCGTCGCGCCAGGCGGCTCGACTCAACCCGGTTGAGGCCCTCAGGTATGAGTGAGCGGATCCGGACCTTGGGGCTGGCGAAAGAATACCGAAGCGGGAGCGAGTTCCTGACGGTCCTCAAGGACGTGACCCTCACGGTTCGGGCCGGCGAGATGGTCGCCGTGGTGGGAGCCTCCGGAGTCGGGAAGTCCACCCTCCTCCACCTCCTTGGAGCCCTCGACCGACCTACCGGAGGTTACGTCTTCCTCGACGGAGAGGACCTCTTTGCGCGTGGGGACCGGGACCTGGACCGGATTCGATCAGAGCGGATTGGATTTGTGTTTCAGATGTATAATCTTCTCCGGGAGTTCTCCGCCCTTGAGAATGCCGCATTGCCCGCGTTGATCCAGAGGCGGCCCATGGCGGCGGCCACGGAGGCCGCGGAAGCGGCTCTCCGCGAGATGGGGTTGGCTGAGCGGCTTCACCATCGCCCAGGAGAGCTCTCCGGCGGTGAGCAGCAGCGGGTGGCCATCGCCCGGGCCCTCGTGGGGCGTCCGTCGATCCTTCTGGCGGATGAGCCAACGGGGAACCTCGACGCCAAGGCGAGCGAGGCGATCTTTGACCTCTTTCTTCGGCTCCAGGCGGAGCGAGGATTGACGATCGTGGTGGTGACGCATAACGAGCGGTTGGCACGAAAGGCGGAGCGACTCTACCGGCTCGTGGACGGACGCACGCTGGAGGAATAGGCAGAGAGTAAGGAAAGACCCATGGGGATCAGCTACTACATCGACGGAAAACTCTACCCGAAGGAGGAGGCGAAGGTTTCCGTCCTCGATCACGGGTTCCTTTACGGCGACGGTGTCTTCGAGGGGATCCGGGCCTACAATGGCCGGGTCTTTCGCCTGGAGCAGCACTTCGATCGCCTCTGGCAGGGGGCCAGGACGCTCATGCTGCAGATCCCGCTGTCCCGGGACGAGCTTCGAAAGGCGGTCCTTTGGACCCTTCGGGAGAACAAGCTTCGAGATGCCTACATCCGTCTGGTGGTCACCCGGGGAGTCGGAGACCTCGGGCTTGACCCGCGAAAGTGCCCCAGGCCCTCTGTGATCATCATCACCGATACCATCTCTCTCTATCCGGCCGAGCTTTACGAGCGCGGGATGGAGGTCGTGTCGGTCTCTACACGAAAGAACCGGCCTGACGCCCTGAACCCCAACATCAAGTGCCTCAATTATCTGAACCAGATCCTCGGGCGGCTCGAGGTGAATCGGGAAGGGGCCCCCGAGGGGATCATGCTCAATCAGGACGGCCATGTGGCCGAGGCCACGGCGGACAATATCTTTATGGTGCTTAAGGGAGTTCTGGTGACCCCGCCGGCGATCGCCGGAATCCTCCTCGGGATCACCCGGGAGACGGTTCTCGAAGTGGCGGTCAAAGAAGCGATTCCAACAGAAGAGAAGCTTTTTGGGTTGCATACACTGTATAATAGCGATGAGTGCTTTTTGACCGGGACCGGGGCCGAGGTGGTCCCGGTGGTCAAGGTGGACGGCCGGACAATCGGAGCCGGCGTCCCAGGGGAGATGACTCGGCGGATTATAAAGAGCTTCCGCGAACTGGTGCAACAAGAAGGGACGCTCATTGACGGATGACGGAGAGCCGGCGACAACCCCACGGGGGAGGTGAGGTGGATCGTGTTTGAACGGTTTACGGAGCGGGCGAGACGGGTCATTATCCTAGCGCGGGAGGAGGCAGGGCGGTTCCGCCACGACTTTGTCGGGACCGAGCATATCCTCCTGGGGCTGATCCGGGACGGGGAGGGGATCGCGACCGCGGTCCTCCAGCGCCTCGGCCTCCGCCTCGAGACAGTCAAGTCAGAGGTGGAGCGGGCCCTCGCAGGCTTCCCGAAGACCTTTACCTTCGGTGAAGTTCCCTTCACCCCCCAGGCCAAGCGGGTTCTGGAGCTGTCTATCGAAGAGGCGAGGCAGCTCGGCCACAACTACATCGGGACCGAACATCTCCTCCTCGGCCTCATGAAGGAAGGGCAATCCATTGCCGCCAAGATTCTTGAGGGACTCGGCGCGCGAATGGATGAGGTGCGACAGGAAACCCTGGCCCTCCTGGGCGATCAGTACTATCCTCGCCCCAAGAAGCGAAGTCAGACGCCGGTCCTCGATGAGTTCTCCCGCGACCTGACCCAGCTTGCGCGCGAAGGCAAGCTCGACCCGGTAATCGGCCGGGAGACGGAGATCGAGCGGGTGATCCAGATCCTATCCCGCCGGACGAAGAACAACCCGGTGTTGATTGGTGAGCCCGGGGTCGGAAAGACGGCCATTGTGGAAGGCTTGGCCCAGAAGATCGTGAGCCACGATGTCCCAGACGTTCTTATCGGCAAGCGCCTGCTCCAACTCGACCTTGGAGCGCTGGTGGCCGGGACGAAGTACCGCGGCCAGTTCGAGGAACGCTTGAAGGCTGTCATGAAGGAGATCCGCCAGTCGGAACATGTCATCCTCTTCCTGGACGAGCTGCACACACTGATCGGCGCCGGGGCCGCCGAAGGCGCCATTGACGCCTCCAACATGCTCAAGCCGGCGCTCAGCCGGGGAGAGATTCAGACCATCGGGGCCACAACCCTGGACGAATATCGAAAATACGTCGAGAAGGACGGCGCGCTTGAGCGGCGCTTCCAGCCCATTATCGTTAGGCCCCCTGCGGTTCCGGAGGCGATCGAGATCATCCGAGGACTCCGCCCCAAATATGAGGCCCACCATCGGGTGAAGATCACCGACGAAGCGATCAACCTGGCCGTCAAGCTGGCGGACCGCTACATCACGGAGCGCCAACTCCCCGACAAGGCCATTGATGTCATTGATGAAGCTGCCTCTCGCACCCGTCTCATGTCCATGACCCCCCCGCCGGAGGTCAAGGAGATGGAGAAAGAGATCGAGCGGGTGGTGCGGGAGAAGGATATGTACCTCGAGGCCCAGGAGTTCGAGAAGGCCGCCTCCCTCCGGGAGAAAGAGAAGTTTTTGCGCGGGCGGGATGAGGATCTGAAACGGGAGTGGGAGAAGAACAAGGGACGCCAGCAGCTGACGGTGGGGGAGGAAGACGTCGAATACATCGTCTCCCGCTGGACCGGCATCCCCCTCTCCCGGATCGGGGAAAAGGAATCAGCAAAACTCGCTCGCATGGAAGAGGCCCTTCACGGCCGCATTATTGGCCAGGAGGATGCCACCCGGGCGGTCTCCAAGGCGATCCGCCGCTCGCGGGCGGGCCTGAAGGACGCCAAGCGCCCAGTAGGCTCATTCATCTTCCTGGGACCGACCGGGGTTGGGAAGACAGAACTAGCCCGGGCCCTCGCCGAGTTTCTCTTTGGTGACGAGAATGCCCTGATCCGCGTGGATATGTCCGAGTACATGGAAAGATTTTCGGTCTCTCGCCTCCTTGGGGCTCCGCCTGGCTACGTAGGGTACGAAGAGGGAGGGATGCTCACGGAGAAGGTCCGACGCCGGCCCTACTCCGTCGTGTTATTTGACGAGATCGAAAAGGCCCACCCGGACGTCTTCAACATGCTCCTTCAGGTGCTTGACGACGGGCGCCTCACGGATTCCCTAGGGCACGTGGTGGACTTCAAGAACACGATCCTCATCATGACCTCTAACCTCGGCACCCAGCTCATCGGCAAGCGCGTGAGCCCCGGCTTCCTTTCGGATTCGGAGGACGCCTCGTACGAGAAGATGAAGGAGCGGGTCCTGGAGGAGTTGAAGCGGGCGTTCCGTCCCGAGTTTCTCAACCGGATTGACGAAGTGATTGTCTTCCATTCGCTGGGCGTGGATCACATCAAGGGGATCATCAGCCTGATGATCGACCGCGTCAACAAGCAATTGGCAGAGAAAAACCTCCGCATCGAGCTCACCCCCCAGGCAGCGGAACTTTTGATCACCAAAGGGTTCGACGCAACCTATGGGGCCCGCCAACTTCGGCGCACCATTCAGAGATACATCGAGGACCCGTTGGCCGAGACGATCGTCCGAGGGCAGTTCCCCGAGGGTCGAATCGAGGTGGGGGTGGTGGGGGAGGAATTCACCTTTTCCGTGGCCCAGCAGGTGGAGCCGCCGCTGGAGTTGGCGGAACACTGATCCGGACCACGCCCACCGACCCGGGGCGCCAGCCCAGGGGGCCCATGGGACCCAGGAGAATCGGATTCTCCATTTTTTTTGTGTGGACCCTGTGGTCCCTTCCCCTTTTTGCCCAGGAGCCTCGCCCTATTATCGTGAAAGAGATCGCCGTCCAGGGAAACCGGCGGGTCCAGACGGCGGTCGTTCTCGGTCGGATCCGGACCAAGATCGGCGAATCTTTTGATCCGGGAAAACTCAGGGATGACGTCAAGGCGGTCTTCGCCCTGGGGTTTTTCGATGATGTCGAGCTGCGGACCGAGGATTTCGAGGGAGGGGTCAAGGTCATCTTCGTGGTGGTGGAACGTCCCCTGGTCCGCGAGGTTCGTTTCGAGGGTGTCAAGTCTCTCCGGCTGGAGGACGTTCAGGAGAAGGCCGGGCTCCGCCCGGGGGGCCTGTATAACCCCGTGGAGGTGCAGGCAGTCAGCGAGCGTATCCTGGCGTACTATGAGGAGCAGGGGTACTTCGGGGCGCAGGTGACCCCCGACGTGCAGCGGCTCTTAGAGGGCGATGTTCAGGTGACCTTCTTGATTTTGGAAGGGCGAAAGATGGGGATCGAGCGAATCGAGATCGAGGGCAATCAAGGCCTCACCGCGTCACAGGTTAAAGGCGCCATGCAGACCCAGGAACGGCAATTCTTCATCCTCCGGGGGACGGCGCAGCGAAAGCTGTTTGACGACGATATGGATCGGATTGTCGCGCTGTACGCCGACCGTGGGTACGTACAGGCCCGGGTGGAGTCCCACGACATCCTCGTCGACGAGTCCCGGGGACGAGTCACGCTCCGGGTCAAGATCGTGGAGGGACCGCAGTTCCGCGTGGGAAAGATTGACGTGAAGGGGACCCAGGTCCTTCCCGCTGAAGAGATCCTGCGACTGGTTCGACTCAAGGAGGGTGAGGTCTTTAGCCGCTCTCGCCTTCGCCAGAGCACCCAGGCCATCTTCGAGCTCTACAGCAGCATTGGTCGGTCCGCCTCCGAGGTCAACCCTGTCACCCCGACCGACCCGGCCACGCGCCTCGTCCACATTTCGTTTGAGATCAAAGAAGGGCCAGAGGTGCGGGTGGAGCGCATTAACATTTCGGGCAACACCCGGAGCAGCGAAACCGTCATCCGGAGGGAGATGCGACTCGCGGAGGGCGAGATCTATGCCACGCAGAAGCTCATCCGAAGTCGCCAGCGCCTTTTGAACCTGGGCTTCTTCGAGGAGGTCGTCATCTCCACGGTCCCCGGATCGACCCCGGATCGAATCGTGATCAACGTCGAAGTGAAGGAGCGGCCTACCGGACTCTTCTCCGTGGGTGTCGGATACAGCTCCGTTGACAAAATCGTGGGAACCCTGGACGTGAGTCAACGAAACCTCTTCGGTCGCGGTCAGGAGCTGTTTTTCCGCGCTCGGCTGGGGAGCAGTTCCTCTCTGGCGAACCTCGGATTCACCGAGCCGTACTTTCTCGATCGCCCCATCGCGGCGGGGTTCGACATCTTCAATACGAGCCGGGTCTTCAGCGACTTTTCCCAGGAATCAACCGGAGGAGATCTCCGCGCGAGCTATCCTCTGACGGAATTCACTCGAGGATTCGTCACCTACAAGTTCGAGCGATCCAAGGTCTCTGACGTGGAGAACGAGGCCTCAACAGCTCTGAAGGAAGCTGAAGGGACTTCGGATACCTCGAGCATCACCGGGAGTCTCGTACGCGACGCGCGCGATAATATCTTTGAGCCCACCCGAGGGTCGCGCCACTCCATCTCACTCCAGGTGGCCGGCCTGGGAGGGGACAATCGATTCGTCAAGTCGGTCGCGTCAACCGCGTGGTTTTTTCCCCTGCCGGCGGACTTCGTCATCGGCTTCAACCTCGAAGGCGGCGCGGTGGAAGGGTTCGGGGGGAAGGAGGTCCCGATCTTCGAGCGCTTCTTCCTCGGAGGGCCGAACACGATCCGGGGACTCAAGGTGCGCTCCCTGTCTCCGACCGATGAAACCGGGGCAAAGATCGGCGGGACCTCCATGTTCTTTGGGAACGTCGAGCTGACCTATCCACTGATCCCTCACTTTCGGTTGGCCGCCTTTTTCGATGCGGGGGACGTATACGGCTTTGGGAAAGGGTTTGCTGTGGAAGACATCCGGAAGTCAGCCGGGTTAGGATTCCGCTGGTTCTCCCCCGTCGGACCCATTCGCTTAGACTGGGGGTACAACCTGGACCGGAAGGAAGGGGAAAAGGCGTCGCAGTTTCAGTTCAGTATCGGCGGGCCGTTCTGATCGTGAGGGCTCGGTGTGGCGGAGGGGTGGGGAAAGGAGTGAACCGGATGAGAGAGGGTACATTCAGAGCGTTGGGTTGGGCATTGGTCGTCTGGCTCGTGTCCGTTGGGGCTGCCCAAGCCGCCGCGACCCGGCTTGGCTATGTGGACGTCCAGAGGGTCCTTCTTCGTTCGTCGGCTGGAGTCGCCGCCCGAGACGACCTGGAAAAGGAGAAGGCCGGGATGCAAAAACAAGTGGACGCCAGGCGGGATGAGGTGGATAAGCTTCGTGACGAACTGACGAAAAAGGGGCTCCTTCTCGCTCCAGAGGCGAGAAAAGAGAAGGAAGAGACCATCGAGCGAAAGATCCGGGATCTTCGCCGCCTCGCCGAGGATTTGGAGAAAGAGCTGGCGCGAAGGGAGCAGGGCATGACCCAGAAGCTTCTCCAAGAAATTAGCGGGGTCGTTGAACGCTACGGAAAGGAGAAGGCCTACCTGGTGATTTTTGAAAAGCGTGGCGCTGGGGTCATTTACGGGGATATCGAGGCAGACGTAACAGAAGACATCATCAAGCTCTACGACCAGGAAAAGGCCAAGAAAAAATAGCTGCGCTATGAGCCCGGTCCGCACCCTGGGTGAGATTGCCCGACTGATCGGGGCCGGCCTCGAGGGAGATCCGTCCACCCCTATCAGGGATGTCTCCAGCCTGGAGCGGGCCGAAGAAGGTACGCTGGTCCTGGTCGCCGAGGCCAGCTATCTTTCCCGACTCGCCCAGAGTCCTGCAGCCGCGGTCATCGCCCCGCCAAACCTGGCCATCGCCGACCGCCCGGTCTTGAGGGCCAAGAATCCGCGCTTGGCCTTCGCGGCTGTCCTGGAACTCTTCCACCCTCCCCCCACATTCCCTCCCGGCATCGCCCCGTCAGCCCTGATTGCCCCCGATGCCACTGTCCACCCGAAGGCGACGATCTCTTCCTTCGTGGTCGTGGAGTCAGGGGCGGTAATCGAGGCGGAGGTGGTCCTTGCTCCGTTCGTCTATGTGGGGCCCCGGGCCCGGATCGGAGAGGGGAGTCGGGTCCATGCCAATGTGACGATCCAGGCCGATGTTCGGGTGGGTCGACGCTGCCTCATCCATCCCGGGGCGGTTCTGGGGGCGGATGGATTCGGTTTTGTGTTCGACGGTGAGTCGCATCGGAAAGTTCCACAAGTGGGGACCGTGGTGATCGAGGACGATGTCGAAATCGGGGCGAACGTCTGTATTGACCGGGCCACCGTCGGAGAAACGCTCGTCGGGCGGGGCACCAAAATCGATAATCTCGTCCAGATCGCTCACAATGTCGTGATCGGGGAGCGTAGCATCCTTGTCGCGCAGGCGGGGATCGCCGGTTCCTCGCGGATCGGCCGGGACGTGGTCCTGGGTCCGCAGTCGGGCGTGATGGATCACATGATCATTGGGGCGGGGAGCCAGGTCGCAGGGCAGTCAGCGGTCATTCGCGATGTGCCTCCGGGGGCGAAGCTCGCAGGGAGCCCGGCCCGGCCGTTTGACGAGGAGTTACGGGTCATCGCCGCCCTCGGCCGGCTCCCCCAACTCCTCAAGACAGTCCGCATCCTTGAAAAGCGCCTGGAGGCGTTAGAGACCCGGCTGGGCGAGGTTCGGGACTGAGGAGCAGTGATGACTGAACGTCATGACGACGGAGCGACCGAGATTCACCCGACGGCCAGTGTCGATCCAAAGGCGGAGCTGGCTTCAGGGGTGCGGGTCGGTCCCTACGCCGTGATCGGGGGTGCGGCCCGGGTCGGGCGTGGCACCCAGATCGGCCCGCACGTCATCATCGAGGGGAGCGTCGAGATCGGGGAGCGCTGCCAGTTGTACGCCGGGGTCGTCGTCGGCACCCCACCCCAGGATTTGAAGTATCGGGAAGGGACGCACTCCGGGGTCAGGATTGGCAATGAAAATCGGATCAGGGAATACGTCACGATCCACAGGGCCTTGGTAGAGGATGGCTGGACGACCATCGGAGACGGCAATTTCATCATGGCGGGGAGTCATATTGCTCACGACTGTCGTCTCGGGAATGGTATTGTCATCGTCAATTACACGGGTCTCACCGGTTTCGTGGAAGTGGAGGACCGAGTCGTCATTTCCGGCCTCACTGGAATACTTCCCTACTGCCGTGTGGGAACCATGGCTTACGTCGGTGGGTGGACCAAAGTCGTGCAGGATGTCCCTCCCTACTTCGTCGTGGAAGGCAATCCTGCCGAGGCGCGCGCGGTGAACGTGGTGGGGCTCCGTCGTAACGACGTTCCCCCTGAGATCCGTCTGGACCTCCAGAGGGCTTTTAAGCTCCTCTACCGGTCCGGCCTCAATCGGACGCAAGCGATTGAGCGAATCAAGAGCGAGATCACCGTATCGGAACCTGTCACGCATCTGGTAGAATTCATACAAGCCTCAAAACGGGGAGTCTGTTAATGCCGGGAGGGCAGATGCCGAAAGCGAGAGGGCGACTCCGGGCGGGTGTCGTGGGCGCGGGCCACATGGGCCAATATCACATCCTGGTCTATGCGGAGCTGTGGGACGTCGATCTCGTGGGGATCGTAGATATTGACGGGGAGAAGGCCAAGCGGTTGGCGGCCCAGTACGATACGTACGCCTTCGAAGATTACCGCGACCTGATCGGCAAGGTCGACGTCGCGAGTGTTGCCGTCCCGACGCCGCTCCATTACCCAGTGACCCGTGATCTCCTCGAGGCCGGGATCCACGTCCTCGTCGAGAAGCCCATCACCCCGACGCTTGCGGAGGCCGAGGAGCTCTTTCAAATCGCCCGGGCACACCAACGGGTCCTCCACGTGGGGCACGTGGAGCGGTTCAACGGGGCGGTCCAGGAACTCAAGAAAATTGTCGTGAATCCCATTCTGATCGAATCCCGACGTCTCAGTCCCTTCACACCTCGGGTAACCCACGACGGGGTCGTGATGGACCTGATGATCCACGACCTCGACATTATCTTGAACCTGGTGGACTCCCCCGTGCGCCGGCTCACGGCTCTCGGCCGCCCCGTCCAGTCGGCCTCGACCGATGTTGCGAATGTCCAGCTCGAATTCGAGACTGGGGCGCTCGCAACGATCACGGCGAGCCGGGCAACGGAGGACAAGATTCGGACACTCGCCATCAGCCAGCCCGACGCCTACATCTTTCTTGATTACACGGATCAGGAAATCCACATCCATCGCCGGACCGCGGCTGAGTATGTCCTGAACCGAGAATCCATTCGGTACAAGCAGGTGGCGTTCGTTGAACACCTCTTCGTCCACAAAGAGAATCCCCTGAAGCTCGAGATCCTCCACCTCCTGCAAGCGGTCCGCGAGTTCCGCCGGACCGGCCGGGTGGACCTTGCGGATGGCGAAGACCTCCGGTCGCTCGCAGTCGCCCTTGAGGTTGAGGAGCTGATCCGTCGGGGTCAAATGTCGGCCCCTTTCTCGTAAGGCACGGGCAGGGACTCTTCGAAGAGACACTCCTTCGTTCCGGGTTATTCCCATTGAACCTGTCCGACGCACGCGCCCTGGGGCGAGAGGCCTGAGCGAGGCCGGGATGCCGGAGGCCGAGCGCGGACAGTGCCCCCAGAGGCTGAGCCAGCACAGCCCCCCCCGGAGGCCGAGCGAGGACAGTGCCCGCAGGGACGGGCCCGCGAGGCCGAGATGAACGAGGGACGGGGCGGGGAAACCGAGATGAATGTTATGGCGCCTCCCGAAGGATCGACACTCGGCCTGATCGCAGCCGGAGGGCTCACCCCGCTCCTGGTGGCCAGGGAAGCGCGGGCCGGAGGATGGCGCGTGCACGCCTTTGCCACTGAGGAGAGCCTCGATCTGTCAGCGGAAGTTGATCTCGTCATCCCGGTTCAACTTGGCGATGCGATGATAATCATGGACCACCTCAGCCGTGTGGGGATTCGCGCGATCGTCCTTTCAGGTACACTCCCCAAGGCTCGGTTCTTCCAGAGTACGCTCTCCGATCCGGTGGGGCTGGGGGGCGCTTTCGACTGGAGTGACCACACCCTGTTCCACCAGGCGGCCACGCTCCTCGACGCGCAGGGGATTCGTTTGCTCGACCAACGACAGTTCCTCGGACCGTGGCTTGCGAGAGTCGGCAACCTGACGCAACACCGCCCGACGTCGTCCCAGGAGACAGAAATTGCTCGGGGCTTTAGCGTTGCGCGCCAACTTGCCCGCCTTGGAGTGGGGCAGACGGTGGTCGTCAAACACGGCGTGGTGTTGGCCGCCGAGGCTGTCGAGGGGACGGACGAGACGATCCGTCGTGGGTGCCGTCTCGGCGGGCCGGGGACCGTGGTAGTCAAGGTTGCCGCGGAAAACCACGATTTTCGATTTGATGTCCCGTCGATCGGCCCGACCACGATTGAAGCCCTAGCCGAAGCCCGGGGAGCGGTCCTCGCCGTGGAGGCGTCTCGAACCCTGATCGTGGAGCCGGAGGTCACGGTTGGCATGGCGGACAGCCGCGGTCTGGCCCTCGTGGCCCGAGGCTAGAGGCCGAGCCAGGACAGTGCCCCATAGGGACGGGCCGGCGAGGCCGAGATGAACAATGCCCGGCCTGACCTCTGGCTGCTGGCCGGCGAGGCCTCAGGCGACCGGTACGGAGGCCGCTTGGCCCGGGCCCTCAGGAGCGCGGCGCCTGAGGTGGGGCTGTGGGGGGTGGGGGGACGCGAGATGGCCCTCGAAGGGGTGGAACTGCTGGCCCCCTTGGCCGACCGGGCTGTCGTCGGAGTGACCGAGGCCGTGCTGAGCCTTCCCTTCTTCTGGCGCATCCTCCGGCGGTTGGGCGAGGAGCTTCGGGCCCGGCGACCCCGTGCCGTGATCCTCATCGATTTCCCGGAGTTTAACCTCCAGTTCGCCAAGAAGGCCCATCGCCTTGGCGTTCCCGTGATTTACTACGTCCCCCCACAGCTCTGGGCGTGGCGGCGGGGTCGAATCCGGATGATGGCTCGAGTTGTCTCCCACGTCTTCACGGTCTTTCCCTTTGAGGGATCGCTCTATGAGGGGGCTCGAATCTCTGTGGAGTCTCTGGGGCACCCCCTTCGTGATTTTCTGCCCGACCTCTCCCGTGATGAGGCTCGTGACCGCCTTGGAGTTTCGGGGAACGCGGTCTTGTTGGGGCTGCTCCCAGGAAGCCGCCGCGGGGAACTGCGGCGGCACCTCCCCTTGCTTCTTATGGCTCTCCGACGAATTGGGCAAGAGCACCTTGTCCAGTTCATGCTTGCCCTCGCGCCGACCCTTTCACGCCAAGAAATTCAGTCAGCTCTCGCCTCGGCGTCCGTTCCGATCCGCGTCGTCGAGGGACAGACCTACGAGGTGATGGCCGCCTCCGATCTGCTCCTCGTCGCTTCGGGCACGGCGACACTCGAGGCCGCGTGGTTCGGGACCCCCATGGTAATCTTCTACCAGGTTTCCCGGACGACCACGCTCCTCGCCCGCATGCTCTTGACGGTGCGACACGTGGGCCTTCCGAATCTCCTTGCCGGCCGGGAGATTGTCCCTGAGCTTTTGGACAAAGCGGCCACGGGAGAGCGGCTCGCCGAGGTCGCCATGGACCTTATTCACGATCCGAGAGCCCTTGAGGCTCAGCGGAAGCAACTGGGCAAACTCCGTCCTCTCATTGGCGAGCCCGGCGTAGCTGACCGCGCCGCGAGGAGAATCCTCGAGCTCGTGGACGATCGCCCATGAACCGCCCCTTGGGCGCGGGCGACCGAGTCCTCCTGACCGTGATTCCCCCTCTGGCCCGGTCCGTCATCCGCCTCCTGCGAGCCACACTCAAGATCCGCGAGCAGGGGATTGAATGGGTGGAGCCCTTCTGGAGGAATGGCCGGCCCGTCATCTACGCCATCTGGCATGGCCGCATGCTGATGATTCCCGCGATCTACGAAGGGCGTCGGGCCCCCTGGATCATGACGAGCTGGAGTCGCGACGGAGAGCTGATCGGCCGAGTCGTCCAGGCCTTCGGCTTTCGGACAGTGCGTGGCTCCACGACCCGCGGGGGCACCGCGGCCCTCAGGGAGCAGGCGCGTCTCCTGCGGCGTGGTGAGGAGGTGGGGGTGCTGCCTGACGGCCCGAAAGGACCTCGTCACGTCGTTCAGCCGGGGGTTGTCCTTCTCGCCAAACTGAGTCAGGCGCCGATCATCCCAATGAGCTTCAGCGCATCGCCCCGCCGCCTGCTCTCCAGTTGGGACGAGTTTCTTCTCCCTTTGCCATTCGCGCATGGCGTCGTTATCTTTGGAGAGCCAATCTCGGTCACCAGAGAATCCGACCGGGACGCGATCGAGGCCGATCGAAAGCTCCTCGAAGAACGGTTGATGAGCCTCATGTGGCAGGCCGACAGGCTGGTAGGTGCCTAGTGCGGGTCCACGACCCACTTCGTGTGTGCCCGCAAAGGTCGGCCTTCGGCCACTTATCATGTTACGGTCGTCGGGCGTACCTTTACGGGCACCGAGTCCCGCCGCAGGCGGGCTTGGTCGTACACTCCGGTGCCCTCCTCCCTCGGGCCTCGTCTGGCTCGTCATTTGAACCCGCACCGTGGTCACGACCTTGGTGAGCAGGTCCGACTCGTTGCACTGGCGCTAGCTATGTACGCCATCTACACCGGAGTCCTGGCGTTGGCCAGCTTCCTTTATCTTCCTGCCTTCGCGCTCCGCATGTGGCGGGCCGGATATCCGCTCTCGCTGGCCGAGCGACTTGGACGCGTCCGTAAGAAACCCGGTGGGCCAGGGCCTCGTCTTTGGCTCCACGCGGTGTCTGTCGGTGAGCTTCTGGCCGCCATCCCTCTCATCCAGGCCCTTCACCTCCGTTGGCCCCAACTCGACGTGGTCGTCTCAACGACCACGGCCACCGCCGCGCGACTGGCCAGGGAACGCCTCTCCGGTGTCACCGAGCTGCTCACGTTCCCTCTCGACCTCCCGCCCGCGATCCGCCTGGTCCTCAACGCCGTGAGGCCGAACGCCTTTCTCGCCATGGAGACAGAGTTGTGGCCCAACCTTCTCCGGATCCTGCGTGTCCGCGGGATCCCGGCGATGATCGCCAATGGCCGAATCTCTGACCGCTCCTTCCGCCGCTATCGCTGGGTCCGCTTCTTTCTTCGACCGGTCCTGGAGTCAGTCGCGGTCTTCGGGATGCAGAGTGAGGAAGATGCCCGGCGTGTCATTTTTCTGGGGGCGTCCCCCGAGAAGGTTCACGTGACGGGCAACCTGAAGATGGAATCAACCCGGGCGGAAGAGGGTGTTGAGCGACTCTGGAGCCGACTCCTGGGGCTCTCCGACGAAGCGGTGTGGGTCGCGGGGAGCACCCGTCAGGGGGAAGAGGAGATTATCGCCCACGTGTATCAGGCCCTTCAGCGGAGCCATCCTTCTCTCGTCCTGATTCTGGTCCCTCGTCATCCCGAGCGGATTCCCGAGGTCGAGGCGCTCCTGAACCGTCTCGGGATTGGAACCGTCCGGCGAAGCGCGTTGCCAGGCCAACCCCGTGCGGCCGGGGGCGTGATCCTCGTTGATACCGTGGGAGAACTGGCGTCGCTCTATGCCGTGGCGGATCTGGTCTTCATGGGGGGGAGCCTTATTCCCTGGGGCGGTCAGAACATGGCAGAGCCAGCCCTTCGAGGCAAGCCGGTTCTGTTTGGCCCGCATGTGGAGAACTTCCGCGACGCCGCGCGCCTCCTCCTCCAGGCCCGCGGGGCAATTCAGGTGCGGGACGGTGACGAGCTTGTCTCCGTCATGCGCCGGCTCCTCGACGATCCGGCAGAGCGAAAGCGGATGGGAGACGTCGCGCGGCAAGCCATGGCGGGGCAGAGCGGGGCCTGCCAAAAAACGCTCGATCTCGTGGCTCAATTCCTGTTTCAGAGCCTTCTGCCTCACCTTGTCACTGGAGAAAGCTCGTCAGTATAATTCTTGAGGCCGGATTCAGACCAGCTGGTAAGTCAATGATTTGCCGGCTGGTTTTTTCTTGCCTCGTTGCCTGGCGGGGGGTAGTTTTGGGTAGATTCTAGGCCCTCGCGGTCACAAAAACGGGCACAGTATGAGCGAACAGGTGATCTCACTCTTACCCTCCTTCGCGGAGGTTGTGGGGCGGCGCTGGCTCTCGAAGCCGCCTGAATGGTTCCGACTCCATGTAGCGAAGGGATTTCTATGGCTCCGTCAGTTAGAGAGTGATCTCGCGCTTCTTGCGGGGAAGGTCCCGATCAGCCGCCTCGGCACGTGCTACGGCGCCATGCTGCGGGACTGCGATGGCTTCTTCAACACGATCTTCGAAATCCACGGGGCCACTTTGCTCGCGTCAATCGCCACTCGCGTTAAGCTGCATGCGCCACTCGCGGAAGGAAGCGGCCGCAACTTCGACGTACGGGCCGAGACTCAGGGCTACATTGTCAACGCCGAGTCAAAAACGCGGACGGACAATTTCCCCCTCACAGTCCCACGGGGGCCGGAGGGGCACTTTGGTACCCGGCCAACCCTAGATCCCCATGAGGCTGCCGACCTCGGACTCCCGGTCAGACGCCCCGTGGTGGAGGATGTTCACTTCAAGGAGACGCCCGAGAGCACCGAGATTCGTCAGCGTCTCCTCGACGCCTTGTCGCAGCTTCCCGCGTCGGGATATAACCTTGTCTTGTTCGGGCAGATCCAGGGGAGTCGGCACCAACTGGAGCGTGCGCTCTACGGTGGGGAGTTCTTAGTTTTCGACCACAACCACGTCACCAAGCAGGAGACTACCGAGCGGGGGCCTGGTGCCTTCACGCCCGGCCCCAGTGGTGATCCGTTCGAGCGGTTGACTGCGGTACTACAAGTGTGTCTACTTCGATTCTCCGGCGGGAGCCTGGTCCGGGCCTATGAGCTATACAGTAATCCCCGAGCGAACCAGCCGCTCCCCAGCGTCGTGGAAGCGGCTCTCCGGGCCGCGATGGCGCAATGGACGACGGTCCAAGAGAGCGAGATAGCACTCTAATGTCAGAGGGCCGAGGGGAGATCAGGGTCACGCGCGTCGCTCCTGACGTGGTATCGACCTGTCGGGGATAGGCCGCCGAAATAACCGCGCCGCAGCTCATTCAAATAGTTAAGGCACAAGCCCGCATGTCTTCGGTTCTGCCAATCCTGACTCACTGGACATCCGACGAGATTCTTTTCCCCTGGCTTCAGTTTGTGCTGATTGGTTTCGTGGCTTTTGCCGCACTGATTGACGCGCGGCAAGCTCGGCGCGCTGGACGCGGCGGAGCAACTCTTCAGGTCACTCGGTCTGAACGTTCAATGGGCCTCTTCTATGGCACGTATGCTGCCATAACAGGCTTACTTGTTGCCGTCTGTTTGGGCGTTGATATGGCCGTGCACCATCGCGTGCTATGGGTCATTCTCGACACGGTTCTGATCGGATACGTGTGCTTGTTTAACGGGTGGTTCCGAAACAAACTCGTCGGGTGGGCGAACGCATTGTCCAAGCTGGAGAAACGGTGAGTGAGTGAACGGTCGGGGACATAGGTGACAGATCAGTCCGGGGACATAGGTAACACTCGTTTTCGGACGCTTCTTCCCAAGTGATCTTCGATGCGTAGTGTTCTCACGTCGAGGCGCCCGAGTCGCACCGGACCAACGTACACCTCCCAGAGATCGTTGTCGACCTCTTCGAGACCCACGGGTTCACCTCCGAGGGTATGGGTGACGTTGACCCAGTGTGAA